>Ga0302250_1000103_pt1 | contig 125345 bp, 89 predicted proteins | sample AAG_RA_Asp_MG_FD_193536 | JGI IMG/M metagenome (GOLD analysis project Ga0302250, IMG submission 193536) | Enriched activated sludge microbial communities from anaerobic digester in WTTP, New Holstein, Wisconsin, United States - AAG_RA_Asp | ecosystem: Engineered > Bioreactor > Anaerobic >... | reverse complement strand
CATCAATCGTGTAGGTGATTTCATGAATGCCTGCCCCGGCAGTTGCCGGATTGAACCATCCCTCAGCAACTCCGGCTCCGCTCCAGGTTCCCCCTGACGGGCTGGCGCCCGTAAGCGCAAATGCAGACTCACTGATGCATATACTGAAATCTGAAGGGCAACTTACTGTAAGATCAGAAAAGCTAATTACCAGCGTATCCATGAAATTTCCCTCGCAGGGAGGTATTGCCGTGCCTAATACTACCAAATGAACGGTTCCGATTAATTGATCATAAGCGCTCGGATAATAGGTCGGATTTAAAATATTCTCGTCATCAAAGAAACCAGTGCCATCATATGTATACCACATAAATGATCCAATGTTCACCGAGCTGGCATCGTTAATAAAATACGGTGCGGGTTCACATAAAGTAACATCAGCGCCGGCATATAACGATGGAGGAATAATGCAGCCAGATTCCGGTACTGCACACAAAATATCTGATGGATTCGATTCAGTTTCATCTTCCAGCATCTGAGTGACAAAAAAGCAGTATTCCGTTCCTTCTTCCAGACCGGTTACGGTATACGCATTCTCTTCTATTCCCGATGCCCACAATTGATTATCTACATAAACATTAAAGGTGGGGGTATAAGGCGGTTCAAAGATGCAATCCAGATTTACTATACTGTACGCCCCGTCGATATTGGGGAAAAGGGTCGATGTCCAGCAGTCAGGATCGTTGTAGGGATTCTCAAAAGTAACATTACATACGATACTTTCAACCTGCGCGCTGGCATCCCATACTTTGAATACCGACTGGTTTCCGGCCGTGTAACCGCTGCTGTTGCATAACGTACTCCATACCGGCATTTCAGTTTCAAAGACTGTACCGGGTGAGGGTACTACCGTCAGCACTTTCGAGCCTACCAGTTTGGTTCCGTCGTAAACGGCTATTTCATCGCCGACTTCCAGCGAAACACCGTCCAGTTTAGCCATATTAACATACACCGTCCAGATAGTTTCGGCTGCATCACCGCATAGTTCCGGGAAGTGACGTTCTACCACTTTGCCCGAAGCTACAGGCGCCCACGTGAGCGTGACGGAAAGCGGGCCGGGAACCGCTGATAGAAGTGCAGGTCCTGGTTCCGGTTCTGTAACCGTGATATTAAATGTACAGGAAGCTGTGCATCCGCTGACATCTGTATAAATATAAGTAATTAAGTGAATGCCGGCTCCGGCCGTCCCCGGATCAAATACTCCTCCGCTGACTCCTTCACCCGAATAAGTTCCTCCCTCTGGCTGTGCGCCGGTAAGTGTGACGGGATCTTCGCCGGTTTCAACTGCAAAATCTGCCGGGCATGTCAATTCCGGCAAGGGTAATACCGTGATGTTAAAGATACAGGAACCCTGACATATCCCGTCATCAATCGTGTAGGTGATTTCATGAATGCCTGCCCCGGCAGTTGCCGGATTGAACCATCCCTCAGCAACTCCGGCTCCGCTCCAGGTTCCCCCTGACGGGCTGGCGCCCGTAAGCGCAAATGCAGATTCACTGATGCATATACTGAAATCTGAAGGGCAACTTACCGTAAGATCAGAAAAGCTAATTACCAGCGTATCCATGAAATTTCCCTCACAGGGAGGTGTGGCCGTGCCTAATACTACCAAATGAACGGTTCCGATTAACTGATCATAAGCGCTCGGATAATAGGTCGGATTTAAAATATTCTCGTCATCAAAAAAACCAGTGCCATCATATGTATACCACATAAATGATCCAATGTTCACCGAGCTGGCATCGTTAATAAAATACGGTGCGGGTTCACATAAAGTAACATCAGCGCCGGCATATAACACAGGGGACTGGCTGCAACCGGTCTGAGGCGTCGCACATAAGACATTGGAAGGAAGTGATTCTGTATTGTTCTGAAGTATTTGGGTTATATAAAAACAATACTCAACACCACCGGTAAGACCGGTAACCGTATACTCATTACCTTCCAGACCTGATGCAACTATCTGATTGTTGGCATAGATATTAAATGTGGGTGTATACGGGGGCAGGTAGGTGCAATGGATGTTTACTATACTGTAAACCCCGTCGATATTGGGAAAAAGGGTAGAAGTCCAGCAATCGGGATCGTTGTAGGGATTCTCAAAAGTGATATTACACACGATACTTTCAACCTGCGCACTGGCATCCCATACTTTGAATACCGACTGATTTCCTGCTGTGTAACCGCTGCTGTAGCATAACGTACTCCATACCGGCATTTCGGTTTCAAAGACCGTACCGGGTGAGGGTACTACCGTCAGCACTTTCGATGCAACCAGTTTGGTGCCATCGTAAACGGCTATTTCATCGCCGACTTCCAGCGAAGCACCGTCCAGTTTAGCCATATTAACATACACCGTCCAGATGGCTTCGGCCGGATCACCGCAAATCTCCGGGAAGTGACGTGATTTTGATTTTCCCGTGTTAATTGGTTGCCAGGTCAGATTGACCTCTTCGATGCCTGCTGCAGCTGAAAGCAGTGTGGGAACAGGGGTTACGGTTATATTAAAATTACATGTTAAAGGCGTACCGTTATTATTATATGTATAGGTTATAGGATGAATACCTAATCCTGCTACTGAGGGATTAAAATAATTATTGGAAACACCCGTACCAGAGTAAGTACCGCCAAGTGGTGCAGCGCCGGAAAGTATAAAAGGAACATCTATGATTGAAGCTACAAAATCAGGAGGGCAAATGACCTCCGGAAAAGTTGAAGTATTGATTACATTTGAATTAATGCTGACAGTAGTTGCATTGTAGGCTCTTAACCTGTAATAATATGGCGTTTGCGGGTTTAATCCGGTTACGGTCCAGGAAGACAGATTACCAACATTTTTGTTATTGTATCCGGTAACGAAATTAGTGAAGGATGCATTGAGGGCGATATCGAGATAATATCCGGTGGCATTGAATACCTGTATCCAGTTGGCCTTAAAACCGGTACTGCTGATATTTGATGCATTAAGAGCGGTAGGGGCTGATAACGATGAAGGAGACAATTGAATAACAGCCACTCCGTAATGTTGCATGCCAGAATAGGATTCTCCCCAGGTCATGGTATGACTGTTATAATCCCAGGTATCCCTCAAATAAACAATATTGCCTGAAACGTCATAGCCGTACCCCACCATGGAATGGCCGGAAACCTGGATCATTACCGGGCGTCCGGCATCAATTTCCTGTTTGTACTGGTCGAAGGTAAATCCAAGTGTATTTCCGTTATATCCATAGATATACTGGCTATAGTTTTGTACAACGGTATATCCGCGTGATTCAAAGAACAATCTCATGCCATGACAGCCATCCCTGACTCCTGGTTCCAGATCAGTAAAATCATATAAAGGAGCGCCGTTGGTGTAGCTGTAGAAAGTAGTTGAGCCATCGGAATTTCCTTTGGATGACTGGTTGGTGCCCATAAAATCCCCTGAACAGTCCCCGTGGGTATGTTCTGTCCAGCCATTCGTAATATATGGATCATCAGAACTATTCCCATAAGCAATCCAGTAATCATCCACATGTCCCCGTGTGGCTCTCCCATCCAGTCCCTGCCGGGTAGCGCTGATCGGACATAAACTTCTGACCTCTCCGTTGATGGTGACGGTTCCCCACGAACTGTTGTTCATGGGAGCCACCCCGCCATTGGTCGGACCTGTGTAGGAATTTGGATAGCCATTATTGTCATAAAAGCCGGCAATCATGGCGGCGGCTGTGGCTGAGCAACCGAATGACCAATCGTAACCAGGCATGTTGGATAGCATCACTGCACTCTCAGTAGGAGCAGTAACAGGTTCACGGTGTATAGCAGGCGGGATTCCCGGTACTGTTATTTTGTCAATGAGCCTTCCATCAGCAGTTCTGAGGGTTTCTACCAGGTTCAGATCGGAAAGTGTTTTAGCTTTCTGACTAATGCCTGGTTGTACATCAAAGATCAATGTACAGGCTAATAACAAAGCAGATAATAGAGTAAATGTGGACTTCTTCATAACCGTTTTATTTTTTATTAATCAATATTTTCTTCAATTAAGAAATATAGAGCATCCAATTAATAAAGGGGAATAATGGCTACCCTCCGGACATTGGATTTAAACGGCATCGAAAGTAAGATAATTCCTGATAAGAATATAAGAAAAATAATCCCAAAATGGGATTATTTTCATAATGGGATATAAATAAACCTGATATACTCTAAAATAAAAGATTAACTGTATATCAGGTTTAATGAGAAAAAATATCTGAACTTCTATTTTCCCTTTGAAGAAGAGGTATCTGACGGAGGTGAACTAATACCCTGACTGATTTCGAATTGCTTGTTTTTAAAGTAAGAGGTTAGTGACAAAATAAATACAATTCCAACGGTATAATATACGAAGGTGGGTACAGGAACCGGATCGCCCTTGGCATAGGAGTGCATACCGCCAAGGTAATAATTAACACCAAAATAGGTCATCAGGATAGCGCTGAAAGATATTACGGATGCAAGTGTAAAAGCGTAATCGCCTCTTAATCCCGGGATCATTCTCATATGGGCTACAAATGCATAAATGATCACGCTGATCAGTGCCCAGGTTTCTTTGGGATCCCATGCCCAGTACCGTCCCCAGGATTCATTGGCCCATACAGCACCCAGGAAAGTACCTATGGTTAACAGATACAGTCCGATAATAATAGTCATTTCATTTACGTGCAGCAATTCTTCGATTGAATTTGAAATTCGCTGATTGCTGTTTTTATTCCGGATAATCATAAGTATCATGGTGAGCAGTCCCATAATGGTACCTAAGGCAAAGAACCCATAACTTGAAGTAATTACGGCCACATGAATGAGCAGCCAGTATGATTTGAGCACCGGTACCAGGTTCGTTATTTCAGGATTCATCCAGCTCAGGTGCGAAACAAACATGATCAGGGCAGCTATAATTGTAGTCGCTGCTATGGTTACGATCGACCTTCGTGAAAATACAAATCCGGCCAGAAGTGTAGCCCAACCCACAAATATCATCGATTCATAACCATTGCTCCAGGGTGCATGACCTGATACATACCAACGGGCAGCCAGATTAAGTGTGTGGAAGATAAAACCAATGAAAACAAGTGTAGTGGTTATCATCACGGGAATTTTAAGTCTGCCATGTCTTCCGAAAAGATCGGTAAAAAACAGTACGATCAGAATTACCCCAAGAACTCCATAATATTGAAAAAGGCGGTTGAAGATATCCAGCTTGTTATAAAGAATTTCAACTTTTTGAACCGAGGCTGACGGAATCGGTGATCCCCCGTATTTAATCTGGAATTGGGATATACCCTGAATTATGGAGTCGGCTAACGCAAGGTTATTCTCATTAACCGCTTTGAACAGGCTGCCAACTGCAAACCGTACAAACAGCGAATCCTCATGTGGCATTTGTATAGCTTCATCAGAAGCCGCATACCAGGGATGCTGGTCGTTACCGGGTTTTGGAAAAAATTTGAGAAAGTCGCCTCTGAATACCATATAGGCTACATTTACCCTTTCATCAACATTGATGATTTCATGATCCAGTCTTGTACGTTCTGAAGCTTTACGGGCATAGGCTTCCTGAACCAGTTTCCCCAGCTTATAAGGTTCGGCAAGCGTAAAATCCACAATTTGGTTAAAAGTGGCAAATTTACCTTCTAACCCAACAATCCCCGCTATCTGCTTATCGGCAATTTTTATAATGGGAACCTTCATCCATACATCAGGGTTGGCAGACATTGCCAGAATAATCTGGTCACTGTTCATCCCATTAAACCGGTTCTTTTTGCACATCTTGAGCAAAATCTTGTCAGTCAAAGTGTTCAGAGGATGAATACGGCCATCTTTCTCCTGTACCAGCAATTTTCCGAATTCAGCTGCAATTCGCCTGTCAACATTTTTAATATTTGTCTCGGTTTGGGTATTCTGAGCCGTAACCAGGGCTGAGAAAAGGAGCAGAACGATACCGGTAATAATCCGGGTAACCCTGATATTTCTTAGCGTTGTTACACGGCGGTATAAATACCAGAAACGGCTTTTCCGGTTAAAAAGAGACACAACCATACCCAGTGTCATCAGAAAATATCCAAAATAAGTAACTGCGGTTCCGAGGAAATCATGATTAACTGATAATATAGTACCTTTTTCGTCATTATCGTAAGAGGACTGATAAAACCGGTAACCTCTGTATTGAAGTATGTGATTCATGTAGATTCTGAAGTCCCGTGTATGCTGGCGCGAAGAATCGATAACAGTTACCTCACTGGCATAGGAAGAAGGACTACTGGAACCCGGATACCTGTCTAACTGAAAATCATTGAGTTTAATAGCAAAAGGAAGGGTATGAAACTTGGCTCCAAAAGATATTTTAAAGTTCATTCCGTTCAGCGCTACTTCTGTTTCATCCCCTACACTTTCCGGCTTACCCCTTATTACAATGTCTTTCCTTTCGGAACCTGAGGATACTTCCGCCATTATAACATCCGGGAAACCGGCATGTTCCTGCATATCTGATGATTCATAGGTAACTTCGGCGCTGTTGTAGAAATTGGCCAGAACGAATGTTTGCCCGTTCACCTCATATAATTTCATGGGTTCAAAAATATGATAGGTATCCGCTGGCAATGTATCTTTTTCTGACCGTGACATCATCACACTCTGGTAAACCACAAAAGGCGATTTGAAGACCAGACCTGAATCGGAATTTTTCAACAGAAAGGCGATATCATTTCTCTCTACCTCAAAACCCACGGCAACATTGCCCGCTCTTCTGACCTCCTGAAAAGGTATATACAAATCTTCCCTTGAATTCATCGATAAGGCCATAAGCCTGATAAGGGGCTTACCTCCGCTCACCTCTCTGGCCACTTCCACTGCATTCGGAATATATCTTTCTGTCCTGACTTTCAGACTTTTATCACCTACACTAAAGTTATATGTTTTTTTATTACTTCCATAATTGGTAAAAAAAGCTTTTTTATAGGCATGGTATTGCTCTTCACCCACCTGAACCCTGACATGAAAATAGGAATCACTTAAAATCATCTGATTTTGAGTATTGTTTTCACGAATTCTCATTGAGCCTTCAAACCCAAAATACCGGGTGATGGCCGAACCCAGCACAATGAGAAAAAAGGCAAAATGAAACACAAAAATTCCAATCTTACCTTTACGGTAATATTTACGTGTAAAGATGCTTCCAATAAGATTTATCGAAAGAAGCAAAAGGATAAGTTCCAGCCACCAGGAATTATAAACTGCTTTCCAGGCAGCCGGAGTACCAAAATCATTTTCAATAAATGTTGCCACACCTACCGACAGAGCAAAGCAGAACATCAAAGCTCCCATAAGTTCCATGGAAAATAGCCATTCTGCAATTTTGGAGTAAACTTTTTTCATAAATGTATATCAGGTTTTGTTAAAATTTTAATATCTTATTTTGAATGACGCAAAACTAACAAAGTTTTGGAAATTGCCAACTCACCCGCCAGTAAACGGCACTTGAAATACTCCCTGATGAAACATCGAAAATCAGTAATCGATTCAGGAAATAATCTGAAAATTTGAAAATAAAAATCAAATTCTAAAATTTAAATACGCTCCCTCCCACCCTTATTGTAATAATCCTAAATTTGGATGCTTTAAATCCAGATTATGAAAAGACTCATGCTTTATTATGGAATAATACATATCATACTGATATTCATAATATTAAGCCCAATTAAACTTTTATCTCAACCGGGTTATTCCAAATGGCTGAAAGAAAGCAAAGCGGAGAAGGATCAAAGGATGCAATGGTGGAAAGAAGCCCGTTTCGGCATGTTTATCCATTGGGGGGCGTATGCTGTTTTGGCCGGCGAATATCAGGGGAAAACGGTACCGGGCGCTGCAGAATGGATCATGGAAACCGCAAAAATTCCGGTTGAAGTGTATGAGCAGGAAGCAAAAAAATTCAATCCGGAACATTTCAACGCGGAGGAGTGGGTAATGCTGGCCCACAATGCCGGAATGAAATACATAGTCATAACCTCTAAGCACCACGATGGGTTTTGTATGTGGGATACCCGTACCACTTCTTACTCCATCACTTCCTTTACCCCATTCAAACGCGATCCGCTGAAAGAATTATCAGATGCCTGTAAAAAATACAGGATTCATTTCGGAGTGTATTACTCAATAATGGATTGGCATCATCCTGATGCCAAGGGAAAAAACTTCACTGCCTACCGGGATCAGAACATGAAACCTCAGATCAGTGAAATTATCACGAGATATGATCCTGATATAATGTGGTTCGACGGTGAATGGATTGACGAATGGACTGAAGAACAGGGTAAAGACCTCTATGCTTTCGTCAGGGACCTTAAACCATCCATGATCATCAACAACCGGGTTGGAAAAGGCAGGGATGGCATGAAAGGAACCAATAAAGACCCCGGTGCTGCAGGTGATTTTTGTACTCCCGAACAGGAAATAGTCGATAAAAGTCCTGAAATGGCCTGGGAAACCTGCATGACTATGAATGATTCATGGGGATTTAAAATAAACGATTTAGCCTGGAAATCTTCCAACGCATTGATTACGAACCTTATTGATGTAACTGCCAAAGGGGGTAATTTCCTGCTGAATGTGGGACCGGATGCCCAGGGATTGATTCCTGAAATCTCGCAACAAAGGCTTCGCAAAATGGGCGCCTGGATAAAAACCAACCAGCAGGCGCTTTACAAAGTCATTCCGCTGGAAAGATTCCGCGACAGCAAGGACGTGTACCTCATCCAACATAAATCCGGTGATACCATTTTTGCGGTGGTGTTGAATCCAAAACCCGGTAATATTGTTGTTCGTGGCGTGAAACCTGTTGAAGGTTCAAAAGTTTACATGGCAGGAAATCCCAATTCATTGGAATGGAAATTTAACCCAACTACCGGGCTTACTGTGGATATTCCTTCAACCTTTAAAATTCCTTCGGATGTCGCCATCACTCTGGCCATTTATGGCGCTCCGTGCCCGGTATCTGATGATCCTGTTTTTTTATCTGAAAACAAAGAAGTTTCAAACCCCTTTCTTTTTACCCGAAGTACTTCCGTTTCCGTCAGGAAGCCTCTTGGCAACTCCAGAATACTATGGAAAACCGTTAACGATGACCAACCTGCTTCTTCCGTTTCGTGGCAGGATTATAAAAGACCTGCCATGTTAAGCCAGTCATCTGTAATATCAGCCTATATACTGGAAGAAGACAAGGTTCAGAGCAATATTGCAACCCTGAATTGCATAAAGATCATTGGTATTTCTGAAATAAAGCTATCCCATGAATCTGATGTAAAATACTCAGGTGCAGGGACTTTGACCCTTTTTGATAAAAAAAAGGGTTCCGGCAATTTTAATGACGGGCAGTGGCTGGGCTTTCACGGGGTTCCGTTTGAAGCATTGGTTGACCTGGGTATTCAGCGTGAAATATCATCAATTAGTATTGGATTCTTATTGGATCAGGCTTCCTGGATATTCCTCCCCGAAACGATAATCATTGAAGCGGGCGACACCAGGGATGAACTGGTACCGGTCCGATCGTTTGAAAATTCGCATCAACAAAATGAGATCCCTGCCGGCAGGAACGAGTTTAAGGTTGAACTTCCTTTATACAAAGCCCGGTTTATAAAGATCACCGGAACAACCAGCGGTACATGCCCCGATAACCATCCCGGCGCCGGACAACCCTCCTGGATTTTTGCCGATGAAATCATGATTGAATAATTTGAAATCAAATAAGTATATGAAAATCAAGTTCGTTATCCTGTTCCTGCTCATCCTGGTATTGTTATCATGCCAGCAAAAAACACAAGTTATGTCTGAAATAGCTGTAATTCCGCAACCTTTGTCGATGGAAAAAGGTGCGGGCAGTTTCCGCCTCAACACAAAAACACTCGTCGGGTACCTTGCCGACCAGCCTGAGTCGGGTACGATGGCCGCCACTTTTGCGCAAATGGTTTTTCCGGCTACTGGTTTTGAGCTGAAAACCAAGGCAGTAACCGATCCCGGTATGGAGAAAAATCTGGTACTGTTCCGGTTGTTGAATCCGGACGATACCCTTTCAACGGAAGGTTATCATCTGGAAGTTTCCGAACAACAAATTCTGGTGAGTGCGAAAACCGCGCAAGGGTTGTATTATGGCCTGCAATCCCTGATGCAATTGCTGCCTCCGGAGATTTATTCAACTGTTAAACAAGATGTTGAATGGATGGTTCCTGCAGTTAAAATATTGGATGAACCCAGATTTCCTTACCGTGGGATGCATTTAGATGTTTCCCGTCATTTTTTCCCCAAAGAATTCGTTAAAAAATATATCGATCTGATTGCCCATTACAAGATGAATATATTCCACTGGCATCTCACCGACGACAATGGCTGGCGGATAGAGATCAAAAAATATCCTGAGCTTACAACAGTGGGTGCCTGGAGGGTGGATCGCGAAAATGAAAAATGGAATAACCGTACCCCTCCAAAACCGGGTGAAAAAGCTACTTATGGCGGATTCTATACGCAGGAAGATATCCGTGAGATCGTTCAATATGCTGCCTCAAAATATGTGGAAATAATCCCGGAAATTGAAATGCCCGGGCATACGAGCGCTGTAATGGCGGCCTACCCTGAACTGGCCTGTTTCAAAAAGGATTTTTATGTACAGCCGGGTGGCTATTGGCCCATTACAGATATTTTCTGTGCCGGGAAGGAAGAAACCTTTCAGTTTCTTGAAAATGTTCTGTCAGAGGTCATTGAATTGTTTCCCTCTCAATATGTTCATGTAGGAGGTGATGAAGCGGACAGAACCAACTGGAAGACCTGCCGGTTATGCCAGCAACGGATGCGGGCAGAAAAACTGAAAGATGACGCCGAACTTCAAAGCTATTTCATCAAACGGATTGAGAAATTCCTGACTGCTCACAATAAAAAACTGATCGGATGGGATGAGATTCTGGATGGAGGATTGGCTCCGAGCGCTACGGTTATGTCATGGAGGGGTGTGGAAGGAGGTATTGCTTCTGCACGAATGGGACATCAGGTGATTATGTGCCCGGTATCACATTGCTATTTCGATTATTATCAGGCGAATCCTGAATTTGAGCCCGAGGCTATAGGTGGATTCACTACCCTGAAAAAGGTGTATCATTATGAACCCGTACCGGAAGAGCTTAACGCTGAAGAGGCCAAATATATATCAGGGGCTCAGGGAAATCTCTGGACCGAATATATTGCCACCCCCGACCATGCCGAATACATGGCTTTACCCCGGATGACTGCGCTGGCCGAAGTAGTATGGAGTAAAAAGGAAGCCAGAAACTGGGATGACTTCCGGCAACGATTTGAAACTGAAAAGAAAAGACTGAAGCTGATGGATGTAAACTATTCTGAGGGTTCATGGCAGGTTGATTTTACAACCACCTATGATTCTGTCACCCGGTCATTTACAGTAACTCCGGAATCGGAAATTTTGAATGCTGCAATCAGATATACTCTGGACGGAAGCGAACCCACCTCAAAATCAGAACTTTATACAAAACCCATTTTGATTCAAAAAACCTCTACTCTCAAAGCTGCAGTGTTTGAAAAAGGAAAGTTAAAGGAGAAAGTTTCTGAAAAGACCATTATCAGCCATTCCGGAATTGGTCCATCCGTGAAGTACCTCAGCCTGCCTTCGGAGCGCTATTTTTCATCAGGCGCCCCGGCGCTGGTGGATGGATTAACAGGTTCCCTGAGTCATGGCGATGGTTTCTGGCAGGGCTTCAATGGTAAAGATGCTGAAGTTGTCATCGACTTACATTCCATACAGACCGTTAATAAGGTATCTGCTTCATTTTTGCACAATCAGCGCAGCTGGATATTGCTTCCGGTAACGCTCGAAGTTCAGTTTTCGGATGATGGGATAAGTTTCAGCGGAGGGAAGACGCTTTTCCCTGATTTTGACCAGAAAGCAGACACTATTGCCATTCATAAATTCTTGCTTGATAATCTGACTGCAAAAACGCGGTATATCCGTTTCTTTGCCCGTAACGCCACACCACTTCCGGCATGGCACCCGGGAAAAGGTGAGCCGGCCTGGCTATTTATCGATGAAATAATGATTGAATAAAAACCCGTTTACAAACCAGCATTCAACAGTTTCCCTGAATTAATCAGCTTTGCCACCACCGGATCGTGCAAAGCCTTTTCTACCTCTTCAAGATACTTCAGGTTGTGGGTATCCGTACCCAAAAACTCCACCATACCTGAATCAATCAGTTTCAGGGCCATTTTCCGGACTATGGGTGAGTAATAACCACTTATCGACGGCAGGTTTACCTGAAAATATACCCCCCTGTCTTTCAGATCGGTATAGTTTTCAAACTTCTGAAACCAATAGGAATAACGTTCCGGATGGGCAAGAATCACCTGGTATCCGTTGATCTGCATATCAAATACCAATCCTTTCAGATTGGGATGAGGATTAAAATATGACATCTCAACCAACACATATTTTTTTCCGAAAGTGAGTAATTTCCGGTCATTGATCTTTGTGCTCATCTGATCATCCAACAGATATTCGGCCGCTGCCTCGATCCGGATATCGATGTTTTCCTGTTTTAGCGCCTGTTGCAGGTGATCGAGGCCGGCCCCGATATTATCAGGGGTATTCCGGTAAAACTCACCCTGAATATGAGGGGTTGTAATAATTTTCTGAAAACCAAGCTCCTTCATTTTCCGGATGAGTTCCACCGATTTTTCCAGGCTGGGTGAACCATCGTCGATACCGGGGATCAGATGAGAATGCATATCGGTAAGCAGGGGTTGAATGCCCCCGGCAGGCTGACGGTCGCTTTTCCTGAAAAGTTTTTTAAAAAGCATGGGTGTTTTGCTTGTCTGAGAAGAATTTACCGGTTATGGTATTGTTGTTCGTAATATTTCTGGTATGCCCCGGAAGTAACATGTTCCAGCCATTGCGAATTGGCCAGGTACCATTCGATGGTTTTTTCAATCCCTTCTTCAAACTGAAGCGAGGGTTTCCAGCCCAGTTCACGCTGTAATTTTGAGGAGTCGATGGCATAGCGGAGATCATGTCCGGCACGGTCTTTTACATACGTGATCAGTTGCTCGGAAGTGCCTTCAGTGCGGCCCAGTTTGCGATCCATCACCTTACACATCAGCCGGATCAGATCAATATTCTTCCATTCGTTATGTCCGCCAATGTTATAGGTATCGCCATCCTTACCATTGTGAAAAATAACATCGATAGCCGTGGCATGATCTTCCACAAACAGCCAGTCGCGTACGTTTTCACCTTTTCCGTACACCGGAAGCGGCTTGTTATTGGTGATATTATGAATGAACAGCGGAATCAGTTTTTCCGGAAACTGGAATGATCCGTAATTGTTGGAGCAGTTGGATATCACTGCAGGCACTCCAAAGGTATGGTTATAAGCTCTTACCAGATGGTCGGAACTGGCCTTGGATGCCGAGTACGGACTTTTCGGATCATAGGGCGTAGTTTCGGTAAACAGGCCGGTTTCACCCAATGAACCATACACTTCATCCGTTGATACATGATAAAAACGTTTGCCTTCATAATGATCTTTCCATATACTCCGGGCAGCGTTTAAAAGGTTCGCTGTACCGATAATATTGGTGAAGATAAACTCATTCGGATTGGCAATGGAACGGTCAACATGCGATTCAGCAGCGAGATGAATAACTCCATCCGGTTGATATTCATTGAAAATCCGGAAGATATGATCTGCATCCACTATATCGGCCTTGATAAACAGGTAATTCGGATAATTCTCAATATCTCTGAGATTTTCCAGATTGCCTGCATAGGTTAGTTTATCGAGGTTAATGATGCGATATTCAGGATATTTTTTTACAAACAGCCTGACTACATGGGAACCAATAAAGCCGGCGCCGCCGGTAACAAGGAGGGTTTTGAGGTAGGTGGACATATGAATGGTTTTTGATTTACGATTTAAGATTTAAGATTTAAGATTTAAGATTTAAGATTTAAGATGAGGGTCTGACCCTTTGGGCTTCATTATTTTTGGCGGTTTTGATTGATGAAACCATTATAGAAAGGATCTCATTCAATTCCTTTTTTAACACTTCTGTTTGCGTAGTGCTTATTTGACCGTTTTCTTCCAGTATCTCTAGCCAGTACAGGGTTTCATCCGTTTCTTCCTCCACAATTTTGAGCTTATTTATGAAATCAGGATTGGGTTTGGCCCTGCATGCAGCCCGGTAGTTGGATCCTATAGAAGTTGAACACCCGATAAGTTGCCTTGAAATTATCAATGAATCAGAATTACTGGGTAATGAAGCCACCAGTTTAATTACATTTAAACCGATTTGTTTTGTTCTCTGCGTCAATAATTCCTGCATATCTAAAATATGTAATTCAATTGTAAATACGAAATCTTCAATCTACAATCACGAATTTGAATTCCAATCGTAAATCGTAAATCAAAAATCGTAAATTTATTTTCTTATTGCTTTTTCCCAGTTCCAGGCTGACAGCGTCATTTCATCCAGGGAGCGTTCGGCTTTCCAGCCCAGTTCTTCGTTGGCAAAGCGGGTATCGGCCCACACTTCGGTAACATCGCCGGGCCGGCGGTCAACGATCTTGTAGTTGAGCTTTAAGCCGGAAACTTTTTCGAAGGATTTGATGACTTCAAGAACTGAAAATCCGTTACCGGTACCCAGATTGAATACCTCGAAGTCAGACCGGCAACGGTTAAGGATCATCCGATTCACCGCAACCACATGGGCTTTGGCCAGATCTACCACATGAATGTAATCGCGGATGGCAGTACCGTCAGGGGTAGGATAATCGCTGCCAAATACCCTCAGAAATTCCCGGATACCGATGGCGGTTTGCGTAATGAAAGGCACTAGGTTGTTGGGAACTCCGAGGGGCAGTTCGCCAATCAGCGCCGAATCATGGGCGCCGATAGGGTTAAAGTACCTGAGGGCTATCGCTTTGATCGGATTCACGGCCACCGTATCGATAAGGATTTCCTCCGAAATCTGTTTGGTATTTCCATAGGGCGACATGGCCTTTTGTACGGGGGAATTTTCACTAACCGGCAACAATTCGGGCTGACCATAAACTGTGCATGACGAGGAAAAAACAATGTTTTCAATGTTGTTCTCAATCATTCCGTTCAGGATATTTACCAATGAAGCCAGGTTGTTATGATAATACATCAGCGGTTTCTCCACCGATTCGCCCACAGCTTTGAAAGCGGCAAAATGAATGATCCCGCTGATATCGCTATACTTTTTAAAGAACCCGGCAGTTTTCACCGCATCGGTCAGGTCGAACTGCTCAAAAACCGGTTTAATCCCGGTTATTTTGGCAATATTATCCAGGACATCGGCTGAAGAATTGGACAAATTATCCACTACAATCACTTCATGGCCGTCTTTCTGGAGTTCAACCACGGTGTGAGAACCAATAAATCCGGCGCCGCCGGTAACCAATATTTTCATAGAAATGGGATTTAGAGAACTGTCAGTCAAAAGTAAAATAAAAATACCAGGAAAAAATAGTTTTCCCGGTATTTAAGTTAAAAAATATCAAAAATTATAAACTCCAGTATGTCAGTTTTTTAATCCGGTTGCGGTAAATACCCTTTACATCCACCAGTATCCCGTCATCGGTCATAATGGATTTGAAATAGTTTTCATCGAGGCCGATATAAGGCTTATGACTTACGGCCACAATTACCACATCATATTTTCCGTTGGGCTGCTCTCCCACCTCAAACCCATATTCCTTTTCAAATTCATGAACATTGGCAAAGGCATCCACGGCATCTACCAGAACGCCATATGATTTCAGTTCGGTTACGATATCAGGTACCCTGGAATTACGGATATCGCTCACATCTTCCTTAAAGGTGAGTCCCATGATAAGTGCCCGGCTCGAAAGGATATTTTTACCGGCAGCAATCAGTTTTTTGATGATCTGCTTGGCTACATAAAAGCCCATTGAATCATTGATAAACCGGCCGGCGTTGATGATCTGGGGATGATACCGGAACTGCTTGGCTTTATAGGCCAGGTAATACGGATCCACTCCAATACAATGACCGCCCACCAGACCCGGGTAAAATTTCAGGAAGTTCCATTTGGTCTGGGCAGCTTCCAGCACTTCAAAAGTATTAATGCCCATACGGTTAAAGATGATGGACAGCTCATTCATAAAAGCAATATTGATATCGCGCTGGGTATTTTCGATGATTTTGGCTGCTTCGGCCACTTTGATGGAAGAAGCCCTGAAAGTACCGGCTTTTACAACCAGATCATAAGTTTTGGCGATGACATCCAGCGATTCTTCATCACATCCTGAAACCACTTTTTTAATAGTAGTGAGGGTATGTTCTTTATCACCGGGATTGATCCGTTCGGGGGAGAAACCTACTTTAAAATCTTCCACATATTTCAATCCGGAAAGTTCTTCCAGGACAGGAATACAGTCTTCCTCGGTACATCCCGGATACACAGTGGATTCATATACTACATAGTCACCTTTTTTCAATACCTTACCTACTGTTCGGGTTGCAGCCAGCAAGGGTTTCAGGTCGGGCATATTGCTTTTGTCGATGGGTGTAGGTACCGCTACTATATGGAAACAAGCCTCCTTCAGATCATCCGGATTGGCAGTAATTAAGATATCACAGTTGTCAAAGGCTGATGAATCCAGTTCTTCACTGGGATCTATGTGGTTTCTCATCATTTCAACCCGGTCGGTACGGATGTCAAATCCTACCACCCTGATTTTTTTCGCAAATTCAAGCGCAATGGGCAAGCCAACATATCCGAGGCCAATTACGGAAAGCGCTGTTTTCTTTTCTATAAGTCCCTGATAAATATTATTCATTTTCAATAGTAGGTTAAATAATCTGATCGAGAATGGGGTGATATTCACCTGATTTCCCGACAGGTACTGCGTTTCTGATCTCAAATACCGTTTCAATACTGGCCCGGGTTTCTCCTATATTAAATCCATTACCGGCCAGGATCTCCTCGTATGATTTTATATGAAGGTCGGTAAATCCTTCCGAGAATTCTATTTCTTCCTTATCAACGGTAATGGAACGGTAAGTTCTTTTACCGGTCAGCCGGTCCTGCTCCGGAATGAAACCGGTATCGAGGCTCAGGAACCACTTTACACGGGCTTTTTCAAGGATCAGATAGCCTGATGCCGTGGATTTATCAGAATAATGAACCATATTCTGCTTCACATCCCCAAAAATCCAGATCAGCATATCAAAGAAATGTATTCCGATATTGGTGGCAATTCCCCCTGATTTTTCCACATTTCCTTTCCAGGACCGGTAATACCATTGCCCGCGACCGGTTATATAGGTAAGATCAATGTCAAATATTTTTCCCGGCGGACTGTTTTTGATTTTTTCCCGGAGGCTGATAATGTGGGGGTGTAAACGTAACTGAAGAATTACATGAATACTTTTTCCCGATTCATGCTCAATTTCTGATAATGCATCAATGTTCCAGGGATTGAGCACCAGCGGTTTTTCACAAATGGCATGAGCATCATTACGAAGGGCAAGCCGGATATGGGCATCATGCAGATAATTGGGAGAGCAGATACTTACATAATCAATCCTGTGATCCCCTTTTCTTCGGAGTTTGTCAAGGTGCCTGTCGAAACGCTCGGGCTCCAGAAAAAAGGCTGCTTCGGGAAAATAGCGGTCAATAATTCCCACACTATCATTAGGATCGAGCGTTGCTGAAAGTACATTACCGGTTTTCTTTATTGCCTCCATATGGCGGGGAGCAATATAGCCCCCTACCCCAATCAGTGCAAAATTGAAGATCTTTTTATTTTCCATGATTCAGCTTGTTTACATTTCCATGTTCAAGTTTATACAGTTCCTTGCTTTCCGGGCATTCGGCAATTCCGTCGGCATTAAAATGAAGGCGGTGACCAAATTCACTCATCCAGCCTGCATGGCGGGCGGGATTTCCCACTACCAGCGCATAGGGCAACACCGGTTTGGTAACCACCGCCCCGGCTCCGATAAATGCAAATTCACCAATCTCATTTCCACAGACAATAGTTGCATTGGCACCAATGGAAGCGCCATGTTTCACCAGTGTGGTTTCATACATGCCACGCCTGTTTACTGCGCTTCTTGGATTGGTAACGTTGGTAAATACCATGGATGGTCCCAGGAAAACATCGTCCTCGCAAATAACCCCTGTATAAATCGAAACATTGTTTTGTACCTTCACATTATTACCCAGAACCACATCCGGCGAAACCACTACATTCTGGCCAATATTGCAGTTTTCACCGATCCGGCACCGGCTCATGATATGCGAAAAATGCCATATTCTGGTTCCTTTTCCAATTTGGCAATCCTCATCGATAATAGCAGAAGGGTGGGCAAAATATTCGGTTTCCATAAGGTTATTTTAAAAATTCAAGTACTGAAGAAGTAATATGTTCCAGTTGTTCCTGATCGAGCTCAGTATGCATGGGCAGGGAGATGACCGATCGTGACAGCATTTCGGTTACCGGGAAATCACCTTCTTTATATCGGGGATCCTGATAGGCGGTTTGCATATGCAGGGGCACCGGATAATAAATCATGGCAGGTATGTCTTTCGAGGCCAGATATTGCTGTAAACCATTTCGATCCACATTATTCAGCACAAGCGTGTACTGATGGAATACATGGGTTGAAAAAGGTACCCGGTATGGGATTTTCAGTTTTGAATGACCGGCAAACGCCTTATCATAAAAATCGGCGGCTTTCCTCCGGGCATCTGCATATTGATCGAGATACTGAAGTTTCACCTTCAGAACTGCTGCCTGAATGCTGTCGAGCCGTGAATTCACCCCGATATAATCATGGTAATATCTGACTTTCATCCCATGGTTCACCACTACCCTGAGCATTTCGGCCAGCTCATCATCGTTGGTAAAAATAGCACCCCCATCGCCATAACACCCTAAATTTTTACTGGGAAAAAACGACATTCCGGCTACATCGCCCATGGCGCCGGCTTTTTTACGGGAGCCGTCCTTAAAAATATAATCGGCGCCAATCGCCTGGCACGTATCTTCAATAACGAACAGATTGAATTCCCTGGCAATCTCCATAATGGCTTCCATATCGGCACACTGACCAAAAAGATGAACCGGAACGATGGCTTTGGTTTTAGGGGTTATGGCCCGGCGAATGGCTGCGGGATCGATATTGAATGAATCGGGATCCACATCGGTGAGAACAGGCGTAAGTCCCAGCAAAGCAATGACCTCTGCTGTAGCAATGAAAGTAAAAGAAGTCGTGATCACCTCATCACCCGGTTTCAACCCAAGTCCCATCATGGCCACCTGCAAAGCGTCGGTACCATTGGCACAGGGTATCACATGCTTTACGCCGAGATACTTCTCCAGATCGGTCTGGAAATTCTTTACCGCCGGCCCGTTAATGAAAGCCGTTGAATCCACCACTTCCTGAATGGCAGTATCAATCTCTGCCTTTATTTTCTGATACTGACCCTTCAGGTCAACCATATTGATTTTATTCATCTTGGATAGTTTATGCTGAAATTATATTCAATAAATTAATAATCAATTATATACTAAATATATTAACTAAATTAAAGGGATGCAAAAGTAAGATTTTAACCGTCTTTAACAAAATTTATCTACTTTTATCGGCCGAAAATCAGGCATTATGAAATTAATTCACCTGGCTTTAACAGCCATCATGGTATGCTGCCTTTATCCTCAATTATCGTTTTCACAGAAACCGGTTAAGGAACCCGTATCCACCTCGCTGGCTTTCGCCTCTTATGGATATATGTTTCCCGGAGGCGATCTCAGCAAGAGATTCGGAAATAATTCCACAGTAGGATTGGGATACCTGCACAAATTCAAGGGTAATTTCGTGTTGGGCGCTGATGCAAGTTTCATATTTGGAAACCATATTAAAGAAGACAGTCTGTTTTACAATTTGTACACCACCAACTTTATCATTATCGATGGGAACGGGATGCCGGCCGAAGTGAAAATGTTTGAAAGGGGGGTATACACAGGACTCAGACTGGGCCAGATTTTCCGGGTCAGTAAGTCTAGTCCTAACAGCGGGCTACTACTTATGGTGGGAGGCGGATTTATGCAGCACAAGATCAGGATTGAGGTAACCGACAATGTAGCTCCGCAACTTTCGGGCGATTATAAAAAAGGCTACGACCGGTATTGCGCCGGCTGGCAGCTTAACGAATTTGCCGGATATTTTTATATGGGTGAAAAAAAACTGGTGAATTTTTTCGCAGGGCTGGAATTTGTGCAGGGCTGGACCGAACCATTCCGTCCGGTTAATTTTGACACTCTGAAAAAGGACCGGACTAAAAGGTTCGATACCATGATCGGAATTAAGATCGGATGGTTCATCCCATTCTACGGACAGTCGTCAGATGGGTTTTATTACTGATTTTCAATATCTTGTTAGTAAACTTACATGAAATTCCTGTATACACTGCTTATCCGGTTATATGTATTGGTCATTAGGCTGGCAAAACCTTTCAACAAAAAAGCAAAGCAATGGATCGACGGAAGGAAGACCCGTGTTGCCTTGCCTGAATCATTCAGGAAAAGCGGAAAGAGAATCTGGTTTCATTGTGCTTCACTGGGCGAGTTTGAGCAGGGAAGGCCGGTTATGGAAAGTATCCGGCAGCAATTCCCGGATATTAAGATCATACTGACTTTTTTTTCTCCTTCAGGTTATGAAATCAGAAAAAATTACGCACAGGCAGATATAGTGCTGTATCTGCCGGCTGATATCCCCGCCAGAGTAAAAGGTTTTCTCAATACATACCAACCCGATATCGCCATTTTCATCAAGTATGAATTCTGGTTCAACTATCTGAATGAACTGTACAAAAGAGACATTCCGGTAGTATTTGCATCGGCCATTTTCCGCCCGTCACAACACTTCTTTAAATGGTACGGTGGATGGTTCCGTAAATATCTGAGGAATGCCGACCGGATTTTTGTGCAGGATGCAAACAGCCTGAAGCTGTTGGAATCTATTGGCCTGGTTAATGCCGTAAAAGCCGGAGATACCCGTTTCGACAGGGTATTTGAAAATGCGGTGAAACCAAAACGGTTTTCACTCATCGAAAAATTTAAAGGAGATTCAAAAATTGTTTTGGGCGGAAGTACCTGGCCTCCTGAAATTGAATTGCTGGGCCGATATATAAGGGAGGCAGGCCAGGAAGTAAAATATATCATAGCTCCTCATGAAGTGGATCCGAATACGGTTAATGCCATCCGGACCAAGCTGGGGGGCGATACTGTTCTTTACTCAGAAGCTGAAAAGGTTAACCTAAGCCAATATAGAATCCTGATCATCGACGGTATCGGATTTCTGTCCCATCTGTATCAATATGCCGACATTGCCGTGATTGGTGGTGGTTTCGGAAAAGGCATCCATAACATTCTTGAAGCAGCCACCTTTGGAGTTCCGGTAATATTTGGCCCTAATTACCTGAAATTCAGGGAAGCTGTAGAATTGAAAGACCTGAAGGGGGCTTTTTCGGTGAATGATTTTGAGGAATTCAAAAACACCCTATCACCCCTCTTAAAAAAATTCTCTTTCAGAAAGGAGACCGGAGAAATCTGCAGGAAATATGTGCAGGCAAATACCGGCGCCACCCGGATTATTACGCAGTATATCCGAGCAAAACTCTAATACAGAAAATAATATTTAATTCCCAGGGATCTTTCATTCCCCTCTACCCCTTGGTTCCGGATAAAGTTATCCCGCAGATTTCGCAGATCATCGCAGAAATACAATGGCTAAGTCTGCGTAAATCAGCGTAATCTGCGGGAAAATTGTATCAGAGGGACAGCCTCCCGGGATTATCTTTTGGTGAAATATTATTGAACGATCAGCTTTTTGGTTATCATTCCTTTCTCTGATCTGATACTGAGCATGTAATACCCTGGAGCCAGATCAGCCATCTCAAGACGGCATTTCAGGATTTCCTGGCCTTGTGTCAGATAAGTCTTCTGAATCAACTGTTTTCCCTGGATATCGGACAAAATGATATCATAACTGCCTGCTTTCTCCGATGATACATTAAAGGTGGTGAATTCAGCAGCCGGATTGGGCCATGGTTCAGTTACAATAAACGGCACCTGGTCAACGGTCTCCACGCCTACATAAAACTGAAGGTCGGCATCAGTCAGGGTAAAATTATCCACATACTGGAAAACTACCGGGTTGATCAGGTCGAGCGGATCGAATGCCTGGTAAACAAACGGAATGGTATAAACGCCATTCGATTCAAAAACCTGATTGCTTCCCGAACCACAGTAGGCCTGCCACATGGCTGCCGAGAAAGCCGTCACGTTATAGACCTGTGAATAAGTATTCAGATCCACATGGTACCCTTTGCAGTAAATATCCGGCGAAAGGTTATCGCCTACGCCCGGCAGATCGGTATCGATCCAGGAGAAGAAAAGCCTTTTGCCATCCGGCGATGAGGCTATATAGGGACGTGTATCGATGGAAACAGGATCGCCACCGGTATAAGGAAAATCGCCCCTGAAGGTTTTTGGCAGATCCAGCGTATCGCCTAACCAGGTATTGCCACCATCCAGGGAGAAAAAGTGGAAAAGACCAATGCAACCGGCCGTACCGGTATTTCCACCGTAATTGGTGTAGATACTCCACTCCTGGCTTCCGATACCTACTACGGTTAAAATATGTGGATTACCATAGGCATCCACTGCCAGACCCAGTTCAAAAGCGGTGGTAAAAGGAATCTCATCGCGGTTGGGAACGGGAGGTTCATAAAATCCGGCAATCACGTCATCAGTAAGGTAGTTCAATACTGCCGGAATCCCGTCTGGTCCACCTATTTCCACATCAAAGGGGCCATCCCAGGAGAGACCGCCATCAGTAGTTTTATACAGAATGGGATAATAACAGCCAATGGACTCTGCGCCCAGGTTACCGTTATTACTCAGATAAGCAACATAGCCTGTTAAGCCATCCGGAGCAAATGCAATGGCATTATGAGCCACATTGGCGGCTGCGCCGGTGAGCGAAGCGCCCCCGGCGGGCATCTCAACCAGGTACTTTTCCCAGTCATAATCGCCAAGGGAAGCATTGAATGATCCGGCGGTAAAAATCATATTATCCATGTAAGGTGAAGTAGAGCCTACTTTGGACGGATCCACACAGGCGGCCCATCCCTGGCTTGAGATGGTAAATGCCGAGGGAACACCCTGATAGAAATCGCCTTCGGAGCCCTGAAAAGTTTGAGTTGGTGCTACAGAACCGCTTAGCTGGTGTACGCCATAAACATAACCGCCCCAGGTGCCGCCATTGCTTCCATCCAATGCCGATCCGAAATACGTGAAATACGCATTATCGGGATTGGTATTGCCGGGAGGATTGTAAATTCCTCCGGCAGGGTAACGGGCAGGCCATTCAGGAGAAGTGGCATTATAAACCTGAATGTTGGTAGTCCATGTGGTTCCTTTGTCTTTGGATACATCATAGGCTAAAAATCCTGAACCGGGACCACTGGGCGGATTCAGCATCCGGTGTACAAAAGTAATGGTGTTAAGATCATTATTGGCCCAGAGGTACGGACGGGTACCCAGGAACCCAAAGGCATTTCCGGCTCCCCCCATGGGTCTTACAATAATTTCTTTACTTCCCGATTTTTGTGGGATAGCAGGTTTCATATCAGGGAGCTGAGAATAAAAGCTCTGATTTTCATTGATATTCAGGCTCTGGAGCGAAGCACTTTTTAAACCCGGCTTCATGGTACTGGTGCTCTGTGCAGCCACAATCCCGGCCAGGCCTGTTAAAAGGATGATCAGGTAAAGGTTTTTCATAGCATTATAATTGGTGATTGGTGATTGGTGATAGGTGATTGGTGATAGGTGATTGGTTAATTATTCCACCAGGAGCTTGGAGGAATAGGTTTCATTTCCGATTATCGTTTTGGTGAGATATATTCCAGGGTTAAATCCCTTAAGATCGATAGTCAGTTCATGGACTCCACGGGTGTACCAGACCGGATTGATCTCTTTAACCAACTGTCCGTTAACATTATACACCTCAACCGAAGCATGGGCGGATTGAATCAGATTCAGTTTCACACTGGTTTCCGAGGAGGCCGGATTGGGATAGCAGCCTGTTACTACCGGAGGTCCCATAACCTGAGTTTCTTCAACAGAAACGATTTCGCCTTTGGTTACTTTGGAGCAAACGATTCTGTTATCAACCGGATCATGATCGCCATCATAACCCAAACCCGGGTCATAGTCAATATTAAAGTAAAGACTGACATGATTGGGCTGTGTCCCGTCGGCAAAATGAGGATGGATGATCTCATCAAAAATATGATTGATATCGCTGGTGATCTCAGTAAAATCGCCCCAGGTGGTGCCCAGGTCAGGGGATGTACGAACCCAGATGTGCTTGAGGTTATAGATAGTATTGTTGTAGGATTCGGTTGTGGAAGAAAAGGCCACATAAATTACATCATTGTCATCAATCACAATGGTAGGCATGGTAGAAATTCCTAACTGCCTGTATGAATATATATCATCGAGAAAATCGATGGTTCCGTTGTTATTCACATCCTGTGTCCATCCTATCAGCATGCCCAGTTCTTCAAGATAAGCCGGATCCATGGTTTTATGAGGATTGTCGGGATGTTCGGGAATTTGTCCCATGTATTCATTCCAGTATCCGATCCCGTCAGTACCCGGAAAGAAATTATAGGTAGTTCCGGCTGCTTCATGCATTACGCGGGAAATTCCGAATACTACGTGGGCTTTACCATATTTATCAAGAGCCACAAAGGCTGAGTTATCCTGAGTGTAGAGCGTATCGGTAGTAAGCGAAGTATTCCAGTCCCACATGGGGTAAGGATGTTCCCATATCAGGATTTTCTCCCAGTTGTCGCCGTTGTCTTCCGATTTCATCAGAAACATATCGTGAAACGGGCCTGTTACCAGCAATACAACCGTATTTCCGCGGGCTGCCATAGCATAGTCATCAGCGCTTATTTCGGTGTAATAATCGATGCCCATACCTTCGAGTATGATATGGGGAGGATCCCATGTAAATCCGCCGTCTGTTGTTTTTCCGTAAAGCAATGCCGTGGGTTGACCGGCATAAGCTTCATAACTATTGGAAAACATATGTACAGTATTGTGGTTTTCACCGGCAGATACAATACGGGGCCACGACAGATCCGGTGCTTCAGGCGGACCAAAAATAGTGTGTTCATCCCATAATCCGGTACCTTTAACGGGGCGGGTACAAATCCGCATGCCCGAATTGAGGTGGGCGATCACAATTTCACCGGATTCACCCCACTGGGCAATGCTTGGCCAGCCGGTTCGGGCGGATTCGATCCGTTGCGACGGTAGGGGCCCCCAATTGGTACCGTTGAAATAGTTGTACCCGGTACCTCTGTCGGGCCAGCTGCCATCAGGAATAACCCCTCTGGTGGTAACGGCAGCCATAGTTCCGTCATCAAACTGCGTAAAACGGTTTGAGACCATCGAGTTGGTATAAAGGTCAAATTTGGAGATCATCAGATCGGTTTCAACCGGAACAAATTCAGGGTTTGCCACCGTAGGGTTGATTTGATTATAAAAAGGAGGCACCTCATCCTTAACAGGCTTATGCTCCCTGGTTTTGACCACATCACGGTGAAACTTGGAAACCTGTGTTCTTGACTGGCTGTATACCGTCAAACCAAATGAAACTAAAAGGAACAGTACAATTAACTTTTTCATAGAAATTAATTTGATGAATAATTGTGCGTAAAAATAAAAGAATTACGGATTACTTCACCATCATTTTTTGCGAAATCCGTTCATTTCCTGACTGAACTGTGTAAAAATAAACTCCGCCGGACAAGTGATGGGTATCCAGGGTAATTTTGTGTGATCCTGACAAATAGTAAGTTGCAGGTACAGATAGCACGGTCTGTCCGGCCAGATTGGTCACCTCCACAGCGATCAGCGCAGGATTGGACAACTGGATATCAAATGAGGTTGAACCGGTGGAAGGATTAGGACTATTACCGGTAACAACGAATGAAGGCAGGGGTTTTGGAGAATCATGAACTCCCGTTAGCAGGAAATCGGCACCTGAAAAAGTGAAATCTTTGATGTACATCAAACGTACCCACTGACCCAAATCCTGGGGATTCGACATATACTCATAACCTATGGGAATGGTATATACGCCGTTATCCTCAAGCACATAGGTGGCAGTAGTTTGAAAAAATGCCTGCCACATGGCTTCCGAAAAGGCGGTTACATTATGGGCTTTATCCAGGATGATTCCTGAAGAATCAACCGCTGTAAGGGTATTTGCACTCACATCAAGTCCGCGGCAGTAAACATCAGGCTGGTTGTTGTCGGTAATTCCGGGCAGGTCTGTATCCAGATAAGTCACAAACATTTTAGTGCCATCCAGGGTTGATGCAATCTGAGTGCGGTTATCCTCTGAATAATCGGTGCCAAACGTACCTCTGAATGTCTTGGGTCTGCCCATCTGATGGCCGGTCCAGGTTACCCCGCCATCCCACGAAGTGATATCAAAAACACAGGTGTATGGATAAGCTGAAACGATAGAGTAGACATCAGATCCGGTAACCCCGATTACTACGGCAATATGGGGATTTCCCCAGGCATCCACAGCCAGATCAAAATCGAAAGCGGTAGTATAAGGTACTTCATCCCGGGCAGGAACCGGTGGCAGGAACAGTTCGGCTAACTGCGCATCGGTCAGGTAGTTCATCACTTCCCAGATACCGTCGGGGCCACCAAGGGATACTGAAATGGGTCCCTCCCACGACATTCCGCCGTCAGTGGTTTTATAGAGAATGGGGAAATAGGATGTTCCGGCAATAAAAGGGACTTCTCCGTTATCGGCCAGAATAGCTATATAGCCTGTCATTCCATCGGGTGAGAAGGCCACCTTACTTTGAGCCGGCCTGCTTCCATCGATGGTTGGAAAATCCATCAGATACTCGGTGTAGTCGAACTTATGTCCGGTTTCATTCCAAATCCCGTGGTTAATCAGCAGGTTGCCCATATACACCACAGTCCCGGTCGACCAGTCCTGGTGGATATCGGTGACCCAGGCTTCTCCTGAACCATTTTTGGTGATGACATAACCATCCGGGATATACTGAAGAATTCCGGCAGTGGGACTTACTTTTCTCCATTCACGGGCAGAATCGGCAGGGTTGCCTATCCGGCTGGTCCCAATACAGTATCCTCCCCACAGGTCGCCATTGGTAGCCGAGGTAGTAGGCCCGAAAAAGGATACATATGCATTACCGGGATCGGTATTACCTTCAGGATTGTAAATGGCGTGATTGGGATACCTTCCGGCATCTTCGAAATAGGTACCCCCGCTGTTTACAGCAGCATTCCAGCATTCGGTATTTTTAGTCCATGTATTTCCGCCATCGGTAGAAATATCATAGGCCAGGTCGCCTGAATTTCCGCCCGGATCATCGGGGCCGCCCATCCGGTGGAACGCTGTGACTGTATTCAGATGATCATCGGCCCACATCAGGGTTTTCTGCCCTCCCGCATAACCCCAGCCCAAACCATTGGCCTGTGTACCTAAGGGCACGATGGTAACCGCATCCGTACCGGTACCATTTTTCAGGGGCACAGGTTGTGCTGAAACCATTGAAGGAGCAGCAACACCCGGGTCAATGCCAATACGTTGATCGGTTATGGCCTTTACAGTTTTGATCCCGGGCCTGAGCATGGCTTTTTGGGCTGAAACCTGCAGTATGACTGCCAAAACCAACAGAAGAATAAATGTCTTTTTCATAGATTTTTAATTATTGACAGGTTAAAATTAAATCACTTTCAAAAATACAATTTTATTATTAAGCCCGAAAAACTAATGTTAATATAAATGAACAAGTATCCTCGTAAGCGGAATTGCAAATTCCGCTTAGCCGAAGTAGCAAAAAAATGTTCAAGGCGGAATTGCAAATTCCGCTTAGCCGAAGTAGCAAAAAAATGTTCAAGGCGGAATTGCAAATTCCGCTTAGCCGTTGTGTCATATAATATTGATCAATCGTGAACCTTAATTTCTCATTGCTCATTGCTAATTGCTCATTGCTAATTAAAAAAGGGGCTGCCTTTTTGAGACAGCCCCTTTGTATAATTAGAAGTGTTTTTGTGTTATCTCACGATCATTTTGCGTGAAATTCTTTCAGTTCCGGCTTGTACGGTAACTACATAGATACCACCAGGCAGATTATCCGTAGCCACGGTAAACTGATGAGTTCCTGAAGTATAGTTGGCAGCAGGAATGCTGTTTACTACCTGTCCGGTTAGGTTGGTTACAGATACTGTAACTTTGGCAGGCTGGCTCAGGGTTACATCGAAGGTGGAGAAATTTCTCTGGTTAACTGTGAAATTGTTTTTCATTTCAGGTTGCTCATTCACCGAGGTAATGAGGAAATCAGCGTTGGTGAATTTGAAATCAAGAATATATTTGAAAGTAACTACAGAAGCAGGATCCTGAGGATTGGCCATTTCTTCGTAAGCTAAAGGAATGGTCCAGCCGGTAGCATCTTCAAATACATAGGTGGAAGCGGTTCCAAAGAAAGACTGCCACATACCTTCTGAGAAAGCAGTTACGTTGTGGGCTCTGTCTAAGATAACACCTGATGAATCAACAGCAGTGAGCTTATTCTGGGCTACGTCGAGGCCACGGCAATAGATATCAGGCTGATTGTTGTCGGTAATACCGGGGAGGTCAGTATCCAGCCATGAAACGAAAATTTTGCTTCCGTCCTTGGTTGAGGAAATCTGGGTTCTGTTATCTTCGGTATAGTCAGCTCCGAAAGTTCCGCGGAAAGCTTTGGGGCGTCCCATTTGGTGAGCCATCCAGGTTTGTCCGCCATCGAGTGAAGTCAGATCCATCACGCAGGTGAAAGGATAAGCAGAAACGATGGAGTAAACGTCAGATCCGGTAGGTCCAACTACCACGGCAATGTGAGGATTTCCCCATGCATCTACAGCGAGATCGAAATCAAAAGCGGTAGTATATTGAATTTCATCGCGGGCAGGTAAGGGAGGAAGGAATAATTCGGCAATCTGAGCGTCGGTAAGATAGTTCATTACTTCCCAGATTCCGTCGGGTCCGCCGAGGGTAATGGAGATGGGGCCTTCCCATGACATACCGCCATCGGTGGTTTTGTAAAGAATGGGGAAGTATGAGTTACCGGCTGCGAAAGGAACTTCGCCGTTATCAGCCAAAACAGCAATATATCCGGTTAAACCATCAGGTCCGAAAGCTACTTTATCGTGAGCGGGACGGCTTCCGTCAATGGTCGGAAAATCAACAAGGTATTCGGTATATTCGAATTTGTTTTCTGCGGTATTCCAGATTCCATGGTTGGAGAGCACATTACCCATATAAACAACGGTACCGGTGGTCCAATCCTGATGCAGGTCGGTTACCCAGGCTTCTTTGGTAGTTTCGGTTACGGTGTAGCCATCAGGGATGTATTGGAAAACTCCGGGGGTTGGGCTTTGTCTGCGGTGTTCGCGGGTGGTGTCGGTAGGATCGCCGATGCGGCTGGTACCGATGGCATAACCGCCCCAGCTTCCTGCACCATTGGTACCGGCAAGGGTGGGAGCAAAGAAAGATACCCATGCGTTGTTGGGATCGGTGTTTCCGGCAGGATTGTAAATACCGTGGTTGGGATAACGACCGGCATCTTCATAATAGGTACCGCCACTGTTTTCCTGAGCGGTCCAGCATTCTACCATCTTGGTCCAGGTGTTTCCGCCATCTTTGGAAACATCATAACCGAGGTCGCCTGAATATCCGCCCGGATCCTGAGGACCACCCATACGGTGGAACAGGGTTACGGTGTTGATATCGTCATCGGCCCAAACGAGGGTTTTCTGACCACCGGCGTAACCCCAGCCGTAAGCATTGGCAGAAGAACCTAAAGTAACGATAGTAACAGCATTGGTAGCATCTCCTGATTTCATTTCCGGTTGAGCAGAAACAATGGAAGGTGCAGTAACAAGTGGTTCAATACCAATACGTTGTTCAGTAACAGCCTTAACACTTTTAATGCCCGGCTTTAAAACGGCTTTTTGGGAAAAGCCCATAATTCCGATGCTTAACGCAAGAATAAGAAGTAATGATTTTTTCATAGAGCTTGATTTTGGGTTTAAAAACAAATAATTCGGTTTCAAGGTTGCAAAAATATATTTTTTTCTCAAAAAAATATTAAAATTGGTTAAATGGCTTTTTTTAACAAGTTATTGTCATTTTTCAAATCAATTTTTTCACGTTGAGACCAAGGAAACACATGAACTTCAATTTATCTGATCACTTTCATTTTTTTCTCTCCCTGCACGTCTTCAAAAAATTTACGGAAGGTGATGTGTTTACGTAATGGCACACTGCCGGTTGCCTTATGCAGTGCATCCATTTTGGGATTAAAATCACCAAACCAGGAAAGTTCAACCGATTTAAAATTCTTTCTTCTGAAGTAGGGCTCTTTCATATGCTTAAATATGCCCGATTCAATACCATACCTCTGAAAACGCGGAGAAACCCCCATAACCGTTACCTTGGTGCGGTTCATCACTTTTCTGTACTTATAATACAAAAATCTGAGTTTATTGAAGAAGTGGAACTTACCATTAAAATGTTTGAAAATCCGGTTAACATCAGGCAACATTACCAGGAAAGCAATGGGTTCGCCATCGTGATAGGCAAACCATATGAATTCCTCGATCAGGATGGGTTTTGCCTTTTCAAATCCCGCTCTTACATCTTCAATTTTAAGTGGGGTAAATCCCTCATGATGAATCCAGGCCTCATCATACACTTTTTTGATATCGTGCAGATATTTTTCAGCATTCTTAATTTTGAAGTGCTCAAAAGTAAAACCCGGCTTACTCATCAGCCAGTCGGCAATTTTCCAGAATCTTTCCGGAAAAGGCTTGTTCAGATCCAGGTGTGTGGTAATTTGCTCGTAATAATTCACGAATCCATATTCTTCAAAGAACCGGCGGTAATACGGATGGTTGTAATTGGCAGCGTACGAAGGGTCATCAAAACCTTCAACGAGCAATCCCCAGAAAGTATCATTTTCCGAAAAATTAATGGGACCATCCATCGCCTTCATACCTCTCACTTCCAGCCATTTCCGGCATTCATCAAACAAGAGAAAGGCAGCCTTTGTATTGTCAATACATTCAAAGAAGCCCATGCCGCCGGTAGGTTGTTCATAGGTATAGGCTTTTTTGTCGTTGATAAAAGCGGCCACTCTGCCTATCAGTCTGCACTGATCATCTTTGAGTATCCAACGGATACATTCGCCATGGGTAAAATAGGGATTTCGCTTCGGATCAAAAACACGCTCAATGTCCTGATCAAGGGGACAAATGAAATTCTTATCATTTTTGTATAAAATTCTGGAAACCTCCAGAAAATCTATTCTGCTTCTTTTATCAATTACTTCAACTAATTGCATAATTTCGCCGTTAATTACCTGATTTATATTAAAATACAGAATCTAACTGACTGTTACCGGATATTCATACAGTCCGAATTATTTCAAAAGGTTTGCAATATTCTGCATAAGCAAATCCCGGTTAATAGGTTTCGTAAGATAGGCATCACAGCCGGCCTCGAGACATTTGTTTCTTTCAGCAATCATGGCATGTGCTGTTTGAGCAATAATCGGAATATTGCTTCGCCATGATTTAAACATTTTTGTTAGTTCAATACCATTATAATCCGGAAGTCTTATATCCATCAGAACCAGGTCAATCTCCGGATAGGCCTGGAATCTCTCCTGGGCTTCCTTCCCCGATTCAGCAATAATTACCCTGGCATTGGCCTTGTTCAGGATAAACAGCAATAACTTCAGGCTGTCGGGATCATCTTCAACTACTAATATGGTTTTGTCGGTCAATTCCATTCGGTATAATGGTCTTTAAGCTTTGATTCCGCTACATGGATTTTTTGGATTTCGAAATCAGATGCAAAATTATTAAAATGCATTAATCCCGGCCATGCTCTTTAAGTTTTTTGATTTCCCGTTTTTTAATCCGCATTTCTTTCTTTTCTTCATCAGATCCCCGGATAGTAGAAACCACACCGCTCAAAGCCGACTTGGCAAGATAATTCAGAATAGATTTCTGGCGATCACGTTCAAAATATATTTTTCCCTTCCGTGTCAGAACTCCATATCTTGGATTATTGGTACGCACTACAAACAGGTTGGCAAGAAATGATGCAGCAGATTCGTCAAAAGCGCTTGTTTTCAAAGTTTTTTTATCAATCAGCCTGATTTTCAGATCCGAATACCGGAAATCCGATTTACCTCTGGCAACACTGCTGTCAGCATAGAAATCCAGCGTTGCCATTTTGTTATAACCATCCCGTATATATACAAAAGCCAGATTATTCAACAGCGGATTAAAGTCCCCCAATGGCATGGTCTTTAATACAGCTTTTACCCTGAAAAAGTCGTTAAGGCTGTCGTAAGGAAAATCAATTCCGGCATTAAAAAATCCTTTACCCATAAGCTTTGCCGACAATTCGGCCTTTAAATGGTTGTTTTCCGCCCAACCGGCGCTGTCATTGGTCAGATTTTTCAGGTTGATATTCACTTCTTCAAATGAAATTGAGCCCGGGTATTCAACATCCTTCAACTGCTCTTCATACAATAATCTTGAATCGGCAATCCTAACCGAATCAATAGCAACGGTATTGTTAAGGTTCCTCAGCATGGTCACCGGCAGAGCGGTTCTTTTATCCGGAGGAATCGGGAAGGTTTTATTCCGGTATACTATTCCCTTCAACTTATCCACTTTGACAAATGAGGTTGTTACATCACCCTTTTCGAGGTAATCCTTCAGATTAAAACCATATAACCGAATACTTTTTGTGTTCAGATCGTAATAATCAGTCTGAATTCCCACCTTTTCATAAAATGCCTCCCTGGAATACCTTGGTAATAAGATAATGGAATCCATCAACACACTGGAATCAGAGGTGGAAAACTGTAATCGGGCAATGGAAAGGGTGTAAAGGCTGTCATTTAAAGGTATACTTAAACCTCTGAAGCCCAAACTGATATCCTCTGCATTAAATAATCTGTTTTCCATTCCGTTACCGGATGAAATTCCGGATATGGTTGTCCTCACAGGGTATAATGACAAATACGGTTCAATGTTGTTCTGAGGGATAAAATACCTGAGTTTCCCATTGTTGAATGACAGATGTCCGACTCTTAACCGGCTGCTGAACTGGTCGAAAAAGGGTGTAAGATTGGTTTCAAATTTACGCAGGGCTGTATCATTATTGGTGACCGCCTGAAAGAGGTTTATCGAAGGAGGCTGAACCAGAATACTGTCAATCCATACTTCAGACCGGGCATAGAGGTTTCCAAAATCAACACCCCTGATTTGAACTCCGTTAGTTTCCACATTATAGTGGTTGAATTTTCGAAGCAGGTCACCCATTCCGGGAAGCCATTTACAGGAAATTTTCCCGGTTGAAAGGTTTTTGGCTTCTGTATTCAGATTTACCTGATCAATGGATATATAATGTATGGAATCGGGAAGATAAATTCTAAACCATCTGGATAAAAACCGGTGGCTGGATGAAAAAAAGATCTCATCAGCATTTACATCTGAAAGTTCATCAATCCATAAGTTCCTCGTAGTCAGATAGGTTCCATTGGAGATCATGAAATCCCTAACAGGGTTACCGGGGGCTTTCAAAAATACGGAACCGTTTTCAATCCTGAGCTCTGAAATCTGGATTAACGGAAATATCTTTACCACTGATTCTTTTAACGCCTTGATTTTCAATGCCAAATCTATCGTATCCGGACTTCCTGATCCGGTTATCAGGCTGATTTCCGGCGCTCTTGATACCAGAGTTCCGGCGGCAATGACCTTATCTTTCAGAAATTCTTCCACGGCAAATTTTTCCAGGGAAAAGGCTGACATACTAATTTTGTTCCGGTATTTCGGGTGGGATGAATTCAATGATAGTGCGGGATTTTCGACAAACAGCAGGGAGTCGGGAGCAGAAATAAAAACATGTCCGGTATTTACCCGGGTATGATCCGAAATTTCGAAACTGGCGCTGTCGAAAACTATTTCTGGATTGGTAAACCTGAAAGGAAAGCGATTGTTTCCATAACGGAGATGAAACAGGGAAAATCCAATATTATGAAAAGATCCAGCCAGTAAACCCGGACCATTCCCTTTAACAGACAAATTTCCCTGCTCAAGCACCACTGTGTCTATCTCAACCCTGAGAGGCAGTTGAAACGGCAGTGGGGCAGTAATGGCCACCTCCCCTTGCGGTAATTTTTCAAATTCCACCCGGAATTTCGAAATCGTAAGTTTATCCGATTTCATCTCTTTGTTCCGGATAATTCTGTCAAGGCTGCATTTTCCAAGAGACAGTGATCCAATTTCGACGTGCCCCCTTGCGGAACCGGTCAAAGAATCCCGGATTCCCGGTTTGAGCAGGAACAGAATTCCTGCTGCATTTATTACTGAATCGGACTGAGCATAACGCACCCGGCTACCGGCAAGAGTAAACCCGGGTGTTTTCAGTTCAATATTTCCCAGATCCACTTTGTAATCCAACACTTTAAACGGTACTGAATCCATCTGTTTTTTATCACCGATCTGTACCTGATCAAGGTGAAGGGTAGCCGTGAAATGTCCGGAGCCCGGTTCAGAGGTCGTGCCGGATCCGGTTAGCCTTACTCCGGCTGAATCAATGGTTATGGTTTTGAAAACCAGTCCGGGAAAAGAGGAACGAAGCTGATCAGCCAGGTCCCATAACCGGGTATTGATACTGGCTGTATCACCCTTAACAGAATCCGGAAACGGAAATTCAAATTCAGGCCTGATCAGTGCTAGAGATCTAAACCGGTAATCGTTGTACAGGATAAGATTTTTAAGATTTTCCGCTTCCATCCTGAGTTCCGGAAAACGCATCACCGGTCCGGATGAAACCTGATCTTTACGGGACTGCTTTTGCCCCGGTATCCAAACCAGATTCTTTATATATAGCCGGGAAGTAACCCCGGAAATCAGCATGGAATCGGCCAATACCGAAGAGCCGGCTACAGGCAGATTCACCCTTTGATTTTTCATGCTTAGCTCGAAATTGTCAGCGAACAGAAATTTTGAGCGTTCTTTAACATTAAGCCGGTCATAGGACAAATTATGAATTTTTATACCGGCATCATAAATATCAATATCCCTGATATTGCTGCCAGCCGGAAAATTCATATCAAGCGATAACCTTTGCGCTTCCAGTTCACGGATTGAAAAAACATCAAAATAGGGATGAAGCGCGTTATAAAATATCTTACTGGCTTTTTGCAGGGTAAGAGTGGCCGGCTTTTTTCCCGATTTCCTGTTATCGAGTACTATTCCGGCTTTATACAGTAAAAATGTATCTGCTTTAAATTTGCGGTCAGGTATAGCATTCCAGTCAATCCCTGTAAGGCTCAGCATCTCAGCCTTTGTACGCAAAAAACCCTCATCAGGCATGGATACCCGGTTTCCGAAAATTACATTTTTCAGGGTAACGGAAGAGTTTATTGCCGACAACATGATGCTATCTACGGATACTTCCGTATTCTCTTTCTGAAGCCCGAATGTGGTCTTGTCAAAATTGATGAATACGCTGTCAGAAAACAGCACTTTTCTTTCTCTGAGATGTGAGATTGAATCCAACAGCAGATTTTCAAAAAACAGGTCGAAATTCAAAAGACTGATTTTCCCTGTTTGTTGCTCCATATGCCTGAAAAGGGTAAACCGGCCGTTTCTTATCCTTAATTCATGAATGTTTATCTCCTTCAGAGCCGGCAGTAACCACCGGTGCAATTGATTAATGCTGAATCTTTGGTCTGCCTTCTTACCGGTTGAGTCAGATGTTGAATGAAGTTCAAAACTGGGATCAGTAATCAGAAAACTGTTGCATATCAACTTTTTCCCAAATAGTAACTGCCATAAATTCAAGCCTTTAATCTCAATCTCAGCGGCAACAAAACCAAATGAAGATGAATCAGGAAACTGGCTCCGGTCAGCCGGGACTATTGAAACATTCTCACCCAAAATCGAAGCATACATAAAGTTAATGGTTAATTCTTCAAAATGAACCAGATACTTTTTCTTCTCGTTTTTGTTGACCAATACTTCCAATTCCGGTTGAAGCAGTGGTTTCGCAAAAAAGAACAAGAGGAAATGCAGGATCAGCACCATAACAACCAATGCTAATGAAAAGATTGTCAGGGCTTTGATAAAAACGCCAGTTCCTTTACCGGGAGCTACATCCTGATTTAAAAGTTCCTGGTTTTCAACATTTTGATCACTTTCGTTTCCCAATGTAAGGTATCATAAAGAATTATTCCACGAAAGTAATAAAATTAACAGAACATAACTTCTACCTCATGGTCGGATAAAATGCCTCTCTGATGTGATTAATTTTTGGGCTGGTTGATGTAAGCAGTACAGAAACTATATCAAACCGCGATTCAAGTTCGATGTTATTTTTGCGGAGATAGGCATCGGCCGCCCTTATCAGGAATCGCTGCTTGTCTTTATTCACCGAATCTTCCGGTTGTCCAAAGGTTGTTGACTGTCTGGTTTTCACTTCCACAAAAACCATATATTCTCCATCCCTGGCAATTAAATCTACCTCGTCTTTCCCAAAACGCCAATTGGTTTCAAGTATCCGGAAACCGGCATTTTCAAGGTATTCACGGGCAATGGTTTCACCGGTTTTCCCGGTTTCCTGGTTGTCATTCACTGGTTTACTCATTGTTTTACAATTGTTTTATTACTATGGATATCAATTTTTATTTCCCTTCCAAAAATCAAAGGACGGTTATCATACTCATGGCCGGCCGGAAAACCGAACAAGACCGGATAGTCATATTCAGATACAACATTCAGAATAATCTCATAATGGTTCATTCCGAATAATTCGGGTTCATCTCTCAGACTGGTAAAATCGCCTACCATCAGTCCGGCCAGATGGCTCAGTTTTCCGGATCGTTTCAACTGCATCATCATCCGGTCGATATGATAATGATATTCATTAAGATCTTCTATAAGCAGTATCTTTCCCCTGGTGTTCATATCGGTTGATGTTCCGGTATTGGTGCATAAAACCGACAGATTTCCCCCTGCCAGTTCACCGGCAGCGGCGCCAGTTCGTGACAAGGGATGAGTTTCTAAACTATATTGCGGACTATTACCTCCGAGTATTTCAAATAACCTGGTCAATGCCTCGCGGGACACCATATCCTCACTCAGGTGGGAAGCCATCGGACCGTGTATGGATTCAAACCCGGCATTGTTGATCCTGGCGTGTAACATACACAGATCACTAAATCCGACAAACCATTTAGGGTGTTTCTGAAACCTGCTCAACGATAACTGGTCGATAATCCGGACAATCCCGTACCCTCCCCTGGCTGCAAATACAGCCCTGACTTCTTCATCATCCAATTGTTCCTGCAAATCATACAAACGGTTTTCATCCGTAGAAGAAAACCGGTAAAAGCTGTCAAACAGGTGTTTACCTGTTTTTATCCGGAATCCGGTTTTTTCAAGGGTTTCAATTCCCTTCCTGACTTTATCCGGATCCGCAATTCCGGCCGGCGCCACAATGCCTATCAGATCGCCTGGATGTAAAGAGGGAGGTGTTATCATTATTAAATCATATATTTATTAAAAGCTGTATTTAAAACGAAAATAGAGAATTTTTCCCAATCCGCCGAATTCTGTACCTGTTAATCCGTCAAAAAGCTGCACCAGAGCCAGAAATCCCATATCGTCCGACAAGGAAACATCTACGGACGGAGAAAAAAATACGGACTGGTCAGAGGGGTTGTACATCGAAACCAGATTGGCCGTCAACACCGGTGAAACCGGGTACCCGGCCTGTCCAAATACTGAAAATCTTGCCAGGGTTAGCGACTTCACTGACAAATCAGATAGCATAAAAACAGGTCCTCTGCCGGCGTTTCCGGGTGTTCCTGACGAATTGTACAATCCGGCTGCGTGCAGATAGAACCCGTTTTTAAAGGTATAATCAGCGTCTACGGATGCTATGATTACGGTTTCACTTTCTGATGTACCCGGAATAAAACCCGTTGCCTCTCCTCTGAACCCGGCGCCGCTTATTTGCCCGGCCCAGCCAAGGCCGGCAATATAATCGTCAGGTGTTTTACCCGCAAAAACCTGAAAATCGTAGTTGCTGAGGTTAAACCTGTATAACCCGGCAAATGTAGGTCGTCCCTGGTGGTTAAGACTGGTAACCAACTCGGCTGAAGATGCGGTTCCCGTGAAATACTCCAGCCGGACGGCATCGCTGCCGGGGCGTTCTTCATAATCAAAATCAAAATAGGAATAGGAATTAAAAATGTCATTGGGATTCCATACCAGGCAGGTGCCCCAATTAATCCTTTGCCGGCCAGCCCTGATATTGAATTGATGGCCGGCATATCCAACATTAAGCCTGTCGAGCCGGGTTTTCAAGACCATGGAATGGTTATGCACCGGCACCCAATGCAGGTCAAGGTAACCGGGATCATACTCTTCCATTTCAAGGTAACCGGGAATACTTTTAAAAAATTCCGAGGTAAGCTGCCCCCAAACCATATTGTTCCGAATCCCGATATTCGCACTTATTTTATCTGACGCCCTGTAGGTCAGATTCAGCCTGTTATGGAGATCATTCCACGAAATCCATTCTGACGATGCATTCATCCAGGTATTCTGAAGGTCTTTAATATACCCGCTCAACTCAACCTTCCTGTCAGCCTCCTGCCCTGTTACAGGAAGGGTGGCCATTAAAACCAGGATCAGGGCAGTCAAAAATCCGGTATGGTTATAATCAGCGGGCATTATTTCCGGTTTAACAAAATTAACTGACAGACAACACATCACTTTCAACCATACCGTCGCTGAGAGTAATTACCCGGTGGGCACGGGCTACAACCCGGGCATCATGGGTTGAAAAGATAAAAGTAATATTCTCCTCTGCATTCAGCTTTTCCATAATATTCAAAAGATTCTCGGCAGATTTTGAATCGAGGTTGGCGGTGGGTTCATCAGCCAGAATGAATCCGGGTTTACTGGCCAGCGCCCTGGCCACCGCTATTCGCTGTTGCTGCCCGCCCGAAAGTTTCGACGGACGGTCATTCATCCGGTCGGCCAGCCCGATGGAATGCAACAGTTCAAGGGTTCTGGCCTCACGTTCCTTTTTCTTCCTGCCCTGCAATTGCATGATAAATTCTATATTTTCGAAAGCGGTGAGCACCGGTATCAGGTTATACGACTGAAACACAAAACCGATATGGTTCAGCCTGAATGAAATAAGGTTACGACTGCTAAGCGCTGTAATATCTGTTCCGTTTATGATTACCTTCCCTTCCGTAGGTTTATCTATCCCTCCAATAATATTCAGCAGCGTGGTTTTTCCTGACCCTGACGGGCCCACAATAACTGTAAACTCACCCCGGGTAAACTTCAGGTCTATATTTCTGAGAGCATGAACCGGCACTGAAGAGGAGTTATAGGTTTTATCAAGGCTGCTGATCTCAATAATATTCATATCGTCTGTTTTTGTTTATGATCATCGGTTTCTAAGGGCATCGCATGGGTTGAGTTTCAAAGCTTTCCGGGCAGGATAAATGGCAGCTAAAATACCCGTTATCAAAACCAGAAAAGAGATAATGACCACCATTTCCGCTTCAATCCGGGTATGAAAAACCGAGGAGTATCCAAACTGGTTAAAAGCCTCTGTATATTGGGTAAATGAGATACCATGTGTTTCAAAATGTTTGGAAACCAGAATTCCGGCAAGGATTCCGGCCAATCCTCCCGTACAACTCAGCAAAACCGTCTCAAGCATGATCATCAGAAAAATCTTTATCTTGCCCATCCCAACTGCCATTAACATCCCCAATTCCCGCACGCGTTCCAGCACCACCATCATCATGGTATTTACAATCCCAAAACCTAATGCCATCAGAATAATCAGTACAAATATGTACATCATCTGATCCATCATGGCCACCATATATCCAAAATCGGGATACAACTGTTTCCATGACTGAACATCCATATTTTTTAATTTACCGGCTATCATGGCTGTTATCTCATCTGTATCTTCCGGATCGGAAATGGTGATGGCTATTTCATGAACCGAATTATCCGGGATTTCCGTGAGCGAAACCAACTGATGCTTCAGCACAAAAGCATTCGATTCATCGAACGCAGAGTTCTCTGTTTTATAAATGCCTGCCACCCGGTATGCCGCCTGCACAATATCCCCCTGAAGATTCTGAAAGGTCAGAATTATTTTCGACTTTAACTTTACTTTTAGTTTGTCAGCAGTTTTTTTACTGACTATAATCGGGTTTTTCTCGTTCCCGGTGAAATAGCTGCCCTCAGAAATTTTTTTGTGCAGATTGGTGACGGTTCGCTCAGCAGCCGGATCAATACCCACCAGCCTGATACCGGCGCCGGTCTCGGCGGAAGTTACCATGCCGTTAACCAAAACTCTCGAAACCAGTTGTGAAATCCAGCCGGATAAACGAAGCCCGGACTCAATGCTGTCTGCATTCTGAATCAGATGCTGCAGATCGTTATTGGCAAGGTAGCCCGGATGGTGTACCTGGATGTGGGATATTTCTGTTTCTATACCGGTATTGATCCGGTCAACCATCATCCCTTTGAAAAGAGCAGCCGAAAAAACACCGGCAAATACCCCGGTTGTCATGGAAATGATCACCACCAGGCTTCTCACTTTATTTCTCCAGATGTTACGCCAGGCAATACTCAGTATCATGATTTCAAAGCATTGGTAATTTTAAGCCTGAATATGGCGATCCATGGATAAATGGCTACCAAAAATGTAATCAACAATACCACCACTGCCTGTTTCCAAAACACATCCGGATTAACTGAAAAGGGCATCACCGGTTCAAATCCAAATTTGATCATCATTTCGGCAGCCTGTCCGGTATAAGGGATGGGATGAAAATAAAAATATACGATCAGCGGGATACTGGCAGCGATACCGGTAATCACCCCGGCAATCCCTATCAGGATCGTTTCCAGGGTTATCATCCTTACAATCTTACCCTTGTGCATTCCAACAGCCATCATCACCCCGAATTCATGCCGGCGTTCCATCATCATCATAATTACCGTACCCAGTATTCCAAATCCAATTACCAGGTAGAGTATCCACTGCATGATGACTCCAGAAGCCCGGTCGCTTTCAATGTATTGTACCAGGAGGGGCTGCATTTCCGCCCAGGTCATCACCGAAAATGACTGATCCAGCCGGCTGTCCAGATCACTTTTTATCCGGTTGAGTTCTGAAAGCTCATCACACATTAAAACCAGGGAGGTAATTCTGTTTTCTGACGAAAGCAATTCCCTGGAGGCCTCCAGACCCATATATATTACCTGCCGGTCGAATTCAGGAGATGGATGTTTCATGATCCCTTCAACCGGAAACAGACCGGCTGCGCTCACCCCCTGAAATCCCTGTCCCAGCAGAACAAGGGTGTCGCCCACCTTCAGCTTCATGTTTCTGGCAAGTTCAGTACCTATTATAATTCCCGTTGAGGCATTTCCCAAAAACCTGCCGCTGATAATTTTAGCACTTATTGAGGTGATCCGGTTTTCCTGGTCCGGGTCAATTCCCATAACCAGTGTTCCCCGGGTAATTGACCCGGCTGAAGCCAGCATGAATGACTCAATACGGGGTGCAACAAGTTCAACTCCATCGGTTTGTTCAACTATCTTTTGCAAATGACCGGTTAAAATCAAGGAATTATTGATGGTTTTATTTTTCCAGTAGGCGGTATCATGTATTTGCAGAGAACCTGAATAAAAGCGGATAATGGTTTCCGTCATGTTACTATAGGTCCCTTCCTGCATGGAAGTAGTCAGAGTACAAAGAATTACGGCAAAAAACACCGATGAAACGGTGATGAGGGTCCGTTTACGGTTTCTCCATAGGTTTCGCCATGCCAGTATCAGGTATTTCATTTGAGAAAATTTACCGGATTTTCTTCATATTCTGTTGTGAAAAGAAATCATCGGATATGGGTTCATTGAATACCGACGAATGAATTTCGAGTACTGTTTTCTGACCGGGTTTACCGGACGGAATAATCTCAAACCGGGTGGGAATGGTCCGGTCATTCATCTTTTTCAGATCATAGGCATTTTCAGTGTTTACCAATTCATTATCCTCGTCAAAGTATTCCGATTTCCAGATATCCAGTCCATCCCTGGTTATCCATACTCTTACCTTCCCCCAGACAACCGGCGCTTCCGGTTTCGCTTCCAGTTCAATTTTGTGGCACAAAACACCCCTGATCTCCTCCTGACCCATGAGTTTATGGTGATAATCCTTAACAATGGATGATTGCTGAACCAGATCGTCATTGGTAAAATCAGAACCCATCCAGCTCTGCATCATCATGGAAGGTGGAATTTTTATGGTTCTTTCAATCGAAGGTACCCAGTTCCACATATCCCTCTTTTGTTTCAAAAACACCTGTCCCTTTTCTTTCGCAGGAGCTGTGATATAAATAAGTGCAAAATCATTGCCTTTCGACCATGCTTTCATGGAAACAGACCGGGTATAGGACGGTCGTACAATGGTCATCGTCATTTCGCTCCGGTTGGTCACTCCCCTGTTTTTATCATCGGCCATCTTAATAATATCTGAAGCAGTATACTGGGAAAAAGCGTTCAGCATCCACAGAATTCCGCAACCCGTAACCAGAATTTTTTTTAACCCGTTTTTCATCAGAAATACACTTGAATTTGGGTAACCTGAAACCCGTTGTTAGTTATAAATGTATAAATAATTTCCGTCATAAACGGTCTGGTATCTGACCAGGGAATTTGAGGCCGGTCCTGCATACGGAGAGCCGTCAATAATCAGAAACTTTGAACCACAGATAGTATCCATGGCTGTGATATAATCATCCTGCACATATACCCTGGCCAACGGATTTTCAGGATCATGCGTACAGGTTCGTTCATAAGCTATAAACTCCTCTGAATTAACCCTGTAAACCAGGATCCCGCGACTGGGATATGGTGCAGTCAGATATTCCCAGCCACCAGGTATGTTCAGATTGATATACAGGGTACTGTTGGGATCAATCTGAATATTAACCGGAGGGAGGGGAATCCTGGGATTGTTGTTTTCTTTGCAGCTGCTAAGAAACAATATCATCCACAATAACACCACAATGTTTACATTTATTTTAAAAATTTTTAATGGCATTTTTAATTTTTTTCAAAGATAATTGTTAATCAAAAACGTTTAAGGTTTTTTATGTTAAGAAATGTATCTTTTATGAAACCGTCGAGAATCTGTATAATAATAACAGGATTTTTAATTGTTTTTTCATTGGGCGGGTGCATCGGATCGATGCAATCCAGGACAGTGAGAAAGGCTGAAAAAGCCGAAAACAGAATGCATAAAAAACAACTGAAGAAATATCAGCTTAAAGTAGCGCAACACTATCGAAATCAGGATGACGAAACCCGTGAACGAATGAAATCCACTAAAAAGATGAACCGGAAGATTGAAAAATCCAGAAAAGGAAAAACCAATATCTTTGACAGACTTTTTCACTGAAATGTCAATAAAGAATACTGGTATAAGCTTTCAAACAATGTATATACTGAATCAGAGATGCTTTTCATCGTATTTCAGAGCATTCTGCATCAACTATCTAATAATGATGCTGATGCTTTTTACCGGTATAAGCATTTCAACCAAAGGAATTTCACAGGGGTTTTCAAAATTTCATCTCGAAAAGTATACCAGCGAAAATGAGGTCATTCAGAAAGGATTGTCGCAAAACACGATAGCGGCTATGGCCCAGGATAAGTATGGTTTTATGTGGTTTGGTACCTGGGATGGGCTGAACCGATATGATGGTTATGGATTTCTGGTTTACAACAGGCTTGACGGGCTGACCAGTGAAAATATTACGTCACTTACGCTGGGGCATGACGGGAATTTATGGGTTGGTACCGACCTGGGACTCAACTATATGAACCTTAAAACAGGAGATATTGAGACGTTTCGACATAATCCCGGGGACCGTTCTACATTGGGTTCTGACAAAATAGTACAGGTTCTGGTCAGTAAAACTGGGAAAATAATTGTTGTTAACAGTAATGGTATTGATGTTTTCAATCCTGGTGAAGGAAATTTCAGGCCACTGATCGGGGATACTGCCGAAATACGACCGCAGGCAGCCTTCCATGTTAATTGCATAGCTGAGGGCGCTGATTCAGTTTTCTGGATAGGTACTGATAAAGGACTTGTGAAATTCCGCTCACAAACCAACCAGACTGAAACCTACACCTTATTTCCCGGCCTCAAAGGTTCATCCATAAACGTCGAAGTCAAATGTCTGCTTTTTGACAAGGAACAGAGACTCTGGATTGGTACCGGCAACGGGCTGTTCACCCTTATGCCCGGCAGCAACAGCATTGAACGGTTCATGAAACCTCCCCTGGACAATGCGGCTTCTGTTGAAAATCACATTCAATGCCTGCACCAGGATCATTTTTCAAACATCTGGATAGGAACCGAATCATCAGGTGTTCTTCTGTACGAACCGGGAAAAGGGGAAATCCATGAACTGAATAGTAAAGAAGGACTCAGCAATAACCGAATTCTGAGTATATTTTCCGATTTTAACCACAACACCTGGATTGGAACTTTTTATGGCGTTACCAAACTTGATCCCAGAAAAAACAGCTTTAACCTGTATTCGGCCACAGATTCCCCAGAATCTCTTCCTTCATCGTTAGTCTGGGGATTTCTTGAAATTTCACCGAAGGAAATATGGGTCGCCACCGATGGCGGAATTTCTTCATTTAATCCATCTTCCGGAAAATTCCGTTCAACTCTTCCCGGGCTTCCTCAATTTTTTTCAGGTAAGCGGATCAGATGTATGTACCGGGATCGTAACGGGTTGATCTGGATAGGTACGGAACTCAATGGTATATTTACTTATTCACCCGGTGATCGAAGGCTGGTACAGGTTACCCTCCCCGATACAGGAAAAGGAGGTCATCCCATCATTAACTTTTTCAGGGAAGATACAGGAAACAATTTGTGGGCAGGAACAACAGGAGGCTTATTCAGGCTGAATTCCGGAACCGGCAAATGGGATGCTTTTTTTATCGGTGGAAAATCCACTACCAGTACTTTCTATTCCATTTTGAACGGTATTGAAGGAAATATCTGGTTCGGTACCAATACCGGGTTGTTACGGTTGACCCCTCAGACCATGGAGTTTAAACGAATCGACAACTTCTTTTCTTTCAAAGGTTCCGTTATGGAGTTTTTTGGATTGTATCAATCAGCCGATGGCACTATCTGGGCAGGGAGTAAAAACGGAGGTCTCATCCAATATGACCAGAAAACCAACAGATTCAATGCGTTCACTACAAAAGACGGATTGGTAAACAATGTAGTATATGCGATCATTCCCGACTTACGTAATTGTCTATGGCTCAGCACTAATGGCGGAATATCACGTTTTGATCTTACCAGCAAATCCTTTATCAATTTTGATATACATGACGGTTTGCAAAGCAATGAATTCAACTCCGGCGCCTATCTGATGTCGTCCTCCGGTGAGATATATTTTGGCGGGATCGACGGCTTCAACAGGTTTGCCCCGGAAGAAATTCTCATAAATACTATTTCTCCGGCGGTGGCCATATCTGAATTCAGGGTGTTTGACGAAGTGAGAAGCCGGAACCTGTATGATGGTGATGAAATTATTTTAAGCCATGGCGATAACTTTTTCTCCTTTGAATTTTCGGCGCTTGATTTTGCCAGACCCGGAAAAACCAAGTATGCCTACATGCTTGAAGGCTTTGAAAAGGAATGGAATTATACTTCAGCCTCCCGACGGCTTGCAATTTATAAAAAGGTGAGTCCCGGCTATTACCGGTTCAGGGTTAAAGCCTGTAATGAACACGGTTTCTGGAATGAGAATCCAATAGCCCTGATAATCAGAATCAATCCTCCGTGGTATTCACTCTGGTATGTTCAGGCGTCTGCATTTTTAGTCCTTATATTTGGGATAGCCTGGTATATCAATTTTAAGATCAACCATATCAGGAGAAAAAATGAAACTGAAAGAAAACAGATTGAATTCCGGAAACATCTTTTTGATGTTGAACAGAAAACACTTCGCCTGCAGATGAATCCGCATTTTATATACAATGCGCTCAACTCTATACAAAGTTATATTGTTACCGGCGACGGGAAAAATGCCGTGGAATACCTGGCGAAGTTCTCCAGACTAATGAGGATAGTATTTACCAACTCCCAGAAAACAACCATACCCCTAGCGGAAGAATTGCGGGCTATCAGACTCTATCTGGATATTGAAAAACTTCGGTTTGATACTGATTTCCGTTTTGATGTTCAAGTCGCCGGCGATCTCAGGGATGACCTGATCGAGATTCCTCCCATGCTTATTCAGCCTTTTATTGAAAATTCCATTATTCATGGAATTGTGCCCAAAAAAGGGAAAGGCAAAATTTTGGTAGAAATAAAACCCGGTGAAGGAGATACCCTGGAAATAAACATTGAAGACAATGGAATTGGAAGAAAACAGGCCGGGGAAAACTACTCTGAACCCCAGGTGTCCGGTAGACCCAGCGCCATGATGGTCATGAAAGAACGATGCGATCTGCTTACCAAACAATTCGACAAACCATTTATTTATGCTGTTTACGATCTTCATGACAACCTCGGTAATGCTTCAGGCACAAGGGTTGAAATCAGAGCACCCCTGCTTGTTAATCATCAAAATAATATTCAATAAAAACGGATTGTTAATATTTTTATAATTTTGTCGATCACTTCAAAATATTAACAAATATGATTTTAAGGGCAGTTATTGTAGAAGATGAAAAAAGATCACGGGAGACATTGGCCGGGATGCTTGAACGATTCTGCCCGGGTGTTGTAATTGTTGGAGTTGCCGACGGAGTACAGACAGGGCGGGAAGAAATTGAAAAGAATAAACCCGATATCGTTTTCCTGGATATACAAATGCAGGACGGCAGCGGGTTTAAACTTATCGAAACCATCGACAATAAGGATTTCGATATTATTTTTACCACAGCATTTGACCAATATGCATTGCGGGCTATTAAATATGAACCGGTTGATTATCTCCTGAAACCCATAATACCCGATGAACTTATCGCAGCAGTGGAAAGAGCCGTTCAAAGAAGAATGAAACTGAAAGCCAGCCTTGAAATGCAGTTGCAGGATGAGATTCTGAAAAGTACCGATAAAACATCCAATAAAATCAAACTAACTACTTCGGATAAAGTCCATGTTGTAAAAGTGGATGATATTATCAGGTGCGCATCGGATAATTACTACACAATTTTTTACTTTGTTGATTCATCAAGCCTGATGATTTCCAAAACCCTGAAAGAAACTGAAGAAATGCTTTCAAAATTTGATTTTATCCGGCCTCATAAATCACACCTTATTAATCCGAAACATATTAAAAGTTTTCTGAAGATTGAAGGGGGTATTATCCTTATGAATGATAACTCAAAGATACCGGTTTCAAGGCGTAAAAAGGATAAAATCATGGAAATTTTTAACAGTCTGTAAAATTCCGGTTTTAATGATTTGCTAACAAACATATACTCATTATCAATAGATTACACGCATAAAGTTCTGAAGTTTTCATTTCCGGTTTCTGATGTCAAAAAACCGTTTTCTGATTATATACCAATAAATTAACATAGCTGTTTACTTTTACATAAAATTTATATAACCAATATAATTTTAATATGGATGATCTGATTTACTTTCTGTTGGTAGTGGGCTGGCTTGCTTTTTCGTTGTTCGCCAACCAGAAGAAAAAGGCGAAAAAGAATACACCCCCTGCTTCCCAGCCTGCAGGTCAGTCCTTTCCCGAAACACTCGAAGAAATTCTGCTGGGGCCGGTTATCAAAGCAGAAACGGCCAAATCACCGCATTTTCCCGAAACAGCTTATCCATACGGACCGGTATCAGAGGAATATTCCAGTCTTGAAACTATCGATGATTCAGAAGCTACATCAAGCCTTGAAACCATCGAACCTGAGGTTCGCAATGATACTCTTGAGAACCTGAGCCTTGAAGAACAGTATGCCACACTGAACACTTTAAAAAGAGTTTCATTAGCCGACGAAAGAGTCAGCACCTTCAAACAAACTGTTTTTCACGATGAGGAACCTGCTGAGATTGAAGAAGAAACATCTTCGCGGCCTCACTCCTGGCGACAGGCTGTTATATACTCTACCTTGCTTGAACGTAAATACTGTTAAGGAAATGTTAAAAATTTTTTTGTGTAATCACTAAAATACTTATGGAGAAATCCAATAATTATTACTTTTACCGCCTTTTTAAAAGATATTGAATTGTTTGTTTAATTTAACATAAAATTGCATGGTATGTTAAGATCTTTACTTCTCACCTTTGCACTCATACTGACAGCGCAACTGTTGGTTTTTTCACAATCAGGAGCTTTGCAGGGAAAGGTTACTGACAAGGACACAAAAGAACCTGTTCCTTTTGCAAATATTATCGTTGAATCGGGTGGCCGCATGGTGTCCGGAGGAACCACCGATTTTGACGGAAAATATGTCATTAAACCGCTTACACCCGGCAGATATGATGTAAAAGCTTCCTTTGTAGGCTATAAAACCCGCCAAATCACCGGAGTTGTGGTAGGAGCCGATCAGATTGAATTTCTCAACATTGAGCTTTCTGTTACCGCTGAAACCCTTGAAACCGTTGAAGTAGTCGATTACAAGGTGCCTCTGATCTCCAAGGATAAAACTACGTCAGGAGCCACAGTTACCTCAGAAGAAATCGCCAAGATGCCGAACCGTTCTGCCTCAGCTGTGGCCACTACAGTCGGTGGTGTTTACGCTGACGCTGACGGGGGTAACATCAGTATCCGCGGTCAACGTAGTGATGGTACCGTAACCTATATTGACGGAATCCGGGTGTCGGCAGGCTCTTCCTCCCTCCCGCAATCAGCCATTGAACAGGTTTCAGTCGTTCTGGGGGGTGTACCGGCCAGGTATGGCGATGCAACCGGGGGTATCATCAATGTTACCACAAAAGGGCCTTCCAGACAGTTTGGTGGCGGAGTAGAACTCGAAACATCCGAATTTCTCGATAAATTTGGCCATAACCGGGTAGGATTAAGCCTCCAGGGGCCTCTGATCAAGAAAAAAGAAGGCAATAGTTTCACCTCTTTGCTGGGCTACTTTATAGCCGGCGATTTTACCTATAACCGGGATGGTCGCCCGGCAGCTCCGGGAACTATCTTCAAAGCCAAAGACGATGTGATCGAATTTTTAAAAGAAAACCCACAACGGCTTTCCGGAAGCGGATATGGTGTTTATCCCAATTCTGCCTTCCTGAGAGCTTCTGATTTCGAAGAAGTTCAATCCTCACTCAATACCGACAATACCGATATTACTCTGAGTGGGAAACTGGATATCCGTACTGCACCAACCATTAATCTTTCCGTTGGTGGTTCATACAATTATGACGACTCCAGAAATTTCAGCATTGGAAACTCTTTGCTTAACTGGGATAAAAACTCGCATTCACAGAATATGACCTGGAGGGTTTTCGGCCGGTTTACCCAACGATTCCCCGTTGATAAAGACAGCAAGTCGGTTCTCAAAAACGTATTTTACACCATTCAGGCAGACTATTCCAAATATAAAGGCATGTACGAAGATGCTGACCATGGCGACAAAATTTTCAACTATGGATATCTTGGAAAATATACCACCTACAAAACGCGCTCCTACGAACTCGGCAGCGATACTGTAAATGGAAAACTGTATTCAGATGTCTGGATTCATAATGGATTCAGAGACACACTCGTGGCCTTTGAAAAATTCAATCTGAATCCCTTTGTGGCCAACTATACCCGTCAATATTACGAATTATACCCCGAAGCTTTCGGAAATCACCAGAACTTCGACCAGATCATGCTGGGCGGAGCCTACGTAAATGGAATGGCTCCTGAATCAGTGTATGGACTATATAATAATGTAGGAACTCAATTCAATGGTTATGGAAAATCGGAAGCTGACCAATTCTCAATCAGTGCAGAAGCCTCTGCAGATATTGGCAAGCACGCTTTTCAGATCGGCTTCCAGTACGAACAACGCTCCGACAGAGGATGGAATGTTGGTCCGGTTGGCCTGTGGACCCTGATGCGCGGCCTCACCAATTTCCATATCCAACAGCTTGATTTTGAAAAAGCACACCTGGTTACGATCGATAATGTTTTCCAGGATACCATCTGGTACGACAGAAAATATGATGCCCTCACCCAACGTGTTTTCGACCTTAACCTGCGTCAGCGTCTTGGATTACCTATTGATGGAGTCGACTGGATTGATATCGATTCCTATGACCCGGTTAATTACACCATCAAGTATTTTGATAATTCCGGAATACAGCATGAAGTAAAACTCGACAAAGACATTTACTCACTGGACCTTTTCAGCCCGGACGAGCTTCTGAATGACGGATCCTCCTATGTAGGCTATTATGGTTATGACTACCTCGGGAATAAACTCACTACCCGTCCCAGTTTTGAAGACTTCTTCACCAAAACAAAAAAAGACGCCCTCGGAAGAGAGTATTTTACCCGTGAAATTGCAGCTTTCGAACCCATTTATATGGCTGGTTACATTCAGGATAAGTTTGCATTTGACGACCTGATCTTTAATATTGGTGTTCGTGTAGACCGCTTCGATGCCAACCAGAAAGTACTGGCTGATCCATACCTTTTCTATCCGGCTAAAACTGTTGAAGAAGTATCCTCCCTGGGAGGTGTTGCGGTTAACCATCCGGATAACATCGGAAGTGATTATGTTGTATACGTGGATAACAAACTGAATCCTACCAAAATCACAGGATACCGGTTTGAATCAACCTGGTACAATGCTGATGGAACCGTGGTTACCGATCCGGGCGTGCTGGATGCCGGCGGCGGTATCACCCCCTATCTGATTGACCCGGCCCAACAGGAAGTGCAACCCAATGCATTTACCGATTATGACCCGCAAATCAGTGTAATGCCCCGTATCGCCTTCTCATTCCCCATTTCTGATGAGGCCTTGTTTTTTGCCCACTATGATATTTTAACCCAGAGACCTACCGAAGCGCTTCGTGGTGATCCTTCCGATTACTATTTTATCGACAAAAGAGGAACCATCAGTAATCCAAATCTTAAACCTACCAAAACCATCGATTACGAATTGGGATTCCAGCAACGTCTGGGCACCACTTCTTCTCTCAAGCTATCGGCGTTCTACCGCGAAATGCGTGACCAGATACAATATTACAGGTACACCGGCGCCTACACAGGCGGTTCAAACCTGTATTATTCCTATAACAACATCGACTTTGGTACAGTTAAAGGGCTGACGATCAGTTATGACCTTCGTCGTACAACGAATGTAAGACTCAGAGCAAGTTACACCCTGCAGTTTGCCGATGGAACCGGCTCTTCCTCCAGTACTGCAGCTGCTTTGGTAAATGCAGGTTATCCCAACCTGAGAACTATCTTCCCGCTGAACTGGGACCGCCGCCATGCCTTAAATGTTGTGCTTGACTACCGTTTCGGTGGTGGAACAGAATATAACGGACCGGTTACATCCAGAAAAGTAAAAGGTACCGACCAGGTGAAAAGCATACGCTGGCTTGAAAACTTCGGATTTAACGTTACAGTCGGTGGCGGATCGGGTACGCCCTATACCAAATCATCCAATATTGTGGGTACTTACGCAGGAGGAGGTTCCCCACTTCTTGAAGGACAAATCAATGGCTCGAGATTACCCTGGGAATTCAGGATCGATGCCAGGGTTGATAAAGATTTCAGCCTCGGAAGCAAACCCAATTCTCCTTACGTAAACATTTACCTTCAGGTACTTAACCTCTTCGACACTAAAAATGTGAAATATGTTTACCCTGCAACCGGAAGCCCCAGTGACGACGGATATCTTTCAGCCCCTGAATGGCAGGAAAAAATCAATTCCAACTATGATCCGCAATCATACAGGGATTTGTACACTATAAGAATGAATTCACCCGGAAACTATAGCTTGCCAAGGTACATTCGTTTAGGTCTGACTTTAAATTTTTAATTCCGGCATATTCCATCGATTTAAAAATAAAAACATATATATTATGAACAATACAATACGTTTCCTCCTCATTACCTTATTAATTGGTCTTTACACCCCGGGTGCATTTACTGAAAGATGGGTGGGTAACACAAACAAAACAGGAAATCTTAAAGCCGGTGCGGCAGGTTGTTCATCTGGCGCCACATTTAATTACCTTACAATCAATAATGTTCGCGCCAGAATCAATACAGGTGGCGATATGTGGTGGAACCTGAAAGATAAAGCAGAATACTTTATACCATCAAACGCACTAACGACCTCTATGTTTTCCGCATCATTATGGATCGGAGGTCTTGATGTCAACGGACAGTTAAAACTGGCAGCACAACGGTACCGGGCTGACGGTGATGATTTCTGGACCGGTCCGCTTACTACTGACGGAACTGCAGCCGTTGAAGCAGCTACCTGCGCCCAGTATGATAAACATTTTATTATCACCCGCGCCGAAGTGGATGAATTTATCAATTACTGGAACAGCCCTAATAAAGCGGAAGAATTTCCGGGATATTCCATCCCAAAATCAATTCTCGAATGGCCGGCCCATGGAGATGTTTCCGTGAATCAAAGCTACTACCTGGCACCATTTAAAGATATTGACGGTGACGGAGATTATAACCCCGAAAATGGTGATTATCCTTATTATGATATCGAAAACAGCCTGTGTCACAGCCCGGAACCTACTCCTGATACTGAAATCGGGGATGTTTTCGGAGGTATCCTTGCCGACCAGGTAATCAAAGGGGACCAGACACTCTGGTGGGTCTTTAATGATAAAGGGAATTTCCACTCAGAAACCCAGGGTGCAGCCATCGGGATGGAAATCAGAGGTCAGGCCTTTGGCTTTGCCACCAATGATGAAATCAACAACATGACCTTTTACAGTTATGAAATTATTAACCGCTCGACATTCAGACTTACCCAAACCTATTTCAGCCAATGGGTTGATACTGATCTTGGTTACGCCTGGGACGATTATGTAGGTTGTGATATAGACCGTGGGTTGGGTTACTGTTATAACGGCCGGGCAGTTGATGGAACCGGTCAGGTGGAAGCTTACGGAATTCAGCCTCCTGCCATTGGCGTTGACTTTTTCCAGGGACCTTATCTGGATCCTGACAACTATGATAACCCTTCATTTTTTGGCAATTCTGCAGAAGGACCTACTTTTGCCGGTGATTGCAGCATAGTGGGACTGGATGGATCTATTATAGAAATGACCTGGGGACCATCTGATGATCCTATATCTGCACCTGTAAAAGTAAGTTCTGCCGCCATTAACGGTATCAATTTTGGAAACGGGATTGTGGATGATGAACGTTTCGGTATGAGAAGGTTCGTTTACCACGATAACTGCGGCAGCGGCCCTGTTTGCGACCCGAGTATTGCTCCAGAATATTATAATTTCCTCCGTGGTATCTGGAAAGATAACACAAAAATGCAATATGGTGGCGACGCCCACTCCAACGGTGTAGTCGGCCCTGAAACTGACTTTATGTTCCCCGGTAATACCGACCCGTGTAACTGGGGTACCAAAGGACAACCGCCCAACGGTGGTTTTAACCAGAATGGAAAATACTGGACGGAAGAACAGGTAGGAAATAACCCAAGTGACCGCCGGTTTATGCAATCCGCCGGACCTTTTACCCTGGAATCAGGCGCTGTAAACTATATCACTGTTGGTATTCCCTGGGCAAAAGCTTCATCAGGGGGACCCTGGGCTTCCGTAGAATTATTAAGAGTAGTGGATGACAAATGTCAGGCTCTTTTCGATAACTGCTTTAAAGTTCTCGATGGCCCCGATGCTCCGGATCTTACCTTCCAGGAAATGGACCGCAAACTCATTGCCTTTATTACCAACCGCAAAGGTTCCAACAATTTTAAAGAAGGTTATGCTGAAATCGACCCGAACATCAAATCCCCGGATACCCTGTTTGGTGCAGACAGATACGATTCCATTTACAGATTTGAAGGGTACCAGGTATTCCAGCTTCGTGATGCCAACGTAACCGCCGAATCCATTCATGATCCGGATCTGGTCAGACTTGTAGCCCAGATGGACATTAAAAACGGGGTAGGTAAACTGGTTAACTATTATTATAACCAGGAACTTAACGCCAATGTACCGGTTATGGAAGTTGACGGTGGAGATGAAGGAATCAAACACTCTTTCGAAATATACGATGATAAATTTGCCACGAAGGATAAAAACCTGGTTAACCATAAACAGTACTATTACCTGGTGGTAGCCTATTCGTACAATAACTTCAGGCCATATTCCCAGGAACCCAGTGTGGTGAACGGTTTGTATGGGCAGAAAAAGACCTATCTGGCTGGCAGAAAAAACATTAAAACCTATACGGCCATTCCACATATACCCATTGATGGTATTGTGCTGAATGCTCAGTATGGCGACGGACCCCAGATCACCCGTATTCAGGGACAGGGTAACGGTGGTGCAGAACTTGAAATGCTGGATGCAAGCATCAATGAAGTAATGGCCAAAGAACCTGTCAGCGAAAGTAATCCATACGGTTCAGCGAATTATCCGATCGTTTATAAGCCGGTTTATGTAAAAGGAAAAGGACCAATCGACGTTAAAGTAATTGATCCGCTTAGCGTAAAATCGGGAAAATATACCCTGAGTTTTATCCGACCCTCCCAGTTCACCAACAGTGATACCAGCCAGTTCCTTTCATCAGCCTGGGTTCTTGAAGATGAAGCAGGCAACAAGTATTTCTCCGATACTACCATTAACATTGTTAATGAACAACTTATTCCTGAATTGGGCATAGCTATCAACATCAATCAGATTGCGTATCCCGGAGATTCTTTATCAGTTAATAATGGATTGATCACCTCATCCATTAAATTTGCTGACTCTTCCAATATCTGGTATAATTCAGTGGCAGATTCCGATGTGCCGGCTGATCCGGAAAACTGGATAAGGGCAGGTATTTATAAAGATGATAACAATCCAGGATTCAATGACTGGGATATGGGATCAGACACTCCCTGGGACCGTAATGCCAATTATGAGAAAATCATTGGTGGTACCTGGGCTCCTTATGGTCTTGTTGCTACTGCAGGTCAATCCGTTGCCGGCCCAGCCTACAATACCCTTTCTAAACTTACGAGCCCGCTCAGAGGCAATGCAAGTATCAATGTAGTACTTACCGCCGATAAGAGTAAATGGACGCGATGTCCGGTTATTGAAATGCAATCGAATTCGGTGCTGTCACAAGGTAATGCCAAACAGTTTGCATTACGGAATTCCCCCTCTATCGACAAAGACGGCAATTTTGCCAATATCAACGATGCCCCGAGCAATAACCCGGCCGACGCCAATTATATCAGCGCCAAGGGAATGGGTTGGTTCCCGGGTTATGTTATCAATATTGAAACCGGAGAGCGGCTTAACGTAATGTATGGAGAAGACTCATGGCTTGCCGGTGAAAATGGAAGAGACATGAAATTTAACCCTTCACCCAATTATTATTCTTCACTATTTGGAAATCCGGTTTTTGGAGGTAAACACTACCTTTATGTCATGTCGCATCAAAAAATTACGTATCAGGGCATACCTTTTAATTTCCCGGCTTATGATGCAGGATCTTATTTGATGGAACTTTTACCCCTTACCCCGGATGTACTGTATAAAACAGCGATATATGCCTCCACCATGTGGGTCAACATACCTTTGAGTGTTGAAGGCAGAACCTGGCTACCCGAAGGCAATGATCTTACCGTCAAAATAAGGGTTGCCAAACCATACGAGAGATATTTCTCAACCCCCTGGGCAGCTGACGCCATGGATCCGGACACATTCAACCACAATTTCCCGGTTTATGAGTTCTCCATGGACGATATGGCAGCCTCCTTCAACGATCAGGCAAAACTTAGTTCAGATCTTGACCTCATCAATGTGGTACCAAATCCATACTATGCCAGCGCATACGGACCTGGATATGAACAGGATCAGATTGACAGCCGGGTCAAAATCATTAATCTGCCCCAACGATGTGTGGTAACCATTTATAGCCTCAACGGTTCCCTGATCAGACAATACAATGTCGATAAATCAGGTATAGATCTTCCCCGGGGAAGTCAGCAGGGTGTAAATACCGAAGCACGCACATCCATCGACTGGGATCTTAAAAATTTTGCAGGAATCCCGATCGCCGGAGGTCTGTATCTGATTCATGTTAAGGAAACCGGTGCAAACAAAGGTGAAAGAGTGATCAAATGGTTTGGTTCTCTCAGACCTATTGACCTGAACACATTCTAATCTGTTTATTGATATTGGAAAATATAAAAAATGATTAATATGAACAAGACATTTAAATATTTAATAGCATTAATTCTGATTGGAGTTACTGTGTTCAGTTCTTCTTCATTGACTGCCGGGAATAAAGACCGTTCAGGACAAGCCGGCGCTTCGGAACTGCTGATCAATCCGTGGGCAAGAAGTTCCGGATGGGGTGGCGTGGGTATCGCCAATTCTCAAGGGCTCGAAGCCCTCTTTACCAACGTGGCAGGTACAGCGTTTACTAAAAAAACCGAATTGATTTTTGCCAATACCAACTACCTGAAAGGGGCCGATATTAACCTGATGGCGTTCGGTTTCTCACAAAAAGTAGGAGAATCAAGCGTTTTCACAATGACTATACAAAGCATGAAATTTGGTGATATTGATATTACAACCATCAGCAACCCTGATCCCTCGGTAAGTAATATTGGAACCTACTCACCCAGTCTCATGAATATTAACCTCGCATATGCCAAAGCCTTTTCCAACTCGATTTACGGGGGCATCAACATTAAGATTATCTCAGAATCAATTTCTGACATGAGCGCCCAGGGAATTGCTATCGACGCGGGGATCCAGTATGTTACAGGTGAACAAGAAAATGTAAGATTCGGAATCGCTCTTAAAAATGTTGGTCCTCCCATGAAATTTTCCGGGGATGGCTTAAGTGCCAGAGCCTTCTTTGATCAATTTAATAATGTATCACCCACCTACTACGAAAGAGCAGATCAGTTTGAACTACCTACCCTGCTGAGTATTGGCGGATCATATGATTTTCTTTTCAAAGGCGACTCAAGATTCACGCTGGCAGGAGCATTTCGTTCGAACGCCTTCACGAAAGACCAGTTTGTAGTTGGTGGGGAATTTTCCCTGAAAAATTACCTGATGCTCAGAGGAGGTTATACCTACGAAGACGGTATCAATGATGAAGTAAACCGTACCAGCGTATTTACAGGCCCCAGTGCCGGCCTGACCGTTCAGGTACCCATCAACAAAAAAACCAATTCAACATTCTCCATTGATTATTCATATGTAGCCACAGATCCATTCCAGGGATCACATACTATTGGTGCCAGAATTAATTTATAATTTTTTAGTACTGATTTAAAGAATTTTAATATATATTTGCCACTTTAAGGTATAACAAGGGACCCATAAAATGGGTCTTTTGTTATTTTTTCATAATCGGTTAAATTGATCAAAAGATGTCGGATATCAAGTATTACAATAAGGAAGGATTGCAAAATCTCAGAGAAGAGCTTGAACATTTGATTACTGTAGAGCGCCCCTCCATTACTCAACAAATTGCTGAAGCCCGCGATAAAGGCGATCTGTCAGAAAATGCTGAATATGACGCTGCTAAAGAAGCACAGGGAATGCTCGAAATGAGGATTTCCAAACTACAGGAATTGATCGTTAATGCCCGGTTACTCGATGAATCAAAAGTGGATTCATCGAAGGTGCTGCTCCTGTCAAAAGTTACACTGAAAAATATCAAAAACTCAGCAACAGTTACTTATACCATCGTGCCGGCCAGTGAAGCAGATCTGAAAAAACATAAAATTTCGGTCGCATCCCCAATCGCAAAAGGCCTGTTGGGAAAAACGGTAGGTGAAAAGGTAGAGATCCAGGTACCTGCCGGTATGATGAGTTTTGAAATTATTGACATAACCCGATAAATTACACCCATATGTCAGGCATTTTTTCCAAGATTGTAGCTGGTGAGATCCCTTGTTACAAAGTTGCCGAAAATGAGCGTTTTCTGGCATTCCTTGATATTAACCCGCTTAAGGAAGGACATACACTGGTCATTCCCAAAAAAGAAACCGATTATATCTTTGAAATCGAAGAGCCCGAATATCAGGAACTTTTCAGTTTCGCCAGGAAAGTGGCGCTGGCCATCGGCAAAGTAATTTCATGCCGGAAAGTAGGGATTGCAGTTATAGGACTGGAAGTACCTCATGCCCACATTCACCTCGTTCCGCTCGATGGAATTTACGACATTGATTTCAGCAAACCTAAACTCAAATTAACTCAGGATAGATTCCTGGAAATTGCCCGCCTGATAAATTCCAATTTGTAATCTCACTGAGTCTTATAAATTATTGGCTGATCTTTTCAGTCTGGTTTGCTGAACCGGAAAAAAGCTAATCCACCAAAGCAGCTTTGAATATCCCCACTTCAGAAAGAGTTGGATTTAACCTCGAAGAGTTAATATTAATTCTAACAGCCGTTGCAGTAACAGGCTTAAACTGTAACAGCCGTTTGTATCCTGCAGTGGTGCCCGAAGTAAGTGCTATCCACTCATCCCCCACCCTGTACTGAATTAAAAATTCCTCAATTCTTTGCCCTTTCCGGATATTCTCCTGCAGCAAGATCAGGTCGAAAGTAGCTGGTTCCGGCATCACCAATTCGATTATGGCCGTTGTGTCAGCATCCCGGGTAGTCCAGCAGGTCGAATAATCCCCGTCAACCAGCGCTGAAGCACCGGATCCATTTGGAGAACTGATTATAGCCTTTTGAAAAAAATTATCACTAAAAGTATTATCAAGCAGTCTTTTCCATTCCAGTAATGATTGTACATCACTTTCGTGAAGCAAACCTCTGCGGTCGGGTGGAATATTCAGCAACAGTACTCCGTTTTTACCCACTGAATTATAATAAATATCAAGCAATTGCTCCGGACTTTTTACAAGATTGTTTTCCGATTCATGAAAAAACCAGCCCGGCCGGATGGAAACATCCGTTTCAGCCGGATACCAGACCAGGGATTTTGCCTTGTAAATCATTTCACGGCTGCCCAGGTCATCATCCATAAGATCAGCCTGGGGTTTAAACAACACCTCCTTCTGTGAATTGAATTCAATTTCTGATATATCCATTCTGTCGGCAGGCACAACACTCCATTCTGTGTTCCGGCCGTAGCCGCTTTCAGTACCTACCCATCTGACATCAGGCCCCATAATGGCAATCACCGCATCCGGCTGTAACTCCCGGATTACCTGATAATATCTTGGAAAATCATATACCTGTCTGCGGCCGTTCTTTCCCTCTCCGCTGGCACCGTCAAACCATACCTCATCAATCTTTCCATATTGCGTCAACAACTCCGTAAGTTGATTGACAAAATAATCATTGTATCCATCACTTCCATAGGAAGGGTGATTCCGGTCCCAGGGTGACAGGTAAACTCCGAATCCAATTTCATATTCTTTACAAGCTTCTGCAACCTCTCTTACTACATCACCTTTGCCCTGTTTCCACGGGCTGGAAATAACCGAATGGGAAGTATACCTGCTTGGCCACAGGCAAAATCCGTCGTGATGCTTGGCCGTAAGTATCACTTGCTTAATACCGGCAGCTTTTACTACCCTGATCCATTGCCGGGCATCCAGTTCCAACGGATTGAACAATGCAGGATCTTCGGTTCCGCTCCCCCATTCATTATTGGTAAACGTATTGATCCCAAAATGGAAAAATGCGGTCAGTTCAAGAAGCTGCCAACGGTACTGACGTTCGGAGGGAACTACCTGCGCGGATTTACGGATAATTTCTGCATGTGAATCTGTGTTTTCGATAATACAGAAGTTTGAAGGCTGGGATAACAACCAATTTCCGATTAACAACAAATGAATTAAAATAACTAACGATAATTTCATATAACTGCACTAATTGATATTTACCTGACTTTTGATAATTCCCTGGTTACAACGAATCTCCCTTAATTTAACCGTCCAAACTGAGAAGGAATCTTTTCCAAAAGATTTAATCTCCCTTTTCAAAATGATATCTGCTACCGCCAAACAGGAATGCTGCGGTTGGTTTTCAAACCAGCTGTCCTGCCGGAGGGAAATTTGTGCTACATAGATACCCGGAGCAGCCTCCATAAAAGGTCTCTGAATTCCAACCTCAGAAAATGACACCTTCTTAACATCAAGTTTATCGAGTCTGACAGACCTCAATAAACTATCAACAGTAAAACGGGCAGTATTTTCTTCCGATCCTGCAAGTTCAATTTCTGTTTTACCATCTTCAAACAACTTTCCTATCATCTCTGCAGCCTGAATCCGGAATTCAATTTCAAGGTTACAGTCTGCCACAATATTCAGGTAATCAGCAAAATCATATACTTTCTGAATGGCTGCTCTTGAGTAGCCAGCCAAATCAATCTCAGTTTCAGGTGTTCTCTGAAACTGGTTGATAACGGTATCCCTCTGCTCCGTCAGGTATTTGTCTACCCTGGAGTTTCCGGATCCTTCATCGCGGCAGGAAGGAGCCCCGAAAAGGCAGAAAACTGCAAATAATATCAATATATTGATCAATTGTTTCATTTCAATTCTCCCTGATTCTGAACCTGAGAAGATAAATTTTATCATTCCGGAACCGGGTTTCCAGAACATCAATATGTTTAAGGTTTCCGGATGGCATGGTAAGTTTATCAATAAATTCAGGTTTATTGTACAATTCGGCGCCAATCATGGTTTTCCCGTCATAAACCTGATATATCACCGCATCCGGATCAATAATAGTATCGAGGCACGCTCTCCGCTTCATCCAGTCTTTCACATTATTGGATGAAAAATAATGAATTAAAAGGGCAACATCATCTGCATGTAGTCCAATAGTCTGGTTTACATCGAATTTTTTGAGGATCCGGATTATGGTATCCGGATTATAATAGGGAGCCGTTACAACCATCTTTATCTGGCTTTCTCCCGTTTTTAAATGTATTTCCCCACCCGAATCACTGATATAGGTAACCGGCGACTGATCCGGATACAGTACTTTCATTTCAATCGGGCCTGTTGTCACCATTTCCCTTGTGTGAGTATCGACAAACCGGAAATGGTACTCCCTAACCATAAAAAAGCGGAACATCAGATAAATGAGGGCCACCACCAACAGTACAAATAATGGAACGATGATGAAATACCTGTTTCCGCTTGGTGCCGGTTTTACTGACAGAGAACCGGGTGAATGGCGGTAAATAAAATCATCCCAGTTTGAATAACCCACATACCGGCTCAGGATGTTGAGTACATCAATCCTGGGCAAGGTCTCCGACTGATTTCTGAAATGATTATAAAACCATTTCTCGCTGATCTGGCCATTAACCTTTAACCGGAGTTCCTCCTGAAAATCGGTAATCTCCTGACCTTTCCACTGGGAAATATCAGGATTAATACCCGGATAGGTTTGCTTCATCTTTTCCACAATCCTGGTTTTAAGCAATTCAAAATATTTTAACGGTTCTGTCGGCAAAATTGATTAACTTTATATAATTTTTAAAGCAAAACGCTTGTAAATCGAAATACAGGGATTTTACAACCCTGATGCAACACTGTCGGAAAAGTTGATTATAATTTTGTTGACCAACTGAATTGCGTATAAACAAAATTAAAAATAAAGTACGTACTCATTAATATTAAGGAGGATAATACCATGAAAAAATCAACATTTCTCTTTTTTAGTTTCTGTCTGGTTCTATGGCTGCTGCAACCTGGATATTGTCAGACAGGCAATATAACACTCACGTTTTCAGCTGTTAATAACACCCAACCAGTAATCCCCGACAGTGTATACATCAAGAATATTGATCACAATTGCGACACCATGTTATACCCACCCAATCTGAGTTTGTTACTGGATACGATGGTAACCAATATTGTTGATAATCAGCGGGTGAATTCCGGCTTCCGGCTAACACAAAACTTTCCAAACCCATTCAGCGAAAAAACCCAGTTTACTGTAGAAGTTCCTGAAAATGACCTGACAGAAATCACACTACTTAATGAATCAGGCATAAGCTTATTGAAACAGCTGTACTTCCTGAAAAAAGGAAAAACCTCTTTCACTTTTACACCGGGCATCGATCATGTTTACCTGATAACAGCATCCAGGAAAAATGAAAGACAATCCATTAAAATGATCCACCATGGTTTGGGTAATCAATTGATTTCTCTCGAAGAATCGGGATTTCAAAATCATGATTATTATAAATCTGTAGAATCAGGCCGGGGAATGTACTTTGAATATGAACCGGGAAACCAACTGATATTTGTGGCGCATACCGGTCCGGAAGAATCTGGAATTACCGATATCCCCGGTATCAGCAGGAACTATGAGTTCCAGTTTGCACACAATATCCCCTGCCCGGGTATGGATTCTGTATTTTATGAAGGCCAATACTATCATACCATACAGATCTACAGCCAATGCTGGATGAAAGAAAGCCTTAATGCGGGAACCATGATCAATGCTCCTGCACCTCAATCGGATAACGGGATCATTGAGAAGTATTGCTATGGAAATAATCCGGCCAATTGCCTGTTGTACGGAGGTATGTATTATTGGGAGGAAGTAATGGCATACTCAGACCAATCTGGTACACAGGGCATTTGTCCGCAGGGGTGGCATATTCCAACTGATGAAGAGTGGAAAATTCTGGAAGGAATTGCCGACAGTTTTTATCCCATTGCCCATAATATCTGGAATACCACTAATTTCAGAGGACTGGATGTGGGATACAACCTGAAATCAGCAACGGGCTGGCTGGCTGACGAGAATGGCGCCGACCTGTTCGGATTTAAAGGATTACCAACCGGTTACTGGTGGGATGGCGGCTTTTCAGATATAGTTGAAGGGGGAGTCTACTGGACCTCTGACCTTAATCCTGCCCTCCTTCCCTATTACCGGGGCCTCAATGTAATGGCGCCCTCAATGGCTAGGAATACTTTTCCGGGTATTTTTGCCTTTGGCGCCCGCTGTTTGAAAAATTACTAAAAACCTAATACCTTAAAAAATGAAAAAATTCTGTTCGCTGATTATTGCTCTTCTAATTATCATAACTGTTGTTGGGCAGGAAGTAAAACCCGACAGTACTAACCTCAAAAGAATTGAAAACCAGGCCAATAGAAACCAGAGACTCGAGTATGATAAAGTGAACTATGAATCGTATTTTATCCCGGGTCTCGGATATTCATATTATGTACCAAAAGGTTCTGATTCAACAGGGAACTTCCACGGCATTGCCGTAAATTATCTGATTTACAGCAAAATGTACCAGAATAACAAACCTGGGCCCAGCATCGTCAGGTTTTATTCAAAACTCAGCATCATGAAAAGTAGTGAGCCGGATATTAATGATATCTTTTGCTACTCTCTTGGATTGAGCTTTTCATTTGAGAAAAACCCGCGACGAACGATACTGGTGCCGTATTTTGGACTGGAATTCGGGGGATTATCTCAAAGCCAGTGGGGAACAACCGGGCAATTCACCCCTACCTTAGGAATCCATTTCATCGCCCGCCGAAATATGTACGTAAATTTCCAGGGCGGGTATGTTTATCCGATCACCAATTTTGACATCTTACAAGGCTTATTCCTTGAAGCCGGAATTAATTTTGCCCTATGGTAAATTACCTGTCATTAATAATTTATCCATTAATAGTTAATTAATATCATGTCCGCTATAACACTCATCAAAGAAATCAGCAGGGTTACCTTTGTGGTATTGCTTTTTTGCGTGCCCCAATTCCTTGTTGCGCAGGATTCAATCACTCCTTACTCTGCAGTTACTTTCCCAAGTAAAAAATATGGGATTTGTTTTGGCAATTCACAAGAGTTTTCAGGCATTCGAATAAATTTCAGAGATATACAGGTAAAGAGAGTAAGTGGAGTTAATTTTTCACTCTGGATAAAAATGGGAGCCAATGAAGCCGCTGAATACCATGGCATCAACCTGGGAGCGTTTCCATCTGGCGGTTCATTTCACGGACTTAATGCCGGGCTGCTGGGCTGTGGTACAGACGATGACCAGACAGGTCTTAGTCTAGGAGGTTTGGTGGTTGGATGCGGAGGTAACCTGAATGGAATCGCAATTTCAGGCATCTATACTTCCATTGATGGATTAAATTCGAAAATAAACGGCGCAGGAATTTCAGGGCTGATGCTTAACTGTGGTTATGGCATTAACGGACTGGCGGTCGGCGGTTTACTGGTTGTTTCCAACCATCATATAAATGGAATGGCTGTTACAGCGGGTTATCTGGAAACTGAAACTATCAGAGGATTATCCCTGGCCGGATACTCCAAAACTAAAACCATGTACGGATTATCCATTGCAATATTCAATTCCACACAAATTTTGCACGGACTGCAGGTTGGAGTGCTGAACCATGCCGGGAACAACCCCAAAGGATTGAAATACTTACCGTTGATTAATTTTCACCCCTAAAATTGAATTAATATAAACTAAATACGGAGGAACCTCATTATGTTAGAACATGTACACAATCACATTACATCGGAACTGCAACAAAACACACGTACCGATATCATTTTCATCATTACCTCGATATTTCTGAACCTGATTACCCTTGCCGTTAACTCCGGCATGTCTGATCAATCCCGGAAAGATGAATCATTACTCATTGCGATGTTTGCATTTGTTTGTCTTATTGTGCTGGTAAACGTGGTTGTAGTAGTCGGCCTGAAAAAAGGAAAGGAAACCCGGACCAAACTGCTTCACGGACTCATTAATATGTACCGCGACCAGAATGTAAGCCAGTACTACGACGAGAGCCTGCTTGGCAACTATAATACCCGGTACAACCTGTTTATCATGGTGGTATTATTCACCGGCCTGATCGCAGTGGTAGTCCCGTTTATTTTACGGTAATGCTGCTGGCTGTTTATAACTGAATCAGAAAGACACCTTGAAAATGAACTATAAAGCATTCAAGTGGGTAGCCCGGTTAATAGCTCTGGCTGCCATTGCATTTATGATTATGTTTTCACTCGATTGTTTCGATGGAGAATACTCATTACAGGAAAAACTCATCTGCCTGTTTATGCATAATATTCCGGCCTTTATACTGGTCATATCACTCATTATTGCCTGGAAATGGGAACTCGCCGGGGGTATGATATTTATCTTTCTTTCCATGGGAATGTCCATTTTTTTCAGGTCATTTACCGGAAATCCATGGTCACTAATTGTCATCGGCCCGTTTCTCATCACAGGAATACTGTTCATTCTTGCGTGGCATTATAAGCCTAAAGGCGAATCAGAGCCTGAAAACAATGAATGACTGGTAACTGGTGACTGGTGATTGGTGGCTGGTGACAGGTAAATGGTAATTGGTGAATGGTGATTGAAACAAGCAATAAGTCAGGTGGATATTAAAGAATTATAAATTATTGAATTATAAATTATCTGATTTTAAGAGGGGGCTGTCTCAAAATTCGTATTAACATTACACGCCACAAAGACTCAAAGTTTCAAAGACCCACAAAGAATTGATATACAACAGTATATCTCTTTGTGAGTCTTTGTGTTTTGGTGCCGTTGTGGCAAAAAGTGTATTTTGAAACAGCCCCAATACCATGGGTACATAACGGCATTGCAAATGCCCCCCAGGTCGGTGTTCTGCTAATTATCAAATGTTCAAATGCCTCAATATTCAAATTCTAAAATTCTTAAATTAAAAAAAGAGGCTGTCTCAAAATCGGGACAGCCTCTTTGATTTCAACAAACTTAACCTTTTATTTTGTAATAATGAGCTTTTGTGCTGATCTGGTGGTCCGTCCCGTCACGGTTAGATAATAGACACCTTCCGTAAGATTTTGAACATCCATGATTTTCTGAGTTAAACCATCAAATATTATATTATTCTCACGATAAATGGTTCTGCCGGTAAGATCAACAATCTGCAGGGTAACCACATCACGTGTGTTGATAGTCAGCGTAAACAGGCCACTGGACGGATTGGGCTGAACAGTTAAGTTATTTTCCCCAACTTCGGTAATGCCGGTACAATTATATACCATCACAGTGAGTTCAGGAGAGTAAACACCTTCACCGCAATTATTCAATCCGCATACTTTAATGGTAGCATTACCGGTAAAATTATCACTCCATGTGATATGACATTCTGTACCATCGCTAACCATGGAGCCGGCATCAGCAGGATAGAGTACCCAACTGTACGAAGTAGCATTGGCAACAGCAACCACATTATAAACAACCGTTTCGAGCTGGCATACATCGTTGCTGCCCGATACAGGTCCGGCTGCAGCCGGCACCGGATAAATATTGATAAATATAGGGCTGGTAGGATCTGACTGTCCGCATGAACTGATACTCCGCACCTGTAAACTTACGGTACCGGTAAAGGTATTATCCCAGTCGATATCAACGGTGGCTCCGTTACCGATAATACTACCGGCAGAAGGAGGATTGAGTGTCCATGCATAGGATGTTGCTCCGGAAGCGCCTGTTGTTGTATAGGCTGACACTATATTCTGACAAACATTGAGATCACCTGTTGGTGTTCCGGGGGTCAAAGGCATCGGGCTGAAGGTAAGCAGCACCTGATCGGTGGCTGTAGCGCCTCCATTACCATAGGCAGTGAGGGTAAGCGTAACCGAACCGGCTGTATAATCAGCCTGGCTGGGGTTGTAAGTGGTATTCAAAGCCGTTGCATTTACAAAAGTTCCGGTGCCTGATGATGACCATAACACTGAGGTGTAAGCATTTCCGCTTGCAGAAGTAGTATAATTATTTCCAACACATATATCAGCGTCGGCGCCGGCATAAATGCTGAGGGTATTATCAACCACAGCAGGAAACTCAATATAATCCACCCAGCCACAATCCGATCCGCTCACTACATATACATCCTTCATATACCTCCAGCGGAAGGTGTGGGTTCCGGCGGTAACGGCATAGGCTACCCGGCCCCAGGGCACTTCGCCCGACCATTCAGCTTTCTTGGTGTTATCTATATAAAATTCAAGGAAATCATAACTGGATTCGGAGGATACTTTACGGTAGAAAGAAATTGAGTCATTGGCGGCAACATCCATAGTTACTTTCATTTCGGTTGCCTGATTATCCCCTATGGAACCTGATTTTGCCGCATAGGTTCCTTCATAGGCGCCTGAATTAACAATAGTCCAGGGGGCATTGCCGGCAAAGGTCCAGTCGAATTCATTGAAATTGCCGGTTTCAAAATCTTCTACAATAATTCCGATTTTGGTTCCGAATGACTCATTCAGGGTATAATATCCAGACACTAATGAAAAATCCAATACCACTGCTTCCCCAATAGGTGCATTACCTGCCACTGATATATTGTAGGCAGCATTGGCAGTACCATTGGGAGCAATAGAGCCAACATTAACAGTAGGATTACTGATGGTGATATACTGGTTTGAGGTTGACAGAGTGGCTGTTGCATTGTCGGCAGAAATCTGTCCGGAGTTCATGGAAGTTACTGTAATGGTGGCATTTTCACCCGGATCAAGCCGGCCATTGTTGTTCCCCGCCTGATCGGAGATCGTAAAGCCGGTCATTACCAGATTAACACCCCGGGCTTCTGCAGTAAAACTGCTCGTCCAAACTTCTGTTCCATCGGTTGCTGAAACATTGAATTTTACAACATGTCCCCCCGGAATATTATTGGCAGCGGTAAAAGCAAAGGCGCCAACCCGTTCAACAATGTCGCCAATGCTGAAGTTTCCGAAATCTTCAGTATTGTCGGTGATGGTGATATAAGAGGATTCGGTACTGAGAGTAGCGGTAACATTTGAAAAACCCTGATCGCTGAAATTGGCCAGCGAAAGGGTCACCAGAATGTTTTCCGAAGGATCGATCATACCATTTCCGTTACCGGAAAGATCGTTAAACGCATGTGAATGATAACTGGGTCCGGGGAAAGAAGTGGCATTCAAGGCAGCCAGGGCATCAATCCGTCCTGAACCGGAATTATTATTTTTATTGGGCTGATATTTATAAGCCGTATTTTCAAGGGTTTGGCTGATTTTGGCAAGATCCAGTGTTGGATTTTTCTGCAGCATCAAAGCAATTACTCCGGCATTGGCAGGAGTAGCCATCGAGGTTCCGCTCCATCCGTCCTCATATCCTGTATTACTGTAATGTGCCAATGATTTGATATTGGAACCGGGGGCAGAAATATCGGGGCGGATCAGCCCGATACCAGGCTGATACTGATAATCATTATAGGGTGCAATGGCCGACCAGGTTAAGGGACCACGGCTCGAAAAACCGGATAGCTGATCGCTGCTGGTTGTGGAGCCAACGCAAATTACTCCGGAAATACCCCCTGTAAGAGTCTGATCGGGATGAAGCCATGGTGGAGGCACATCGCCAGGAGTTCTGACATTATCTGGAATAGGATAAGAACCCTGTTGATCGCCTTCGTTTCCGGCAGCTACCGATGAAGCAACTCCGGCGGCCAGCGCATTGTCAAATGACTGCCTCCACACAGAACGGTTAGGACCCCAGCTGTGCTGCCAGCCCAATGACATGCTGATCACATGAGCGCCATTATCAATGGCAAACTGAATGGCATCCCAAACATCGCTTTCCTGGCCGCCACCGCCGCCATCAAGTACTTTCAGGCACATGATCTTTGCGCCCGGAGCTACTCCTGTTTGGGAACCTGAAGCGCCATTCCCGGCAACAGTTCCGGCACAGTGTGTACCATGTCCGTGATCATCCAGCGGATTGTTATCATTATTCACAAAATCGAATCCGTGGTAAGGGTAACTGGCATCTTCCCAAAGATTTCCCTGTAAATCAGTATGATTGTAATTAACCCCTGTATCAATAACAGCTACCACTACACCGTCGCCGTTAAATCCAAGCGCCCAAACATCGTCGGCGTTGATCTTCAATACATTCCAGGTTATTTCACGAGAATTCGGATTACCGGAAACGGATATTGCATCCCGGTTTTCCCTGGGATCCAGCACTTCTCTCACCTCATCAAAATCAATACTTTCGATGTCGGCTCTGTAGGCAAGCGCCTGAATAGCTTCGGGGGTCATTTTACAGTTAATCACATTGGCTATCCAATAAGTCTTTATTTCCTGTACCTGATTTTTATTGGCCATCTGATGAATCATGGCCATTATTCCTTTTTGTGATTCCGCGGCAAATTCCTTTAAGGCAGCAACTACGTATTCACGCTGCTTTGCTTTCGGTAAAAACCGGGTCTCAGTCATCAATGACTGGGAATTGGCCCTTTGATTCAGGGTAATGTTGACCTGAATAAGTTCGCCGGGACCAACGCTTTTTATTTGCTGGTCAAGTTGTTCGGTAATGACCGTTCCGGGTACCAGCCTGAAATACTGATCCTGGGCAAATACACCGGATAATAAAATAGTAAACATCAAGGATAGAAGTAGATGTCGCATAATTTGAAGAAGTTTAAAAATGGAATAATTTGAAAATAAATAATTGTTTAAAACGTGTCTAAAGATTGAAAATTGTTGATTAGGTTGCCTTAAGGAAGAAAAATATATGATTTTTAACCTACAATTTCCAGGGAGGACATTCCGGATATCCTGTTTGATTATACTTCTGCCTTACAAATTCCGGGATGTCGTCCCTTATTCAGAATTTCACCACAAAATCAACAAACGGAATACCGAGGAAGATGCCTTGCACAATATCCCCGTTGTTAACGAAAGCAAGATCAACTGAGATTTTCTCTCCAAAAAATCTCAGCCCGTATGAAAAAAGCGGGTAATAGCTGCCATTTCCTTCCGGAATAAACCAATTCTCCGTGATCAGGGAAGTTTTTCTGCTTACACGGGTCATTCCTGATAAAGTGAGTATCGGACTTCCTGAAAAATCTCCCTGGACAAAACCCCATCCAATACCGGCGGTTACGTTGTGTTCAATGCTTCCCAGAGTACCCACGCCGTATATAATCCCAAGGCCGCCGCTTTCATCCTCATCCATAGGTATATTAATATATAGCAATCCAACTCCGGCATTGGCTTTGGGACTCACCTTGAAACCAAATTTCGGAGTGATAAAAAAAATGGGACTAAACTCATCGTTGGTTAAGGAACCTATGGTAGATATAAATTCAAGCCCGCCACCAATGGAGAAATTGTCGGAGAGCCCGACATTGAACGAATTGAATAAAACCCAGACATTCTGGTAGTAACCCTCTCCTTTTTTTAGATTATACCCCGACGGAGCAAAAAGATATCGGGTGGGATTGGGGTTGGGAAACCAGTACTGTCCTGATTTAAAGTGCTCTTTATCAACCACCCCCAATTCTTTGATCCGGCTAAACGGGATTTCAATTCTTGGAATGGATTCAGTTCTGATGACGACAATCAATGAGTCCTTTTGCACATAATTACCCAAAAACTTTGATCCGTCAAGCAATTCAAAACGGTACAGAGAAATGGTATCAAACTGGTAGTCTGAGAAATCCTGCTGAGAATAGACAGATTTACCAAAAATTACAGTAAAGACTATTGAGAAAATAACTTTGTAATATTTCATAATGAAGTTCGATCAGGTATGTTTCAGACCGGTTATTACAAAGATAGTCATATTCGGGTAAAATCCAAAATTTATAATTCCGCTGCTTTTGGAAAACTGATCCCTGAAAATATCAGTTATTTCCTGATAATCAACCTTAAAGAGTAAACATCCCGGGTATCTGAAATCCTTACTATATACATTCCATTGCTCAATTCAGACAAATCCATTTCTATTCCTCCATCACCCGGAGCAACGCTTACATCATAAGACTTAACGATTTGACCCGTTGCCTGCAAAAAGTCAATTTTTACAGAACCTTCTGACTTAACCGGTAAAGATAACCGGACAGATTGACCGGCCGGATTTGGATAAATATGATATTTTCCGGAGTTGGGATTTTCTATAGATGTGACTACGGAAGCAGCGATATTTGATGTAGAACTGGCATAATTGAATACACTGTTCTGTGGATTGGATGGAAAACAGGGCTCGGGACTCACTACTTCAACCATATAATACACATTGGGAGAAGTAGCCCCAAAATCGGTGTAGGAAGTAAAGCTTCCCGAAATGGTAGCAATCAGTTCCATATCAGTACCATTATAACTCCGGTAAATGTTATAGGAGGTTACCTCAAAACCCTGGTAGGGACTCCAGTTTAGATTCCAGGCATTACCAACTCCGGGGCCGATGGTCAGATGAATGGTTTGATGAAAATCACTTTTGGGAAACTCATTCCCTTCAGCATCCCTGAAACTTAATTTGTAACGACTGGCCTGCACCATGGGGTTGGAGTTAAAATCGATAAAAGTAGTGGAAGCCCCCTGAGCCAAACTCCCAATTTCTTCATAAACATTGAACTGGTTGGTTTCCTTAAATACCACATATTCAGCAATCAGGTCACTTTCAACCGGTTCCCAGATGATAACATTCTTACCGGTACCCATATCCACGGATACCATACAGATAGGTGTTTCCGGAATATCTCTGATCGAGAACACAGCATCGCTGACATCAACAATATTATAATAATAAGCGTCCGTAATTCTGATAAGGCAGTTATCTGATTCAGATGCCGGAGTTACCCACGAAAACGTAGTACTTTGACCGTACTGGTAAATTGATCCGAGATATTGCCAGGACAATCCGTTGTTGGGCGAAAATTCCACAAACAGATTGGTATAATCATACACCATGTTATCATAGTTCCAGGAAATCTGGTACTCGGTGCCGGTATTTAAAAATTCGCCACCGTTGGGACTAATAATGGTTATGGTAGGCGGCGGCAATATCTCAAAAACTTCACTGCTGTCAAAAATCTGCGGATCATTCTGATCAGAAATTCTTACGATACATTGATCTGCATATATCGTTTGAGGAATTTGATAGTAATAACTTGCCTGTGAAGCATTTAAATTCTCAGCAATGGTAAAATATGACTGGCCGTTATCGGTTGACAATTCAATTTTAACTGTTTCGGTTTCGAAGGCATACCATACAATATTCATGTTGCCTCCGGCAAAATAAGTGTAATAAGAATTGGGATAAACCAGGTTAAGCGGTGCAATATATATGGAAAACGGGGCATCACTGACATCAGAGATCCCTGATGCATCCACAACCTTAAGAAGCACATTATCGGATGAAACGTAAGGAATGTCTATCTGTGCGGATCCACTACCCGGATTGGAATACCCGCTTCCCGCAAATATCCAGTTCAGTCCGCCATCCGTTGAAATATAAAAATCAACAAAATTGGAAAGATTCTGACCTGTCCATTGAATTATAGCATAATTTTCCCAGTAATTCCACACCTCACCACCGTTTGGAGTAACCAGGGTGATTTCAGGTTCGGGGAAAATATAAAATGGCTCACTCATGGCAAAATCTGAAGGATCAGCGATATTGGTAATTTTTACACGAGCCGAGGACGTAGACTGTGGAGGAGCGATAAATGTGTAAAAAGTGGTGTCAATATCATCTCCCACCAATGTCCAGGTTTGACCATTATCCAGTGAAAGCTCCACATCTACCACAGTTGACGGGTCTGAGCGCAACCATTCCACATCAATGGGTTGATTTTGATAATGATACTCAAGATACTGAGGCTGAAGGATTAAAAGCGAAGGATATACAATACTGAACGGTTCATTGCTTTCATCAAAAAATGTATTAAAGCTGTAGTTCACCACCTTGATTTTTGCCTCGGTAGTAGCTGGATAATAAACATTCATCTGATAAATGTTCAACCCTGAAAAAGCATAAATAAAATCAACTGAGTAATAGGTTAGGCCATTATCCAGAGATATCTGTATCTCAAAATAATTATCCAGTCCCAGATTGTTGAAGGAGACTTCTTCCACAGTATTGGTAACCCAGATTTCTCCTCCGTTGGGACTATTCAGAACTACCTGTGCCGTAGAATTCAGCACTGAAAAGGTTGAGAAAACCAGGGTGAAAATGATCAAAGAATACAGATATTTTTTCATAGCCATTGAATATTTATAATCCTTCTAAACAACAAATCTGGTCTATTGTTTATCCCTTCTTTGAAAATAATAAAGAGGCTGTCTTATTGGGATTGCCAGACAGCCTCTTTATTAAGTATGATTTACGGCATTGACGCTTAATCGAGAACCAGTACCATATACTTGGATGCTTTCCAGAAGTCGGCTGGGTTGGTGATAACCAGTTTATTGACCCTTTTGTTGCTCTGTTCAAACGAGTATGAACCCGCAACATGGGTAGATATCAATTTCGGACTTTTGGCATCAATTTCAAAAGAAGTGGTTTTTCTGATATCAATCTTGGTAAACAGGCTGATATCCATATCTTTTGAAATGGTTTGTGCACGTCCAATACCTACAAATCCTCCTGATTTTGTGATAATTCCCTTGGCTTTGAGTTCTTTCTCGGAACCAATAATATAATAAGCAGTATTGAGCTCAATGGTTTTATCTTCAATCACTTCATCCTTTTTCTCTGATTCCTTGTTGAGATCCTCTACCCTGGCTGTAAGACCGGCAACATCGATATTAAGTTTCTCAAGTTTCTGCTGCATCTCTCCAATTTCCTGATCCTTTTCATCAATCGTCCTTTCGAGACTGGTGATAAACCGCTCCAGTTCAGAGATTTTCAGATCGGCTTTTTTCAGTTTGCTGTTTAAGGTACGGATGGTTTGCTTGTTTTTAAGCATTAATTCGGTAATGGCAGTAAGATCCTCTTCAATTTGTGTTTTCTGATCTTGTTTAAGCTCGGTATTTTTGGAAGTATTCACGGCAATCATCTGTTCTTTCTGACGGATTACCGAAAGATTTTCCTGAATCTCATTCAGGGCTTTTATAAATTCATTGATGGTAGAATCCTTCTGACTTGACTCCATCAGCAGTTGCTGATTTTCTTCGGTCAGACGGGTGACTTCGGCACTTTCCTTACGTTTACAACTTCCGAAAAGAAATGGGATAACTAACAAAATGATCAAATACTTTTTCATCATTTTTAATTTAAGTGTTTGTAATACTGTTGATTATATTTTTAAATTCTTCATTTAAAAAAAAGTTTGCAAATATACTATTGTTTTTAAACAAAACGGATTGATTTTCAAGGCATCCTCCATTAATAATTTCATTTATTTTTGACAATTATTTATTTGTGATGAAAACCATTGTTCGCGGAAAACTAATCCACTCTTTGGATAAACCGGGATCCGGAAAGTCGGAAACTGATATCGAATATATTGATGATGGGGCATTGTTGCTGGATGACGGCCATATCCAGGTTAAAGGATTATACGCCCAACTGATCAAAGAATATCCCGGTATTCAGGTGCAAGATCATTCCGGTTGTTATATTATTCCCGGAATGGTTGATGCTCATGTGCATTCTGTACAATCCGGGGCCATGGCATCATATGGATCAGAACTTCTCGAATGGCTTGAAAATCACATATTTCCTCTTGAAAACCGATTCAATGATCCTGAATTTGCCAGAACGCAGATCGATTTCTTCCTGAAGCAACTTTTGAAAAACGGCACCACCACCGCTGCTGTTTTTAGCTCCCTGCATACCAGTACCACCGAACTTCTTTTCGAAAAAGCCTCAGAATTAAAACTCCGGATAATATCAGGCAAAACCCTTATGGACAGGAATGCCCCTGAATATCTCACTGAACCCGCACAACGTTCTTATGACCGTTCATTAGCGTTGATTAAAAAATGGCACCAACGGGGAAGAATTCAATATGCCATCACCCCGCGTTATGCCATCACTTCCTCTCCGGAGGAACTGGAGCTGGCCGGTTCCCTGAAAAATGAATTTCCGGATCTTTATATTCAAACTCATATTTCAGAAAACCGGAATGAAGTGAAGGAGGTGTTGCGTCTTTTTAAAGATGCCCGGCATTACCTCGAGGTATATGCCAGGTATGGACTGATTACCGGTAAAACATTGCTGGCTCATTGCATACATCTTAGCCGTGAAGAAATGGAGTTTATGGCAACCCATGGCGCTACAGCCGTTCACTGCCCGGCAGCCAATCTATTCCTGGGTTCAGGGATGTTTGACTACCACGAAATGAAAAACGCCGGCATCAGAGTGGCAGCCGGTACCGATGTGGGCGCCGGCGACAGTTTTTCGATGCTCCGAACCATGAACCAGGCCTATAAAGTATCGGTAATGAAAGGGCATCCCATCTCCCCTGCAGAACTGTTCCACCTGGCAACCTTAGGGGGAGCCATGGCACTTTCCCTGGATCAGTACATCGGGAATTTCGAACCCGGTAAAGAGGCTGACCTGGTTGTGCTTGATCCGTCTGCCATTGACCTGGTAAAATACCGGCTGGGATTTTGTGAAAACATTGATGATGTGATCTTTACACTCATAATGCTCGGCGATGAGAGGCTGGTAAAGACAGTGTACATTTTTGGAAAAGAAATCCGCCATGTTTAAAATTTAGTCCTGACCATGCGTTCCTGATGATGAGGTGAAGGGGCGATGAGGAGAGGGGGCGAGAACAAGAGGGAGCGAGGACGTGAGGGGGCGAGGACGAGTTGGTGACTGGTAGTTGGGGGTAGCAGTAAATGGGAGAATTCAGAAAATTGTGTCATACCCCATTTTTGCAGGCAACATTAATTCTCGGATTGATTAAAAACCAGACATGACAATCGAATTTACATTAATTTAGCTCTTAATATTTTTCATGGCCAATCTATGGGGATCAACGATATCATTTTATATATCATGCTCTTTTTCATGGTTTTAGGAGCTTTGGATAAAATCCTGGGAAACAAATACCATTTAGGCGATAAATTCGATGAGGGATTTCACGCCATGGGACCGCTGAGTATCGCCATGCTGGGCATAGTGGCCATAGCGCCGGTTATGGCCGATGTACTGGGCAACATTATTGTTCCGGTTTATACTTTTCTGGGAGCCGATCCTTCCATGTTCGCCACCACTTTGCTGGCCAACGATATGGGAGGCTACCCCCTGGCTATGGCCATGGCCCAAACCCGGGAAGCGGGCCTTTTTGCAGGATTGATCCTCGGTTCCATGATGGGGCCTACCATTGTATTCACCATACCTGTTGCACTGGGTATTATTGAAAAAAAAGACCAACATTATTTTGTACTCGGGATCATGCTGGGTATGATCACGATTCCGTTAGGCTGCCTCGCCGGTGGCATAACGGCAGGATTTACCCTTTCGATGATTTTGGCCAACCTGGTTCCGGTAACCCTGTTTTCTTTACTCATAGCTACCGGGCTATATTTTCAACCGGATATGATGATCAGGATTTTCTCCGGGTTTGGCAAATTGTTGATGATCTTTATTACCGTTTGCACAGTGATCAGTGTAACAGAAACACTGACAGGCTGGGTTATACTATCGGGCATGACACCCATCTGGGATGGGATAAAGATCGTAGGTTCCATAGCCATTGTGTTGATCGGTGCCTTTCCTATGGTTACCCTCATTACCCGTTTATTGAAAAAACCGTTGATGAAAGCCGGAAAAAGCCTTGGCATAAACCACACGGCAGCTGCTGGGATGATAGCTACTCTGGCCAATTGTATTCCCATGCTTCACATCATGAAGGATATGGATGCCCGTGGTAAAGTACTGAACACGGCGTTTGCAGTGAGCGCATCGTTTGTATTGGGCGATCACCTCGGATTTACTGCAGGGGTAGCCCGTGAAATGATTTTCCCGGTAATCATGGGTAAAATAGTGGGCGGCATTACCGCATTACTGTTGGGTATAATGGTAGTAAACCGGTTAATTAAAAATATCCCGAATGAAAGCAGTTGATTCTGTAAAAGCATTGTTTACGCTCGCCAACAGTTTTAAAGAAGGCGATCTGTTGGTCGGGGGAACCAAAGATGAGGAAAAACGCCATATTGCCCGTGAGGAACTGGCCGGAATGACTATAAAACAGATCTCCGAAATGGTTTTTGTGGAAGACCGCCTGAGCGAATTGTTACATAAAAGTCTGAACAGGAATGTTTTAAAGAAAATTGGACATTTACGAATACTGGAACTGAAAGCCATTCTCACCGGCGAAAACCTCCCTTCCTGGGTCAGCCACCATGGGATGGGTCTCTCCAGCGAAGTGATTGCTGCGGTGGTTAAGATCATGACAAATGCAGAGCTGTCGAAAGTAGCCCGGGGAATATACAATCCGGCTCCGGCTGACTCAACGGTTCCATCGGTAACCATCGGCTCTTTTCAACACCTGGGCAGCCGGATCCAGCCCAACAGCCCGGGAGATGACGAAGAGGAGATACTATTTTCCATACTCGAAGGCCTGTGCTATGGATGTGGCGATGTCATCATTGGCATTAATCCCGCCAGCGATGATCTGAATACCATTATTTCCCTCGAAAAACTTCTCTCAGATATTGTGAGAAGGCTGGATTTGCCTACCCGATACAGTGTACTCACCGATTTATTCAAACAAAAGGCTGCTTCTGAAGTCACTAAAGTAGATGTCGGATTTCAAAGCCTGGCCGGCACATCTAAATGCCTGGAGGGAATGTTGGGTTGCGATGTGGATGAGCTGATGGAACTTTGTGAAAATTTCAACGGGCTGTATTTTGAAACCGGCCAGGGCTCCGAACTCACCAATGGCGCCGCCGAAGGAATTGATATGGTAACCCTCGAATCGAGGTGTTATGGTTTGGCCAGGCTCATATGGAAGGAAACCGGTAAATGGATGATCCTGAATGATGTAGCCGGTTTTATTGGTCCGGAAGTTTTCAGCACCGGGGAACAATTATACCGCACCTGCCTTGAGGATACGGTTATGGCCAAACTGCATGGCCTTACCATGGGCCTGGATGTTTGCTCCACCTTTCACATGGGGATACATCCAAATGAATTGAAAGCGCTTACACGCTCCATTGCCCTGGATGCGGCACCCGCTTATCTTATGGGCGTTGCCGGAAACGCCGATCCCATGCTGGGCTACCTCACTACCTCCTACCGTGATCACCAAAATTTGCGGAAATGGTCCGGTAAAAAAATCACCTCAGCTATGGAAAAACAACTGGTAAAGATTGGCGCACTCACTTCTGAAAGAGGCATTAATGCCAGCCCTCAGAGGCTTGCCGCCTTGTATGCCCGTTATCAGAAGGCCGGCGGAAATAATAAAAACTTCGACGATCTGATTGCTGAGGCAGGGAAAATCATAAAACGACTGCAGGAAAAAGGTTGTGATATCGGTTATGGCTCAGGTATGAACGGAGGTGATCCTGATCATATTCATAAAAGGTTAAATACACTGTTTGATCATTCCCGAAAAGCTTTGTACGCCATTATTGAACCGGATATTCTGAAAGATGCTGCGGGTCAGTTGATCTCAGTAAGCACAAATTCGGAAAACCGCGATGATTTTTTAACCCATCCGGTTACCGGTGAAGAAATATGCCAAAAGGAATTCATCCGGTTAAAAACCCATTTACCGTCTGCAAGCCAGAGGTCAAAGGTTCAGTTGATAATTGCCGACGGATTGAATGCCAATGCCGTAAACCAGCATATCAAACACATACTGCCTGCCTTGAGAAAATCTCTCACCGGTGCAGGGATCTCCGTAAGTGATATTGATATTGTAATTAAAAACGGAAGGGTCAGGGCCGGATATCATATCGGGCAGATACTTTTTACCGAAATGATCATACTTCTTATCGGAGAACGCCCCGGAACCGGCCTTAACCAGCTTTCCGCCTATATTACCTATGGAAAAGACATATACGGTAATACTATTTTCAGTCCGGATATGGAACACTCGCTGACTACGGCCGTTTGTGGCATTCATCCGCAGGGAAAATCGTATATTACAGCTATAAATGAAATCACAGGAATAGTGGTCAGAGCATTGGAAGAGAGAATGACAGGAGTGAAGCTGGGAACAAAGAAATGACAGGCTGGTATGAGTTGCTTGTCATTTATGTATCTTTGTAAAAAATAAGTTTGTATTGGATGATGATGGCAAATTTAGGTTTATGGGTATTTATGCCGTAGATGACAAGGTCCCGGTTCACATTTTTAACGGAGATCTGTTCATTGATTTAACAGAAGTATTTATGTAAAATTCTGATTGTAAATAACTTTCTCTCAGAATAGGAAGGTCCCTGTAAGGTTCTCCCACCCAACGCCCAACGCAGAACACCCAACGCCCAACACCGAACGCAGAACGCAGAACACCCAACCTTTCACCTCAGCAACATCTTCAGCAGTTTAATATTTCCAAAAGGCGCGTATTTCACCGGGATATCAATCAGCATGTTTGATTTAACCACTGCCCTCCGGTGACTGAAAGTTTCAAAACTGTATTTTCCGTGGTATTTTCCCATGCCGCTGTTGCCCACTCCTCCAAAGGGCAGGTTTTTGTTGGCAATATGAAGAAGTACATCATTGATGCACACCCCGCCGGAACTGGTTTTACCAATCACGGTTCTGGCTGTGTGGCTACTGCCAAAATAATACAGTGCCAGCGGCTTTTCATGTGTGTTGATAATATTAATGGCTTCCTGAATATTGGCAAAAGATATTAACGGGATCAGTGGACCGAAAATCTCTTCCTGCATTACAGGATCGTTGAAAGTTACCTGGTCGAGTATAGTTGGGGAGATGTACTTTTCATTTTCATCGGTTTCACCGCCAAATACTACTTTTTCTTTCTGAATCAGGCTCGAGAGTCTTTTGAAGGCATCCTGTGAGACTATCCTGGGATAATCAGGGCTCGATTGCGGATTTTCTCCGTAGAATTTCCGGATGTAGTGTTTCAGTTTTTCCAGGAAAGGCTCTTTGATTTTTTGATGAATGAGCAGGTAATCGGGCGCTATACAGGTTTGCCCGGCATTGATCAGTTTTCCCCAGGCTATGCGCCGGGCAGCAATTTCCAGATTGGCAGATTCGTCGATAATGCAGGGACTTTTCCCCCCCAGTTCCAGCGTCACGGGTGTGAGGTATTCAGAAGCGGCTTTCATCACTACTTTTCCCAGTGAGGGACTGCCGGTAAAGAAAATATAGTCGAAACGTTCTTGCAGCAGCGCCTGGTTTACTTCACGTCCTCCTTCAAAAACAGATACATAATCTTCTTCAAATACTTTTTTTACTATCGATTTGATTACCCTGGAGGTATGCGGAGCATTGGGAGACGTTTTCACCACTACAGCGTTACCGGCCGAGATGGCCCCGGCCAGCGGCGCCAGCACCAGTTGCAGCGGATAATTCCAGGGTGCAATGATCAACACAACCCCGTAAGGTTCATGGATCAATCTTGAGGATGAGGGCAGTAATTGAAAAGGAGTGATTACATACCTCGGTTTGGCCCATTTCCGCAGTTTTCTGATATGCAGGTCGATTTCACCCAGCACAATGCTTGTTTCTGTCATAAAAGCCTCGTAGGCCGATTTGTGCAGATCATGCCATAATGCCTCATTGATCTCATTCTCAGATTCTGAAATGGCATGCCTCAGCTTTTTTAGCTTTCGGATTCTGTCATCAATGTTCCGGGTTACCCCTGAATTGAAAAACGCTTTTTGCTTTTCAACCTGTTTGCGTATTGAATCTAACATTGTATTGAATGTGATATCAGGAAATAAAATTATTCAAAAGTATATTGATTTGAAATGAGGTCAACTTTTAGCCGTATTAAAACAGCTTCATCCCGGCCTAATGCACCATCGCCTCATTGTCATGTCGCCTCATCTCCCCATCTCCCCATCTCTCCCCGTAAACCCACTCATGGTATGGTACACTCCCATTACATTTCCAATGAACCAGTCAAAGAAACGTATAGGCATAATACCTTGGCCAAACCTTACGAAATTGACTGACCAGGGCATACTGACGAAAATCCTGTTTTTCTCGATACCACGGATTATTTTTCTGGCGGCATTTTCCGGTTTGATTATAGGGATAATGGATTTCACCCCTTTAAACATACCGGTATCAATATAATAGGGTGTTACGGTAGTGACTTTGATGTTTTTTCCCAGTTGATTCATTTCGATCCTCAGGCTGTCGCTCCAGCCGTTCAAAGCCCATTTGCTGGCGCAATACACCGACATTTTAGGGTTGGAAACCAGTCCGGCGGAGGAGGAAATGTTGCAGATATGTCCTATGTTTTTTTTCAGCATTCCGGGCAGGAAAGCGAGCGCAATCATCATGGGGGCATCAGAATTAATGGTCATGGTATGACGTACCTCTTCGGGTGAGTGTTCATGGAAGTACTTACCAACTACAATTCCGGCATTGTTGATCAGAATATCAATATCCCCGAATTTCCGGATCACTTCATCAGCCCATGTCCTGATTTGATCAAGATGAGCAACATCGGCAACCATGCCATGAACCTTATCTGAAAACCGGGAAAAAGCTTCCAATGTCATTTTCAGGTTTTCTTCATCAACATCCCAGATGATAAGCCGGGCGCCTTTGTCAAGAACCATTTTTCCCATTATTTTTCCGATACCTGAGGCACCCCCGGTAATTAAAACGGTTTTACCATTAAAAGAACTCATAAAAAATCAGGATTTGACTAAGTATTTGATCAGTATTGATTTGATAGCTGCCGGATCTATAGGTTTTGTCAGGAAATCATCCATTCCGGCTGCAATACATCGTTCTTTTTCCTCTTTCATGGCTCCTGCAGTAAGAGCTATTATGGGGGTTTTTGGAATATCGGGACTTTCGTTTTTTCTGATTTCCAGGGTGGTTGAAACCCCGTCGAGAACCGGCATATTAACATCCATGAGGATAAGAGAAGGTTTTTGCCGGGTCAGAATATCCAGCACCTCTTTACCATTTACAGCTTCCAGGATTTCAACACCGGGCAGCAGTTTTTTCAGTACGGCTTTCAGCAGCATCATATTCATCTTTACATCTTCAGCTATCATAACAGAATGCAAGCCTTCTTCTACCGGCAGGCTTTCAGGAGCATCATCTTCAGGGATTGTGGTTTCGATCTCCTGAGGACTATAACTGCTCAGATTCTGCAGGTATTGCAGCAGTTCATTTGATTTAATGGGTTTTTGAATGTTAAAACGGATGCTGAGTTCTTTACATTTTGAATTTAAATCCTCATCTTCATAAGAGCTGTGTAATAATATAACTGGCTGATTATCATGATTTAATCCAAGTTGATTTCGGATAATCCGGATAGTATCCAGCCCATTTATTTCGGGCATGTGATAATCTACAATGATCACATCATAAGGGTCTTGCTGATCAATACTTTTTATTCCGTCGTAGCCATTGTCAAATCCTTTAAATTCGATTCCCCAGTTTTCGAATACTTTTTCAAGGATCAGCAGATTGTTCCGGTTATCATCAATAACCATCACTTTTTTAATGTTATCAGGGGTTTTGGAATGGAGTTGTTCGCCGGCTTCAAATTCTGTTTCGATGGTAAAATAAAATTTGGAGCCTTTACCCGGCTCGCTTTCCAATTCTATTTCACTGCCCATTTTCCGGGCCAGCATATTCGATATGGCCAAACCGAGCCCGGTACCGCCGTATTTCCGGGTAGTACTCATATCGGCCTGCGTAAACGCCTGAAAAAGTTTTTTCTGCTGTTCGTAGGTAATGCCAATTCCGGTATCCCGTATGGCAAAACTGAAAAAGCCGGTCTTTTCGTCTTTTTTGATAAAAGTCACTTTTGCTTCCACATCGCCTTTTTCGGTAAACTTGACGGCATTGCCCAGCAGGTTGATCAGGACTTGTCTTAACCTGACCGGATCCACCAAAGCGTACCTCGGTAAACCTGGCTGTATATCGAGTAACAGTTCCAATCCTTTTTTACTTGCCTGGTATTTAATGATATCAACAGCTCCTTCAACCAGGTCGATCAGATCAATTTTTATGGGATCCAGATCAAGCTTACCCGCCTCAATCTTGGAAAAATCAAGAATATCGTTGATGACACCCAGCAGAGAATGTCCGGAGATATTGATATTTTCTACATATTGTTTTTGAATGTCGGAAAGCTGAGTTTTCATCAACAGATCGGTAAAACCGATTACACCATTTAGCGGTGTTCTGATTTCATGACTCATATTGGCCAGGAATTCCGACTTGGCCTTGTTGGCTGCTTCGGCCTGCTCCCGGGCTTCCATCAGTATCCGGGCAATTTTATGCCGTCGGATAATATAAACAGTACCGGTAATCAATACAATGATCAAAATCAGCAGTAGTCCAACTGGCAGTGCAGCTTTTGAAATGATATCGAATTTCCAGGTTCGGGCATCCATATCCATACCTAACACGGTCAGAAAACTTGTGGAAAGGGTATCTTTAATCGGTACAAGGCTTGTAATCCAAACGCCCCAACGATCAGGCTCCGGTCCTGAAGTTGCCGGAACCAGGGTATTAAACACCTTCAGATCAGCGTCTGCAATCTCATCATAGGTCTGGCCGGGCGGTGATTCATCGGGAGAACCGGGTGGTTCGCTGTCGGCATAAAAGAAAACAGACCCATCCGGTTTACGCCCCATCAGATAAATAAAGCGACAACCCGGATCGGCGCTTCTGATGGATGCCAGTTGCTTTTTAAGCTGTATGTAATAGGGGTTGGTAAGATCTTCTGCAGTCCCTTTCAGCATCTTGATGCGTTCCACATCAACCGCCTGAGCTATCATACTGGTTTTGAGCAATAGGTCTGAACGCAGCTTATTATCGGCTCGCCTGATCATGACCCAGGTAAAACCCATCAGAAAGATGAGAACAAACAGGAGCGCAGCGATAAGTAACGGCTTGTTATTCAATATCTTTCCTGTTAAGGAACTATCATTGGATGATGCATTAATATGCTTCACTTCAGAGGAATTTTTCAGTTTTAGGCAATAATCGGTAATTGTTAAAATTATCGAAATCCAGGTGCATACAAAAATATAAAAATGATTGAATTATACTACATAAATATACAAATAATGTGTGCAAGAAAAATCTCATTTCTTCATTCCTTAAAATCTTATACAACTTTCATTATTTTTCATAACACTCACATTTTGGTCAGACTATATTTTTGCCCCCGGAATGCATTCACTGTTTTTATAAAACCATTAAAAAAAAAAGAAGTTATGAACAAACATGAAATTTTTAAAACCGGGACTATGATCCTGTTAACTTTTGTATTCTCCTCAATTTTGATTACAGCATGCTCAAAAGCTCCCGCAATCGAAACAGAAAAGGACGATATTTCCACAAAGACCAGTATTGCTTATAGTTTAACGGATATTCCGGTTACCCCCGCCGAAATAGCTGCTTTCCCGTTTGAAGAACTAAGTACTGAAGAAATTGCTGCCTTAACATTTATGCGTGAAGAAGAATACCTGGCACATGATGTTTACTATAAACTGTATCAGAAGTACCACAAACCCATTTTTAACAATATTAAAAAGAGCGAACTGGTACACACCAATGCCATTAAGGCATTACTGGTTAAATATAATCTGCCGGATCCTGCCGTAAACCATGTAACAGGAGTTTTCAGCGATCCAACCATGCAGAATTTATACAATACACTGATTGCCCAGGGATATATTTCCATGATGAACGGGCTGGTGGTAGGTGCCACTATTGAGGATCTGGATATTTTCGATCTGAATAATCATCTGCTTGAAGTTGACAACCAGGATATACTGTTCACTTTCAACAACCTTAGACGGGGATCCTGCAATCACATGAGGGCGTTTTACGCCAATATTAAAGCTTTTGGCGGATCGTACACACCCCAGTATATTTCCCAGGAAGAGTTTGACGAGATCATTTACGGCAAGTAAACCCTAACGTTGAAAATAACGACCTTAACGTCCTTGGTGACATTAAGGTCGTTATTTTTTTTAATCAAAATAATGTGGTATTATTTCTCTTTATGGCTCCCTGCCATAAACGAGATAACAATCAGGTACACCGCACAAACCCCAAAAACATACATACCTGCAGTAATACCTGCCATATCTGCAATTTTTCCTGCCAAAGGCGGGATAAACGCTCCGCCGGAAACCGCCATGATCATCAAACCGGAAATTTCATTGGTCCTGGCCGGAAACTTTCCTACCGTAACTGAAAATATAAGGGGGAAGATGTTTGAAGCTGCCATACCGATCAGAAACATAAGAGTCAGGGCAAAAGTTGCTGAGGGCGACCAGAAAAAAGCCAGAAGGGTAACAAGCGTTGCCAGCGAAGAAAACAGAAGAAACCTTCCGGCATGCAGACGGGTAAGCAACAAAGCACCCAGGAAAGTTCCCAGCATCTTACCAAAGAAATAGAGACTTCTTCCCTGCTTGGCCGGTTCTTCCGCCATACCGAGCTTTTCCATCAGAAACTGGCCCGAAGTGGAATTAATACCTACATCAATACCTACCACGAAAAAAATACCCAGCACCATCAACAGAATATAGGAATTACTGAGCAAACCCAGTGCTGAACCAAAAGTAGCCTTTTTTTCCGTAGATTTCGACTCGTTGACCACTGTCACCTGAAGCCATAAAACCGACAAAATGGAAAACACTCCGAAAGCCAGAAAAACCATCTTCCAATCACCAAATACAGCAGCAAACCAGGAGGCTACAAAAGGCGCTACCATAGAACCGATAGCCTTGATGAACTGTGAGAAGCTCAGAAAACTTGATCGCCTGTCAGAGCTCACCACATCGATCAATAAAGGATTGGCCGAAACCTGTATGATGGTGTTTCCAATGCCAAGTAATACAAATCCAGCAAGCAGAATAGGAAAAGTATAGAAAAGGTAAGGAAGTAAAAGTCCGGCTGCAGTCAGTATCATCCCGATGTTTACCATATTCTTTTTCCCGATCCTGTCCTGAAGAATTCCCACAGGAACCGAAAGCAGGAAGAACCAAACAAACACCGCAAGGGGTATCAGCTGGGCCAGAGTATTATTTAAACCGAAATCGTTTTTGGCGTTATCCACACCAATACCTACCAGGTCGCAAAAACTCATCACAAAAAATGAGAACAGCACCGGCAGAATGATCATAAAAGAGGTTTTTTGAGTGTTCATTGTTGAAGAGCTGATTTAATGATCTGTTGATTATTTATTAAAATATTGATAATTAATGCTTTATCGATCAGAAACAACCGATTTCCTTTTAATTTTCAGGATAAGGGAAGCAAATATAAAAACTTTACTTTTGCTTCATTCAAAACATTATCACGGTAATTTCAATCCGATGAATCTTAAGGTCAAAGAAATCATTACCAACCCAGAACTCAAAGAGTTTATCAATTATCCAAAAATCCTATACAAGGATCATCCCTGCTGGATTCCTCCCCTCGATTTTGATGAACGGAATACGCTGATAAGTTCCCGGAATCCCTCTTTTGAATTCTGTAAAGCCCGTTTCTGGATGGTGTATCGTGATTATGAACCTGTAGGTCGTATTGCCGGGATTATTAACACGAAATCCAATGAAACATGGAATGAAAAAAAGATACGTTTTGGATGGTTTGACTGCATCAATGATCTGGAAATTGCCCGAACCCTCATCGGTTTGGTTCAGAAGTGGGGGACTGAATCCGGCTTAAATTCCATGCATGGTCCCCTTGGTTTCACCGATATGGATAAAGAAGGAATGCTGCTCAATCATTTTGATGAGGTCAATACCATTGCAACCCTTTATAATTACCCTTATTACCCTGAATTGTTGAAGCAACTCGGTTTCAGAAATGATGCCGATTGGATACAATATGAGGTAAATATCCCTGATGCCATGCCCGAACGTTTGGTCAGGATCAGCGATCAGGTGGCCAAACGTTATAATCTCCGGGTACTGCAAGCCGGCAGCAAAAGTGAATTACTCAGGTATGCACCACAAATGTTTGAAGTGCTGAATAATGTATACAGTCATCTTTATGGTTTTGTAAATTTGTCGCAAAAGCAGGTCGATTTCTACATCCGGCAGTATTTCGGGTTTATCAGAAAAGAATATGTGTGCTTTGTGCTGGATCCAGCAAATCAGGTGATTGGTTTTGCCATAGCTTTTCCCTCGTTATCCAAAGCTTTCATGAAAGCTAAAGGCCATTTGTTTCCATTTGGTTTTATCCATATTCTTAAAGCTTTAAAATTCAGGAATCCAACTCTTGATCTTTATTTGATAGGGGTTCACCCAAAATATCAGAATAAAGGGGTTACTTCAATGGTTTTCAGACAGATAACGGAAGCTTGTATCCGGAATGGGGTAAAAAGGGCAGTTACCAATCCACAATTGGTGAATAATAACCGGGTGCTGCATTTGTGGGATGATTATCCGGTTCGGGAAATAGCCCTGCGAACCTGCTTCAACAAACCCATTTCATGAAAAAAATACTGGTAACCGGCGCCAACGGGTTCACCGGAAGTTTCCTATGTGAGGAAGGACTGAAAAGAGGGTATTCCATCTTTGCCGGAGTTCGTAAAAATGCTGATCTGAGTTTCTTGCCGGAAGGAGTACAAAAGCTTGAAATGGATTATTCATCAGGGGATACACTGCTCCAAAGCTTTCGGCCTCATTCCGGAACACCCCATATTTTCGATGATGTTATCCATACAGCCGGTATTAAATGGACGATGAATGCGGATGAATTTTACCGGTATAACTATGAACTTACCCGCAATATAGTGAATGTACTTGCAGATAATCAAATGGTTAACGGGAAGTTTATTTATATCAGCAGTCTGGCCTCCCATGGCCCGGCCGATTTCAACGAAATGAAACCGGTAACAGAATACCATACACCTCATCCGGTGAGTCCTTATGGGAAAAGTAAACTTTTGACCGAAAACTATATTCGGAATGAGAGTGCGCTGCCTTACCTGATTTTCAGGCCAACCGCCATTTATGGCCCCCGCGACCGTGATTTCCTGCCCTATTTCCGGTTTTTGAAATACCATGTCAGCCCCGTAATCGGATCGAAGAAAAATCTTTTATCATTCATTTATATTAAAGATTTTTGCCGCCTGATATTTGATGCCATTGAAAGCCCGATAGTCAACAAAGGTTATTTTGTAAGTGACGGCAATACCTATACACAGGAAAGATTTATTGAGGAACTGAAGATGATATCCGGTAAAAGAACCATTTCGCTGACTATCCCAAAAGGACTGGCTAATGGCCTGGCCGGTTTCATGGAATTTGCAGGTAGGTTCTTCAATTTCGTTCCAAAACTTAACCGTGGAAAAATGCCGGAGTTGACCGCACAATCATGGGATTGCGATATTTGTCCGCTAATCAGGGATTTTCATTATATCCCTCAATACAACTTAAATGCTGGACTAAAAGAAACCTGGGACTGGTATAAAGCGATGGGCTGGATTTAATGCAATGAGCAATGAACCATTATAATACAATACGTTGGTTTAACTATCCACGAGTCATCTCGAACGAAGTGAGAGATCTACACTTATCCGGATTGATTCCTAAACTAACTAATTGTATTTCAATCTATAATCTATAATCTATAATCTATAATAAAAAAAGATTTCGCTCAAAGTAACATTCTTTTCTGCATTTTCGTCATAGTTTCAGATGACAAAACTTTATAAACTCAACATTATGAAAAACAGTATTAAACTTTTTACCTTGCTGATGATCTCCTTCGCAGTGATTTCAGCATTTACCGTTACTGCACAGAGCAGGAAGGGTGAAGGAAACGTAACCAAACAGGAACGGAATGTGGGATCGTTCAGTGGAATTGATGTCGGAGGCGCTTTCGAAGTGATCCTGAGTTCAGGACCGGAAGAGCTCGTGGTGATTGAAACTGATGATAATCTTCAGGAGTATGTTGAGGTGAAAAATTCAGGTGGGATTCTTGAATTTTCCACCAAATCCATTAGAAATCCTACCAAGTTAAAAGCTTATGTAACTTTTGTGAATCTTGACCGGATTAATGCCAGCGGTGCCAGTTCTGTAAAATCTGCCACAGCGATTCAGGGAAAGATACTCAAGGTTGAATCAAGCGGCGCTTCCGAGGTTACACTTTTTCCTGCACTCGATGAATTCATTGTAGAAGTATCAGGCGCAGGCGAGGTCACTGCTGAGGGAACTGCCGAAAAGTTACATGCTGATATTTCCGGAGCTGGCAATCTCAATGCAACCAGACTGCTCTGCAAAACCGGAAATGTGGAGGCAAGCGGAGCAGGAACCGCAAAAGTAAACGTGTCAGATCAGGTCAATTTTGAAACCAGCGGCGCCGGAAGCATCCGGAATTATTATGGAAAAACGGACAGTTCAACCACAAGCGGTAAGAATAACACTATTGATGTTCTTTCAAAAGGTGATTCGACCCGGGTAAAGGTGGGCGGGTTTGAAGTAAAAGTAGTTGATGGAGACTCCACAAGGGTAACCATTGGAAATTCAGATATTGTGGTTCATGATGACGGAAATGTACAAATCAGGAAAAAACGCAAGCATAAGTTTGATGGCCATTGGGCCGGATTAGAGCTGGGAATCAATGGCTATGTTACAAAGGACCAGGAGCTGTCTCTTCCATCAAATCTCGACTACATGCAATTGAGATACGAAAAAAGCGCAGAGGTCGCCATTAATTTCCTGGAACAAAACCTCAACCTGATCAATAACAAGTTAGGATTGGTAACCGGTGTCGGACTTCGCTCGAACAACTACCGTTTTGAACCCAATGTTCAGCTGCTTGGTGATTCCACTCCGCTGGGTCATCAGTTCCTGCCCAACAAATCGGATTACCTGAAAAGCAAACTGGTGGTTAATTATGTTACCATTCCTCTGATCCTTGAATTTCAAACCAACCCTTATTCCCGCTCTTCCAGTTTTCATATGAGTGCCGGTGCCATTATGGGATTCAGATTATGTTCGCACACAAAAATTGTGGAAAACAGCAATGGTAAGAACAAGATTAAGGATAATGGGTCTTTCCATATGCAGCCGTTCCGATGGGATCTTACCGCCAGGATTGGCTGGGGAGTGGTTAATCTTTATGCCAATTATTCCCTCAATTCATTATTCCTTGCCGATAAAGGACCTGAGCTGTATCCTTTTACAGTAGGCGTTTCATTGGTAGGTTGGTAATACACGAATTTTAACTATTTTCGCCCCGGTACTGAAAAGTTCCGGGGCGCTTTTATTTTAGCCTCCTGAAAAACAGAAAAAATGTATTTTTACCGGCTCAAAAAGTTCATCATAAAAACATTATCAATATGTCAGGTCACAATAAATGGTCAACCATTAAGAGAAAAAAAGGCGCACTTGACGCCAAAAGATCAAAAATATTTTCGAAAATCATTAAAGATATTACCATTGCCGTCAAAGAAGGCGGCGCTGATCCCGATGGCAATCCGCGTCTACGCCTGGCCATTGCCAATGCCAAGGGAGCCAGTATGCCCAAGGATAATATTCAGCGTGCCATCAATAAAGGCTCTGATAAAGATTCTGCCGCTTTCCTCGAACTGAACTATGAAGGATACGCTCCTCACGGTATTGCCATGTTCGTTGAATGTACCACTGATAATCAGCAACGTACGGTATCCAATATCCGGGCTATCTTCAACAAATACGGCGGTAACCTGGGTACCAACGGATCGCTGAGTTTCCTCTTCGACCGTAAAGGCATTTTTAATATTCCGGCTGCCAACATCAACCTCGATGAACTGGAACTGGATCTCATCGATGCCGGAGCAGAAGATATTTCCAAAGAAGACGAAAATGTAACCATCACCACAGCCATGGAAGACTTTGGCGCCATGATGAAAAAACTGGAAGAATTGAAAATTGAAGTCGAAAATGCCGAACTCCAGCGAGTACCTAAGGAACTCGTCAAAATTGATCCGGATTCAGTGCGTAAAATCATGAAAATGGTCGATGCATTTGAAGATGACGACGATGTGCAGAACGTATTCCATAATATGGATATACCGGAAGAGATCATGGATGAAGAGTAATTTGATAATTCGATAATTCCATAAATCGAATCCAAAGGCCTTTGCTGAACAAGAAACCGTAAGCAAAGGCTTTTTTGTGAATATATGTCTGCTTGCATCTGTTTACATCTGCAGGAAAACAATCTCCCGCAGATCGAGCAGATGTACGCAGATTTTTTATTAATGAGGATTATTTGTGACCACAATTAACTTTATAAGAAGTTCTGTTTTTAAAAATACTTTATAAAAATTTATAATCCATTCATTTTATCAGATTATTATTTATGTAACTTTACAGTTAAGTTATATTTTGGAACAAAAATACCCGGACAGATTTGATATATTTTATAAAGTTTTAATAACTATCAATAATCCATCATTATGAAAAAATCTGCAGTTCCTTTTTTCTGTTTTTTAATCCTGTTCCTCCAGGCAGCCTTTCCTCAAAAACCTGTTCTTGAGTTATCCTTTACCGCTGTTTATAATGGTCAGCATATTCAACTGGACAGTATTTTCATCCATAACCTGACACAACCCGGTGATACAATGCTTTATGCACCAGATACCGTACTTAGTTTAAATTATGCCGTAGGCCTCCCTGAAAATCGAGAAACCAACAAAAGTTCATTTTCTGTGTCACCAAACTATCCGAATCCTTCAATGGATGGGAAAACTTCCATCGATATTTTCATCCCTGAAAAAGAACATGTTACCATACGAATAGCGGATATCCGCGGCAGCGAAGTTGTTTTTTACGAAAATACTTTAAATGCAGGTATTCATCACTTTATTTACCTTGCCGGAAGAGAAAAGTATTACGTTTTGTCAGTAACATGCGGCAATGAAGTCCGGTCAATAAAAATGATCAATGCAGGCAATAATGGTCAAATGCAGGCAACTTTGGTATATAATGGGAGTTCAGAAGCTTCAGTACCGATGAAATCACAAAACGCCATTAATGGTTTTGATTTTTCTTTGGGCGACAATTTAAGATTTACCGGGTATTCCAAAAACCTTTCAGGAATTGCAGGAAGCGATGTGATGGAAGCACAACCCGCCGGAAACGAAAATTATATTTTTAATATTCTCGAAGGACTGCCATGTCCTGGCTTACCTGCGGTGACTTATGAAGGCCAGACCTACAAAACAGTGCAGATTGGCAGTCAATGCTGGTTCAAGGAAAATCTGAATATCGGAACCAGGATAGATGGAGCCGGAGACCAGACTGACAATGGGATCATTGAGAAGTATTGTTATAATGATGATCTCTCAAAATGCGATATTTACGGGGGGTTGTACCAGTGGAACGAATTAATGCAATACACTTCCATATCCGGTTCACAGGGATTATGTCCGGATGGCTGGCACTTACCGGTCAATGACGAATGGACAGCATTGACCACATTCCTTGGAGGTGTAGAATTTGCCGGTGGGAAAATGAAGGAAACGGGGTTACTTCACTGGAATGATCCGAATACCGGTGCAACCAATGAAAGTGGCTTTACAGGTCTTCCGGGTGGTATTCGGATGAGTGTCGGAGCTTTTAGCAGTATAGGAGCCAGCGGAACCTGGTGGAGTTCTACAGAACAGTCATCAAACTCTGTTTACGATCGGGGCCTTAGCACTTATGGCTCTTACGTTTCGGTGGGTACCTATATCAAGCCAATGGGCTTATCAGCACGTTGTGTGTATAATGATACATTTTTATCAATCCCAACCGTTAACACCACCGAAATCACTGAAATAGCACAGACTAATGCTACCGGGGGAGGCGAAGTGACCAATGATGGCGGTTCAGAAGTAACTGCCCGTGGTGTTTGCTGGAGTACTTCTCAGAATCCAACCATTGCCGACAGCCATACTGAGGACGGAACCGGCACCGGGTCATTTACAAGCATTCTTACCGGCCTGGAGCCAGGAACACAGTATTTTGTGAAAGCCTACGCCCTCAATAGTATTGGAGTGGCTTATGGAAGTGAGGTGAGTTTTACTTCAACCAGTAGTATTTTTACCTGCGGCGATATTGTAACTTATGAAGGACAGAATTATCACACTATCATTATGGGTACTCAATGCTGGTTCCTCAAAAATCTGAATGTCGGGACAATGGTCACAGAAAACCAAACCAACAATGGTGTAGTTGAAAAATACTGCTATAACAACGATCCGGCAAATTGTGAAATTTACGGTGGATTGTACGACTGGGGAGAGGTAATGCAATATTCCACCCAACCTGGCATACAGGCCATTTGCCCAACCGGCTGGCATATTCCGACAGATGAAGAATTTACAACTCTCACCGATTACATAAGTAGCCAACCCGCTTACTTTTGCGATAACTCCGGATTTAACAATGCCAAAGCGATAGCTACAAACACTGGTTGGGATACAAGTTCGGAATATTGTGCGGTTGGCAATGATCAATCTGCCAACAATGCATCCGGATTTTCCGGGATGCCTGTCGGCATTCGCATGGATAATGGGTCGGGATTTGATGGTGCAGGAAATACAACAGCATGGTATTCCTCAACTGAATCCTCAGGGTTTGCAGCACAGGGACGGATGATTGCCGCTGATTATTGGTTTATCCTCACATCAATGATGAGTAAGAATTATGGTTTGAGTGTGCGTTGTCTGAAAGATGGGACAACGACAACCATACCCACTGTAACCACGGCAGCCATTTCCAATATATCCCAAATAAGCGCCATTAGTGGCGGTGACGTGACCAGCTCTGGCGGATTCCCGGTATCTGCCCGCGGTGTTTGCTGGAGTACTTCCCAAAATCCTACCATTGCTGACAGCCACTCTTTTAATGGCACAGGAACAGGACCCTTTGAAAGCATACTGACCTACCTGTCGCCAAATACAATTTATTTCGTCCGCGCCTATGCCACCAATAACCTTGGAACGGCTTATGGCGATGAATTAAGTTTTACCACGCTTCCCGGTAATTTTACCTGCGGGAATATTGTTACTTACGAGGGCCAGGATTATACAACGCTTCAGTTGGGAACCCAATGCTGGTTTAAGGAAAATCTGAATGTAGGGACGATGGTCACAGAAACTCAAACCAACAATGGTATAATAGAAAAATATTGTTTAAACAACAACCCGGCAAAATGCGAGCTTTATGGTGGACTGTACGATTGGGGAGAAGCCATGCAATATTCTACTCAGCCCGGGATACAGGCTATTTGCCCTGAAGGCTGGCATATCCCCACCGATGAAGAATTTACGACATTCACTGTATATATAAGCAGTCAGCCTGAATTTCAGTGTAATTACAATCCATCCCGCAATGCCAAAGCCATTGCATCAACCACCGGCTGGGATTCAACTTCAGGCAATTGTACGGTGGGCAACAATCAGGCTGCCAACAATGCCTCCGGATTTACAGGGAAGCCTGCTGGTTTCCGTTGGGATACGGGAACTGGTTTTGGCGGAGAAGGCTATATGACGGAATGGTACTCCTCAACAGAATTAAGCGGTTATGCGGCAAAAGGACGTTTGCTGGCCGCTGATTATTCGTATATCCTAACCTCGAATATGAGTAAAAGTTATGGTTACAGTATCCGGTGTCTGAAAAATTAGCCATTGGAAATGAACAGTTAAGTATTGAAATACAAGCAACATACTGCGACGACATCCCGGTGTTTCATATTTCCGGGATGTCGTCCCTGTAAGATCATCTCATCATCCAATTCTTAATTCATTTTGGTAACGATCTCGTAAGTATCGGAAGCTATCATCAATTCCTCATTGGTAGGCACAATCATCACTTTCACCTTTGAATTTTCGGTAGAAATGATGGTTTCCTTCCCGCGAATTTTATCATTGAGTTCGAAATTCATATCAACACCCAGGAATTCCATGTTTTCCATCACCATTTTCCGGGTTCGGGTATCATTTTCGCCTATCCCGCCGGTAAATATAATGAGATCAACGCCACCCATGGCGGCTGCATAAGCGCCGATATATTTCTTTACCCGGTAGGCATACATCTCAAGCGATACGAAAGCCCGCTGATCACCCTGCTCACAGGCCTGTTCAATATCCCTCATGTCGCTTGAAATACCCGAAACCCCCAGCACACCGCTGTGTTTGTTAAGCATGGTATTGGCCAGAGAAAGGGATATGTCTTCTTTCTTAATAATATGGAATAAGGCGCCCACATCAAGATCACCACACCGGGTTCCCATGATCAGACCTTCCAGTGGGGTCATTCCCATGGAAGTATCCAGCGATTTTCCGTTTTTGATGGCGGCAATCGAGGCTCCGTTACCTAAATGAGCCGTAATGATTTTGGTTTCAGCAATGTTAACACCAAGGATTTCACAGGCCCGGGCCGAGACATATTTGTGGCTGGTACCATGAAATCCGTATCTTCTGATTTTATACTTGTCATAAAGCGAGTAGGGAATTCCATACAAATACGCATAATCAGGCATGGTTTGATGGAAAGCGGTATCAAAAACACCGGCTTGAGGAATATTGGGTAAAACCTGTTTCATGGCATAAATACCCTTCAGATTGGGGGGATTATGCAGGGGAGCCAGATCCGACCATCTTTCCAGTGATTGAACCACCTCATCCGAGATAAATACACTGCCGCTGAATTCTTCAGCGCCATGTACTACCCTGTGACCCACGGCATTGATTTCTTCAAGTGATTCAATACTCCCATACTCGGCGTGAAGCAAAATCCCGAGTAAATACTCAATCCCTGCCTGGTGGTCGAGAATTTCACCACTCAGGGTGAGTTCTTTGCCATCGTTTCTTTTATGCTTTATCGAGGCTCCTTTCAGCCCTATTTTGTCTACTAATCCTTTTGCCAGTACCTCAGCCTGAGGCATTTTAAACAATTGGTATTTTATAGACGAACTACCACAGTTTAATACAATTATATTCATTATTAATGCATTTTCTGTTTCAAATTGATTTTTGAACCGGACTGTTTTCCTGTATTGAAATAGAGGGTATCAGGTTACTCAGCTATTCCTGCCCCAGATTATAAATGGAACCGGTTTTGGATATTTTTTTGCCATCCACCCATTTGTAAAAGCCTTCACCAACACGGGCGCCAACTAAATTTGCCCTTACCAGCCGTTTGATGATAGGTGACGGTTTGTATTTAATATCGCCAAACTCTTCATGCATATTATTCATCCAGCGGCTAAGCTTATCCAACCCGATTTTGTCAGCCATCTCAAAGGGTCCCATCAGGTGGCCCAGCGCTTCTTTCATGGTTTCATCGATATCTTCAATAGTAGCCACACCTTCCATCAGGATATTACAGGCTTCATTGATCAGAGGGATCATAAGGCGGGTCGAAATATTTCCGGGAGATTCTTTTACCGTGATGGCTTTTTTCCCGATCATCCTCAGAAACCGTCCGGTTGTTTCAAAGGTTTCATCGGTTGTATGAACCCCTTTAACAATCTCCACGATTTTCACGGTATCGGTGGGTGGTATAAAGTGCATTCCAATTGCCCTACCGGGAGTCTTAAGAACTGCGGCCAGATCGGAGATCATCAGGGTGGCTACATTGGAAGCAATGATACAGGACGGGCTAACCACTGCTTCAACATTTCTGAAAATTTCACGGCGGGGCTCTATGCTGGTACCCGGCTTTTTGGTATGAATGGTTTCTATTACAATGTCACAGTCGCTGATGTCAGCATAATCAGTAGTACCTCGTATCCTCGAAAGGATCAGCTTTTTCTCACTGTTGGTAAGCCCCCATTTTTTAATGATCCCATCCAGCTGATTGCTGATCATCCTGAGTACCTCATTCACCCGGGCTTCACTGATATCCACAAATACTACTTCCAGACCACTCTGGCTTACAATCCTGGAAATCTGCTGACCGGTGGTACCGCATCCAATGATTCCAATCTTATGGATAGCGCCAACCGGCTTCATGTCTTTTCTCAGGCTAAAATCTTCAAGTTTTAATGTTTCAGACATATTCAATCTAGTTAATTAGAAAAAAGAACTCTTCTTTCCGGGCAAAATTACAAAAATTGTTAATATTTATTAAAATTTATTAAGTTTTTCCTGTTTTTGAAAAAAAGGGAGCAAGCCCATTTTCAATATTTTTGCAAAAAAATTAAAACAAACCCATTGCCTGTAACCGATACATCCGTATTAAAGGAGATAACTCAACCGGTGCCTGCAGATTCCGGACAAAACTCCTCCGTCATTCATTTATATGACTCACTCAGGCAGGCAGGCGCTGATTCAATTTCAGAGAATTCTTTCACCAATGGCAGATTAATTTACCGCTCTGAAAAAGGATGGGGAAACAAGCCGATTACGTCTCTTGATTACAAACCGTTCATTCCCGACTGGATACTGGGAGTTTTCTTTATGACCATATTGCTGATTACATGGATCAGGTATTGGAATTCAAACATCCTGGGATTAATTGTAAAAGCGGTTTATACCCGGAGGGACTTTCAGTTTTTATTGCGGGAATCAACCAACATACCCGATAGCGTACCTTTTAGCATCAATCTGATTTATACCTCAGGGCTTGCATTAATGGCTTTTGTGTTCACGCAGGAGTTTTTCAGGCAGGAGTTTTACCCGGAAATCCACAATTTAATATTTTTTAGCATTTGTTTTTTAGCCGTCATTGCACTGTTTTACTTAAAACTTATGGTCACAAAAGCCATCGGTTCGCTTTTAAAAATTCCGCAAATTTCCCTTGAATATCATTATAATAATCTTATTTACAGGCTTATTGCCTCATTTGGTTTACTGATATTCCTGATCCTTAATTTCTTTCTCCCGGAATTTCATTTCATGGTGGCAGCAGTAATCTGGGCAGCGGTCATTTATTTAGCGAGGTCGGTTAAAGGAGTTTTAATAATTGCAGGCAAACAAAACACATCCGTTTATTACATTATTTTGTACTTTTGCACCCTCGAAATTTTACCAGTGGTTGTTGTGGCAAAAGCGGTAAATATTTTCATCAATTAGTCAGTACACTGAGATTATTTTTATTTTAATTGTTTAATTGCTAAAACGGACATTAATTTGAAAGTCAGAAACCTGTTAATTTCTCAGCCTACTCCGGTAGATATTACCAAATCACCATATTATGAAATTCAGAAGAAACATAATGTGAGTATCGATTTCTACAAATTTTTCAAAGTTGAAGGAGTTGCCGGTCGGGATTTCCGGAAAGAAAAGATCAACATCCTGGATCACTCTGCCATTGTTTTTACCAGCAAAAACGGAGTTGATCATTTTTTCAGGCTTTGCCAGGAAATGAGGATTGACCCCCCGGAAGAGCTTAAATATTTCAACATTTCAGAATCCATCTCCTTTTATCTCCAAAAATATGTTCAGTACAGGAAAAGAAAGATATTTCACGGCAGGGAGAGTATTGCCAACCTTGTAGAAATCATTACCAAACATACCGAGGAGAAATTTCTGCTACCATGCTCGGAACTTCATAACAACTCTCTTTCATCGGCTCTGGATGATCTGAATGTAAAATACACCAAGGCGCTGATGTATAAAACCATGTCGAACGATCTGAAACACATTGATCTGAACAGTTATGATATGCTGGTTTTATTTTCCCCTTCGGGTGTAAAATCAATTTTCGAGAGCTATCCCAAATTCAAACAAGGTAATACTATGTTGGCCGCTTTTGGGGACAACACGGCTCAGGCCATTATCGACGCCGGCCTGAAACTTACACTTTCTGCCCCAACTGAAACTGCTGCATCCATGCCGGCTGCAATCGATGAGTTTTTGTCGAAAAATAATAAAAATGGCAAAAACAACTCCAATGTAATGGCAACAGTCAACAGTAAATAGGTTTTTACTTTTAAAAGCCTGATTTTGTTTTTTGGGGGGAATATATTTCTGTAGAAAATTGGATCCATTCCTGATAACTGTATGATGTTAACCTTTCCCAAATCAGAACGGCTTTGCAGCAAAACACTGATAAACAGAGTTTTTACCGAAGGGTTGTCCATCACCAGATATCCTGTTAAGGCCATTTACCTTTGTAATGTCCCGGAATCAGAGGTAGGCATTCAGGTTCTTTTCACCATCCCCAAAAGAAACATCCGGAAATCATCCCGGAGAAACTTCATTCGCCGAAGAATGCGAGAGGCCTACAGGCTGAACAGGAACCTATTAACCGAACGATTCACCCTTGAAAAGGGTAACATAGTGATTGCCTTAATTTTTTTAGGCAGAACCGAAGTGGCTTTTTCGGGACTTCAGACAAAAATCTCATGGATTTTTAATTATATATCAGAATCAGATGAAAAGATTGCTGAATAGCCTGTTCATTTTGCTCATCAGGTTCTACCAGGGAGCCATTTCGCCTTTTCTGCCTCCCTCATGCAGGTATACACCTTCCTGTTCAGAATATGGCATACAGGCTTTAAAGAAATACGGACCCTTTAAAGGAGGCTGGCTAACCCTGAAACGGATTGCTTCCTGCCATCCGTGGGGGGGTAGCGGATATGATCCGGTACCGTAAATCAGTATGATTCAGGAATATTTAAAGTAATTTGGTTCTAAAAGTAACAAATCCTTTTTGCATCCGTTTAAATGCCGTCAAATCATAAAACTGACCTTATGAAATTCAAGTTAAATCTTCTCTTCGTTGTAGTTCTCGTCATTGGCCTCTTTCCCCTTTCAACACCTTTACAGGCTCAGGAAGGCAATGATTTTGAAATTTCCAAGAACCTTGATGTTTTCAGTGAATTATTCAAGCAGCTTGAGATAAATTATGTGGATCAGATCAAGCCTGGTGAACTCATGCAGAAAGCCATCGATGCCATGCTCACGGACCTCGATCCCTATACCAACTATATCCCGGAATCGAAAATTGAAGATTATGAACTGATGACCACCGGCCAGTATGGAGGAATAGGTGCACTGATTCATAAGCAGGGCGATTACGTGGTAATCTCTGAACCCTATGAAAATTTTCCGGCCCAGAAAGCCGGACTGATGGCCGGGGACAAAATCCTGGAAGTCGATAAAAAACCGGCTAAAGGAAAAGAAAGCGATGAGGTAAGCACCATTCTCAAAGGCCAGCCCGGAACTACTCTTGAATTGCTCATTCAGCGCGAAGGTGAAAACAGTCCTTTAAAAAAATCAATTGTCCGTGAAAAAATTAAAATCGATAACATTCCCTGGTATGGGATGTTAACTGAAACCGTTGGATACATTAAACTTTCAGCCTTTACACAAAATGCCGGAAAAGAAGTGAAAATGGCCATGGTTGAACTCAAAGAAAAATATGGCATGAAAGCCCTGATCCTCGACTTAAGAGGTAATGGAGGAGGCTTGCTCAATGAGGCGGTTAACATCGTTAACCTGTTTGTTGATAAAGACGAGTTTGTAGTAAGCACCAAAGGAAAACTCCGCAATAAAAACAATACCTATAAAACCATGACCGCCCCGATAGATAAAGAAATACCACTGGCCGTGCTGATTGACGGAAGCAGCGCCTCCGCTTCAGAAATTGTAGCCGGCGCTATTCAGGACCTCGACAGGGGTGTGGTTATCGGACAAAGATCTTTTGGAAAAGGGCTGGTTCAAAATGTATTTCCTTTGAGTTATAATGCCAAGGTGAAAATTACGGTTGCCAAATACTACATCCCTTCAGGAAGGTGTATTCAGGCCATCGATTATGCCCACCGGGATACCCTCGGTCATGCGGAAAATATCCCCGACTCCCTTATCACTGCCTATAAAACCAAAAATGGCCGTACAGTTTATGATGGCAAAGGAATTACTCCCGATATCAGTGTGGAATCCCCGTTACTAAGCAATATAGCAGTTACCCTGCTCACCAAATACCTGATCTTCGATTATGCCAATAAATTCAGAAGAGACCATGACAGCCTGGCCAAACCTGAGGTATTTGCAGTTTCAGATGCGGTATATAATGACTTTATTCAGTTTATTAACCAGAAGGATTACTCTTACACTACCAGAAGTGAACAAGCTGTTAACCAACTCATTGAAGTGGCAAAAACTGAATCATACTACCAATCGATGAAAGATGAACTGGATCTGCTACAGAAAAAAATGACCGAAAGCAAAAACGATGATTTATTGAGAAACAAAGATGAAATCAAGGATATGCTGCGGATCGAGATCATTTCAAGATATTATTACCAGAAAGGAAAAATCATTGCTTCTCTCTCCGGTGATCCGGATGTAGACAAAGCGATAGAAACTTTGAAGGATCAACCCGTGTACACTTCTATCCTCTCAGGCCCTAAAAAAGCAGACGCAGGAACGGGAGGAAAGCTTAACTAATTAGCAATTAGCAATTAGCAAATTATTGGGACGACATTCAGAATTTATTTTCGGGATGTCGTCTCTTTTTTTAACGCAAAAGAAATACACTCGAAAATCGTAAATCGTACATCAATTTCGATTTATAATTATTCTCTCTGTTCTCGAAAACATGGAAATTTTCTTGCTCAATCAGATTTAATGTTATTTTTACCGCAATTAGTTTTTTTGACAGTTCCTGTCAGTTGTAAAGACATAATTGAATGAAGATTCTAAACTACACCCTTTCCGTTTCCGAATACGAATCACTTAACGAGTTAAGTACCGAAGAACAGAATCTGGTTACAGAAGCGATAAAAGCCACACGGGGTTCTTATGCTCCATATTCTAAGTTTCATGTTGGCTGTGCCGTATTGCTCGAAAACGGCGAAATCGTCAGGGGAGCCAACCAGGAAAACGCAGCATTTCCCAATGGCATGTGTGCCGAAAGAGTAGCCTTGTTTTATGCAGGTGCTCATTTTAACGGAGTTGCTGTGAAAACCGTGGCCATTGCGGTTCAATCTGAAAATCATATTGCACCCGACCCAATTCCTCCCTGTGGTGGATGCCGGCAAACCTTCGCAGAATACGAAGATAAACAGGGAAAACCCATCCGTATCCTGATGCTGGGAAATAACGGAAAGATTATGGCTGTGGACAGCATAAACAATTTGCTGCCTTTTTCGTTTAAAGCCAATAATCTTAACCCCAGTCATTCATGAAATTTATTACCTCCTTTTTCCTGATATTCACGATACTAATTCTTACTTCTTTTACCCCGGAGAAACCGGCTTACCAGTTTTTCAATGCCAAAGGTAAAAAAGCTGACTATTCCGATCTCCTGAAAGATGCCCTGAAAGCCGATGTGGTATTTTTTGGCGAATTGCACAACAACCCCATCTGTCATTGGCTGCAGTTGGAGCTTACCCGCGATCTGTATGCCCGTAACGATAAAAAGCTCATACTGGGCGCTGAAATGTTTGAGGCTGATGATCAATTGATCCTTAATGAATTCCTTTCCAAAACCATACGGACCAAAAATTTCGAGGACGAAGCCAAACTGTGGAATAACTATAAGACCGATTACCGTCCGCTGGCAGAGTTTGCCCGCGACAGCGGCGTACCGTTTATTGCTACCAATATCCCAAGACGTTATGCCTCAATGGTACATATGGGTGGATTTGAAGCTTTGGACAAACTTCCGGCCGATGCCAAGAAATATATTGCCCCTTTACCAGTGGAATACGATTTCAACCTGCCCGGATATAAAGCCATGCTGGATATGAAAGATGAAGGAGCCGGCAAAGCCGGAATGAATCAGAATCTTCCCAAAGCACAGGCAATTAAGGATGCCACCATGGCCTGGTTCATCAGTCAAAATCTGGAAAAAGGAAAAATTTTTCTCCATTTTAACGGCGCTTACCACTCCAATGATTACGAAGGTATAATCTGGTATCTCAGAAAACTGAATCCTGACTTAAAAATCCTCACCATATCGAGTGAAGAACAGAAAGATCCGGATGATCTCAAAGAGGATTACGAAAACCAGGCAGATTATATCCTCATTACCCCCGAATCGATGACCAAAACGTATTGATGATCCCCAAAAGATGACTCGTAAAGAGTGGAAAAAATCACTATTGACGAGTCATCCCGAGCGAAGCGAGGGATCCCTCACTTCGTTCGGGATGACTCCTGGAAGAGTAACTTCTCCTCGCGATGATACCTGGTAAGGTGAATTTTCATCAGCCAAAGGTCACAAACAGGTTCGCCGTAAAGTTCCAGATCATCACTACAAGTATCGCAAAAGCTTTGGCAATATAAAAGTTGATCTTCATCTTTTTAAGTATCAGCCAGATAATTAAGGTGTTGATGATTAATCCTATTACCGATATAACGAAGAACTGGGTGAATTCAACTGCAATCTCAGGATTGCTGCTTCGGAAGGTCCAAACCCGGTTGAGATAATAATTGGAGACCGAAGCGGTGATAAATCCAATGGCATTCGCCACCAACTGATGGATTTTGACCTTCTCGCGAAACACCCAGGTAAATCCAAAATCGACAAAAATCCCTGAAGATCCGACAATTCCAAACTTCACGAATTTCCGGATCAGTACCTGCTGGAGAAACTCATCCCACATCAGCCTTGGATATTAAAGCTGAATAATCAAAACTTCGGGTTTCCCTTTACGGATTATATCCACGTTGACGGTTTGCCCTGCCTTAAGACCTTTTAGCCGGTCCATATATTCATAAATGTTGTGTACCTGTTTTCCATCGATACCTACAATCACATCTCCCTTCTGCATCTTACCCATATCGGCTGGACCGCCTTTTCTTACTCCATCGACTCCTACCCCTTTGGTTTCATTTCCTGAAACATCGGGCATAATACCCAGACTCACTTTGAACCTGCGGGCTGAAGAACTTCCCTGTTTGGGACCGGCTTCCTGAAATACCAGGGCTTCATCCATTGATGAGAGCTGCTGAACCAGATCGCAGGTGTATTCCGTGACTTTCAACTGACCGGGAATATTTAATCTGTCCACATCATCGAAGGGGGTATGGTAATCGTAATGAGCGGAAGTAGTAATGAAGAATACCGGTATATTTTTACTGTAAAAGGAGGCATGATCGGAAGGACCATAACCTTCAGGCGATAACCGGAGATTGAAATTATATTTTTGATTCACTTCATTAAGCAGGCTTTCGCTTTGTGTGGAAGTTCCTGAACCGCCAACGGTCAAGGCCAGGGTAGAATCGCTTAACCGGCCTACCATATCAAGGTTTACCATGGCTTTTATTTTTTCTTCGGGAACGGGCGGGTGCGCCATAAAATACTTGGAACCCAGGATGCCCATTTCCTCCGCACCAAAAGCTACTACAATGACTCCTCTTTTCAGTTGTTTCTGAACAGCACTCAGTTTTCCGGCTATTTCGATGACAGAGGCTACTCCGGAAGCATTGTCGTCGGCACCGTTATGCACGGCTGTAGTATCCGGATTCCTTGATCCGGAACCAGGGCCACCCATTCCCAGGTGGTCGTAATGAGCACCGATAACTATGTACTCATCTCTCAGCAACGGATCTGAACCGCGGATAATTCCTACCACGTTTCTGGTTTTAGAACGGTTTAGCATTACATCTGCCGAAGCTTCCACTTTTACCGGAATCAGAAAATCCAGGGTAGACTTGTTTTCTTTGATCGATTTTTCAAGGCTTTCGATATCTTTACCAAGCCCGGTTAACAGCAGGTTGGCGGTTTTTCTGTTAATATTGATTACCGGAATGCCGGCATCAGCAATGCTCTTATCGAAAAGTAACGGCATCAGGTCATCTTCCTTGTCGGTTTCCTTTCCGTTCACCAGAATTACCCCTATAGCTCCGGCATCTTTGGCCACCAGCGCTTTGCTGCGATCGTCGTAATACAGGCTGAACGATGCATCCGGATTTTCTATATCGGGAGCGCCTCTGAGAACCATCACCCATTTTCCTTTAGCATCAAAACCGGCATAATCGTTCCAGCGTGCCGAGTCGGATTTCAGTCCGTAGCCCAGGAATGCCACTTCGCCGGTAGCGCTTCCGGAAAATGTGAAAGCCACGGGGGTAAAATCCTCCGAAAGTTTTCCTTCAAACCCGTTAAACGACAGCTTATTGTTCTTTCCCAGGGTAACATCATTCACTATATCAAACTCCTGAAACCCATCCTCATAAATCAGTTTGATGCCGTAATTCCGGAATTGTTCACGGATATAAACGGCCGCTTTCAGGTCTTCCGGCGTTCCTGATTTTCTTCCCTTGAGTGTATCATGAGCCAGAATATTGAGATGCCGGGTAAGTTCACCCTGCGTGATTTCCGGGGATTGAACCTGAGAATAACCGTTTACCGACCATAACAGCAAGCTTAAATAAATGGCCGGTTGAAAGATATAATATCGAAATGAAAAAGTATTCATGAATGATTTTTTGATTAGACCGGCAAAAATAAGAAACTGAACGAAGCCGGGCTTTGATGAACCGGAAAAATGTATCTTTGTATGAATTAATGACACCATACCATGAAAAAATTTGCAATTGTTTTAGCCGGATGCGGCGTATATGATGGCGCCGAAATCCATGAAGCCGTAATGACGATGCTGGCGGTTAACATCAACGGCGGAGAATATGAACTTTTTGCCCCGGATATTGAACAGCATCATGTGGTAAACCACCTTACCGGCAAGGAGATGAAGGAAACCCGGAATGTTTTGACGGAAGCGGCCCGAATTGCCCGGGGAAAAATTAACCCCCTGCCAACACTTGATCCGGAAAAATTTGACGCAGTGGTATTGCCGGGAGGTTTCGGGGTGGCCAAGAACCTGTGTACTTTTGCCTTCGACGGGGCAGCATGTAAGGTGAATAATGATCTGGAAAATATACTGTTGCGGTTTCATTCCATGGCCAAACCCATCGGAGCCATGTGTATATCTCCGGTAATCCTCGCCCGAATATTCAAAAACTCAAAACTGACTATAGGCAACGACTCCGGGACCGCTGCTGCTGTTGAAAAAATGGGCGCATTGCACACAATTACTACTCATTGTGAAGTGGTTTCCGATTTACCCAACAAAATTTTCACCACCCCCTGCTACATGCTCGATGCCAGTGTGGTTCAGATATTTGAGGGAACCAACAACCTGATAAGGGAAATGATGAAGGAAATGTAGAGGAAGGATTTGTGATTGACGATTGACGATTGACGATTGACGATTACGGCTGAGCGGAATTTGCAATTCCGCTTTGAACATTGTTGAATTTGTAATTTAACCCCCGGCTAAGCGGAATTTGCAATTCCGCTTTTGGAACATATCCCCGGCTAAGCGGAATTTGCAATTCCGCTTTTGGAACATATCCCCGGCTAAGCGGAATTTGCAATTCCGCTTTTAAAACATATCCCCCGGCTAAGCGGAATTTGCAATTCCGCTTTTGGAACATATCCCCGGCTGAGCGGAATTTGCAATTCCGCTTTTGGAACATATCCCCGGCTAAGCGGAATTTGCAATTCCGCTTTTAAAACATATCCCCGGCTAAGCGGAATTTGCAATTCCGCTTTCGAGACATTTTTGAATTTGCCATTCGAGACTAAATTGATAATTATCCAGAATTTGGCAGCAGCCGGGATAATTGCAAATTAGCCTCAGTTCGGGGAGCGGCATTGCAAATGCCCCTCAGCGCACTGCGCCTGAACGTAATAGTGATGATGATGTTCCGGCATGTCGTCCCTGAGTGGTTTGCGATTGATGCCCATCGGGCAGTCATATCTGTAGCCAGAGGTAACCAACGATACCCATAATGCCCGTAGGGCAGGCATACATTGTACACCGGCTAAGCAGAATTTGCAATTCCGCTCACAGGGTATTTTCAAGAAATGAATTATATAACAAATTCATAATAAAGTATTTAGTTTTACTTTCTTTTGCCTTGATGCCAAAGAAAGTAACAAAGAAAAGATCAAGACTCCATGAAAATTTCTGGTTTTCTACGGGTCGTCTCAACCGGCGCGATGCAAGCCGCTCTAAGCCAATGCCGGCGACAGCTTCTGCATCGCTTGCGAGGCCGGCGGATTGAGTCTCCCTTGAAAACCACGAAATTTTCATGAGGTCGACGGGTTTCAAGATCCTGGAAAAGTAGATTATCCCAAAAATACAATTGCCTGGATTGACTTTTTATTGATCCCGGTTTTGAAGCATTATTGAATTTGCCATTCGAGACTAAATTGATAATTATCCAGAATTTGGAAGCAGCCGGGATAATTGCAAATTAGCCTCAGTTCGGGGAGCGGCATTGCAAATGCCCCTCAGCGCACTGCGCCTGAACGTAATAGTGATGATGATGTTCCGGCATGTCGTCCCTGAGTGGTTTGCGATTGATGCCCATCGGGCAGTCATATCTGTAGCCAGAGGTAACCAAAGATACCCATAATGCCCGTAGGGCAGGCATACATAGTAACCGCTACGTCAAGCCGCAGTGTGCAGGGCAATATTTCAATGCCACTCAGCCCCCTGGATATTTGACAATTAATGGCAATTAAAAATATCAGGCTATAATTTAATCCTCAACAGGCACGTCAGGACACAAAGATTTTAAAATAATTTGTCTGTTATTTTTCTTTAAGCCTGTTTCTTATATCCATTTGCTCATGAAGAATTCTGATGATTGTTACTTCACTGGCAGCTGTACGCTGATAGAATATGATGTGGCGACCGGCCTTATATCCTGACAGGCTTTCTATTAATCCGGAATACGATTTGCCTAAACCAGGATGGTTGGCTATTTCCCGGCAACTGGCTATCAGCAGATTATAACACAGATCGGCTTGATTCTCTGACCAGGTATTCACAGAATAGTTCCAAATCTGAGTGAGATCCTCAACTGCCTTCTTCGTAAATATGAGCTTACTCATTCGGTTTCTTTTGACTCTTTAACCATTTCAGATGGTCATCGGGACTGAAATCTTCAGCCATTCCACTTTTTATACCCTCCTGCAACGCATCTTTTAAGGCAGTCATTTTGTTTTCTTCCTCCTCGAGCAGTCTTAATCCGGCTCTCACGATTTCACTGGCGTTTTTAAATCTTCCTGCTGCAATTTTGCTTTGAATAAAATTATCGAAATAACTTCCGAGTGATATTGAAGTGTTTCTGTCCATAATTTCCATATTTTTGCAAATATACCAAATATTGGTAATAATTTTATAACATGAGCACAAAACAATGGTACGAAACGCTATTCGCGAATTATGCCCGGAAGTATGATCAGGAAAGCTTTACACAGGGCACCTTGGGCGAATGTGATTTCCTGGAAAAGGAATTCAACAATGATAAAAGCCTGAATATCCTCGATGTAGGTTGCGGAACCGGACGGCATACGATTGAACTGACCCGCCGGGGATACCGGGTTACCGGCATCGATCTGTCGGAAGCGCAATTGGTCAGAGCCCGGGAGAAAGCGGCTGAAAATAACCTGCAGATCACCTTTTTACAGCAGGATGCCCGGAACCTGCCGTTTAATCAGGAATTTGAGGTGGTCATTATGTTGTGTGAAGGCGGATTCCCGCTCATGGAAACCGACGAGATGAATTACGAGATCCTGAAAAGTGTTGCCAGGTCATTGAAACCAAAAGGCAAATTAATCTTTACCACGCTGAACGGACTGTTTCCTTTGTATCATTCGGTGGAAGAATTCTGCGCATCGACCAATGAACCCGGCAATGCCACCTATCGCAGCAACACCTTCGATCTGATGACCTTCCGTGATCACAACATCACCGAGGTGGAAGACGATTCGGGTAACCTGATTACCCTGAACAGCCATGAGAGATACTACGTTCCCAGCGAAATCACCTGGCTGCTGAAATCGCTGGGATTCAGTAAAATTGACATTTTCGGAGCCAGATTAGGGGCCTTTTCGAGGGAAGACAAGCTGACCACGGAGGATTTTGAGATGCTGGTCGTGGGGGAAAAGGGAGCAATGAGTAATGAGTAGTTGGCAATGAGCAATTGGAATACAGTTCTATAGAATGGATGAATGGATGGGGATTACCACGTCCCCATGCCCGTCAGGGCAGCCATATCTGTACAGAGCGCTTTGCTAAAAGAGTCTCACCTCATCATCCTGTACGAAAACTTCATCATGAAAATATCCTGAGGATAAGCATCTACCAGGCTGTTGAGGTGATCACCAAAGTGGAAAATCCCATTACCATTGTTACCGGAACGGAATTGCGACCAAACGAGGTAAAACGTGCTGCCGGGAAGGTACTCCCAGCGTATAACCAGATTGGATTTGAAATCAAAGTTGGTGAAGTTGGGATTCTTAAACTCATAATCGAATACGCCATCCCGGTTTTCATCAATCACATAACCGGTTTGTGATTCGTTAAACCCGATTTCGTCCTGATTAAAAATGTGGAACCGCTTGTTAAAATCACCGTTACGGGGATCCGTAACCATCTTAAAGTCAGTATAATCGCCTGAGGCAATAAATGGCTGACCGTAATATTGTATGGTAAAAGTGGGAGACAGACTGTAATTCACTCTGAGTGATAAACTGAACACTTTCTGATCGATGGTGCCCAGCAGGTATCTTGGTTCGGATTCGAATTGTTTTTGGGTGATATACTGCATACGGTTCTGCCGGTACTCAATCTCAGGACCTGCCTGAATATTGACAGCGTCTGTAGGCTTGTAAACCATAATGATCTCCGCATACTGCTCATTATCATAATGGAAGTCACCCTTCTGGAAACTTGCTGACAACTTCACCATGAGTTTTTTCCGATCATCGGTATTATAACTGGCCCAGCCGTTCCAATATCCCGGAAACTTCAGGGCGGGTCCGCCCCTGAGCAGGTTATTCGATAATCCCTCAAAATCCCTGTTTACTCCTCCGCCAATTCCCATAAAATTCATGAATTGTCCGTTGAAATTAACATTGGAACCTTTGTAGGTGCTGTGTCCGCCAAAGTCCCAGCCGCTCCACTGATTAAAATTAATGTTCATTTTTCTGAAAATGGAGAACGGCTCCAGCCAGCGATACTGTATCCATAAAACCTGAAAAATATCATTGGCCACTCTTAGGAATCCGAGGTCGTTCAGTTCGAGCCCGGGCGACCGCCAGTTGAGCCAGGTATCGAACTGCCAACGCCCATCACCCCCTTTTCCAAATTCAATGAGTCCGCCATGGCCTGAAAGAGCCGTTAAGGTGGTATCATATCCTTTATAGGAGGCATCGGGCTGTTGAAAATAATGAACCGGAGATTCCTGGGTATGTCGTATGGCTTCTTTACTGCCATAAACCTGGCTGAAAAGTAATTTTGTGTTGATATAATATACCCTGTTTTTCCAGGTAGTATTGAAATCAATACCACCGGAATACGCTGAACTATGCAGTTTTTTGAGTTCGGGAGTGCCCAGATCCCGGTGGGTGGAAGTGACCATAGCCCCGAGGCGTCTGTCTCCATTTGAAAAGTCGTGCTGCACTCTCGAAACCATATAATTGGTGAGCGGTTCTACTTCTACTTTTGTTTCGGTTCCATAATTGGTAACATGCGCTTTCCCAATGCCGGTTACACTTTCCATAATACCCAGAGAAAGTCCTTTGCGTGTTTTGCCGGTTATTTTAAATGCACCGAGAATAGTTGAGTTTTCGGGCATATCCACATATTGGTAACCATTAGGATAAACATGGGGCCTCCGTCCTATCCGGCGGGTATAAAACAGGTTATCGGAAGAGGAGGAATTATCACCGGGAGTTACGCCAAAGCTCAGAATATTCCTCCCTTCAATAAAGAAGGGCCGCTTTTCATCATAATAGGTTTCAAATCCGGAAAGGTTCAAAACGGAAGGATCGGCTTCCACCTGGCCGAAATCCGGGTTCATGGTAAGGTCGAGGGTAAGGTCGTTGGTGAGGCCGATTTTGGCATCCACACCTCCGTTCAGGGATTTTTTCTCCCCGGTTTTATAGGGATCTCCTTCTACTTTCTGAGAAAGTTCGTATTTACCTGCAGCGTAAGGCATTATTTCGACCTGCTTGCGGGTTTTAATTCCAGTAAGACCTGTTAGTTTACCGAAGTTATGGGTCCATCCAGAAGCATCTTTCGGAATATGCTGCCATAATGATAATTCGTCTTTTCTGAAAAGATAACGAATCACTTCAAGTCCCCAGGTCTGTTCTTCCTCTTTTCCGAACCGGATCTGGGTAAGAGGGATGCTAAACTCCGCTGTCCACCCCTGATCATCAATACGGGTTTTGGAGTGCCATACGGCATCCCACGAAAAATCCTCATTAGTGCCATCCTCGGATCCGAAAAAGTCAATCTGTACCCCGGCAACACTCACTATGAAGGTGAAATCAGTAAGCTGATCGTTATAACTGTCAAGCTGGAATCCCACCATATCACCTTCATATTCATCGCGGCGCGACATCCGGGTGACAATCTTTTCCGGCTCCCGGTCCCAGGCACGGATGGCAACATACAGGTTTCTGTCGTCATATACTATTTTGAAAGCAGTCTCTTCGGAAGGCAGGGTGTCATTGTACGGTTCATGCTGAATAAAACCTCCTTCCCAGGGTACCTTCTCCCAGGCAGCATCATTAATCACTCCGTCGATAGCAGGAGGAGAACCGGTAACCCGGAATGTGGCATATTGCTTTTTGGGAATCACTGAATTTTGGGGATTACCGGCCAAAACCAGGAATGGCAGAATGAATAAAACGGAAAAGGGTAGCCAGTAAAACTTCATAGTGCCAAAATTAATTATAAATATTTTTTGGAACAAAACAATCCTTATGCCTTAAATAAATTATTTAATTTCAATAACTTACATAAAATCATGAGTTGAGTTCTGGCCATTAATGAAAACAGGATGTACGAATCTGGACAAGGTTTCTCCTTGTGATCAGAATGATCGGACGCTCAGGGAAAGGTCACCATGTGTTGAGACATCCCCATACGCGGGGCGCTGAGGGACATTTGCAATGCCGCTTCTGAACACGGGATAATTTGTAATTATTCAGAAATGTTATTTTGAATGGCAAAAAGCGGAATTGCAAATTCCGCTTAACCGTGGAAAGATGTTCCAAGCGGAATTGCAAATTCCGCTTAGCCGTAGAAAAATGTTCCAAGCGGAATTGCAAATTCCGCTTAGCCGTGGTTAATGGATCACTTATGATAAACGATCAACCTACGATGCCAGCAAGGGAACTATTCCACGGTTACCGATTTGGCCAGGTTACGGGGCTGATCAACCGGGCAATCGCGCAGAACTGCAATTTCGTAAGCCAGCAATTGTAAGGGAATGGTAGTGATAATGGGGGAAAATATTTCATCCGTCACCGGCACTTCTATAATATAATCGGCAAGACGGGCAGCCTGGGTATCGCCTTCATTTACAATAGCGATAATGATCCCATGACGGGTTTTCACTTCTGAAATATTACTGACAATTTTTTCATAAATACCGCTGTTGGTGGCAATCACAATTACCGGCATATTTTGGTCGATAAGGGCAATGGGGCCGTGTTTCATTTCAGCGGCAGGATATCCTTCGGCATGTATGTACGAAATCTCTTTCAGTTTTAAGGCACCTTCAAGCGCCACCGGGAAATTGAAACCCCGCCCAAGGTATAAAGCGTTGGGGGCATGAACTATTTTTGCAGCCAGATCCTTAACCAGCGGATGAACTTTTTTTATGGTTTGCTCTACCTTTTCAGGTATGCGGTTGAGTTCATTTATATACTGATGATATAATGACTGGGAGATGGTACCTTTTCTTTGTGCAATAAGCAATGCCATGAGTGAAAGCACGGTAACCTGAGCCGTAAAGGCTTTGGTAGATGCCACCCCGATTTCAGGACCGGCGTGGGTATATGCGCCGGCATGGGTTGACCTGGCAATAGATGAACCCACCACATTGCATATCCCGAAAATAAAAGCCCCTTTATCACGGGCCAGGCTGATGGCTGCCAGGGTATCGGCGGTTTCCCCCGACTGGCTGATGGCAACAACCACATCATCCTCATTGATAATGGGATTCCGGTATCTGAATTCGGATGCGTATTCCACTTCTACGGGAACCCGGGCCAGTTCTTCAAAAAGGTATTCACCTACCAGTCCGGCATGCCATGAAGTTCCTGCTGCCGTAAAGATAAACCGCCGGGCATTCAGAATCCTGTTTTCATAATCGATAATTCCCGCCATTTTTATCATGCCCGTATTCATATCCAGCCTGCCACGGATGCTGTCTCTGATGGAACGGGGTTGTTCAAAAATCTCCTTTAACATGAAATGATCATAACCGCCTTTTTCAATCTCCTGGAGACTGAGCACAATTTCCTGGATATACGGGGTAATCACTTCATTATTGATGGTTTTAATGGTAAAATCATGATTTCTCCGAAGGATAACCAGTTCTTTATCATTTAGGTAGACTACATTTTTGGTGTATTCGATAATGGGGGTCGGATCGGAGGCAATAAAGAACTCATCTTCTCCGATTCCTACCACCAGCGGACTTCCTTTGCGGGCTCCTATGATTTCATCCGGATCTTCCTGCGAAATAATCACAATGGCATAGGCGCCGATAACCTGATTCAGGGCAATTCTGACGGCCTCAGCCAGTGAAACCTTTTCATTGACCAGAATGTCCTCTATCAAATATATCAATACTTCAGTATCGGTTTCACTTTGAAAGACATATCCTCTCTGGATGAGCATTTCCCGCAGGGGAGCATAATTTTCAATAATTCCGTTATGGATGAGGGCAAGTTTACGGCTCGGGGAATAATGTGGATGGGCATTGATATTACTGGGTTCGCCATGGGTTGCCCAACGGGTATGGGCAATACCTGTAGTGCCTGAGGTTTCCTTGTCGGCAATGAAGTTAGCCAGATCGGCTACTTTTCCCAAAGTTTTGTAAACGTTTAGTTCTCCATTAACCAGTGCAACGCCGGCACTGTCATATCCCCGGTATTCAAGGCGTTGCAGCCCCTTTACCAAAATCGGACAGGCTTGTTTATTCCCAATATAGGCTACTATTCCACACATAAATGTTTCCCGGTAAGGTTAAGGTAATTTGGTATAGGTTAATTTAAGTTTGAGACGCTTTCCGGCTTGAATCGGAGACGCAGGTGAAGTGCCGTTGATCACCATTCGTGAAGGATCCTGAACGGGCAAATAGCCAATCAGCGCCAATCCTTCATCTTCAATATTTTCCTGCAGAAGCCCCTGAATATAACGGGTAACCCTGAAACGGTAATCACCGTCATCTTCAAATCCGCCAAAGTAATCAGTACCATCCAGCTGATCGCGGACTACCATATAGGTGGCTCCTCCATCTCTTACACCTACCAGCGACAGTCTTTTCTGAGAATCAAACGCTGAGGCAGTATCGCTGTCAGATATTACAAGTTCGGCAAGATTGACCGCTATTTCCTGATTATTATACCAATCTTTAATGTAGGGAAACTTAATCCGAACCTTGGTTCCTGCCAATCCCTGGAGATAGAGTTTTTCCTGCCCTGTTGCCGTATCACCATTAATTACCTGGTTATAGAATTCCGGGCTTGATCCTTCAAAACCGTGATGATTATAATAATTGTAACGCGCTCCCGATTCGGGCATTACCAGCCTGAAAATCTGCTGGGTGGATGAGGTATCCTGGTGGAAGTACACCAGTATTCTTGAATTGGCGTTGGTCAATGAAAAGTGGATCAGTCCTCCGGTGGTATTTACGGGATCGACATTCACATAGATACCTTTGAAGAATTTGACAAAAGCAGTATTATCTTTCAGGTCTTCCTCCGAAGCATTGATGAATTTCATTCCGGTTTCGGCAGATAATGGAATCCTGATCTGGGGCGCGTATTCCACAGAATCGATTACGATACTGTCATTGGGACGGGGAATAAAAGTTAGCTGACCGATAGGAGAGGCGCTTACCTGTTTACTCTGGTTGGAGAAATAGCTGCTGTCATAGTAAATATCTTCAAGTAATTCATGCACTTTTGCCGTGAACTGGGTGTTGGTGTCTCCGTAATAGTCACCGGTATAAGCCAGAGTAAGTACCACTGAATCAAGAACGGGACTGTCACCGAAGTCGAATTCGGGTATAGTCAGGAAAGTTTGGGCATAAAAGGCAGCTGAGGTTTTACCGAAAACCGGATCATTCAGATCGCCTAAAAATGCAATTCCGGGTTCATCGCTCCTTAATGAATCTTCCTTAATTGTATAGGCAATGATGGTGGTTGTATCGCTGAAATAAACATTCAGCAAATCCTCCTGAGGCTGAAGTTCAAGTCCAATTTCAGAAGGTTCCTTGGTGCATGAAATTACTACACCCAATGCAATAAGAAAATACCAGAGACGGGTTTTCAAATTCTGTATGGATAATTTGATTTATAAAAATGATTTAGTCTTCTTTGTCAATTAACAATGAATTGTAGAAATCATTGTATGCCTCAACATAATTTTCTGTTCCCTGATAAGGGAGAACCGGCTTTTTCGATGAGTAAACGTATTTTTCTATATCGGGATTGATTTTTTCACTTCCCAAGATCAGGGCATCCGAAAAATCGATGGCTGTCTTGATAAGACCTTCGTAATTCAGTTTTTTCAGATGTTTCAGATCAGTATCAGGAATTTTCTCGGTCTTGATTTTCCGTACAAACTCTTTATGTAATTTTTCGGTAAAATCATCATCATAAATGGAAACCACCACTTTGGCATCGGTAAAAAGCGGATTATCCATAAATATTCTTTTGGTAAACAGCGGAGCCAGGCTTGAGAACCAACCATGGCAATGTATGATATCAGGCGGCCAGCCTAATTTTCTAACAGTCTCCAAAACTCCTTTTGAGTAGAAGATGGTTCTTTCGTCATTATCTTCAAAGAAGGCATCGTTTTTATCGGTAAACACAAATTTCCGCTGAAAGTAATCCTCATTATCAATGAAATAAACCTGCATGCGGGCCTGCTGAATAGAGGCTACTTTGATGATCAGCGGATGGTCATTATCATCGATGATGAGATTCATCCCCGAAAGCCTGATCACTTCATGCAATTGGTTCCGACGTTCATTGATACATCCGTAACGTGGCATAAAGGTCCGGATTTCTTTTCCGCTTTCCTGAATTCCCTGTGGTAAATGCCTGCATATCAGACCCATGTGTGATTCCTTCAGATAAGGCGTGATGTCCTGGGTCACAAACAGGATTTTTGCTTTGTTCATTCCTGGTTACATTAAAAAAATGGCCTGCAAAAATACTAAAAAAAACGCTACTTAATTAATGTAATTTGGAAATAATTTAACCTACTCGATAGTCTGGAAAGTCATAAAACTGGTATTTCCTTTTCTGATCTCCACTTCAAGTTGTTGCCGGGAGGTTGTTTGTGCATTGTAAGGTTCCAGCGTAATTTTCTGAAGGCCGGCCTGCAAGGGTATTCTTGCATAGGATACCGAATAGGGTAACGTCTGCCAGTTCCGAGTATCAGCCTGTTCTGTTATGGCGTTAAGAATACTCACCACAGCGCCTGCATCTTTGTTTTGTTCACGGGCAATGGCTTCCATTACCTGCTTGGCAGCCAGCCTGGCCAGAGATTCGCCCATTTCACGCATCATTCTGTCCTGCAGGGTTTTAAAGGCAATCGCATTCACATCCTGGGCCAGCAGTAATTCCTGAGTGCCATTTGTCACAGTTATCCGGGCTGAATGGTAAAATGGCTTTCTCTCCACATACTTCGGAAAGGCTACCCTTATAAATTTAAGGTCGCTGAAATGCTGTTTTTCTTTAGCTGATCGGTCGCCGATATAAACAGGGAAGGTAATCCCCAGTTCTTCGCTGGTAAAGTTTACAAAGCCATCGGCGCCGGGCAGCTGGGTAAAATTAACCGACCATTCGGCTTTCACAGGGCCGAATCCGTTTTGCCACAAAAAAACCAGGTCGCCGGTTGTATTATCCGATGGCTGGTTAATAATTCCGAATTTGCTTTCATACCATTTGGCTTCAGCGATCAGACCACTCAGGTAGGCTGTCCGTATCAAATCTTTTTTAAGCTGTTCCGGAGCAGCTACCCCAAAATTTCTGACGTAAACCGAATCATAGATATTGAGTGAATTCCGGTAGGCAATAAATGCATTGTTGTAATCGCCCGTTGCATCGTAAATGAGTCCAATCATCAGATTGGCGAAGGCATCGTTGGAGTACCGGTTTTTTTTGTCTTTATATTTGTCGTTCAAGGCATATAAAAGATTGGTTATCCTCCTGCATTCCACCAGGGCTTCGTTGTACAGGCCCATTTCAAGGAAATTCAGCGCTTTGAAATAGTTCACAAAAACCTTTTCAAAATCCTCAGGTTCGTAGGGTGTTACGGTTGGGTTGATGATTAACGCCAATGCCTCTGCTGCCGGTTTTTTAACAAGATCTTCAATCAGCGTATCGGCGCCATTAAAATACCGGTTACTGGCTTCATAATTACCCAGCATGCGTTCCAGCCAGCCGCTGTTCATCAGGTACAACAGACGATTCCTGCTTTTCTGCATTTTTCGGTTGGCCTGGAGAACCTTTTGGGCTTCAACAAACTCACCGTTTATAATATGGGTATTGAACTGCAGGTTTTTCTGGTAAAATGTGGCACAGCCTGATAATCCCCACATCAACCCAAAAAATGCAACCGGGATAAAAAACTTACTTAGTATTTTCCATCCCGGATACCCCTGTAATTCATTTCGAATCATCATTTAATGTGATCGTTATATATGATATCCGAAGTAAACTACTTATTGATATATTTTTTGATTTCCTTATCCCCTATCCAAACTACCTGATTGGTTTCAATATTGGTGAGCTGCAGATTTATTTTATAAAAAATCACCTTTTCTTTCTGATATTGATCCACGATGGAGCCCATATCGCCCTGCAACATAAAGTTGGCTCCGATTTCACGACCCCATTTGGCAATGGTTTCCGGTGAAGAGAAATTCTGTTGATCGGCACGCTCTGCCCTGAGTTGCTCTCTTTTTTCACCGCCCTGTACCAGGGTAACCCGGCCTGATCTCACAAACGATTTTTCAAGTTCTTTCAGGAACAATTCCGAGTCGATATGTTCGGAAGTATTATTTTTAACAAACCCGACAATTACCACAGGTTTCTTACCCCCGTTGGCTTCCATAAAATCTGTCAGCCAGCGGTCCGACATCACCTGGTCGATCATGGAAGTGGCGGTCATCTGGGCATCGGTGGAATTCCACCTGCCGCTGAGGTCAATGGCCTGATTGGGATCAATCCGGGTAACTTTCCGGGTTGAACATGAGGAAATGGTTATCAGAACTAATAAAACAGTGAAAATTGGTAATCCGATCTTTTTCATATTCTTAAAATTTAAAGAGTGTTTTTTACTAACAACAATATTGCCATTTATTTATTTTTTAATAAGTTGGAACGATCTGGATGCATTGTCTGAAATCGTTTTAACAAGATATAAACCATGCGGAAGACCGGTCAATTCCAGGGAACAGTACTTACCGGATATTTTTTCATTTTTAATAAGTTGACCGGTTGAATTGAAAATTTCGACCCTGTTAATGAACGTCGGAGAAATGACTTTTATATGATCAGTTGCCGGATTAGGAAAAATTCTGATGCCGGATTCGGGAGGATTTTGTTCAATATTCACCCAGCTTGTTGGAATTTCCAACCTGAAAGTGAATAACTCTCCCCAGGGGGCCGGTTCGGGATCTAATCCCCATCCGGCAATAAATTTACCATCAGCCGACATGCAATTGGGAATATAAACCGGACCTTTTTCCATGGTGTACCCCAATGTATCAGTAATGAAAGTATTCAGACTCATAGGCCCGGTGGCAGGAGTCCAGATAAACGGAGTATATTCATGGGTCCATGGATCGGGTGAATAATCGTACCAGCCTGTAACACGGGTTCCGTCGGAATTGATGCCGGATACATAACCGGTGGTTCCCTCCGGAAGACCCATGTTGCCTAAATCCAGCAGACCGGTAGCTTCACTCCACAGCCAGGGATTGGCAAAGGCATAATCGCCATAGCCGCCAATCCAGTCCCCATTGGCAGACACAGCCGATGCCTGTCCCAGCTGGTTAAATTCGTCATAAGGATTTCCCTGGGGATCAATCAACAGATACTCATTGGGAAAGTAGCCCCCTGCCGGATTTTTCCTCCATACTGCCGATTTCCAGGGTCCGTTAAAATCCTGCCAGCCGGCAATAATACTGCCGTCATGGCTTACGGCATCGGCCCGGGTACTCCGGTTCAATCCGGCATACAGGCTGCCCAGATCGATCATGCCATCTTCTTCATTCCAGGCCACGGCATGAGTATAGGGGGTAGTTCCGTTTCCGTTGGCCGGATCGGCCCATGAATTTCCCACAAGAATATTTCCATCACCCGAAATGGCATATCCGGACCCGGTAGAATTATCCACCACAAATCCAAGGTTACCCAGGGTAGTCCAGTTTTGGGCATTCATATCATACCTGGCCATTTCCGCCACACTCAGGGATGAGATTCTTGATTTTTTGTAAAAGTTACCCTGCGAGCCGCATACATGAATGGTATTATCGGTAATGCTGATGTCATACAAAGCGGTTGACAGGTTCGATATCTGTTCATTGGCCCAGTACCAGCTTTGACCACCGTTATCGCTCTGGAAAATGATATCGGGAGTGCCCGCCAGGATCAGGTGATCCTGATCGACCCAGTCGACATCCCTCCATAAAACACCTTCCGCATTCGGTGAAACAGAAGCCTGAACCCATGAATTTCCTCCGTTGACAGTTTTATAGATATAAGTTTCGCCCACTGCGATTCCGGTCATCTCATCATAAAAATTAACTCCTAAGATTAAAGCGCCGTTCATAGAATACACGGTATTCCAGGTAAGGCCGTTATCGGTTGATTTTTGTATTTTGCCGGTTACAGTTGTCAGGATATATGTATCTCCGGAAACATGTTTAACACACATGGGAACGCCGGCGACGCCTGATCCTTGTATCCAGGTAGCGCCCCCGTCGGAGGTTACGAAAACGGTGACTCCGTTATTGAGCTGGGCGCCTACCACTCCGTTGTTTTCATCTTTAAAATCCATGCTGGTGTAAACATACACATCCTGTCCTGCGCCGGGATTCATAACCTCCCAGTCCCAGCCGGCATTGGTGGTTTTGGCGAAATACAGGTTCCAGCCACCCACATAACCGGTAGAAATGGTAGGAAAACTCAGCGCTTCGAGGCCGCGGTTCTCTGTATCAATCCATATGGGCTGCCAGTTTAAACCGCCATCGGTGGTTCTGAGAACAATCCCGTCACCGTTGTAAGTCAGTGATTCGCCGGCAGCATATCCAAATTCATTCTGACCTTCGGGAAATTCCATCGACATAAAAATAAAGTCATAATCTTCGAGGACATAGCGCTGCCAGTCGGTATTTACCGGTATCTCTGTCAAGTCACACCCTGAAATGTAATTCCCGTTTTCCGAAAATTGTGCCCGGCCACCCACCCCGTTTCCGGGAGCAGTCCCTCCAATGGTGGTAATGGAATTATCAGCAGGATTCCACAAAAGGTACGGCCCGGATTGAACCTCATACCCGGAAACCATTCCCTGACTGGAAACTCCTGTAGTTTCGAAAAAAGTGGGTTTTACCAGGTACTGGGCAAAGAGGTTGGTTGTGCTGGCGAGTCCAACTATGGTTGATAATAAAAACAGCCGGAAATTTTGCATGATGTGGGGATATTATCTTTATTAAGGTACTGTTTAACTTTAGTTTAAAAACCTTAAGGGATTTAAGGGCATTAAATACTATAAAGGTATTACTAACTTTGATATTAATGTTTTGGCAGCACAGGAATTCCGGTGGAACCAGCAGTCACCAGTTTTCGGATTTGCTCCCAGGTATTGCCATTAATTTTGGCGCCCATCACTTCAATCACTCTGGAGGCCAGTAAAGAACCGATATAGCCTGAGGCAGAGGTTTCGAGGTTATTCAGCATTCCGTACAGATAACCGGCGGCAAACAGATCGCCGGCGCCTGTGGTGTCAATGGGCGTGGCCGGTAAGGCATTCACCCGGGTGTGGATGCTTTCCACCACGATGAGCGAACCATCTTTTCCAATTTTAAGTATAGCGGTTTCCACTAATTTTCCGAGATCATGTATGGCTTCAAACGGATCTTTCCCGGTGAATTCCCTGGCTTCCGTTTCGTTGGCAAAAAGGATATCCACATAATTTTCAACAAGGTGACGGATAAATTCGAGGTCGCCTCTCACCACATCATAGCTGGCCAGGTCGAGGGAGATTTTGCAGCCGGCGTGTTTGGCCAGTTGGATGGCTTTTTCGATGAGTCCGTGGTTCTGAACCAGGTAGCCTTCTATGTGAAATATCTCGTAACCTTCAAAAAAGCTGGGTTCCAGATCCTCCGGAACCATTTCAATGGCTGAGCCCAGATAAACAGCAAATGTCCTTTCTGAATCAGGGGTTACCAGAGCAACGGCCACCCCGGTTTGTGAAGAACCTTTAAGTAACAGGGGTTTGATACCGGATTCTTTCAGGTCATTACAAAAGAAATCACCCAAATCATCATTTCCCACTTTGCCAATAAAACCGGTTTCAATGCCCAGGTTAGCCAGACCATGTATGGAATTGGCGGCTGAACCACCTGAGGCTTTCTCAATTTTCATGGATTCTGCATCCTTTAAAATACTGGTTATTACATCTGATGGCACCAGTTTCATCCCACCTCGGGGCAATTCATAATTGTGGATCAGGGTGTCGTCTTCAACGCGTATTAATATGTCAACCAACGCGTTACCCATTCCTAATACATTTTTCATGTTCCTATTCTGTGTTTTTTTTGAAAATTCAATAAAAAGTTTGCAAAAATATTTGATTATTTTGAAACTAATACTAATTTTGCACCCGCTTTTTGATATTCCTCCTTAGCTCAGTTGGTTAGAGCATCTGACTGTTAATCAGAGGGTCGCAAGTTCAAGTCTTGCAGGGGGAGCAAAAGTGAGGGTTGCCGGATCTGGCAGCCCTTTTTTATTTTATGCTCACCGGAAATAAGGACAAATTAGCAATTAGTAATTAGTAATTAGTAATTAGCAATTGAAATACAGGTAGTTAGATTGGCTTTTTGTTTAGTGTTGTTGTGTTTTGTGTTTGTTTTGGGAACAGTTGTTTTTTAATACTTGAATTTGATTTTCCTTTGCGACCTTCGCTATTTCCATAGTGTCTTTGCGAGAACTTCAATCAGACGCGTTTCTCGCAAAGTCGTTAAGGAGTCGCAAAGGCCACAAAGAAAAAATAAGGGATTTCCTTGTTATTCAACAAATTGTTAAAAACCTGTGTTTACCCTCCCGTGATGACACGTGGATCGTGAAATCTGCCGGATACTCAAATGTTCAAATGCCTAAATTAAATGCATCTCGCTTTTAATTCGTTCCGAACCTTTCAGCAATCGTAAATCGCAAATCGTAAATCGTAAATCAAAAATTCTCACGGCTATTCTTTCCTTTCTCAAACTATTTCTATTTTTGCTCCCTCAAAATTCAGTTCATCAATTAATTACTACATCATGAAAAAAGTATTTCCGTTAATCTTAATGTTTATAACACTGATTATGTTGAATGCCTGTACCAGTAAAAAGAATTCAGACAATCCTTTGTTAAAGGCTTACGATACGCCTTTTAATACACCACCCTTTGATAAAATTAAAAATGAGCATTTCAAACCGGCCTTTGAAGAGGCTATGAAAATGCATGTGTCTGAAATTGAACAGATTGTTAATAACAGCGAAGCACCCACTTTTGCGAATACGGTAGAAGCGCTCGATTACAGCGGTTTTCAGCTGGCTGAAGTTTCAGGAGTATTCTACAATTTGCAATCGGCTAACACCAATGATGATATCCAGGCGATTGCGACCGAAATCGCTCCCATAATCTCCGAACATTTTGATAATATCTGGCTGAATCCCAAACTGTTTGAAAAAGTGAAAGCGGTGTTTGATCAGAAAGCTCAGTTGTCACTCAATCCTGAACAGACCCGTTTGCTGGATGAGACCTATAAAAGATTTATCCGTGGCGGTGCCGGATTAAATGCCGAACAACAAAAAAGATTCCGGGAGATTAATCAGCAATTATCAGTAATTGAACTGAAAGTTGGGGATAACATCCTTGCTGAAACCAATAAATTTAAAATGGTGGTGGAGAATAAAGATGAACTGAAAGGTCTTCCCCAGACTGCTTTGGATGCCGCTACCCAGGCTGCCAAAGAAGCGGGTATGGAAGGTAAATATGTGTTCACCCTCCAGTCGCCCAGCCTTTTCCCATTTCTTCAGTATGCCGAAAACCGCGAACTGCGCCAGAAAATTCAGCAGGGATATGTAAACCGCTGCAATTATGGTGATTCGCTCGATAACAAGGAAAACATCGATAAAATTGTCAACCTCAGGATTGAAAAAGCCAATATGCTGGGCTACAAAACCTGGGCTGACTTTGTACTCTCGGAAACCATGGCCAAAACTCCGGATAAAGTGTATGATTTCATGAAGAAAATCTGGGAGCCTGCATTGGTGGTCGCCAAAAATGAGGCTAAGGAACTTCAGTCCATGATGTCCCGCGAACTGGGCACTGGTGCAAAACTTGAAGCCTGGGACTGGCGCTATTATGCCGAAAAACTCCGGAAAGAAAAATACGACCTTGACGACGAACAACTTCGTCCATATTTTAAACTGGAGAATGTGAGAGACGGAATATTTGAACTCACCAAAAGGTTGTTCGGACTTCAGTACAAAGAGCTGACGGATGTTCCGAAGTACCACCCCGATGTGATGGTGTACGATGTTCAGGATGCCGACGGATCGCACCTCGGCGTGTTGTATATGGATTTCTTCCCGCGTGAAAGCAAGCGGGGAGGCGCCTGGATGAACAATTACCGCGAACAGTTCCGTGGAAAAGACGGAAAAGATGTCCGTCCGGTAATCGGAATTGTGGGCAATTTCACCAAACCAACCGCCGACCAGCCTTCATTGCTCAACTTTGAAGAAGTAAGTACTTTCTATCATGAATTTGGACATGCCCTCCACGGACTGCTTTCGAAATGTACTTACCGGAGCCTTTCCGGTACCAATGTTCCCCGCGATTTCGTGGAACTTCCTTCTCAGATCATGGAAAACTGGGCTTCTGAGCCTGAAATGCTGGCGCTGTATGCCAAACATTACCAAACTGGTGAAATTATTCCCCAGCAGTTGGTGGATAAAATGAAACAAGCCACCTACTTTAACAAAGGATTTGAAGTAGTAGAATATACTTCGGCAGCCTATCTCGATATGGATTTGCATACCCTTACACAGCCACAGAAAATTTCGGCCAATGATTTCGAGAAAGCTTCCATGGATCGTATCGGAATGATTCCCGAAATTGTAGTTCGTTACCGCTTACCGTATTACATGCATATTTTTGTACACGGATATTCGGCCGGTTATTACAGCTATTTGTGGGCAGAGGTACTCGATGCCGATGCCTTTGAGGCATTTAAGGAAACAAGCCTGTTCAATCCGGAAGTGGCCAAAGCTTTCAGAACCAATGTACTGGAAAAAGGTGGTACCGAAGATCCGATGGCATTGTACACCGCTTTCCGCGGTCGTGAACCGGATATCAAGCCTGTACTGAAACGTAAAGGGCTGCTGAAATAATTCGACAATGTGGCAAGGTAACTGGTAACTGGTGATTGGTAACTGGTGATTGGTGACTGGTATTTGGTTATATTGTAGAATGTTGATTATCTGGCATATTGTATTCTATTTTCTTTGCGTTCATAGGAACTCTCTTAGTGCCTTTGCGGGAACTTTCTTCATAAGGATTTCACGCAAAGATTCTGTGTTAATTTCCAAATCTTTTTTCAAATATTTTCAGTGATTTATTTTTTTCATTTTTATTTCAGTCTTGAATAATGCTAATTCAGACTCTGGATAAATTGAA
>Ga0302250_1000102_pt1 | contig 125990 bp, 127 predicted proteins | sample AAG_RA_Asp_MG_FD_193536 | JGI IMG/M metagenome (GOLD analysis project Ga0302250, IMG submission 193536) | Enriched activated sludge microbial communities from anaerobic digester in WTTP, New Holstein, Wisconsin, United States - AAG_RA_Asp | ecosystem: Engineered > Bioreactor > Anaerobic >... | reverse complement strand
CTTCTCATATACTACTCGTAAGGAATCACTATGAGGGGGATGCCGGATGACCCCAGGCCACCCGCCATGGGTCGCAATCGAGGAGGCGATGCACTAGGCAGAGCGGATCGGCTGCCTGGTCCCGGGGATGAACACTGCCCGGATTCCCTCCCGATTTCATGGCAATCCATGATGGACAGATCATGCTCGTCCGGGTCAGGAGACTCACGGTGACGGGCATTATGGACTCCCGGATATTCAGGTGTCATGCAGAAGGGAAAACCTGGAACTCCAGAGCACCCCGCTCTCATAGGATACAAGCCGCGAACTCTCCGGTCCGGACAGGCACTGGCACCGGTACGTCATCTTCCCTGACAGGATCGAGGTATCCGAATGGGATATTCCTCGGAGTCCGGTCATCCAGGTATCTGGGGCAGCAGATGCTTCCGGCCGGGTGCATGCGGATAAAATGTGTTTCCAGGATTATGTGGCGTCCTCACTAACGAATCCCATTATTCCAGGTTTCTGTACACAACCTTCCTTGGACCTGCCTTAATCAGATATATTACCAATATTTTTCGTTTTATATCAAGAATGACCCTGTATCTGCCGACCCGGTATTTATACCAGGATGATCCCGCCAGACGGTCAATGTGCAGAAATGGATCGTCACGGATGACTTCGACACGCTCGATAATTCTTGCTGCGGTATCTTTTGGTAATTTTTCAAGGTTTTTCCGGGATTTATCGGTCCAGATAATGGTGTATCCCATTCAATCAAGACCGAGTTTCTCTTTCAGCTGGGCAGTGGAATATACGCGACCTGCCTTGATATCTTCCAGCGCTTCCTCAATATCCTTTATATCTTCTTCGGTTATTCCTTCTTCCTCATCTTCCAGCGTAAGCCGTGAGATAATCTCGTTATAAGACTCACGGGGAAATCGTCTCAACTTATCCAGTCTTCGTTTCACCGTGGGAGTAATCTTGATTGTGGTCACTTCTCCTGCCATATACTTAAGTATACTTGAAGAGATATAGGTATTCCGTTTGACCTTGAGGAATGAGAGAATCATCGGGATAACGAAAACCTGACCCTGCTGTGACGATTTACCCCCAGCTTAAAATGCCCCCCTATCCAGCCCCCGTTTCCCCACATGATTCGCCTCCCCGCAACAACCTATAAAACTCCTCAGGCCAGACCTCAATAGCAGCGAATTCCCATGAAAGGCATCATCCTCGCCGGCGGGTTCGGAACCCGCCTTTACCCCGTCACGAAGTCTGTCTCAAAGCACCTCCTCCCGGTGTACGACAAGCCCCTCATCTACTACCCGCTCTCGGTCCTGATGCTCTCCGGTATCCGCGAGATCCTGATCATCTCCACGGCGAGGGATGTCCCCCTCTACCGGGAACTCCTGGGGGACGGGCGCCAGGTCGGGCTCTCGTTCTCGTACGCCGTCCAGGAGAAGCCGGGAGGCCTCGCGGAGGCCTTCATCGTCGGGGAAAAATTCATCGGCACCGATGCCGTGGCGCTTGTCCTCGGGGACAACATTTTCTACGGACAGCACTTTTCGGAACTGCTGAGGAAGGCAGCCTCGCAGAAGCACGGTGCCACTATATTCGGGTACTGGGTCCGGGACCCGAGGCCGTACGGCGTAGTCGAGGTGGGACCAGACGGCCAGGCACTCTCGATCGAGGAGAAACCGGCAAAACCGAGGTCCCACTACGCAGTCCCCGGGCTGTACTTCTACGACAACCGGGTGATCGGGATAGCAAAGTCTATCTCACCCTCTGCCAGGGGGGAGCTCGAGATTACCGACCTGAACAGGGAATATATGAAGAAGGGCGAGCTCTTCGTGCTGGTCTTCGGGAGGGGAATGGCGTGGCTCGATGCCGGGACCCACGACTCGCTCCTCGAGGCCGGAAACTACATCGAGACCATCCAGAAGCGGCAGGGGCTCTACGTGGCCTGCATCGAAGAGATCGCGTACCGGCAGGGGTTCATAGGGAAGGACCAGCTTCGGGCGCTCGCAGACGGTCTGAAGAACACGGAGTACGGACGGTACCTGGCAGAGCTTGCAGAGAATGAGTCCGAGATGCAATAACGCAGGGGGGAGATACCGCTGTGTCACCCTGTGATTGCTCTGCAGCGGGGGCCTGAAGATAAAAGGCGGGGCAGATAATGGAGATATTCTCATTCGGATGTGGAGTATACTCTTATAGGGGAACCGCAAAACTGTAAACAGGAATGAAATCGAGGCTGGAAATCCTTTCAATACTGAATAATCTCAAACAGGAGCTGTCCCCTCGTTACCATATCCGAAGGCTCGGGATCTTCGGTTCGGTCGCGAAAGACGCTCACACTCCGACTTCGGACGTGGATATTCTCATCGAGTTCGATTACCCGATAAGTGGATTCTCCTTCGTGCATCTCAAGGAACTCCTCTCTTCATCTCTCGAAATGAAAGTGGACCTCGTGACTCCGGGAGGACTTCATCCTCTTCTCGCAGATTCTATACAGAGTGATGTGCTGTATGTCTGAGAAGAGAGCCTACGCACTCTTTTTATACGATATGGCATGTGCCGTCGATAAAATTCTCGAATATACCAAATCTCTCTCAAGACAGAATCTTCTTGAGAACGAACTCGTGAAGGACGCGATCCTTCGTAATATCCAGGTCCTCGGGGACGCAGCAAAGAAGGTCCCGCCGGAATTCATCGCATCTCACCAGGAGATTGACTGGAAAGGAATCGCAGGACTCCGTGATATTATTACTCACCAGTATTTTCGGGTTGACTGGAACATACTCTGGACTACCATCCAGGAAGACCTCCCTCCACTCTCCTCTACCCTCCATAGTCTGCTTGAAAGATCCTTGGCAGATGACAACGGACGAAGCGTATGACATCCCCAAAATTTTCTCCCATCCCGACCTCTCTTTCGGGCGCTGTGCTGATCGAGCCCCGCGTCTTCGGCGACGACCGCGGGTTCTTCCTCGAGTCGTACACGAGAAGAGACATGGCAGCGCTCGGCATCCCGGAAGAGTTCGTCCAGGACAACCACTCGCGGTCGGCGAAAGGGGTCCTCCGGGGACTGCACTTCCAGTGCCCCTTCGCCCAGAGCAAACTCGTCCGGGTGGCGAGAGGGGCAATATACGACGTGATCGTGGACATCAGGAGGGGCTCGCCCACGTTCGGGCGCCACGAGTCTTTCCTGCTCTCCGAGGAGAACCACCGGCTGCTCTACGTCCCGGTGGGATTCGCCCACGGGTTCCTTGCGCTCGCGGAAGGGACCGAGATCCTCTACAAGGCAGGCGAATACTACCACCCCGAGGCAGACGCCGGGATACGCTGGAACGACCCCGACCTCGCAATTCCCTGGCCTGTCTCAGAGCATGGAATCGCGGCACCCCTTCTCTCCGACAAGGACGCACGCCTCCCCCTTTTTTCGGACATCGAGAGCCCGTTTCTTTACCAGGGGGCAAGCAGATGAGTCTTCCTGAAGAGTCCCTCCTTTCCCTCCCGGTGGAGAGAGAACCACCCTCTCCGCATCACTCCCATATCCACGGGTCAGGAATGCGGAAAAGTGAGAGAGGTCCCCCGCGTATCACGACCGATCGATCCGCCACCCTTTTTCCTGGCAGCATCTCCGGGAGGGCACACCAATGAAAGTCATGATCACCGGTGCAGGAGGGCAGCTTGGCCAGGAGATGACAAAACAGGCAGCAACGAGGGGATACGATACCATCCCGTTCACCTCACGCGAGCTCGACATCACCGTGGCAGGCGCCGTCCGCGGGGCCATCCTCCGCCACCGCCCCGACGCGGTCATCAACTGCGCCGCGTACAACGCCGTCGACCAGGCCGAGCGCGACTGGAAGCGGGCGTTTCTCGTCAACGGCCTCGCGGTGCGAAACCTCGCGCTCGCGGCACATGAGGCGGGCGCCGTCCTCGTACACTACTCGACCGACTATGTCTTCGACGGGCTCTCCCCCCGCCCCTACACCATCGCCGACCGCCCGAACCCCCTCAGCAGGTACGGGGAGAGCAAGCTCCTGGGAGAGCAGGCGGTCCGCGACCATTCCAGGCGCTACTTTCTTATCCGGACCTCCTGGGTCTTTGGACCCGGGAACACCAACTTCGCGCAGAAGGTGATCGAGTGGAGCCGCCAGAACGATCGCCTGAAGATCGTGGACGACCAGGTCTCTTCGCCCACCTGCACGCGTGACCTGGCAGACGCAACCTTCGGCCTCCTGGAGACAGGGCAGTTCGGGCTGTACCACCTCACCAACGGGGGATCGTGCTCCCGGTACGAATGGGCGAAGTACATCCTCGATGCAACCGGGTGGAAGGGCGTGCTCCTCCCTGCGAAGAGCGAAGAGTTCCCCACCCCCGCCCTGCGGCCTGCGTACTCGGTCCTCGACAACTTCGGGGCTGCCGAGGTGCGGGGACAGGAGCTCCCTCCCTGGGAGGACGCGACGCGTGCGTACCTCGAAGAGATAGGAGGGATTCCATGACGCATATCCTTGTCACCGGGGTCGCCGGGTTCATCGGCAGCAACTTCGTATACCACGTCCTCGGGACCCACCCTGAGATATCCATCGTAGGCCTCGACTCTCTCACGTATGCAGGGAACCTCGAGAACATCGCGGCGCTTGGAAGGAAAGAGCGGGAGCGGTTCACCTTCGTGCGGGGAGACATCGGCGACCGCCCTCTCGCAGACTCGCTCATTTCGGAGCACGCGATCGATGCCGTCGTCAACTTCGCGGCCGAGTCCCACGTTGACCGCTCGATCGAGGACCCCCAGCTCTTCCTCCGCACGAACATCCTCGGGACCTGCACCCTCCTCGACGCGGCAAGGGCCGCCTGGCAACGGAACGGACGCATGACCCCCGGATGCAGGTTCCTCCAGGTCTCGACCGACGAGGTGTACGGATCGCTCGGCCCAGAGGGATATTTCACCGAAGAGACTCCCCTCGACCCCCACAGCCCCTACTCTGCGAGCAAGGCCGCCGCGGACATGATCGCAAAGGCATACCACGACACATTCGGGATGCCTGTCCTGATCACCCGCTGCTCAAACAATTACGGCCCCTACCAGTTCCCCGAGAAGCTGATCCCCCTGATAATCCGAAACGCCCTCCAACACCGCCCGCTTCCGGTCTACGGGGACGGAAAGAACGTCAGGGACTGGCTCTACGTCGAGGATCACTGCCGGGCGATAGACGTGGTCCTCAGATCCGGCCAGCCAGGGGAGGTATACAACATCGGGGGGAACAACGAGTGGGAGAACATCGCGATCGTGAGACTCCTCCTTTCCATCCTGCAGGAGGAGACTGGGGACCCCGGGATCAACGAGAGCCTGATCCAGTTCGTGAAAGACCGGCCCGGCCATGACCAGCGGTATGCGATCAACTCGACCAAGATCTCCCGGGAACTCGGGTGGGAGCCTGCAACCCCGTTTCCTGACGGGATAAAAAAGACCGTCCGCTGGTACCTGGACCATCAGGACTGGATGGAGAGAGTGATCTCGGGGGAATACCAGTCGTTTTACGAGCGGAACTACGAACACCGGTGAACAGGTGTGGTCCCATCCCACCTGGCCACACGGAAACGCGAGCCGGCATGAACTCCTGACTGGCACAGGGAGGGAAGAGCCCGCATCGACCATCCGGGGCGGCAGTCCCTCCTCCTCCTTTTTATCCTTCAGTCCCCTACCTTCAGAGTGATCATGATCTGCCTCGTGCTCGGCACCCGCCCCGAGGTCATCAAACTCTCCCCCCTCATACGGGAGTGCAGGCGACTGGAGATCCCGTACTACCTCCTCCATACCGGGCAGCACTACTCGTACGAGATGGACAGGGTCTTTTTTGAGGACCTGGAACTGCCGGCCCCGCAGTTCAACCTTGACACCGGCTCGGGCCTGCACGGGGAGCAGACAGGAAAGATCCTTGCGGGTGCCGAGCGCGTCTTTATGGAGCACCGACCCGGTGCGGTCCTCGTCCAGGGCGACACGAACACCGTGCTTGCGGGAGCGCTCGCGGCAGCAAAACTCCATGTCCCGGTCGGCCACGTCGAGGCTGGCCTCCGGTCCTTCGACCGCCGGATGCCCGAGGAGATCAACCGGATCGTCGCGGACCACGTGAGCGACCTCCTCTTCGCACCCACAGAGACCGCAGCAGGATACCTTCGCAGCGAGGGGATACCGGGCGAGAAGATCTTCGTCACCGGGAACACCGTGGTGGACGCAGTCTTCCAGAACCTGGAGATTGCGCGGAAGAAGACCGGCGTCATGGAGCGGATGGGAGCCAAAGAGGGTGACTTCATCCTCGTGACAGCCCACCGGGCCGAGAACGTCGACGACCGGGGCCGGCTGGCAGGAATCCTCGAAGGCATCGGGGCAGTGGGAGACGAAATCGGCATGCAGGTCATCTTCCCGGTCCACCCCCGGACTGCGAAGATGATCGGGGAGTTTGGGCTGGACACCCCGGGAATCCGCATCGTCCCGCCCCTCGGGTATCTCGAGTTCCTTCTCCTTGAATCAAAGGCCGCCCTCATCCTGACCGATTCGGGGGGCATCCAGGAGGAGGCGTGCGTGCTCGGCGTCCCCTGCGTCACGCTTCGGGAGAACACCGAGCGGCCAGAGACCCTCCAGGTGGGATCAAACGTGCTCGCGGGGACAAATCCAACGACCATCCGGGAGAGCGCAAGAGAGATGCGCTCCCGGGACCGCGGCTGGGAAAACCCCTACGGCGACGGCCATGCAGGGGAGCGGATCATCGGGATTCTTGCCACCATGGGGCTGACGGGATGACCACGGGTCGTTGCCGGGACCAGAAGGATTCGTATCCCCACCTGGGGGCCGTGGCGCCATGGACCGGCATGAGGGCAGGCCTGGTCACCGGTAGCCGGGTGAGGGTCCGCGATACGCCCCGCAACAATGTAACACGCGCATTCTCCCCTTCTCTCCCCTTCCAGCAAAGGGTTATTCCCATGAGATCCGTTCGCTTTTTCGTGCTCTTCATCCTCGTATGCCTTGCCCTCCCTGCCGCTGCCGTAACCATCACGGAGAGACCCGACACGATCGCAAACGGCCAGCCGATATTCGTGACCATCCGCGATCTCCCCGGAAACTCCTCGTTCTCGCTCCTCGTGCAGGCAGACTGCGCCGTTGAACCCAACACCGAGTTCCGGTTCCAGATGAGCCAGTTCGTGATGCCGTTTGCGTTAAAGAAGAGCAGCATCACGGCGACCCTCTCGGGAACCTCCACGAACCGCCTGGAAGTGATGAAGGAGTCGACCATCGTCACGGTCTCGGGCCAGTCCAGGGATGGCCAATTCTCCACCACCAAGCATTACGACATCACTCCAGGGACCTACGACTACTTCCGGCTCTCGGGGACCTCCCTTCCGACAGCAAGGAGCATCACCGCACAGCTCCAGGTGACCGGGACCACGCAGGGGCCAAAGGACTCCGAGATATCGTTCGTGGTCGAGGGCCTTACCGCCGGGACCATCACCATTGCAGCCCTCGTCGACGGGACGCAGGTCCTTTACAAGAGCATCCCGATTGGGGTGTCGGAATCGTCCTCTGCAGGGAAAGGCGTGCCTGTGGCCACTACTGCACCCCCGCCGGAGCAGTGGAACACGTTCACCTCAGCCGACGGCCTGGTCAGCGTCACGGTCTCGCACGCGGGACCCATCGGGTTTCTGAAGGTCCCTCCTGTGGACGTGACTTGGGGGATGCAGGCCATCTCCGGGCCTTACACCCTGGTGCCCCAGGATACCTCTTTTCTCCCCCCGGGAAGAATCGAGTTCCGCATCCCGGCCGGGGCTCCGAGGGATGGGCTCGTCGTCGCTTCCCTTGACCGCGAAACATGGACCATCCTTTCCTCGACGATTGGAAACAACTCCGTGACTGCTCCCGTCACCATCAGCGGCACCTATGCCCTGCTGGGGCCGGTCCCGGTCCTGGCAACCACCACGACCACTGCGATCACACCCATCGCGACCACTGTTGAGGAGACTCCCCCCACCCCCACGCCTGCAGACACCACGAAGGCAGGTATCGAGGGTGCCACGCTTATCCTCGCGATTTGTGCCGGGTGTGCAGTCGCGATGCGGAAGATACAATAGCGCATGGGTCCGGAAGGAGTAGTGCATCTCCACCGCAGCGGAGGTCGCCTGCTCCCCGCTCTCACCCCATCTCGAACGTGGTGACCCCGAAGATCCGGCCGACCGGAAGCGGAGGGATCTCCTTCGTGTACATCCTCGCGGTGCCGAAGACCTCCTCCATCTCCCGCTCCTGCGCCATTGCCACCGCGTCGCGGTTCGGCTCCGGGGTGTCGAAGAAGAACAGCTGCCCCCTCACCTCATCCCTCCCGGTCAAATCCTCCAGGATACACTCGCCGATTTCCGGCGTATCGGCAAAGAGCGGGCCGATCTTATACCCCTCGAAGCACCTCCGGATTACCCCGTAGCCCCGCAGTGATCCTCCCTCCACCAAGGCGGAGGACCACGATCCGGGCGTGCGGATCCATCGCTCCAGGAAGCGCTTCCGTTCTGCGGGGAAATGGAGGGCATCATACGCAACGAGTGCGGAAAAGGGCACTTCCTGCGCAGAGCCGAGCCCTGCCTGCCTCCTTCCGTCCGCGATGCCCCGCCACCGGATGTTCCGGTACGCGAAGCGGAACCCCATCCGGGAAGAATACTTTTCCTGCATCTCGTAGACCCCGTCGATGCCCAGGTTCCGGTCGCCCGCGTGGCGGATTGCCGCGCTCGAGAGCTGCCAGCCCACCCCCTTCGACCGCATATCCTCCCTGATGACAAAAAAACCCCCAAAAGAGAACCGGGAGTCGTAATTGGTGACCGCAACAGTCCCGACGATCTCGCCGTCCGCCTCCGCGACAAACCACCCGGCCGGGTCCACCGCGTAGTGGCATTCCCCGTCATGCAGCCCCGGGTTCCACCCCTCTCTCCTCGCCCACTCGATGAAGACCGGCACCTCCTCCTCCCGCGCCGTCCGGATCACAAGGTCATCCATATGAGAGGATGAAGCGGCAATGGACTTATAGTTCAGTGCTGCGGGGAGCGGTTGGGCCATCGGCCCCCAACTGCGGGGGTTGTTGCGGGGAGCAGTTGGGCCATCGGCCCACTGCTGCGGGGAATTCCGTCGTGAAATGCCCGTATTACATATGATCCACGGGTCGAACTGAACCCACCCACTCACACCTCCGCCCCGTACACTCCCGACCCCACGAACCATTCGCGGTCAACCGGCACCACGTAACAGAGCTTGAGGGCATCGGACCCGGTGTCAGGGTTCAGGTACACCACGTAGACGAACCCCCCGCCACCGCGTGCCACCTCGATCTCCCAGTCGATGATTGCAACCCCGTAATGGTCCAGAAAGCCAAGGCGGCTGGTCCCGATCAACTCAGGCTGGTGCGGGAGGGCGAGGGTCGTCCCGTTCATCGCATACGAGAAAATGTAGCTTCCGCCGGGTGCCCACTGCCCGGAGAGGTCGTTGAACGCAGCGAGGGCCGCGTCCATTCCCTCCCTTTGGGCAAAGTCACGGGCCGCATGCACCCGCTGCATCAGAGCGTCCTTCTCCTGCCGGCCGAAGGTGGCGTTCACATGGGAGAGGTAGATACCGGACCCGATGAACCACTCATCGTCGACCGGCATCACCGAGGAGACCTTCAGTTCCTCTGCGAACCCTGCTGCGGGGTTGGGGTATACATAGTACACGTGCCCGCCCCCGCGGGAGGCTGCCCCCACCAGGGCCCGGATGAAGGCAACGCCGTGTGCGTCACGGATATCAAGGCGGTTCTGCCCGATGAGGCCCTGCTGGAACGGCAGCGCACGCACCGTCCCGTTCATGTCGTAGGCGAAGATATACTGGTCCCCGTCCACAAACCGGCCGGCTGGGTCATTGAACTCCCTGAGGGCGGCCTCTTTTCCCTCCATTGCGGCAAAGGCGGCGGCCGACTGCACGTCCGCATCAAGGTCGCTTAGTCCCGCCAGGGAAGCGTTCCTCACGAAGGATGCATCCGCAGTGCCGGACTGGATCTTCCCTTCTGTCAGCACCACCCGCCACGCCGCTCCGTCAATTCCGGCAGTCTCCCAGGCGGCCTCTTTTTCGATCTCCTTGTCCCACTCACGGTCCCAGAACCGGTAGGAGCCTGTTCCCGCGGGTTCGGATACCACTCTCCGGAAGAACTCCTGGAGTCCCGGTTCCTGGTAGACGGGATCAGAAAAGAGGTTCTTTCCTATCTCCTCCTGCGTCGTGTCGTAGATGACCGTCCCGTCCGTCTGTGTCACCCAGATGTCATAGGCTGTCCCCTCCACCACGGGCGCAATGGCCCTCCCTATGAGGGTCTCGGGGCGATACGTGACGTCGGTATAGCCAAGGTAGGTGCCGTCTGCGGCAAAGACCGGGGCACTCTGGGAAATCCCGGCAAACCCTTCCTCCATCATGAAGACCTCGCTGACCCGGGGCACCTTCATGGCCAGGGCTTCCTGGACCGGACCGTCGTAATTCACGTCCCTCCCGACAATCCCGCGGTAATGCTCCGGGACCGCGGCGACGAGGATTCCCTCAGGGGAGATGGTGACCGACGAGAGGGCCCAAGGAAGCGCGTCGAGTTTCTCGAAGAGCACCGCCTCTGCATCCGGGCCTGCGAGCCCTGTCCGGGACAGCCGGCCGGCACTTTCGAGGTTGAGAGCCCGTACATCGGCGAGCTCCGCATCGATGGCTGTTGCGGCCAAATTGAGCGTGGCGCTGGCCACAGATGCCTCTGTCTCTTCCTTTTCCGGGGTGATGCACCCGCTGGCGAGAAGCGCTGCTCCCAGGACAAGGAGGATCAACAGTATGCGTACCTTCATGCATTGACTTTTGATCAACCGGCCCGCATAAGCATTGTGAAAAGAGCGACAGGGTGTCTGCGGGTCATTTCATCGACGCAAGCGTGTCAGAAAGCCCTTCTCTCAAGCTGAACTGCGGGGAAAACGCGAGCACTGTCCGTGCCAGGGAGATGTCGGCAACAGATCGCCTCACCTCGCCGGGCCTCTCGGGGCAATGGATGGGATCCAGCCTGCAATCGAAGAGGTCCATGAGCATCGAGGCCAGTTCGTTGACGCTGGTCTCGCTCCCGGATGCGATATTGAACACCCCGCACACCTCTGACTCCATTGCATGGATGAGTGCCGTCACTACGTCCTTCACGTAGACAAAGTCCCGTGTCTGGCCACCGTCGCCGTAGATCAGCGGGGCCTTTCCTTCCCGGATCCTCGCGATGAACCTGGGGATAACCGCTGCATAATCAGAACGCGGATCCTGCCGCGGGCCATACACGTTGAAGAAGCGGAGGGATACTGCTTGCAGGCCGTAAAGGAGCGAAAAAGCCCTGCAGTACCGCTCCCCCGCGTACTTGGCGACCGCGTAGGGGGAGAGGGGGTCGACCGGCATGTCCTCCCCCTTGGGGAGATCCGGGAGGTTTCCGTACACGGCGGCAGAGGAGGCGTGGACCACCCGCTTCACGCCGGAATCCCTGGCAGCGAGGAGCACGTTCAGGGTGCCGGTGAGGGTGACCTCGTGGCTGGCAAGGGGGTGCGCGATGGACCGCGGGACCGATACCATCGCCGCCAGGTGGAAGACCCCGTCCACACCATGGAGATATTCGAGGAGCGACGGGAAGTCCTGGACCGTGTCCTGTATGAAACTGACCCTGGGACTCGGCAGGAGAGGGGCGATGTGCTCCATCCTTCCGGAGGAGAGGCTATCGATGATTGTCACGTGGTGGCCGGCATGCGCCAATGCCTCGCAGAGATGCGACCCGATGAACCCGGCGCCGCCGGTGACGACATAGTGCAATCCTTCGCCCCTTTTGTACCCCTTCGGCATCAGGAGGTAAAAAACCGCATGACGCATCCCCTGGTGAACGTGCCTTGGGCCCTTCCCGAATCCTTAATGTCCACGTGCGGCAGAACCTATCACCCATGGTCTCTCTCGCCGAGATCCAGGCCGCCCGCTCACTGCTGGAGGGGAAGGTGATCCAGACCCCCCTCGTATTCTCCCCCACCTTCTCGGAGGTGACCGGTGCGGATGTCTACCTGAAGCTTGAGACCATGCAGAAGGCAGGGTCGTTCAAAGTCCGCGGGGCAGCCAACCGGATCTTCGGAAGAAGGGGCGAAATCGGCAAAGGCGGTGTGATCGCGGCGTCGGCCGGGAACCATGCCCAGGGGGTGGCAGTTGCCGCATCGATGGCGGGAGTCGCGGCCACTATCGTCATGCCCGAGTGGGTCTCCCTTTCAAAGCAGGAGGCCACCGTCGGGTACGGGGCCCGGGTCATCCTCCGGGGAAGCAGCCTCGAGGAGAGCATCGCATATGCGAGGAAGGCTGCCCTGGAGGAGGACATGACATTCATCCATCCCTATGACGACCCCCTGGTGATCGCCGGCCAGGGGACGATCGGGCTCGAGATCCTCGAGGACCTTCCGGACACCGATCTCGTGGTCGTCCCGGTCGGGGGCGGCGGGCTGATTGCCGGGATCGCCACGGCGGTAAAGTCCTCACGGCCCGGCGCCCGGGTGGTCGGGGTCCAGGCGGCCGCATGCCCCTCCGCGGCAGAGGCTTTCCGGGAGGGCGGGCCAATCACCGTCGAGACGCTGCCCACCATTGCTGACGGGATACGGGTGAAACGGACCGGTGTCCTGACGTATCCTGTGATTCGGGACCTTACGGACGGGGTGGTCCTTGTCGGGGAGCAGGCGATCATGGAGGCGATGCTCCAGCTCCTCGAGCGAAAGAAAGTCCTCTCCGAGGGGGCAGGTGCAGCCCCGCTGGCCGCGCTCCTCTCAAAAGGGGTCGTCGTCGCGAAGGGGGAGAAGGTGGTCCTCGTGATAAGCGGGGGGAACGTGGACACCTTTCTCCTGGAGCGGATCCTCAAAAAAGGCCTCTACGCAAGCGGCAGGATGGTACAGCTTTCGGTCCCCGTCGAGGAGGGGGCCCACTCCCTCCCGGCGCTCCTGCAGATCCTCGCACGGGAAGGAGGGGTAATCAACCGTATTGATCAGGAACGGAGCGCCCCCGACCTCCCCGTGCACCAGATGCGGGTGATACTGGAGCTTGAAGTGCGGGGTCGGGCCCATCTGAAAGCGTTGATTGCCGCGCTGCATGAGGCCGGCTTCCCTGCACGGCCCTTCCCGGCGGATTAGTGAGGTCCACCTGCAATGACCCGACATGGACCGTGGCCACCCTGTGCACGTCGTGCGGGGGAGCCCTGAAGGTCAGGGTGCCCGACACGAGGTCGAGCTTGTCCACGAGACCAAGGGCAACCACCATCATCTCGGTGTCGCAGAGGGCGATCAGAAGATCCCTCCATGACTCCTCCCGGAACGACTCGGGCATCCTCCCGTGCACCCCGAGGCCCGAGAGGAATCGGGCCTGCGGGACCGCGTCTGCAAAGTACTCGGAGAACCGCTGGAAGCGGTAGAGGCGCCTCCAGTCGCGCTTCCGCTCCACCACCTGGGGGGGTGCGGCGTATTCGATGATCCGTATCCTGGGATGACGGCGGAAGTTCACCAGTATCCCCTCGAGCTCCGGCCCGCGTTCGAATCCCACCACGAGGTCCGGCTGGAGGAGATCGATCATCCGGACATGGAACTCCTGGGCGGCCGGCTCCACCACCCATCCCGGCGAGTCCACCACCAGGAACGGTGCACCCTCCTCCCTTGCCCGCTCTTTGAGCCGAAGCGCCCCGACAAGCTCCTGGACCATGTGGCCGCTCGGGGTCACTGCCCCCACGAACCGGAAAAAGGTGGCCCGGGGGGAATCGAGGGCCCCGCGGTAGAGGGCAAGGCCGACAGTCGCCGGGGGGCCGAGGGTGGACTGCCCGATGTCGCAGTCGAGGAAACCCGAAAGGGCCGTGGCGGCAAGCTGTGCGGTCAGCCAGCGGCAGAACGTGGTCTTCCCCCGGTCCGCAGCACCAACTACGTATACTGTCCCCGATCCCCGATCCCTGAGCGTGCGGAGCACCGCCTCCCATTCGCCCGGGACCACTGTATCAGACGCCACTACACTCTCCCTCTTGGTGCTCTTTCCTCATAAATGATCAGACTCGCTCCCTGAAGGAACACCCTCACGGGACTTTGTCATGCAGAGGATGTTCTTTCCCGCCGCGTATTCGTACGTCACCATATCCATCAGGCTCCGGATGAGGTGCACCCCGAGTCCCCCAATGGGGCGCTCCTCCACCCCCCCCGTGAGATCCGGGGCTTTGACCGCGAGGGGGTCGAACGGGTGACCGCTGTCGGTGATGCACACCCTCGCACATGTGGAAGACACCGTGCACTCCACGGTCATCTCGCCTTCGCCGGGTGCATACGCGTACCGGATCACGTTGGTGCAGGCCTCGTCCACCGCAAGGTCCATCTCAAAGACGGTCTTCTCGGGAAAGCCCTGCTCCCTCATGAAGCCTGTGACCATGCCAGTGAGCGCCTCGAGGTGCTCGAGTGTCGCAGGAACAGTGAGGCTCCGGGTCTCTGTTCCGGTCACGATCCCACCTTCAGCACAAGGAGAGTCATATCGTCGTACTGCGGCGCAGTGCGGGTGTGTGCAGCCACCGCGGCCTGGATGGCGGCCAGCGCCTGGCTGGCGGTGCGGGCCCGCTCGCTCTTCGCCAGTTCAGCCAGCCGGTCGTCCCCGAACTGCTGCTGTGACGGATCTTCTGCCTCCGTGACTCCGTCAGTATAGAGGACCAGCATGTCCCCGGGGCACAGCGCAACTTTCTGCTCTTCGTAAGTCGCACCGCTGTCTGCCCCAAGCGCGATCCCGTTCATTGTAAGCTCGACGAGCGACCCGTCTGCTCTTGCGAGCAGCGGGGGGTTGTGCCCGGCATTCACGCAAGTAAGCGTCTGCTCCGAAGGGTCCAGGATGCAGAAGAAGAGCGTCACGAACATGCCCGACCCTGCCTCGCGGCAGATGAGGGCATTCGCATCGCTCACCGCGTCGCGTGGCCGCTGGTGCCAGGCGGCGCTTGCACGCATCACTGTGGAGGAGAGGGCCATGAAGAGCGCGGCGGGAACTCCCTTGCCGGAGACATCGGCGATCACCAGGCCCACTCTCCCCCCCGGCGAGGCGATCACGTCGTAGAAGTCCCCACCCACCTCCCGTGCGGGCCGGCTCTCGGCGGCAAGGGTATATCCGGGGAGGGCGGGGAGAGAGGGCGGGAGAAAGCTCTCCTGGATCTCGCGGGCGATCTGGAGCTCAGCGTTCTTTCGCTGCAGCTCTGCCTGGAAGCGGTCCCGCTCCCTGCAGGTCCTCCTCTCGTTCTCCAGGTTGACCGTGATGAACGCAAAGATGAACATGCCTGCCGCGTTGGCGGCGATCATCGGGAACGCCACATCGGAGACGAGCTCGACCGCCTGGGAGAGGGGCCGGCTTATCAGCAGCACGAGCCCCATGTGCATCCCCTCGATGAGGACAGCCCCCGAGACCGCGAGAAGCGTCCCGGGAAACCGCCGCCGGTTGGCAAGGTTGATCAGCCCTGCAAGGAGACCGGCAAGCACAGTCGCAAGCGAGCAGGCGACCATCGTGAACCCGCCCATGGTCATACGGTATCCTGCCCCGATCAAACCCGCGCCGAGCCCCACGACCGGGCCCCCGACAAACCCGGCCACCATGGGGCCGAGGTCGCGGATGTTGAGGGGTGCCCCGAGGATCACGATCCCGCTCTCGGAGCCGTAAATGGAGATGATCCCAAAAACCAGGATGAGGATGGCCTGGTTCTTCCAGGAGAATGTCCCCTCCAGCACCTCTGAATAGAACCGGGTCCGTGTCACCAGGTAGGCAAAGACCACCACTACGCACATCATCTGGAAGAGGACGATGAACGCCGTGACCAGTTCGGAGACCATGGTATCAGCGGACAGGGGTGCGAATTACAGGTGCGGAGGTCACGTGGCAGGACCTGCCCCAAGGGCCTCGTCAAGGCTGCCGTGAATGGCAAAGAGGCGGTTGAACCCGGCGATATCAAAGACCTTCCGGATCTCGGGGCCGAGTGCGGAAAGCTTCATGGTTCCCCCGCACTGTTTCAGCCTCTTCAGACCTGCAAGCAGCACTCGCAGGCCGGCGCTGCTGATGTACTCGAGGCCCGAGAGATCGACTACCAGATGGTGTTCTCCCGCGTCGATCAGGCGGTTGATGTGCGCCTCCGCCTCCGGTGATGTGGTGGCATCCATCCTCCCTTTCAGGAACAAAACGGGAACAACACCCCGGCGCTCTTCGACAACCTGCAGAATCGTGCTCATTGATGGATCTCTCTTTATCTCATCCCATATGAGGGTAGCGAGAACTGCGTTCTGCCATGAGAGGCAGCACTGTTTCTCCTGGAAACCAGGGGTTTCCCGGGTCTAAAATACCTTCAAATAATCGTTTTTAATCGCTTTTGAATTCGAATAGAGGCTCATTTGGCATAAGGAAAAATATCCACGATCAACTATCTCAGGAATTCGATGTTGCTGGGAATGACCTGAAAACTGGTTCGGCGGATGAACCTTCTGGGAAAAATCCATCCCTCTTTACATATAGCATCATATGGTTTATTGGTTTTTCGGTGCTATACCTGGCTGCAGGAAAACAGCGCCCTGAAACCGGATTATTGTAAAAAACGGAAAAATTACCGCAGAAAAAGGAACGGCAGGATCGATTACGCCGAGAAGGGGTCCGGGAAGCGACAGTGCTCCGAAGACCTGCCAGGCACTTTGCCCCCAGATAAGAAGAGTCGCCTTTTCCCACAAGATATGGCGCCTTGTGCGAATGGAAATACCCTATCCCTGCTCGTTCACCTGCCGGGGCTTCTGTCCCCGCTTCTCTTCGTCATCCTTTCGCCCGGAGAGGGGGAAGAACTCCTGGTAGACCCTCTTTCGCTCCTCCAGGTCAGTGTGCAGGTAGATCTCGGTGGTCTTGATGGAAGTGTGTCCCAGGTTCTCCTGGACAACCCGCAGGTTCTTTGACCTGCGGTAGAGCTCGCTTGCATAGCTGTGCCGGATCTTGTGGGGAGTGATGCCGTCAGGCGCATACTTCCTGAAGATGTGCTGGACAGCACGCGGAGAGATATGGTGGCCCTGCTGGCCGACGAAGAGAGGCCCCTCGATCCTCTTTTCGATGAACGCATCCATCTCGCCAAGCGTATCAGGGTCCACGAACACGATCCTTATCTTGCCACCTTTCCCACGCACCCTGATGGTCCCGTCCTCGAAGTCGATGTCCTCGATGTTCATATCGCAGAGTTCTGAGACCCGGACACCGGTCGCGTAGATGACCCGCACGATCAGCCGGTCCCTCTGGTCCTCGACGGAGTCAATCAGACGGAGCACCTGGCTGTGCTTCAGGTACCGGAGCTCCTGGTCCTTGATCTTGGGCCGCTCGACCGCGACCATCGGGTTGGCCGAGACCGCTCCCTGGGAGTAGAGGAACCGGTAAAAGGAACTTAAGGTGGAGATTATCCGGTGGAGGGTCTTTGGCTTGTAGGTCCGCATCGAGGTCATGAATGAGAGGTAGTCTTCAAGGAGCACGGGCTCGACGTCGACGCTGGTCTCAAGCCTGGCCTTCGAGAAGTCCTCCCAGTAGACCATCAGCTTCTGGGGATCGATGTTTCTCCGGAGCCACACGTAGTAGGCAAAGTGCTTCACCACCTGCTCGTAGCTCTGGATGGTCCGGGGGGAGTAATTGCGCATTCGCAGGTAGTGGCGGTAGCGGTTGAGCCATTCCGAGAAAAATCCCCCCTGCATGCTCTATTCTTTTTTTCCTCGAATTATAAACTTTTTGCGCAGAATCTCCATTTCGCGACAAAACCAGATGTCCGCCCCTGGCGGACCATGGGGAGCTCCCATGCGGGTGCAGCCATTTTGGATCATCCTCTTTGGAGAAGGGGTTGAACGCGCCGGATCTTGGTCCCGGACAGGATTTTTAAAAAACTAAAAATTCCGGAACTTCAATTTACATGAGATTGGCGTATGTATCGATTATACTATTCGTCCTCTTTTTTTTTTTGGCGAATGTGCGAACCTTGTGCTTCTGTGACGCGTATACGAGATCTTCCAGGTTCATGCCCGGGTCATGTGACCGATGAAGGAAATGTTCATTCCTCAATTGCAAGGGACTATTTCGAGGGGCCCGGGTATCGGACCCTCTCCTCACAGGCAGGGTGATTACCCCATGAGTCCATGAATTCCCCTGCTTTTAAAATGACGGCATCCGTCGGACAGCGATGCATTGGGACAAGTAATTAAAAAACGGATTATCCCTCCTTTACCTTAAAAGAGCACAAACTTTCATTGGGAGCCCGAGGCACTGCTCAAGTCTCTCGCACGATTTTATTCCCGCTCAATGATATTCTCTCTTTTGCATTTTCCCACCTCTCATACTATAAAAGACGGCGAATGGCTAAATGGACTGAAGGGAAGTCCGTTTCGGGAAGATAGCCGGAGACGGCGGTGTTGACACTCTCCTGCCGATGTTTATACTCATGGAGAATCGCAGGGAGGCAAAGCGTAAGTCCCGAAGTACAGTTGGATGATTCACATGCGCTGGTTCACCAGATACGCAAAATGGTCGTGATTTTGGAGATGAAACGGAGAATGCGAAGAGATTCGCGGTTCCAACCTCCCTTTCCACTTCCATTTCGGCAGGTAGCCGGTGGAATCGCTCACAGGATCAGCGCAATATACAGTGGGGAGAGACTGAATCGGGCGAATTACCTTCAGACCTGTCCAGTCACTGAACCGCCGCCCTCTTGCGTGACTTGTTTTATAGTTCGTCGTTATCTGGTGACGACAGGATTGGCGAACTGAATACATTTGTGGGGGCTGTCCGCCCCCACACCCCAAATGCGATGCACCCCGCCGCCCTTGAACATACCGCGGGGCTTCCGCCCTCGACCCGGGGCGACCTGCGGTCACCTTCAGATTTAGGGCCATTCCTGAGTAATCTGGGATGAGTTCTGTGAAAAAGCACGGCGGTAGTTGGAGTGCCTGATGTGCTACACAGATAATAAAATTGATTCTATATTCCATACAAAACAGCGAGGAGGCTTTTTTTATTGTCATGAACTCACCCTCGTTTTATTGGATGGCATGATTGGCGATTTGAAAATCCTCTCGGGCCCCAATGAGTAGAGCCTGCGAAGAGAGGGCTGGGGCAGCCAGGATCACTTGCGGATGCGCGGTGTAACAATTCACCCACACTTTTTCTGCCAGGACTATTATAGCCGTGTTTCCCGATGATAACCCGAGATTTGAGGGAAAAATTGTTGGTGACAGTGACCTGTTACCCCAATCCGTTCCCAGGGAGATGCATCCCGACTTTTTTTATTATCTGGATTGTCCTCCTTCGTGCGATGCATATAGTGCAGGAGGTGGGAGCTCTAGGTTTTTCTGCAATAATTGGCAATACCCGTGTGTGCCGGCAGCCAGTCCCGGGGGAAGGCTCGTGACATGGGGAGAGAGAAATGCCTCGTTTGGTCCCAACCTCCATGCTTCATGAATTGTTCATTTCATTTTCTGCGGACGTTCATCCATGGAGAAAAGATAATTTCCCTTTTTGCCGTGATCTTTGAACGAGGAATCCTTTCATTCAATCCTCCCACCCATTCGGGATATGGCGGTCTCTCTCATGAAATCACGGGGATATCCCTGTTTTTACTCAAAATCACCTCCTTTCATCGTGATACACACCAGCCGGATCTCAGATCCACGGCGCAGTTGTTCGCCCTCACACCCCATGGTGCAGCACACATCGTTTGCCCATGGAATTGCCGCGAAAGGGTCCATCTTTCGAAACCGGAGGCAGCACTTCGGCCGTTAATGGAGCCTTCAATGAGGCACGATTCAAGCGAATTACCAGGAACCGTCTCCTGGAGACGGCTGCGGTCGAGATGAATGGATATGTACGCAACTCACACCCTCGATCCAGTCTCCCATCGAAAAAAAGCGAAAGGATACGGGAAGAAAAACCAGACTGGACCTCATCTCATGTATCCCCGGGTTTTTCATTATGATGGGAGAAAGGGAGAATGAATTGTGCCCTCCATTCCGTAACATCCGGGTTGGAAATTTCACTTTCACCCTGCCCGGCGGATATTTTTGAGCGGTGCCTCCAACATAGGAAAATGTCTGTATCAATGCCACCTTGAGGATACAGACATGGGCAGAAACGCCCATGGAAAAAGGTACTCTGCCAACAGAAACCTGGAGTTACACGGGATCCCGGTACCCCCTTTCTTACGGGATCCCCACTTTTCTCCTCTGCAGATTACCATTCGAAGGTTTCTAAAAAATCGGTTATAAATGACTCATTTTGAATGAAAGCCATGAATCTCTGAAATTTCTATCCAGCCGGAACATCGCTTCCAATTATCCATACACCGCATGTTGCTATATGTTACCTTGGTTGCATTGGGCTGCCAATAACGAGAAAAGAAGGCGTTTGGAAGAGATACGATACTACCGGATTGCCAACAGGCAGGACAACGGGTGGGAGGGGATTTGAGAACAGAAGGAATAGTATTCACCGAAACAGCCCCGGTTCAAACGAGACAGTCCAATCGGTGATCCTCGGGCAACGAAACCCAAAGAGCGCCCTTGATTACCCAGATACCTATTTAAAGGGAACAGAAACCATATATGCATAAAAACAGCCCCCCCCTGCTGGCATTACATCCCAATGATAGACCATGATTACAGTCCTGTTCGTGGATGATGAGCCGGCCCTCCTGGATGTCTCAAGGTTATACCTGGAGAAGACTGGGGATCTCAAGGTCGACACCTGTTTCTCCACAGAGCAGGCAATAGAGATGCTCAAGGAACGATCTTATGACGTGATCGTCTCCGACTACGAGATGCCAGGGATCGATGGCATAGAGTTTTTGAAACTGTTGAGAAACCTCGGAGACAGCACGCCGTTCATCATCTTCACAGGGAGGGGAAGGGAGCATGTCGTCATCGAGGCCTTGAACAGCGGGGCCGATTTCTACCTCCAGAAGGGAGGAGACCCCAAGTCACAGTTCGCAGAACTCATTCACAAGATCAGGCTCGCGGTAGAGAGGCAGAGAATCGAGAGATCGCTTCAAATCACCCGCGAGGCTGTGGAGAAGGCGTCAGTCAGGATCTTCTGGCTTGATTCGCGCGGCAGGTTCATCTATGCAAACGAGGCAACCTGCAGTGCGCTCGGATACACACACGAGGAACTCATGCGCCTGACCATCGGGGACATCGATCCCTTTTTTTCGAGGGACGAATGGAACCGGTTCGTAGAGCGATTGCGTTCGCACCGGTCGATGGTCCTGCAGGCATTTCATACGAGAAAGGACCGCATGAAGATCAGCGTGGAGATGGCGTTCAATATCGGAGAGATCGATGAGCGGGGAATCATATTTGCCTACTCCTGGAATGCGAGGGAGAGAACAGCCCTCGATGTACTGGCAGCACAGGCGGATGCCCGCTGCCACAGGATTGCAGAAGCCTTTCCCCATCTTTACTTCGAAGTCGAGGCCGATGGAAGACTCCGGTTCTGGAACAATGCTGCATCGGCATTCACCGGGCAGGAGTATAAAGACCGCACACACATGGGGGGAACATTCCTTGACATTGTCATGAAAGGGCAGCAGGCGCACGTTGCCAATACCATCTCCAGGGTGGGGGAAGGTCACCAGGACGAGGTCATCCAGGTTCCACTCACCGGACACGGGGACATGCGAAGGAACGTCATCTTCCGGGCACGTGGATTCGAGGGAGAGCACGGGGGCCATTTTGTCCAGTTGCTGGAGATACCCCCCGAGTCCTGAATGAAACCTCCATCATCGGGCGGCTCCTCCACGCCCGTTCTTTGGTGAGGTCTGGCACCCACCTGGAACCTGGACATCGTGGAGGAGCGTCGAATCAGGCAAAAAATTGGGGGGAATGTTGAAAAGAGAGAGCCATGCATGTTTTTCGCGTTTACGCTTCACCAAACGATCCGCACTGCCTGCTGATCTTTTCCTGAAATAATTCATTATCCACCTTTTTTTTAAAAAAATTGCGTGATATTGCACTTTAAATAAAAACATCCGCAGCACTATAATAAACTATATAATGCGATATGATAAGAAATTGAAAGAGTATACGGGCGCAGGAAGCGATCGGGGCTCAAATGCGCAAGGGAGGACCCAAATCGTGACGCAATATGGACAGGAGGATGTGAACAAGTACCGGAAATTCAAGAAGGTGGATGGTGCGACCTACCGGAAGGTGAACCAGTTCCTGAGAAAGCGGACCTACGTCACCGCCAGGGAATGGGCAATCGCACGTCTTTGCACTGACTTCCGGACACGGAGCGGCGCGGAGATGACCTTCATCGGGCAGCACCTCCCGGAACTGGTACCGTTCATGCAGGAATGCTATACCCCCCAGGCAGTAAACCAGGCCCGCAATTCGTTCAAGAAGAAGGTCTACAAGTCGGGAGCCACGTTCTTCTACGGGGCGATGTGCGGGTTCTTCACGAGCGAAGAGCTTGATGACCTCCTCTTCGAAGCAAGCGAAGTAGCCCGTTTTCTCCTGGAGGTAGAACGGACGTCACTTGATATTGACGAGGAGATCGAGATCGAGGACCGGATCACGGACGTGATGCGAAGCGTGGGGGAGGCTGCTGCACAGATCCTTCGGGCCAGGATGCACAATGAGGACCAGACAGGAGGAGAGCCCGAAGTTGCCGGGAACCCTCCCGACCAGGAGCAGGTATGAGGGTAATCCACATTGCCGGAGTCTCGGGATCAGGCAAGACCACCTTCATCCGGTCGCTCATCCCCCTCCTTGAGCAGAAGGGCCCCACCGCCGTTGCAAAGCACCTGGGGCACCATTGCTACTCCCTCGAGAAGGGGAAGGATACCACGATATTCATGGAAGAGGGGGCACATGTCTCCGCAGGGGTAGACATAGAGAAGACCGTGGTGGTGGCACGCGGGCTCTCTTTTGGAGATATCCTCCCGCTGCTGTCATCTATTGGTACAGAATATTTGCTGGTTGAGGGGTGGAAGACTCAGCCACTCCCGAAGGTGGCCATCGGTGACCTGCCGGGCGCAGCAGAAGTGATTCTTTCCAACCCAACCGCCGCGGAGGTCATTGCATCCCTGGATCTCTTCCCCCGGTATTACTCTCTGGAAGGGCTTGCACAAAAAGTGCAGGAAGGATGCACGGGGGGGGGCGTGGTGCTGACAGGCCGATACCCGGTGCCGGATCATGCAGGTAACCCGGAGTCAAGAAGAGAGTTTTATCTCCGGTTTTCACCCACCCTACATGAGATATCACGGGTTGCGGAATCCCGCCCCGGGGGAGTACGGACCATGGTGCACCTGCACCAGGGGCTCCTCTTCGGCGGGGAGGATGGGATCCTCGTGGCAGTGGGCGCACCAACTCCCGCAGATGCCCTGGATGCGTTCTCATCCTGCCATCGGCACCTGCTCTCCGCACTTGGAACCGGCAGCCCGCACCAGGGATGAACATGGAAGGACAGAAACTCGAGAAAAAGCTCTTCGGAACCAACGGCGTCCGTGGAGTGGCGGGAAGAGAGATGACCCCCGCGCTTGCGCTCTCGATCGGAGCAGCACTCGGCACAATGCGCCAGGGCACCATCGCCGTGGGCAGGGACACCCGGACATCGGGGCCGGCGCTTGCATGCGCCCTGAAAGCAGGGCTCCTCTCGGCAGGGTGTGACGTGGTGGATCTCGGGGTCCTGCCTACCCCTGCGCTCCAGTATCTTGTCAGGGACCACTTCGACGCAGGATCAGTGGTGACCGCATCGCACAACCCCCCCGAGTACAACGGGATTAAGGTCGTGGAGGCGGACGGGACAGAGATGGGCGACGAGCAGTGCATCCTCCTCGAAGACCATATCTTCGGGGGAACTGCCTACCAGGCCGCATGGGACCACGTGGGCCGCGAACACGCGGCGCCATACATGGTTGAGGATTACGTGCGGGCAGTCGCAGGTTCCTTCCCAACCGGGACCGGCGGCGGGACACTGGTGGCAGCGGATCCCGGATGCGGGGCGGCGGCCTGGACCACGCCCGAGATCCTCACCCGGATGGGATGCCGCGTCTTCTCTATCAACAGCCAGATGGACGGGACCTTCCCGGGCCGGCTGCCCGAACCTTCTCCCGAGGGGCTCGCCCCGCTCGCCGACCTCGTGAAGGCAACGGGGGCTCGCTTCGGGGTGGCCCACGACGGGGACGCCGACCGGGCGGTCTTTATCGACGACAAGGGGAGGTTCATCGAGGAGAACCGGCAGTTCGGGCTGATCGCTGACTTCATCTGCCGGAATCGCCGCGGGGTTGTGGTCACGCCGGTCAGCACGTCAAGGCTGATCGAGGTGATCGCACATCGCCATGGATGCAGCGTGGTCTACACCGCGGTAGGCAGCATCTATGTGGCCAGGACCATGATAGGGCTCTCGAAACAGGGCACTGCAGTCGCATTCGGGGGCGAAGGGAACGGCGGACTCATATTCCCCGCGCACCAGCTCTGCAGGGACGGGGGGATGACCGCAGCGACCATGGTTGCCCTTCTTGCAGACACGTCGCAACCGCTCTCCACCCTCGTGGATGCGCTCCCACCGTTCTTCATGATGAAAGAGAAGCTGCAGGAGAAGGATGCCCCGGGGCTTATCAGGCGCCTGAAGGATGCATACAGTGGAGAGTCGCTTGACCTTACCGACGGGATCCGCATCAACCGTGAAGACTCGTGGGCACTTGTCCGGCCGTCGGGAACAGAGCCACTCGTGCGGGTGATGGTCGAGTCGACCTCAAAGACAGGGGCGAGGCAGTTCCACGAGGAACTTATGGCCCATATCAGGCAGTAAACCACAGCCAGGCATCCCATTTTCCCCTCTTTCCAATGAAACGCACATGATACCGATCGGTCACATGCCCCCCTGATGAAAACCGCGGATGCGGTTTTCATACCAAAATGCCTGCGGCATTTTCATGCGTTATGCTCGACTGCAAGGCGGTCATGGGTGGTTTTTATGATGCAGGGCTTCCTTGGACGATCTCCCTGGCAATGGTCGCGAACCGGGCATCTCGCCGAACATGGGCCACTATCCTTATGCAAGCTCAATAATTCATAGAAATGTCATATTTTTGGGAAAAAACGCTTTTTTACTCATTTTTTAGTTGATGGCGTGTACCTTTATACACTTCATGTTGCGATATCATAACAGGCGAACGCTGGAACGGGAATACTGATATGCCACGCCGTCGACAAATCCAATCGTCTGACCACAAAAGGGTGAATGAAGGGAGACCGCATTGAATGTGAGGCACCATGAAGACAGTGGAGATACGCATCTCCGGCAGGGTCCAGAAGGTAGGGATGCGTAACTGCGTCCGGCATATTGCCGGGAAACTCAGCATCCGGGGAGACGTGATGAACCAGGCGGACGGAACCGTCAGGATCAGGGCCACCGGGGACCCCATCATCCTTGATAAGTTCGTCTCCATGCTGTACAGCTGCCCGCGGGCCCTCATCAGGGACATCGAGATCCTCGATATCCAGTTTGCCCAGTTTCCGGACTTTGCAGTAGTCAGGACCGCAGAAGAGACCCGTTAGGATACCCTCTCAAGTGATGACGAGGTAATCGTTCTTTTTGATCAATGCACCCTGAAGTGCCATCACCTGCTCGTCGATGACTTCCTGGCGGATTGTTTCGTGGAGAGCCTTCGTGAGCACCACGAGCAGATCGTCGGAGAGAATGCAGCGGGAAGGACCGCACTCGTATTCCTCCTCGGGGATTCCCTCCCTCGCAATGGCCGAGACCATCCCGTCGACCATCGCGGGCTTGAACGGGTCGATTATATCATAGACGAGGCCGCCCTTTCCCTTGTGAAGGAACCCTAAGTCAGGGTCAAGGTGTGCGCCGATCGCGGCCACACAGGCATTTCCAAAGAGAAGGCCGTAGCCGAAGGAGAGCATGGTATTCACGACATCCACATGGGGCCGGGCAGTCCGCCGCCTGAACCCTGTCTCCTGAGGAATGGTGCGGGCAAGGATCTCGTAATACATATCCGATGCGAGGCGGTGAACCCTGCGCAACTCCTCCACTCTGACGAGGAACTCGAGCTCGGCGTAACTCTTCTCCAGGATCTCGAGCTCTCCCTCGTAAAAGAGTGGTTCGTCGCGTGCCTCCTGGAGCCCGACAAGCGCCTGGATCCGTGAATGGATACTGCCTTTCGCTACTGCAAGGGCAAACGAATGGGAGTATGCCTTTGCCTGCGCTTCCCTGACCACTTCGTCATAACGGAAACCAAATGGTTTTGCGATTCCCAGCGGTTCTCCATCTGCTTCGAAGAAAGATATGCAGGACCCCGATGCGAGCAGCCGTGCAACCACGGAGGTATGAATGTGATGGCCGCCCATCACCAGGAGATGCCGGACCCTGGAGAGTGGCAACTCCTCAGTATGCCCGTTCTTCTGCACGGTCAGGGTTCGGGGTGTTGCCTTCAGGTGGGCCCCGAATCCGGACACCAGGTACCAGGGGACCGGCTCGATGACGCTCCACTCCATATTTTTCTTAAACGAGGGGAAGGTTTCCGATATACTCATTTCCCGGATTCTTGTACTTCAATGCATCGTTATCCTGGAGAATCCTCCTTTTATTGGCAGGATACCCGGACTATCGACGGGAGCCATGCTATGACTTGACAATGTTTTTCATCCGCCGGCACAAGACTCTATGAGAGGCCGCGTTGGATCTCGCACGTGCAACAATTCCCTGCACGGAAAGCAGACGAAAAACGGGCTGAACCGGTGGCAGAATGACGAGAATGACAGGAGCCCGAGAGGACCTGGGGACAAGGGACCATGTTCTGGGATGAGAAGACCGAGACGCTCCCAAAAAGAGACCTCGAGGAGTTACAACTCACGCGTCTCAAGAAGACCATCGCGCAGGTCCAGAACGTGGAGTTCTATCGGAAGAAACTGAAGGAAGCCGGGGTCCGGCCGGATGATATCCGGACTCTCGGAGACATAGAGAAGATCCCTTTTACAAGAAAGCAGGACCTCCGCGACGGCTACCCGTTCGGGTTCTTAGCCGTTCCCCTGCAGCAGGTGGTCCGCATTCATACCACCTCGGGGACTACGGGAAAACCGACCGTGGTGGGATATACAAGGAGCGACCTCGAGACCTGGGCGGGCCTGATTGCCAGGAACATGACGATGGTGGGGCTGACAGACCGGGACATCTTTCAGAACATGGTCAACTATGGGATGTTTACGGGCGGTCTCGGGTTCCATTACGGTGCCGAGAAAGTAGGAATGACAGTGATCCCGAGCGCGACAGGGAATACCAGGCGGCAGATCGAGATGATCCAGGACTTCGGGGTCACGGCCATTCACTGCACCCCCAGTTACGCGATGCACCTTGCAGAGGTCGCCGAGGAGATGGGAGCACACCTGGACTCCCTTTCCACCGGGCTCTTCGGTGCCGAACCATGGTCCGATTCTATGCGGGCGGAACTCGAGAAGAAGCTTGAATTGACCGCATTTGACTCCTACGGCCTCTCCGAGCTCTTCGGGCCGGGTGTGGCCTTCGAGTGCCCGGAACGGGACGGGCTGCACATCTGGCACGACTGCTACCTTGTCGAGATCATCGATCCCGTGACCGGGGAAACGCTTGGCGACGGCGAGCGGGGCGAACTGGTAGTCACTCCTCTCGTCAAGGAGGCGATGCCGCTCCTCCGCTACCGCACGGGAGACATCACCATGCGCTTCGAGGAAGACTGCCTCTGCGGGCGGGCAAAGAAGATCGCCCGCATAACAGGGAGAACCGACGACATGCTGGTCATACGAGGAATCAACGTGTTTCCGTCCCAGATCGAGCACGTGCTGCTGCGGATACCCGAGGTCGGAAACCAGTTCATGGTCTATGTCGACCGCATCAACCACCTGGACGAGATGACGATCGACGTGGAGATCAACCGTGACTACTTCTCGGGCGAACTGCAGGATCTCGCCCGCATCCAGAAGAAGGTAGTCAAGGAACTGAGGGATACACTGGAGCTCCGGACCACCGTGAAGCTGGTGGAGCCGGGTTCACTTCCGAGGTTCGAAGGGAAGGCGAAGCGCGTGATCGACCGAAGGGGTGAGATGTGATGAGGGCATGGGACCCCCGCATCGAGGAGATGCCAAAAGCCGATCTCGAGGTGATGCAGTACAGGCTCCTAAAGACGCTCGTCTACCGGCTCTACAGTTTCAGCCCGTTCTACCACCGGCGGATGGAAGAGAACCATGTCCATCCCGATGACATCCGGTCACTTGGGGACATCAGGAAACTGCCGTTCATGTACAAGCGGGATCTCCGGGACAACTACCCGGACGGGCTCTTTGTCTCTACGCAGGAGGACCTGGTCCGCTACCACGTCTCTTCGGGGACGACCGGGAAGCCCACTGTCGTTGGGTATACCGAGAGGGATCTTGAGAACTGGACGGCCTCGCTTGCGAGGGGGCTTGTCTCCTGCGGCCTCGGGAGGGGGGATGTCATACAGGTGAGCTACGGCTACGGCCTCTTTACCGGCGGGCTTGGCCTGCACTACGGGGCTGAGCGGATCGGGGCAACCGTGCTTCCGACGAGCGTGGGGAATACCGAGCGCCAGATCGAGCTGATGCAGGATCTCAAGGCCACCGCGATCGCCTGCACCCCGTCGTATCTCCTGCACATGGGAGAGGTCGCGGAGAAGATGGGAGTCAGCATCAAGGATGATACCCGGTTGAAGGTCGGGATCCTCGGCGCAGAGCCATGGTCTGAGCAGATGAGGCAGCGGATCCAGGACTGGCTCGGCATCCGGGCCTATGATATATACGGCACCAGCGAACTTTCGGGCCCGATGTTCTGCGAGTGCAGTGAGCAGAAAGGTTTCCACGTCTGGGGGGACATTGCATATGTCGAGATCCTGGATCCTGACACACTGGAGCCGCTTCCGGCCGGAGAACGGGGGGAGATGGTGATCACCATGCTTCAGAAGGAAGCGCTCCCCATGGTGCGATACCGGATCGGGGACATCAGCGCCATCGATGACTCGGTCTGCGCGTGCGGGCGGACCCACCCGAGAGTACAGCGGATTACGGGGAGGGTCGACGACATGCTGATCATCCGCGGGATCAACGTTTTCCCCTCGCAGATCGAGTATGCGTTGATGTCAATTCCGGAGGTGGGGCAGCACTTCCAGATCATCGTGGACAGGAAAGGCGCGCTTGACGAGATGCTGGTACAGGTCGAGGTGAAGAGAGAAGCGTTCTCGGACAAGATCACTGACCTGATGAGCATCAGGAAGAAGGTTGAGCACAAGCTTCGGAACATCCTGAACGTGGCGGTGAACGTCGAACTGGTCGAACCGGGATCCCTCCCCAGGTTCGAGGGAAAGGCAAAGCGCGTGATCGACAGGAGGAAGATCTGAAATGAAAGAGAGCAGGTTCGTAATCAAGCAGATATCCATATTCTCCGAGAACAAGCCCGGCCGGCTCGCAGCCATCGCCCGGGCACTTCAGGAAGAGAAGATCAACATCCTCGCCTTCTCTATCGCCGAGGCGGACGGCTTCGGGGTGGTGCGGGCGCTGGTGGACAAGCCGAAGAAAGCCCATGAAAAACTGGGAGCGCTTGGGTTCAACGTGGCCTTTACCGATGTGATTGCCATCCGGATGAAGGACGAGCCCGGCGGCCTCTACGAGACCGCGCGGATCCTGGGTGAGGGGCACATCAACATCGAGTACGCCTATGCCTACTCGGGAAAAGATGCCGCGGTGCTCATCCTCAGGGTCGACAACGTCGAGGCGGCGATCTCTGCGATCCAGAAGGGTGGGGGGACGCTCCTCGAGAGCTCCCTCTTCCAGTAAACCCTCCTACTTCTTCTCCCACCGTATCAGGTCCGAGACACGCGAGAGGGTGCTCCCCCTCCGAATCTCCTCCCTGACCCGTTCCTCGTTCTTTTTTACTTCCATCGCCCGGCGGGCAATCTCCATCGCCCGCTCCCGCGGGATTACCACCACTCCGCTCTCGTCCCCTGCCACCCAGTCTCCGGGGCGGACCACCTGGCCCCCGCACCTGATCTCGGCGTTGATCTCCCCAAAACCCTTCGGTTCACCTGCATTCGGGACCACGGCACGGGAGAAGAGCGGAAACCGCATCTTCCGGATATCATCAACGTCCCGTGCGGCCCCATCGATCACCACCCCTGCAAGGCCCCTCTCCATCGCGCTCATGGTGGCGAGCTCTCCCCAGCACGCCACGTGGGTTACGCCCTGGTTGTCGATCACCAGCACGTCGCCCTGGCCGGCAACGTCGATAGCCTCGACGGGCTTGGCCCAGTCCCCGGCGAATCCCTGGACCGTCACGGCTTTTCCCGCCATTTTCACATCCCTGCACAGCGGAGATATCCCCGCCATCGCACCTTTACGGTGCATGGCATCGGAGATATTGGGGGTGGAGACCACACGCAGGATGTCCCGGATCGCCTGGTCCGGGGATACCTGCTCCTCGCGGGGGAGGGTGGGACTGTCGATTGCTTCCCTGATCAATCTCGCAGACTCCGTCACCGTTGCGGACCGGGTAATCGCTCCTCCCACGATCACCACGTCCGCACCCCCGATGACCGCCTGGGGGGCCGTGGTGGCGTCAAGACCTCCCGCAGCCGCAATCGGGACATTCACCGAGGCTCGGAGCGATGCAAGCATGGAGAGGGAGCTCTTCCCTATCATCTGCTGGTCGATGCCTACATGGGCGTTGATGATGTGCACGCCCATCTGTTCAAGTTCCCTCGCACGCAAGATCGGGTCCCGGACATTGATCAGGTCGGCCATCAGCCGGACCCCATACAGGTCGGAAGCACGGACTGCCTCCGCGATCACCGAGTCGTCCGCATCGGCAAGGATGCAGACTACAGAGGCTCCCGCTTTTGCCGCCATCTCCACTTCGAGCGCCCCCGTGTCGGCAACCTTCATGTCAGCCACGACCTCGCGGCCGGGAAAGAGGGCGCGGATCCTCCTCACCGCCTCCATCCCTTCGCTCTTGATGAGCGGAGTCCCTGCCTCGATCCAGTCGGCCCCTCCCTCTACCGCCTCCCGGGCAATCTGGACGGCCCGGTCGAGCTCTGTGATGTCCAGGGCTACCTGGAGGATCGTCCGTTTCATGTGAGAGATGTGGTATGGCATGGGCTAAATTGTTGCTGACCGGGGGCTGGCGCCCCTCGACCCCCAGGCGACCTGGCGGTCACCGAATGGTGTTCCTAAAAAAACTGACTGAACATATCCCTGCGTTTTTCATCATCTTTACTCAGGCTGGCGCCCCTCGACCCCCGGGCGACCTGGCGGTCACCGAATGGTGTTCCAAAAAAACTGACTGAACATATCCCTGCGTTTTTCATCATCTTTACTCAGGCTGGCGCCCCTCGACCCCCAGGCGACCTGGCGGTCGCCGAATGGTGTTCCTAAAAAAAACTGACTGAACATATCCCTGCGTTTTCATCATCTTTACTCAGGCTGGCGCCCCTCGACCCCCGGGCGACCTGGCGGTCACCGAATGGTGTTCCAAAAAAACTGACTGAACATATCCCTGCGTTTTCATCATCTTTACTCAGGCTGGCGCCCCTCGACCCCCAGGCGACCTGACGGTCGCCGAATGGTGTTCCTAAAAAAAACTGACTGAACATATCCCTGCGTTTTCATCATCTTTACTCAGGCTGGCGCCCCTCGACCCCCGGGCGACCTGAAGGTCGCCGCAGTCCAATGGTGTTCCAAAAAAAACACTGACTGAACAAATCCCTGCATTTTTCATCATCTTTACTCGGGCTTCGCCTTTCGAAACCAAGGCGACATAGCGATCGCCGCAGTGCGAGAAGGAAAAATGAAATCCCGGAGCAGAAAGGACCCAGGAAAAACAGAGTGATCCGGGGCCATTCCTCGCACAACCCCGCAGTGGGGGCTCCATCCCCCAACTGCTCCCTCGCATAGGCCCAAATCGCATTTCAGTGACGCGCACGCGTGTGCGGAAAGCTCCTGGCGCATCACCGGGGGTGAAGTGCGGTCGGGTTTGCCCGATGAAAAGGGTATTCCTGGAACACCCGCCTGCACACCCCCCGCAGCAATAGGCATTGTGCCTATTGCTGCTCCTTGTACTTATCGGAGAACGTGATGTCGTCCAGGTCCTTCTTCTTCTGGATCGCAATCTCGGCCGGGAACCCCGCAGGGACCAGCGAGACGAGCGTGTAGTTGCCCGGCACATCGAGGAGCTTCCTGACTGCCTCGGCATACTCTTTCTTCTCCCCCGCAACCCAGCAGCTGCCGACGCCATAAGACTGGAGGCCGAGGATGAGAGTCTCGGTCGCCGCACAGCAGTCTTCAAGATAGTACTTGGCCTTCTTCTCACCAAACACGGCAATGCAGATCGCAGCATCGGCGATGAACTTCCCGTGGTCGGTGAGGTCGGCGATCTTTTTGAGGAGGTCCCTGTCGCGGACGACGCCGAAGAGCCAGGGCTGCAGGTTCATCGCGGTCGGGGCATGCCTGGCACATTCAAGGACATCCCGGATCGTGGTCTCGTCCACCGGGTCAGGTTTGTACTTGCGCACGCTGTGCCGTGACTTGATAATGGTGGTTCCGACGTTCATGGAGATTCCATCGGTGCATGAGAAAAAAAAGGTGTCCTTCCCGCACTGACCGGGAGGACGATTGTCAGGGCATCCTTCCCTTTCGCACCAAAAGGGCCAGGGCTGCCAGGAACGCCAGCACCGCGGCGAAACCCAGAAATCCTGGTGCCGGAGTTGGGGTGGGCGTGGGAGGCAGGGGCGTTCCGGTCTCCTGGACCGTTGGCGTTGCGGTAGTAGCGGTCTCAATCGGGCTCGCCGGAGGAGACCCGGCAGGCGTGGGAGTGCGGGTCGCGGTCGGCACACTCGTCACCGGCAGTGGAGTCGTCCCTGTAATCAGCGGGTTGACTCTCTGGACGAGGAATGTGACCTTCTCGCTGATGGCCTTTCCCGCGGCCGGGTAATTGTCGGACATGTCGTTTGCATCGCACCGTACATAAACAGAATACTCCCCGATGGGATACTCGGCACTCCCGGTCGCCCACACCGGGCCGGTCTCAAACGGCGACGAGGAGACGACCACCCCCTCGAGAGAATACCCGCCGAGGGATGAGAATGTCAGCGAGTCCGGGCCGTTCAGCCTGATGGACAGCGGCGCGCCGGTAGTTCCCGGCCGGTTCGCCATGACCCAGAGGTTCGTATCGACCCGGAATCCTGCGGTGTCCCCCTTGGGAATCCAGGTCGCCGACGGACTGACCACGAACCCGGAAGAGTAGTCCACCACCCGTATCCCGAGGCTCGGCTCTTCCAGGTAGAATGCGACAGTATTCTCGGGGAGGAGGAACCACGGGCCGGTCTTCCCTCCAAACGTAATTGGAGAGACATAGAACGCGGACGGGTCACCGACCGTCACCTGGGCCGCGGGGGCGTGCGAGACCTGCCCGCCAGTACCATACCAGGCAAGCGAGGACCCCGCGGTGGCACCGGTCAGGGTGATGTCAAGGTCCTCCTCTCCGACAAAGACCGTCCCCCCCTGGGGTATGGTATTCTCTGCCGCGGAGAAGGGGGCGACCAGGATAAGGAGGACTGCCAGGGCAAGGATCGCTTTGTAATTATAGTGACCCTCATTCGATCGTTTCATAGACAGGAGAGCGCAAACCCGCCTCATAAACCTTCTCCTGCGATGAAGAAGGAGGTTTTTTAAGGACTTCCTTTCAGGAGAAGATCCCGGTGATGGCATTCCACATGTTGGAGAACCCCTGGGTGATCAGCACCCCGGGATCGATTCCCAGCACCGGAAATATGAACATAAAGTAGAGGACAGTCCCGAGCGTGCTCCCCAGGTTGGCAAGCGCGGCAACGAGGACGACCCGGAAGAGCGGCACTTTCATCATCTCCGAGAAACTCTCGGCCTCGAAGATCCGGCGGAAGTCAGCAGGTGCCGGTTTTCGTATCTTCGCCTCCACGATGGCCGAGAACCAGCCCGCTGCAATCAGTGGGTTCAGCGCCGTGAACCAGGAGACCCCAAATCCCGTGAGTGCGGAGAGGGGGTGGCCCCTGGCGGCAAGGGTAAATGCCGCGGTCAGGATGCCGTGAACCAGCACCCAGTACACGAGTGCCATCCCCAGCACCTCGAAGCCCACGCCCGAGAACGCGAGCGCCAGGAGGAGGAGGACAAAGAGGACCGTCACCGCCACTCCGAAGATCAGGCCCCAGGGCCGCGACTTCACCTCCGCAGTCAGCTGCTGTATCGGCGGGAGAGTCCCGGGTGCATCGAGATACTTCCGGACACCCTCCACATGCCCCGCCCCGAGTATGGCAAGGACCCGCGCATGCCGCGTTGTGAGGCCTGCGAGATTGTGGGCAAGGTAGGCATCCCTCTCATCGATGAGTGCGCGTGCGCCGTTCGGGGAGAACTTCCGGAACTCCTCCATGGCGGCAGTGAGCATGTCCTGCTCCTTCAGCTGCTCGACGTCTATCTCCTCGCCATCGATGCTGGCGACCGAGACCGCGAGGGCATAGAGCATCTTCAGCTTCTCGAAGAACGAGAGCGACCTCCAGAACCTGCGAAGGGTGATGTTGATGTCCCGGTCAACGAGGCCGATGGCGATCCCCCGCGACTCTGCCTCCTCGATGGCTGCCTTCATCTCGGCACCCGGCTCCACGCCCAGGTCAAGCCCGATGCGTCGCTGGAGGTATGCGAGGATCCACTGGACGAGGATCTGGGTGAAGTTCTTTGCTTCCAGGATATCCTGGACCGACGGGTCTTTTGCCTGTTTTCGTATCACCGCATACCGGGCGGGGTCAAGTTCCACTGCCACCACGTCGGGAGAGAACTCCTCGATGGCTGCCCGGACCTCCTCAACGCTCTTTGCCGAGACATGGGCCGTGCCCACGATCCGGAGTTCCCCTGTCATACTCCCTTCACTCCTTCACCATCAACGATAAGGCGCCCCTCCCCTTGCGGAAGCATCGAGAACGCCCGCCGTATCCTCTCCTCCTGTTCCTGTTCTGCAGCTCTCCGCGCAAGCAGGTCGCGGGCCAGGGCGCGGGCCTCTTCCGGACCAACAGGGCTCCCAAGCCCGGGGCAGGGAAACGTGAGCAACGTATCGCCGTCAAGCATGAAGGGATAGGTGCGGCATATCCAGGGCCTCGTGGCATAGGCCCGGCACGATCCCCCTTCGTAGAACATGCAGTCGCCGCTGATACGCCGTATCGCCCATCCGAACGTGATCCTGCGGCCGCCCGAAATCTCCACGGACTCGGGGTAGGGCTCGGCGACCTCTGCGGCATCGAGGCGGCAGTGTGCGGATATCCGGCGGACCTCTGCAGGAGATACCATCACCAGGTTGTCGTCCCCGTTCCCCGCGCGGCAGCACTCGCCGCACCTGGTGCAGGAGAACCCTATCTCCTGGAGGCGGGCAGCCAGGGTCTCCTCGCACATGGATGATTCGTTCTCCTTCATGCTCCCTGTTCCCTGCAGATTGCGTCAAAATTCTCATAGACCCTGCGACCATCGCAAGTATGGCTCACTTCAGGGTGCCACTGGAGGCCATACAAGTGCAGATCTGGCCTTGCGATCGCCTCATGCGGGCAGATGGCAGACCTCGCAAGCAGCCGGAAACCAGGAGGTGCTTCCGCAACCTCGTCCGCGTGGGACGCCCACACGCTTATCGTCTCCGGGTATCCGGAGAGGATCTCCCCCGCGTCCACCACTTCCACCTGCACCGGGCCGTATCCGCCAGACCTCCCGGGCTGCACTCTTCCCCCGAATTCCATGGCGATGATATGGAGGCCCAGGCATATCCCGAGCACAGGGAGACCCAGGTGCAGGTAACGGCCCGCAAGCCCGCTCCTTCCCATGTCCGGCCCGCCGCCAAGCACGATCCCTCTGCAGGCACCTGCCAGCTCTTCAGGGGGTGTCGTGTTTGGAACCATCCTGGCATCGATATCGAGGTCCCGGAACATGCGCAGGATGAGGTGATTGAACTGCCCGTGGTTGTTGACCACGAATATGGGGAGCATGATCTTCACTAGAATGGCGTGTGAAAGTTCAAAATGTCTCCGGCATGTACATTTTGCGTCCATGCCATCCTTTGGAGGTCATGAGTTCTCACTTCATGTCCCGGCCATGCACCCGGTTGCGGCAGATCAGACATCTGTTACCTCCGGTTCCCTTTCAGTGGTAGGATGCGACCGTCTCGAGTATCTTTGCCCGGATTGCCGATGGGGAATTGCCGAGGAGATAGGCCATCAGCATGGCCCCGCCTGCACCCATTCCCTCCTTGACTTCGCCTATGCAGTACCGCGCGAGGCCGGAATGCCCGAGATCCCCGAATCCGGGGTCCACATATACTACCTCCACCCCGATCCTCTCCGCGATCTCGCAAAAATTCGCTGAGGGGTCGTCCCGGACATACGCGGTGGTTGCAACAAGGGGGAGGGGGATTTCCATTGCCTTCATCACCGCGGCCACGGCAAGCATCTGGGTACCTCCCGCCAGCACAATGCGGCGGGTGCAGGTGCTCCCCATCCCTGCGCAGACAGGGATCATCGGGTCTCCGCAGCACCTGAGAATGTCCATGGGAGATTCCACGCCCTCAGCCCTGATCCGGCCGGCAACCGCGTTCCATACCTCCTCTTTCATCTTCACAGGGTTCTCGATGAAACTTGAGCTGACCCTTGCAGGATACCCGAGGGCACGAAGCACGCAGAGCGCGGTGGTCGTCCCACCCGGAACACACTCCCCCACAATAAGGAGGTCGCACATCCGGGAGAGGAACTCCCCGAGCGACTCGCCGGACTGGAACAGAGCCTCTGCACGCGGAACCGCGTCCATGAACCGCGGGTCGTTTCCTGCCTCCCCATAGACGTCCATGCATGGGACTGTAGGAAGGTGGGAGAGCCCCGCATTGATAAACAGGGCGCGTGTCCCGCAGAGCTCCATGATGGAGCGGGTGATGGATGCAGGAGTGGGACAGCCCGTAGGCGTATCGGGCCTTGCCGGCACGCTGGTAATTGCCCCCTTGGCGATCAGTTCCGCATCGAGTACCGGGGTGAGCAGCGTCTTCTCCGGGGTCGGGCCGGCCCCGGAGATGCCGGGGACCACGGAAAGCATCGTGTTCGCGAGGATGCTGCAGAACAGGGGATTTTCTGCAGCAATGCCTGGATCTTTTGAGAGGAATGCCATGGACACACTCTTCTTCAACAATCGGGGCCGCATGTCCATCAACCTAGCGCCCCGTGGCGAGTGGCAACCCTGATAACCCCGCAGAAGAGACCAGTGTGAGAGGAAGGATACCTGTCATGTTTGAGATTGGTGAACGGTTGCGCCAGAAAGGGGCCGGGATGGATGAGATAGTCGATGCGGCGATGGAGCTCTACGTCCCGCACGGCGTTTCGGCAGGGGAGGCACGGGACCTCATCAGGAAGATGATCCATAAGTACATGGACGACCCGAACATTGCATCGCTCCTCCTTGGTGCGGTCCTGCTCGAGGACGAGCTCTACTGGAAACGGGTCAACTCCGAGATCAAGGACGACCCGGTCTTCCTCCTCTCAGACGAGATCATCGGAATGGCGATCGCCGAGTGCATCGGTGGCACCTACGCACGCTTCGAGTTCACCCGTTACGACCAGAAGAAGCCCGGCATACTCGGGGCACTCGGCCCCTTCCTCGACGATGCCGTCGCCGGGCTCATCGCCGGCTGCACCTCAAGGTTCTACAGCGAATGCCACTAACCGCCCTCGTCTCCCTGCTCCAGTTCACCACGGTCCTCCCGCTCGGCAGAACCCGCGACTTCTCCGCGTTTGCGGAACGCTCGTGGATATATCCCCTGGCAGGCTACGTGGTGGGAGGGATTGCTGCAGCCGCAGTCTTCTTCATTGGCGAACCCATGGTCGCAGGTGCCCTCGCCATCGCGCTCCTCTTCTTCCTGAGCGGGTGCAACCACCTCGACGGTCTGATGGACTTTGGTGACGGACTGATGGCCCACGGGGGCAGGGAGAAGCGGGTGGGTGCTCTCACCGACCGCCAGATTGGAACAGGAGGGGTTGCGATGGCGATTGCGGTCACCCTGCTCTCGTTCGGATCGCTTGCGGCCGCTCCGTGCCTGCCCTGTGCACTCATCGTCGCCGAGGTGGGAGGGAAGTTTTCAATGGCATTCCTCTCGACGTTCGGCAGACCCTTCAGGGAGGGGATCCACTCGTCAATACAATCCCATTCAAAGCCATATTTTCCGGTTCTCGCAGCAATCCTCTGCATCCCGCTCGTGCTTCTCCCCATCGCGCCGGCGTCCCTCGGGCTCGCGTCCGTCATGATGATTGCCTGCCCCACGGCCCTTCTCCTTGTTTCCCGGAAACTCTTTGGAGGTGTGAACGGGGATGTGACAGGCGCAAGCAACGAGATTACGAGGGCGGCGGTCCTGGTCTCCCTCTGCCTGCTATAGCAAGGACGCGCATCTTTTTCCCATGCAGGGCGCAGTGTACTACCATGCGCAGGGAGAATATCGTTCACATGCGGGGAGGGGTGATCACAGAGAGGGACCCGGAATTCTGCACCATCCGCACCAGGATCCCCGCAGGGGTCGTGACCCCGGCGATGCTGCGGGGAATCGCAGATATTGCGGATTCCTGCCAGGCCCCCCATCTCCACCTCACTACCCGGCAGACCGTTGAGATCCCAAGAGTCGACCCCGGGCGGCTCGAGGAGATCTCCCGAGCCCTCGGTGAGAACGGGACACCGATTGGCTCAGAGAGGGACGAGGTGGTGAACATCACCGCATGCCCCGGCATTGATCGGTGCGTATTTGCAAATATCGACTCGATCTCCCTCGCCGTGGAGATCGACCGCCGCCTCTTTGGAAGGGAGATGCCGGTCAAAGTCCGCATCGCAATCTCGGCCTGCCCGAATGCCTGCACGAGCCCCATGCTGAACGAGGTCGGGATCACCGGCCGGATCATGCCCATACGGACACCGGGCGTCTGCACCGGGTGCGGGACATGCGTGGAATACTGCAAGGAAGAGGCAATCTCAATCAAGAAAGGGATATCAGTCCTTGACCCTTCGAAGTGCGTGCAGTGCGGGACGTGCATCCGTTCCTGTCCCTTCCACCTCCTCAAGTCGTCCGGGGAACACTACCTCATCTCTGTGGGCGGAAGGAGAGGGAGACACCCACGGGTGGGAAGGGAACTTATCACGGTAAATTCACCCGGTGCGGCTGCCGACGTCGTCGAGAAGGTGGTGCAATGGGTATACCGCCGCGCATGGAGCGGGAGGCTCCTCTCAGAGCAGCTCGATGAGATCCAGTTCGAGAAGTTCCGGGAAGAGATCAGGAGCCAGATCCCCGCCTCATCGATATTCGAGGCGCAAGATCCAGATCAGAGCCGGTAACGCGGCCTGAATCCCTGGCTCTGATCGTCCGCGCACTCGATCGCCGTGCCGTCCCTGACAAGCTGGTTGAACTGGAGGGCGGCGACCATCAGCGCCTCGTCAGATGCAGAACCCCTCTTCATCTCCTTTTGCACCTGCTCCTGGGGGGCAGGATAGACACGTGGGCCGACCTTTATACCCTTGCAGTGCTCGCAGAATGCGCAGAATTTGTGGACGGATACCTCCCCTGTGGCACATTCGACCGTGGCGCGGTTGCCGCTCGCATCCTTGGTTATTGGCAGGGTCTTCATGCTTCCGGAATGCATTTTATACCGTCACCGATATGATTCTGTCGATAATACCCCGGTTTCCGGCGAAATCGCCCAGAATCCGGTCAATCGAAACGATTAATATGGATCCCTTTGCAATATTTTATACTCGTATAAATGGGCTGAACTCTGACAGGCTCATTTTTATCGGAGGAATGACATGGCAGCTGAAAAGCCTCACATGAATCTGGCGGTCATCGGACACATCGACCATGGGAAGTCCACCACGGTCGGAAGGCTTATGTTCGAGACCGGGACCGTCCCCGCGCACATCATCGAGGGATACCGCAAGGAGGCCGAAGCCAAGGGCAAGGCCACATTCGAGTTCGCATGGGTCATGGACAACCTGAAGGAAGAGCGTGAGAGGGGTATCACCATCGATATCGCCCACAAGCGTTTTGACACTCCCAAGTTCTACTTCACTGTCGTAGACTGCCCCGGACACAGGGACTTTGTGAAGAACATGATCACCGGCGCTTCGCAGGCCGATGCCGCCATCCTGGTCGTAGCCGCACCCGACGGGGTCATGGAGCAGACCAAGGAGCACGTATTCCTGGCAAGGACGCTCGGTATCGGTCAGCTTATCATCGCGGTCAACAAGATGGACGCCGCGAAGTATGACCAGAAGCGCTTCGAAGAGGTGAAGAAAGACCTCTCCGCGCTGATGCAGATGGTCGGCTACAAGCCTTCCGAGACTCTCTTCATCCCCATCAGCTCCCTCGCAGGCGCAAACATCTCCAAGAAGAGCGCCGACACCCCGTGGTATACCGGCCCGACTCTCCTTGAGGCACTCGATACGCTGAAGGAACCCGAGAAACCGGTGGACAAGCCCCTTCGCCTGCCCATCCAGGACGTATACAGCATCAGCGGCATCGGCACCGTCCCGGTAGGCCGCGTCGAGACAGGGGTCATGAAGAAGGGGATGAAAGTCTCCTTCATGCCGGCCAACAAGGAGGGCGAGATCAAGTCAATCGAGATGCACCACGAGGAGATCCCGCAGGCCCTGCCCGGCGATAACGTAGGCTTCAACGTGCGCGGCATCGCCAAGGGCGACCTCCGCCGCGGTGACGTCTGCGGCCCTGTCGAGGCTCCCCCGACCGTCGCAGAGGATTTCACCGCCCAGATCGTGGTGCTCCAGCACCCCAGCGCCATCACCGTGGGATACACCCCTGTGTTTCACTGCCACACGACCCAGACTGCCTGCACCTTCATCGAGCTGAAGAAGAAACTCGACCCGAGGACAGGTCAGACCAAGGAAGAGAACCCGACGTTCATCAAGACCGGGGATGCGGCAATCGTCCAGGTGAAGCCGTCAAAGCCCATGGTCATCGAGAACGTAAAAGAGCTTCCCCAGCTGGGAAGGTTTGCAATCAGGGATATGGGATCGACTATTGCAGCGGGAATGTGCATTGCCATTACCCCGAAGCAGATGCGGTGAACCCCCGATCACCTGAATTTTTGGTGAGCATCCATGCAAAAAGCCAGAATACGCCTTACAGGGACAGATTTCAAGAAAGTCGAGATGGTATGCGATCGTATCCGCGAGATCGCGGAGCGCACGGGCGTGAATCTGGCTGGACCGATTCCGCTGCCCACCAAGCGCCTGGTCATCCCCATCCGAAAGAGCCCCGACGGAGAAGGCACTGCAACCTGGGACCGGTGGCAGATGCGTGTGCACAAGAGACTTATCGATATCGACGCCGACGAGCGGGCACTCCGCCAGTTGATGCGCACGCAGGTCCCAAAAGACATTGGCATCGAGATAGTCCTGGAAAGTTGAGGGGAGCGGTTTGACCGCAGCCGGCATTGCTCAGAGAATCCGGCCCCTCTTCTCCTTTCATACGCTCTTTTTCCTGATAGTACTGGGTGGGTTTCTCCTCAGGTTCCTAGCCCTCGATCTCAAGCTGCTGCACCACGATGAGGCCATCCACGCGTGGTTCGCCTACGAACTGCTGACCAAGGGGACCTACATCTACGACCCGATGTACCACGGGCCGCTCCTCTACTATGTCACGGCCGGGATGTTCTATGTCTTCGGCCAGTCCGACCTTGTCGCGCGGCTTCTGCCCGCACTCTTTGGTGCTGCCATCATTCCCCTCGTATATGCGATTTACCGATTGGGTTACCTCGACCAGCGCCAGGCCCTCATCGCTGCGCTTTTCATTGCCATATCTCCTGACCTGGTGTATTTTTCGCGTTTCCTTCGCCACGATATCTTCCAGCTCTTCTTTACGGCGCTGATTCTGGTTGCACTTCTCGCATACCTGGAGAGGGGAAAGGTCTGGTATGCGCTGCTCGCGGGACTTGCCGCCGGCGGAGGGATGTGTCTCAAGGAAGACATGCCCCTCTTTCTCGTGATTGTCGCCCTCTTTGGCATATACCTCCTATGGAAGCGGCCGCTTCCCATCCCCCGCACGTGGAAGCGAGACATCGTCCTCGCGGTGCTCCTGGCAGTGGCGATCATGGCCGCGTTCTACTCATCGTTCGGGGTCCACCCCGAGATCCTCGTGACGGGGCTGGAGAAAGCGTATACTCACTGGGCATCCATGCACGGCATGTGCCGCATCTGCGGCCCATGGTTCTTCTATATCCTCCTCTTCCTCCTCTACGAGGTACCCGTTTTTCTCATGGCCATCTTCGGAATGGTCCAGTTCGCCGACCGGCACAACCCGGTCCCCGCCTGGATAGCCCGTGCCCGCGCATTCCTTGCAGCAAGGCGTCCGGCGAACCAGGAGGAGAGCGAAGCAGTCATGACGCCCCGGTCTGCCTCTGTCCCGGTTGCCTGGGACAAGAAGGAGATCTTCTTCCTCTTCTGCATCCTGTGGTTTCTTGCGGCACTGGGCGCCTATGCGTACATCGGAGAGAAAGTGCCATGGCTCATCATTCACCAGCTCCTCCCTGCCATCTTTGTGTCCGTCTACCTGATGAGCAAGAAGAAGGCAGTCTTTGCACTGGCCGGGTGCGTCTTCCTGGTCCTGATGACCTGGCATGCCGCGTTCATCCCGGCCGACGTGAACGAGCCGATCGTCCAGGTGCAGAACTCCGAGGACATGAGGCTTGTAATGGCATTGATCGATGTGTCGGACTCAGTGGCGATAGCTTCCGAGAATTACTGGCCGCTCCCCTGGTACTACCGGGGAGAGGGATGGTCCAGGATGCATTTCTATGGAAAGATTGTGGATGAGTACACCATCTATCAGGTGAACCCTGACATGGTGATCACTCACGACCAGGCCAGTTACGCCTCGCTTGACGGGTACGAGAAGCATACCTACAAGCTCTCCTACTGGTTCTCGATATACGACAACGAGAACCGCCTCCCCGAGTATTACATCAAGCGGGACGGGAAGATGGGAAGTATCAATATTGACGTGTTCACGAAACCAGGACTTTATCAGAAAGCTGGGATTGTTCCCCCCGAATCCTCTGTTTTTTGACGATCTGTTCTAATGACTCGGTATTCATGTGGTGACCGAATGGTCGCCCCAGGGTCGAGGGGCGGATGCCCCCGCTATGCGATTGACGTGTTCACGAAACCAGGACTTTATCAGAAAGCTGGGATTGTTCCCCCCGAATCCTCTGTTTTTTGACGATCTGTTCTAATGACTCGGTATTCATGTGGTGACCGAATGGTCGCCCCAGGGTCGAGGGGCGGATGCCCCCGCTATGCGATTGACGTGTTCACGAAACCAGGACTTTATCAGAAAGCTGGGATTTTTCCCCACGGATCTTCTGTTTTTTGACGATCTGTTCTAATGACTCGGTATTCATGTGGTGACCGAATGGTCGCCCCAGGGTCGAGGGGCGGATGCCCCCGCTATCCGATTGACGTGTTCACGAAACCAGGACTTTATCAGAAGGCAGGGATCTCTTCTCCATTTGTTCCCTTTACCTGATTCTCGTACGAATGATCGCCTAATCACTATGAGGCCGGTATCTGTGGCAGAATTCGGAAAGAGGCTCCATACAACCCTGCCCACGGGTTATCGCATCCTGGGGGAGGTCGGGAGAGGGAATTCTCCCCCTCCGGTCATATGTAATGATAAATTCGGGTTACCTCATAAATAAACGACCAGACCTCTCATACGATGATACTCCTGGGGCTTTCGCCCCAGCGCTGTAGCGAAAAAATCCCAACCCACAAAAGACTTGGAAGGCACTCAGGGAATACTACAACGCCCCTGAGAGAAGAACGCACGAAAAAAGAGGGATTTAACCGAGCTCGTCCCATTTCCGGCGACGCCTGAAGAAGAGGAGCCCGAGAACGGCAATCACCGCAATGACCGCAACCACGATGATGATCACAATCCCTCCAGTTAGCACTCCTGCAAACATGGTCCCAGCCGCAGCAAGGGGATTTGCATCAAGTTGCTCCTTCAGCTTGAGAGCCTCAGCGAGGGCCTCGTCCGCCTTCACCCTGGCATCATTCGCTTTACTCGTCGCCTGGTCGTACTCTTTCCTGGAGAGTTCGTCTTTTGCCGCGCTGACCATGTTCGCTGCATTGTCATAGGCGAGAATGATTGGCGTGAGGCGGGCATCGGAACTCATGCTCCGGTTCACCCTGAAATCGGTGATCAGGGTGTTCACCTGCCCGATCACCGCGTCCACGTCGTTGATACTCTTCTGGATGCCAAATTCCCTGACCATGGTCCCGGCATCGGCCAGGGCCGCGTTTGCAGTATTGAGCGACTGCTGGGCCCTGGTGTAATCGGAGGCCCCTTCAGCAGTGTGGATCGCGGTGCTGGCCTCGCTGTACTTTTGCTCGATGGGGGATGTGTCGATTCCGGACGCGGCAAGCTGGTCAATCTGCCCCCTCATCGCAGCGAGGGATTCCTTGGCCTGGTTGATGGAGACCTGTATCTGGGCCGGGTTGATCACCATCTTCTTCTTGACCACCTCGGAGCTTGTGATCTTTGCACCCCTGCTGTCAAGCTCCCTCACCGCGATGACGATCTTCTCCTCAGAACCGGTAACGGTCGGTGCGACCCCTTCCATGGTCACTTTCATGGAAAGTTCGCGCTTTGACGGGTACGAGAGGAGCCACCCGTTGATATTGATGTTCTGGCCGATCTCGGTCTTCGACGGGTTCTCAATCCCGTCCATGACGATCGCATACGTCCAGCTGGGAGTGTCCATCTCGCTTGCGAGCTGCAGGCTGTTCGCATCGTCGAACGTGTACCCTCCACTTGCCGGGAAATTAATGACAAAAGTTGACCTGACCTGGGTCTGCCCCGAGACGAGATCCGTTGAGGGCGTGATGGCGATGTTTCCAACCGCAATCGCTGTAACCACGCCCTGCATGAACATGCACAAAAGGGCGAGAATTAACACACACTTCCAGTAGCTCCTCATGGTATATCACTCAAACAAAGGTTCAATCTCTTCTTCAAATGAGAGAGGTTTCTTCTCCTCGATCTTTGCCGCATCGTCCCTCGTGGAACGGGCGATCTCCATAAGCTCCTTGATCCGGGGGGCATTTCCTACCGTGGCAAGGACAACGACCGCGGCCACGAAATTGCTGTTCACCGGGTAATCTCCCCCCCGTACTTCGACTCCCGCGATGTTCTCCTCCACCCAGCTCTTGGCTTTCTCGATGCCTTTCCGGTCAAGTTCATCGGGAGGGCCGGCAACCAGCACGAGCGCACGCTCGGTGCTGCTGAAATCGCAGGGGAGCGTGAGGCGTCCGAGCATCGCCCTCCGTACAAGGGAGATCACCTTGGCCGTCCTGTCTTCGCCAAGCAGCACCTCCTCGGTTGCCTCCTTCTTCCGGAGTGAGCCCTTGATGCCGTAGAGAATACCCCCGACGGATTTCTTCTGCTTCTTCGTAATAACCTCGGTGATGGCATATCCGACAGAGGTGATCCCCCCGCCACGGAGAGTGTTGATGATCTCGCTTGAGTCGACAACCATCTCCCCGATACCGGCCGATCCCACTTCTCCTGCACGAAAGAGTACTCCGAACCTGCGGACTATCTCGTCATTCAGGCGGGAAAATGCTGACTTTATGCTCTCCCCTTCGTTCTTCCAGGCGCTGTTGTCAAAGATGAACGTGTTGTCTGCCTCTTTGACCAGTGTCGCCAGGCTCCTTGCAGCGTTGTACGAATAAAGCCTGCCTTCCTCGGGCGCAGGAAGGATACCGAGGACGTACACTGGTTCCCGGTAGACCTTCTTCAGCGACCTGGTCAGCACCGGTGTGCCCCCAGACCCTGTGCCTCCTCCAAGCCCTGCAACAATCATGAATGCATCGACGTCGTGGGTGCCCCGCTTGTCAATGGCGCTGATGATGCTGTCGATCTCGTCAAATGTGATCTTGGCCCCGGTTGCATTGTCCGTCCCCACGCCATGTCCCTTGACCACAGTCTGCCCGATGAGGATACGGTCTTTCAAATCGATATGCTTCAGACCCATGAGGTCGGTGCGGGCGGTATTGACGGCAATGCCCCGGAAACTGTTTCGTCCCAGCTTCCTGTCCTGCTCGAGGAACATATCCACGATCTTCCCGCCCGCCTGACCGAAACCTATGAAGAATATTCTCATGAAAACGACCCACCAGCCCACAAATTACGCAAGATGCTCAAATTGACTCAATGAATATGGTTTCTTTCGGGAGTTCAAATACTTTCCTTCTTTTCCATTTGATGCAAACTGAATTTAATTGCGATATTTGGAATCCGGAGCCTTTTTCATCCCCTTTTTCCAACCTATACTGAGCGCCGGACATGAAGATCTGCATCATAGGCGGAGGCCTGACAGGCCTTACAGCGGCCTACTGCCTCGGACAGGATCACGAGGTCGATCTCTATGAGAAACGCCTCTCACTTGGAGGGTGCGTCTCATCCTACGAGATCGGGGACTATTCCATCGAGGAGTTCTACCATCACTGCTTTGCGGGAGACTCACACCTCTTCTCTCTCATGGAATCGCTCCATGTTGCAGACCGGCTGGAGTGGCTGAAGGGGACCACCGGGTATTACGCGGACAGTACCATCTATCCACTCAATTCGCCAACAGAGATACTCCGTTATCCGCTCCTCTCTTTTTCCGACAAGATACGGCTGACATTCCTTACGCTGCGGTCGCGGAAGATCGACACAGGGCCTCTGGATGGGATCACAGCACGCGACTTTGTCACGAGGGAGATTGGAGAACGTGCCTACCAGTCATTCTTCGAACCCCTGCTCGCCAGCAAATTCGGGGACCGGAAAGACGAGATTTCAGCAGCATGGCTCATCAGCCGGATTGCCATCCGCTCGAACCGTGGTCTTTCAGGAGAGAAGCTCGGATACCTGAAAGGGGGCTTCTTTACGCTGATCGATGCACTCTCCGAGCAGGTCGGGAAGCATTGCGTGATACGGCTCCAGGATCCGGTAACGTCGCTCTCCCATGAGACCCATGAGTGGAGGGTGAACGGCCAGAGATACGATGCAGTGATCTCGACAATCCCCCCTCATACCCTCCCCGGGGGAACGCTTTCCCACCTCCCCACGATCCCTTACCAGGGGGCCGCGTGCATGCTCCTCTCATTGGACCATGACGTCACGTCCGGCATCTACTGGCTGAACATGAAAGATCCGGCCCCCTACGGAGCAGTCGTCGCACACACCAACTTCATTCCCCTTGAGCGGTACGGGGAGCACCTCGTGTACCTGGCGTCCTACTTCCATGGCACCCTCCCTCCCAGGAAAGACCAGGCGATGCTCGAAGACTTCTGCGGCAGGTTCCATGTCCAGCCGGGGGACATCCGGTGGCACCGGATGGCAGTCGATCAATTCGCGGGGCCTCTCTATACCACCGGGTTCCGCAAGCGGGTCCTGCCCTACCAGGAGAAAGGCCTCTACCTGGCCGGGATGTTCTCCGGCCCAAACTATCCCGAACGGAGCATGGAGGGGGCCGTTTGTGCCGGGGAAGAGGTTGCTGCACTGCTCGCCCGGCAGGAAGGGGCCTGACATGGAGACCCCGGAAGTCTCTGCCGTCATTCCCGTGTACAATGACAGGGACAGCCTCCGGGAGGCAATTCCCAGGTCGATCGAGGCGCTGGCAGCCATCGACCCGGGTTTCGAACTCATCGTCGCCGAGGATGGGAGCGCTGACGGGAGCGCGAATGAGGTCATGGTATGGGAACAGCGGGACGCCCGCGTAAGGCTCCTGCACAGCGATGCCCGGCTGGGCCGGGGCCGGGCCCTCACCAGGGCATTTGCCGAGGCCCGGGGACGTATTGTCTGCTATTACGACGTGGATTTGGCCACAGACATCTCCCACCTCCCCGAGTTGATCGGGGCCATACGGGATGGGGCCGACGCTGCTACAGGCTCACGGCTCCTGCCCGAGAGCACAATCCAGAGGAGCGGGGGCCGCGAGCTTGCGAGCCGCGGCTACAACCTCATGGTGCGCACAATTCTCGGAAGCAGGCTCTATGACCACCAGTGCGGGTTCAAGGCGTTCCGAAAGGACCGCCTCATGGATCTCCTCCCGTCTGTTCGGGACACCCACTGGTTCTGGGACACCGAGGTGCTGATACGGGCACAGCGGAAGGGTTACCGGGTCGTCGAGTTCCCGGTCCGGTGGAGAGAGGGATCCGGGACGACAGTGAAAAAGAACGACGTCTACCGGATGGGAAGGTCAATTCTTGGGTTGTGGTGGCAGTTGCATGTGGAGAAAGATTAGTACCATCTTCATTTCTACCGCGATCGCCGTGGGGATCATCGCATTCATGCTCTTCCGCATCTGGGATGACCTCCTTGTCGCCCTGGAGCACGCCGTGTGGTATTACCTCCTCCTTGCCTCGCTCGTCTGCCTGGCCGCCTGGTGGGTGAGGGGTCTTCGATACCGGAGCATCCTCGCTTCGCTCGGGATCCCTGTCGGAGTGAACTTCTCCACGGCATGCATCTTCGTATCACAGACCGCAAACCTGATCGTGCCCGCAAGGCTCGGCGACCTTGTCAGGATCTTCATCCTCGGGCATGAGAAGAACGCCCCGGTCTCAAAGGGGATCTCGTCCCTCGTCGTGGAGCGGGTGTTCGACATCGTCACGGTCGCCCTTCTCGGGGCCATATCTCTCCTTTTTGTCCTGAATGTCCCCGACTGGTTCTATACCCTCATCCTGCTCCCGCTCGCTGCCGGGGCGGTCTTCTTCGCAGTACTGCTCTTTATCGGCAAGTTCAACTCTGAGAACAGGATCATCAAGACCCTGCTCACCATCATGGAGCAGATAAAAGAAGCCTCTCTATCCGTCCGGGCAGTAGTCATCCTCTCAGGCAGTTCCATTCTCATATGGCTGATGGACGTGATGGTCTGTGTCTTCGTGGTGATGATGTTCCAGGAGGAGATCCCATTCGCGGCAGTGGTCCTCGCCATCGTCATTGGAAACCTCGTGAAGGCAGTTCCCCTCACTCCTGGCGGGGTAGGGACGTATGAACTGGCCCTTGCGCTTACATTCACCCTTGTGGGAGTCCCGGCTGCAGAGGCCGCGATGATCGCAGTGATCGATCACCTGGTCAAGAACCTTATCACGCTCGTCGGGGGTATCGCCTCTATCTATTATTTTGGCGGATGGGTCCTTGACAGCATAAAGAGCGCCTTCGAGAAGCGATTCGGAGGGATAAAACCTGGCGGGGTATGAGTTCCAGGCCCTGGCAGTCATCTCCTGGCTGCTCCTGCTCTTCTTCCTCCAGCTGGCTCTCTGGCCGTACCTGAAGGGGGCATTCCGCGAGTTCGCCTACCCGGTCTCGTTCCCGGCATCCCTCCTTGTCTTCTCCCTGCTCTCCTGGTATTGCGGGCTCCTCCGCCTCCCGATACTCCTCGCCCTCGCCCCCTTCGCGATTCTCTTTCTGCGGGCCGCGTGGAAGGGTGAATATTCCAAGAAAGCCTTCGAAGGCCAGGGGGTATGGGTGTTTCTCTTCCTGCTCTTCTTCTTTGCGATGGTGAGTGTCAGGTTCGTCAACCCGAGCATCTCTTATGCCGAGAAGTTCATGGACCACGCGTTCCTCGCCTCCATCATGCGGGTGCCGGTCGTTCCACCGCCGGACCCCTGGTTCCTCGGGGGATACCTGAACGTCTATTATTACTTCGGATACTGGATGATCGGTGCGGTCGGGATCGTGAGCGGGGTGCCTTCGTATATCGCATTCAACCTGGCACTCCCAACCGTGCTCGGGCTCTCGGCCATGATGATGTATGCGCTGGGGCGTCTCCTGACGCGCCGGTTCGCGTACCTTACCCTTGCCACATTCCTGGTTGCAAACCCATCTTTTATCTGGCAAATCATACAGGGAAAGAGCCTTGGGACCGTCTTCTGGGACAGCACACGGACCATCCCCGACACCATCAACGAGTATCCCCTCTTCTCATTCCTGTGGGGGGACGTCCATCCCCACGTGATCGGGATCTTCAACCAGGTGCTCTTCCTCTTCATCCTCGTCTATGCCTGGACCCGCTGGAAATCGCTCCAGCCGCAGGACCGAATGGGAGTCATTCTCCTTGCGGCGCTCAGCCTCGGCGCCATGCCGCTCATCAACACCTGGGACGTCATCGTCTATGCCCCTGTGACTGTCCTCATCGGCCTCGTGATATGGTACCAGGGGGGCAGGCCATCTCCTGCGCCCGGTGCCGGGAACCTGGAGATCCTGTATTCGTCAGGAAGAAGAGTCATTTCGGGCCTTGCTCGGTTCCTGGAAGAAAAGACCTGGCAGGCAGAGAAAACGCTTGTCCCCACACTTGAGAGGATTGCATCTGCCCCGTATGCATTCCTTCTCCTGGTCCCGGTCGTCTCAATTGTCCTCTACCTCCCGTTTTACTTCCAGATGAACACCCGGGGAATCCAGGGCGTGGGCCTCGTGCACACACCGACAGGCCCCGTGGACTTCCTGCTTGTGCACGGCCTGTTCCTGGTCCTCATGGTCATCTACCTGTACAGGGATATCTGGAAACACCCCCTTCTCCTTATCATCCCTTTCATAATCTGGCTTTCAGGACACGGCGCAGCCGCGCTTGCGGCCATCCCGCTGGTCTATCTTCTTTGCAGGCGGACGAGAAACCCCGCGGAAGTCCTCGCCATACTCGGGCTCTCCATCGCCATCATGTGCGAGGTGTTCTACCTGGTGGACAACATGGGAGAGACCTACTACCGGATGAACACCATCTTCAAGTTCTACATCTCTGCCTGGCTGCTGATGGGTGCCTCGTCGTTTGCAATGCTCGCAGAAATGCTGGACCGGCGGATGGGCGAAATCCCATCCCCTGCATTGCTCGCCAGGGCCGCGCTGATCGCCGTAGCATTGTTCCTGCTGGTCACACCCCTTGTCCTTCCTCTCGATTCCCCCTACCGTGGCGCGACGCTGGACGGCCTTGACTACGTGAACTCGGCTTATCCGGGAGACGCGGAGGCGGTGGCGTTCCTCCGGACTCTTCCCGGCGTCAATGGCATCGTCGAGGCGGTGGGGGGGGATTACACCTACTATTCACGGGTCTCTTCCTTTACAGGGATTCCGGCCGTGATGGGCTGGTCGTTCCACGAGTTCATGTGGCGGGACGACACCGACGGATGGTATGGGAGACGGATCGATGACGTGAAGACCATGTACGAGAAGCCTGACCAGACAGAGTCGCTGATGCGGTCCTACAATGCAACTCACATCTACGTGGGAGACCTTGAACGGGAGCAGTATGGAGTCCGGGTCCACGAGGCGGGGCTTTTGCTCGTGTACGACCGCGCCGGAGTGCAGATTTACGCCCTTCCCGGCTGATTCCCGGCCTGAAACCCAGTGGAAAACCGCGTTCTTCCAAACCTTTATGTCTGCATCTGTCGAAATGATATGGCTACATCGTCGTCACTGACTGATGAGTGATGAGGGAGACTACGCTACTCCTGAATGAGGTGAGTTATGGCCAAGACATATGTGAAATTCCAGGTTTCTGAAGAGATTCAGAACAAGGCCCTCGAAGCCCTGGAGGTTGCCAGGGACACGGGGAAGATCAAGAAGGGGTCAAACGAGGCGACGAAGGCAATCGAGCGCAGTATCGCCTCGCTTGTACTGATCGGAGCCGATGTCGAGCCGGAAGAGATCGTTATGCACCTTCCGCTGCTCTGCGAGGAGAAGAAGATCCCATTCATCTTCATCAACAAGCAGAACGATATCGGCACCGCCAGCGGGCTGGACGTCGGATCTGCTGCCGCCGCCATTGTCAAGCCAGGGAAAGCGAAGGAAATGATCGACGAGATCGCCAAGCAGGTCGCCGATCTGAGAGCGTGAGCGGGCCATGGCAGATGAAGGAACTCCCGCAGAGGTGATCGAAGTGATCGGCTCCACCGGGATGCACGGCGAGGCCATGCAGGTGAAGTGCAGGATCCTCGACGGCAACAACAAGGGACGGATCATCACCCGCAACACGGTCGGGCCCATCCGCGAGGGGGATGTGCTGATGCTGCTGGAGACCGAACGCGAGGCCAAGAAGCTCTCCAGGCGGTGAGGAGATCATGGTCGAACAGAGAAACTGCAGCTTCTGCGGGGACGCAATCGAGCCAGGGACCGGAAAGATGTTCGTCCGGAGGGACGGCACGGTCTACTACTTCTGCAGCACCAAGTGCCAGAGCAACTTCAAGCTTGGCCGGGCAGCCCGGCGGGTGCCCTGGACCCAGGCCGGCAGAAAGGCGATGGGCAAGGAGTGAGCCACTCCATGGACCGCACCTTCGTGATGGTCAAGCCTGACGGCGTTGCGAGAGGGCTCATCGGCGAAGTCGTCTCCCGCCTGGAGCAAAAGGGCTTCAAGCTGGTGGCGGCACGCCTTGAGAAGCTGCCCGAGAAGAGGGTCATGGAGCAGTACAGGGAACACCTGGAGAAGCCGTTCTTCCCTTCGCTTCGCCACTACATCGAGAGCGGCCCCTGCTTCCTTATGGTATGGGAAGGCAGGGATGCTGCCGCCGTGGTCAGGCGGGTCGTAGGTGCCACCAACCCGGCAGAGGCGGCGCCGGGGACCATCCGGGGCGACCTCGCAATGGATATCGGGAGGAACGTGATCCACGCGTCCGATTCCCCCGAAAGCGCCGCCCGCGAGATCGCCATCCACTTCCCCGCAACGGAGATCGTCTCCTACAAGCGGGTGGATGAAGCGGTGCTCTACGAGTAACTCATTCTTTTTTTACCAATCACCATTTCAAGGGATTTTCTTCCCTTGAGTGAGTATAGCTTTTCTCTCCGGAAGAATTTGCGTTTCTGCCTCTATTTCGGACGATTGTGCCACGCCCTCATATGGGAAAGATTAGTGCATGGGCGCAAGGCCTGTTTCATCTGTGTCCCAATCAACCCTGACCACGGGGTATCGCGTATTGGGGGAGGGGGCAGGGGAGGGGGATTCTCCTCCACGTTTATGTTTCCAATACACTTGAAATTCTCTCACAATAAAAAACCGCACTCCTCTCACGATGACGCTCTTGGGGCTTCGCCCCGCAGCTGTGGCAGCCCCTGATTGCGATAAGGCCAGTGCTGTTAAGTTGCACAGAATCCTGGTATGTCCCCATGCAATCCTTTCCCACAGGCTATCGCGTATTAGGGGGAGGGGACAGGGGAGGGGGATTCTCCCCCTCCCCACTGATGAAAACCGTCAATAATGGATTTTGAACGGCTTTTATCACTCATACTAGGAAACACAACCGCGACTCCCCTCAAGATGACGCTCTCGGGGCTTCGCCCCGCCGCTGTGGCAACCCCTGATTGCGATGAGGCCAGTGCGGGGGAGCAGTTGGGGCATCACATCATTTCCCTGCAAAACCCTGCCCACAGGCTATCCCATATTAGAGGGAGGGGACTGGGGAGGGGGATTCTCCCCCTCCCCGCTGATGAAAACATTAATGGCCAAGTTACCTGCGAGATTTCCTATCCTGTTGAGTTAAACCGTGATTCATGGTGATCTGGAGGTCGCCCCCTTGTCGAGGGGCTCCTTTTGGACACCCTCATGCTCCGGCAGGAAATATCAAAGTATTCTCGCCCCCCACACCACTGGTATGAAGCTCTTCTGCGCCCAGGTGGCAAGTGTCTGGGAGGACCCGCAGGCCACCCTGAATAAAGTGGAGCCCTGCATCGCCCGGGCATCGCGCGGTGGTGGCGATCTCATCTGCTTCCCCGAGCAGTTCGCCACCGGGTGGGACCCCGGGTCGTCCCAGCACGTGCAGGGGATCGACGGGGCCATCACGGGAAGACTGTGTTCGCTCGCGCAGGAGTATTCCATCGCGATCCTTGGCTCTTTCCGCGAGAAAACCAAGGGAAATCCGCGGAACACGTCCGTCGTAATCTCTTCCGAGGGAGAGATTATTTCAACCTACGCCAAGTGCCACCTCTTCTCCCCAGCGTCAGAGGACCGGCACTACCAACAGGGGAATACCATCGCCACGTTCCCTGTCGGCGGAATCGAGTGCGGGCTCGCCATCTGCTACGACCTTCGTTTCACCTCACTCTTCCGGCTGTACGCAGACGCTGGCGTCCACGCGGTGCTGGTACCTGCGGCCTGGCCGGAAGCACGGCTCCAGCACTGGGAACTCTTCATCCGCGCCCGTGCACTCGAATACCAGGTCTATGTAGCCGGGATCAACACGACCGGCATCAACCCAATCGATATATATGCCGGCTGCTCCATGGTGGCCGACCCGACCGGCGGCGTCATCGTCCGTGCAGGCCCGGGAGAGGCACTCATATCCTGCGAACTCGACCGGGAATACGTGGAGCGGGTGAGATCCGCGCTCCCCGTCACCAGGGACAGGCGGGATGACCTCTCACCGGCACAGGAGACGAAACGACAGGGGAAGGCAGGCTGACCGGGGCAGTCGATCCATTGCCGGAAAACGAAAGGAGATTTCTTTTCTCCCGTTCGCGACTTTTCAGCAGGTTCCGGGCACCGTTTCCGCCGCGTGCACCTCCTTTTTCCCCTCCGGATGCACACATGTATTCATGTACCGTCTCGTGTGCGTAGAGTGCGGGGAATCATACCCGCCTGCCGAGATATTATATCACTGCACGCGCTGCGGCCACCTCCTCGCGGTGGAGTATGACCTCGAATCCGCACACGTGGACCGGGCTGCCTGGGACCATAGACCGCTCTCGGTATGGCGGTACCGGGAGATCCTCCCGGTCTCCATTCCCCCTGTCTCGCTCCACGAAGGGGGAACTCCTCTCTACCATCTTTCACGTATCGGGGAGGAGATAGGGCTTCCACACCTCTATGCCAAGCACGAGGGCATGAATCCCACCGGTTCGTTCAAGGACCGCGGCATGACGGTCGGCGTGAGCATGGCGCTGCAGCTTGGCAAGACCTCCGTCGCCTGCGCGAGTACCGGCAATACTTCGGCAAGCCTCGCCGCCTATGCCGCAAAGGCCGGCATACCGGCAGTCGTGCTGCTCCCGGCCGGAAAAGTGGCGCTCGGAAAAGTCGCACAGGCCCTTATGCACGGTGCACGGGTACTCTCCATCCGCGGAAACTTCGACCGGGCGCTTGAGATGGTGCACGAACTCTGCCTCTCCCACGGCCTCTATCTCCTCAACTCCGTCAACCCCTTCCGCCTCGAGGGGCAGAAGACCATCGGGTTTGAGGCACTCGACCAGCTCGGGGAGATCCCGGACCGGATGGTGCTCCCGGTCGGAAACGCAGGCAACATCTCCGCCGTCTACAAGGGATTCACCGAACTCGCATCACTCGGGCTGATGGACCGCATCCCGATGATGACCGGGATCCAGGCATCCGGATCGAGCCCCGTCGTCAGGGCAATACACGAGGGACTGCCCGAATTGATTCCCGAGGCAAATCCCGAGACCGTGGCAACCGCTATCCGAATCGGGGCACCGGTGAATGCCGAGAAGGCACTGACCGCAATCCGGAAGACCGGCGGGACCGCCGAGTCCGTGACCGACGAAGAGATCCTTGCCATGCAGCGGGAACTCGCACGAAAAGAAGGGATCGGGGTCGAGCCCGCCTCGGCGGCCTCCGTTGCAGGGGTAAAGAAACTCCGTGAAATGGGTGTGATCGACCGTGACGAGAAGATTGTATGCGTGGTGACCGGGCACCTGCTGAAAGACCCGGAGACGGTGATCAGGCAATGCGAGCCTCCCATGGAGATCGATGCAGATTTGCCCTCGTTGCTCTCTGCCTTACAGCGCTCCTGACGATCCTGCCGGCAGCCGCGCTTGGTGCAGAGTACCGCATCACCCAGAACGGGACTTCGTATCGCGCAGCGCTTGATCTCGTGGACGCAGAGCGTTTCGAGTTCCACGAGATCGGGATGCTTGGCGAGCGCATCCCCCTGCAGGTGTCGGATGTTGCGCTCTCCGGCGACTGCAACCCCTGCGAATTTGAGCAGAGCGGAAACGCCGCCATCACATTCCAGCGGGGCAATTATACCCTCTTTTTCCAGGGGCCTGTCCGCGACAACCACTTTGTCGCCACGTTTGAGTCTCCCAGGCGGGTCAGCGTCTTACTCCCTCCCGGGCTCGATGTAAGGAATCCCGCCCTCGGCATGATCAGCCAGGGAGGTATCGTGACTGATTCTGGCGTGGAGGGCATCATTGTCACCTGGAATTCCACAAGGACTGCCGAAGTCCGCTTCTATGACGAAGGCAGGGAGAACCTGCTCTACATCTTTGCGAATTTCTGGATCATCATCGCTGTGGTATTGCTCGTCCCGTTCCTCCTCACCTGGAAGAGGAGAGAGTAGGGTCCCCGGTAATCCGTCAAGGAAGAAGGGATATTCCGGGGCAGTTGCCTGTCCGGGAAGGCATACGCAGGAATTATACACGGGGTTTGGGGATACAAAAAAAGTTGTGTTATTTCTTCAGCTTGATATCGATCCCGAACCGCTCCGCGTTCCGGTCGGCAACCGCCTGGACCTTCGCGATCTCGGCATCGTTCCTGGCTGGCTTGAAGAGGTGGCGGAAGCGGCGCTGTTCCTTCAGGTAGGTCTCCACGGGCTTTCTCACCACTTTCTTCACCCTTGTCACCTTGCCGTCCTCCATCTCGTAATTGACCCAGAGCCCCGTCTCGATTGCGAGTTTTCCTATCGCAATGGTCTTCTCCCCCTCGAATCCCCACCCCGTGCAGCAGGGAGCATGCACCTGCAGGTAGCAGGGACCCTCGGTCGCAAGCGCTTTTTCGACTTTCTTCTTCAGGTCGGGGAGGTACGCGACAGACGCGGTGGCCACGTAGGGCGCCCCGTGTGCAGCGAGGATCATGGGGAGATCCTTCTTCGGGCGGCGGTTCCCGCTGGAGCACTTCCCTGCCGGGCTCGTGGTGGTGCTCGCATCGTACGGGGTTGCACCCGACCGCTGGATACCGGTGTTCATGTAGGCCTCGTTATCGTAGCAGATATAGACGAAGTCGTGACCCCGTTCGAACGCACCCGATATGCAGAGCATGCCGATATCAAACGTCGCCCCGTCGCCGCCGAGCGCGATCACCTTCTCTTTCCGGCCCTGTTTCTTCAGCGACGCCACGATCCCGGAAGCAACCGCCGAGTTGTTCTCAAAGAGCGAATGGATCCAGGGGACTTTCCATGCGGTCTCGGGATAGGGAGTGGAGAAGACCTCCATACACCCCGTCGAGGATACCACGATCGTATCCTTTCCTGCCGCATCCAGGATGGTCCGGGCTGCGAGTGCTGCCGCGCAGCCCCCGCATGCCCTGTGCCCGTACTCAAACAGGCCGCACGATTCCCCGCTCATGCCAACAACTCCTGACGGAGACCGTAGAACAGGTCTCCCTTCCCTTTTTCGGCCATTTCCACTACGGCCCGGATGTCCTTCTTTCTCACGTCCCTTCCTCCGAGGGCAATGATGTAATCGAGGACCGGGACCTGCGTCCCATACAGCGCATCCTTCACCTCGAGCGCCACTGCGCCCTTTGCACCAAGAGAGATGTTCTTGTCGAGTATCGCCACCCTGCTGACGTTCGAGAGTGCCGATCTCACCTCCTTCCCGGGGAACGGGCGGAAAGTGCGCAGCCTCATGAGACCAACCTTCTTTCCATCCTTTCTCATCTCGTCGATCGCGTCCTTGACAGTCCCGCAGATCGAGCCCATGGCCACGAGTGCACAGTCCGCATCTTCGAGGCGATAGGACTCGATCATGTCGCCGTAATCCCTCCCGAACATCTCTCCAAATTCCGATCCCGCGCTCGCAATATTTTTGGCGGCTCCCTTCATCGCCTGGTCGATCTGGTACCGGAACTCCATGTAGTAATCAGGGGATGCAAAGAGGCCAAAGGAGAGGGGGTTCTCGCTGTCCAGGCGCTGGACCGGGGAATACCGTGGGAGGTAGTTGTCAACCTGTTCCTGGGTGAGCATGTCGACCGGCTCGTAGGTATGGGAGAGGATGAATCCGTCGAAACAGACAAAGGCGGGGAGAAGGACGTTTTTATCCTCGGCCACTTTGTATGCAAGGTAGTGGAGGTCAGCCGCCTCCTGGTTGTCCTCTGCATAGAACTGGAGCCATCCCGAGTCCCGGAGCGAGATGGAGTCCTGCTGGTCGTTCCAGATCGAGAGCGGGGCTCCCATCGCCCTGTTCACGATGGACATCACGACCGGGAAGCGCATCCCTGCACAATTGAAGCAGACCTCGAACATCAGGGCGAGGCCCTGGGAGGTGGTGGCGGAGTAGACCCTTGAGCCGGCAGCGCTTGCGCCGAGGCATGCGGAGAGGGCGGAGAACTCGCTCTCCACGGTCATATACTCTGCATCCAGCTGGCAGTTTGCCACCATGTCCGCCAGCGCCTCCACGATGTGGGTCTGGGGAGTGATGGGATAGGCTGCAATGACCTCCGGGCGGCAGTACTTCACCGCGTGGGCGACGGCATGCGACCCTTCCATGAACTCCATCATCTTATTTCTCCTCCTTTTTCATCTCGATTGCCTGGCTCGGGCACTCCTCTGCGCAGAGGCCGCACCCCTTGCAGTAATCGTATGCGGGAACAGGGCACCCCTCTTCGTCCTCAGCAATACACCCTTCGGGGCATATCTGGGCGCAGAGACCGCACTTCGTGCACTTCTCGTGCTGGAACTCGGGGCGGAATGTCCTCCACGAGCCTGTTTTGTTCTCCTTTGCTTTTCCCGGCTTTGCCGAGCAGCCAAGACCGAGTGCCATGGTTCAGGACACCCCTTTCACAAGGTTATACGCATCGCGGGCTGCGGAGACGTTCTTGTCTGCCAGTTCGCCCCGGAAGCGCTCCCGGATAGCTCCCTCGAGCGCCGGGAGCGCGATCTCACCGCTGGCAGCGGCAAACGCCCCCATCAGGGTGGTATTGGTGATGGGGAGGCCCAGGTGCTTCAGCGCAACAGAAGTGGCATCAATGGTAATGACCTTCACGCCCTCGGGGATCGGATAGTTGAGAGCCTTCTCGGTGTTTACGATCACGATCCCGTCTTTCTTGAGTCCCTGGAATACGTTCACGTCCCGAATCAGGGTGCTGTCCTGCACGATGATGTAATCAGGCTCGTACACCTGGCTTCTCAACCTGACCTTCTTGTTGTCGAACCGGACGAACGCCTGGACCGGGGCACCCCTGCGCTCCACCCCGAAGGCCGGAAACGCCTGGGCATACACCCCGCCCGCGAATGCCGCCACGGCTATCAGTTCTGCGGCGGTGACCGAACCCTGTCCGCCACGGCCATGAATACGCAGCTCGCGCAAAGAAATCACAGTATAATTTTACATGATTAATCATACTAAAATGTTGAGATTTTGGGCTGGGGAGGGACTGGAGTACCCTGACAGATGCAGGCCGTCCCTTGTCCGAATTCGTCCTGCAAGGGGACCCGGCACTCAGCAGTGCACTTCGAGGCCCAGGATATCCCTGGCACCGGAGAAGACCTCTCCTGCAATCAGGGCAAGGCCATCCGCAGCACACCATTCGTCATAGACTGCAACATCTGTTCGGAGGAGAGATCTCACCTCGCCCGCCACCACGGGGGCCATTGTCCCCGCAAGGGCAACGCGGGCTCCAGGCGCAAGGAGAAGGAGGGAGGCGCATTCCATCGCAGAAAAAAGCGCGAGTGCGGGAATTCTCCTTTCCGGTGAGAGCGAGTGATTTACCCCTGCATGCAGAAACGCCTCGTTCGCACTCATCTCACGGCGGTCCACCCTCCGGATGGCGTCCACGTCAAGCGCACCGTGCTCGGTGCCAGGAGCAAAGATGCACGCATCGAGGGCTCCCACCAGTCGCCGGTCCCGTACCAGGATGCTTACGGTGTTCGAACTCACATCAGAGATCACCACGTCGCCGCCGAGGTCCTGGACCACCCTGAACGCAATACCAATCTTTTCCGGGCTGGCCTGGTGGGAATAGACAGAGAAGCGCGGGTCGGTGGGCGAACTCCTGTGGAGCCCCGGTATGGCCACGGCAGGGATGCTGCTCCCTGCGACCTGGTCAAAGACCCGGGTCCCACCCCCCGTGTGCTTCCCGGCCCCCTCCCTGCTGACAAGGCCTCGGTTCTCGAGATCCCGAATGGGAGTGATTGCAGAGAAATTGTCTCCCATCGAGTAAGTGAGGGCTATCCCGTCAATCTCATCGAGCGGGGCCAGGCGGGAGAGATCCTGTATCCGGAACGATACCGCGTCCTCTCTCCTGACTTTAAACCGCCGGCCGTCACCTGCAGAGAACCGGATCGCCGAGGTCCCGTGGTCGATTCCGACGTACATCTCAATATCTCTTTGCGCGCGGCGAATTTATCATTGTGATCCGGCAGGAGCTCCCCCGGTCTTCTGGTCGCATGTTATTCGGGATCGGGGCTTCGTTTCGAGAACAGGCGGAGAGCCAGTTCGATAAGCGCAATCAGCAGCACCCCCGCAACCCCTGCAACCAGGACAGATGCGATTGTCCCGCCTGCAGCCACAATATGGTCGTACATCATCCTTGTCGAGCCAAGCATCAACCCTGTGAGGAACGCGAGCGACTGCGTGTGGTAGGTGCGAAGGATGATCTTCAGGATACGGCTCATTGAGATGATGCCTGCCGCACCTCCCGCGATATAGGCGAGAAGAGGTACGATGTCAAGCGTGGCGATTGCCGAGAGCAGATACTCGTACTGGTTCATGACAAGGGTCAGGTACGCACCTGATATGCCCGGGAGAATCATCGCACACAGGGCAACAAAACCGGTGACAAAGAGCATCGGCAGTGAATGGCCCAGCCCTGACTGGCCAAGGCCCCCAATCAAATACCCGGCGGCAAGGCCCAGCCCCACCCATACCGTTGCGATGACAGTATCCCACCGTTCGATCCGGTACGCGATGAGGACCGATGAGGCGACGATCAACCCGAAAAAAAACGCATATGTTTCAGCGGGGAATGCCTGCAGGACCGAGAGGACGATCCTTGACATTGCAAGCAAGCCGGCGCCAATCCCTGCCATGAGCACGACAAGGAACACCGGGTCCATGCGGTGTATCGCATCAACCGCCTCCTCTCTCCTGCCGCGAATCAGCGCGCGTAGCGGAGATATCCCGATACTTCCAATCGCCGATATCAGTCGCTCGTAAATCCCGGTGATGAGCGCAATCGTGCCACCCGAGACCCCGGGGATGATGTCGCACATGCCCATGAGCACCCCCTTGAAAAAGACAAGGCTGCCCTGTGGCGCATCGATTCTGGAAACCACACCTTTAGTATGGGAGAGAGACGTTTAATATTGATTACACGGGGAAGGGAAACAACGTGAAGGCGGTCGTCACAGGAGGTGCCGGGTTCATCGGGTCACACCTCGTGGATGCCCTGGTCACCCGGGGGGATGAGGTATGCGTCATCGACAACCTCTCAACAGGGGACCTCCGGCATATCGCGGGGCATATCGATTCCGGCGCGGTCAGGTTTGTCAGGGGAGATCTCCTCGAAGAGGGCTGGCAGAGCTCTATCCGGGATGCGAATCGTGTCTATCACATCGCTGCAGACCCGGATGTCAGGGCCAGTGCCGGTAACCCGGCAGGGGTGTATGCCCGGAACGTGACGACAACGGCCAGGGTGCTCGAGGCCATGCGGGAGGCAGGGTGCAGGGAGATCGCATTCACCTCTACCTCAACAGTGTATGGCGAAGCCGACATCATCCCTACGCCCGAGGATTACCCGGGTATGCGACCCATCTCCATCTACGGCGCGACAAAACTCGCCTGCGAGGCGATGATCTCGGGTTACGCCTATACATACGGCTGGAATTCGTGGGTGTTCAGGTTCGCAAACATCATAGGCGAGAGGAGCAACCATGGCGTCATCTGGGATTTCGCACACAAGCTCCGCAAGAATCCGCGGGAACTGGAGATCCTCGGTGATGGTCGGCAGGCGAAGTCCTATTGCTCGGTGTCGGCCTGCGTGGATGCGGTCCTGTTTGCCGTCACTCATGCACACGAACCCTTTGCCTGCTTCAATATCGGGACGGAAGACTGGATCGACGTGACCTCGATCGCGTCCATTGTGGCAGCGGAGATGGGGCTTGAGCGCGTGTCCTTCCGATACACAGGCGGCGATCGCGGGTGGGTGGGGGACGTCCCCCGTATGCTCCTCTCGGTTGAAAGGCTCAAATCGCTCGGCTGGAGGCCCCTGGTGACTTCGGAGACATCTGTCCGGGAGGCTGCCCGGGCGCTGATCCGGGAATCGGGTCACTTCCCCTGAACCGGGCGATACAGGCAGGACAGACATGCAGAAGAAGTATATCGTTATTCTCGGAGACGGGATGGCGGACGAGCCGATCCCGGAGATCGGGGACCGGACACCGCTCGAGGCTGCGCGTACCCCGCACATGGACCGCATTGCAAGGGACGGGTGCTGCGGCCTCCTGCGGACCGTTCCCAACGGGTGCGAGGCAGGATCCGACATTGCCAACCTCTCGATACTCGGATATGATCCCCGCCGCTACTACACCGGCAGAGGCCCGCTCGAGGCGGCAAGCATGGGGATACCCCTCGGTCCCTCGGATATGGCCTACCGCTGCAACCTCGCCACTGTCAAGGACGGGGTCATGGCAGACTTCTCTGCCGGGCACATCACGAGCGCCGAGGGCGCATCGCTTCTTGCATCACTTGACCGCGAGATATCTCCTGCACGGGTCTACCCGGGCGTGAGCTATCGCAACCTCCTGGTCGTGCCGGATGCAGGGGGAGCAAAGACCGTCCCTCCCCACGACATCGTGGGCCAGGACATCGCGCCCCACCTCCCTTCGGGCAGGGATGCTCCCCTGCTCCTGGAGTGCATGGAGGCCTCGCAGAGGATCTTTGGGGGACACCCTGTGAACAGGGACCGCGTTTCCCGCGGACTCCTCCCGGCCACCCAGATATGGCCCTGGAGCGGGGGCAGGGTTCCCCTGCTCACCCCTTTTTTCGAGAAATACGGGAAGCGGGGGGGTATCATATCCGCAGTCGACCTCCTCAAGGGGATAGGGAGGTGCGCGGGAATGGAGATCATCGAGGTCCCCGGCGCGACCGGGTACCTTGACACCGACTACCAGGCCAAGGCCCGGTATGCACTCTTTGCGCTGGAACACCTGGACTTCGTCTATATCCACGTCGAGGCACCTGACGAGGCAGGGCACCTGGGAAGCATCAAAGAGAAGGTGACTGCCATCGAGCGGCTGGATGAGATGATCGGCACCATCATGAAGGAGTTCCATGGTGTCGTCGCCGTGCTCCCCGACCACCCGACCCCGATACGGATCCGGACCCATTCAGGCGACCCCGTGCCCTTTGCGATCTTTGGGAAGGGCAGGGACAGCTGCACCCGTTTCTCAGAGAAGGCGGCCGCGGGAGGAGTGTGCGGACTGATGGAGGGTCCTGACTTCCTCTCCTTCCTCTTCTGCGAGGACTGACGCTTCCCAAACCTCCCGCGGTCGAAGATCCAGGGGGAAAGCTTGTATCTCCCCACCACCATCACTGGTGTGGCATGAACGAGGCTTGGCTGTTCGACGAACTCGAACGGGTTGCCGGACCGCTCACCCCGCTGCAGAGGATACTGCTTGGGACTGATGGGTCTGTGACAAGGATCCTGGAACTGGCAACCGGGGCACCGGTTGCCATCACCACCCTGCAGCAGACGGTGGAGGCAGCGGATTTGCTGGTTGCGCAGAGACTGGATGTCCCGCCAGGACAGAAAGTCAACCACCGTATCGTGGAGCTGAAAAACACCCGGACACATGAGACGCTCATCTACGCGGAGTCCTTTACCCCGCTCTCCAGGCTCTCCCCGTCTTTCCGGGACGACCTGATGCGCGCCGACATCCCGATCGGGAAGATCCTCGAGCAGCATCAGCTGGAGACGAGGCGGGAGATCGTGAAGATGTCCGCCGGGCCCCGGCCTGCACCCGTTGCCGAGTCTTTCGGCCTCTCGGGAAACCCGCGGTTCCTCTCCAGGCAGTACCGGATCATCCACCATGAGCATCCCCTTATTCACATCGAGGAGGTCTTCCCTGCCGGGCTCTTCTCGGGAGAGATACGGGTAGTGATCAATGCACCCTCGAGGCTGCACCTGGGCCTCCTTGACATGAACGGCTCGCTCGGGAGGATCGACGGGGGAATCGGGCTTGCGCTCGACGAGCCACGCCTCGTCCTCTCTGCACGGAAGAGCGAGGCGTTCGCCGTCGAAGGTGGCGATGCAGACGCCCGGGAGAGGGTACTTGCCGCGGCGGCAGCCGTCTCAAAATCCCTGAATCTTCCGGGTGCCGCGGAGTTCGTCGTTCAGGAGGACTTCCCTGGCCACGTGGGACTCGGCCGCGGGACGCAGCTTGCCCTCTCGACCGCATGCGCTCTCTGCCGCCTTTATGGCCAGGAGTGGAATACCCGTGACCTTGCGCGCATGACCGGTCGCGGGGGCACTTCAGGGATTGGGACTGCATCGTTTGCGGCAGGAGGATTTCTCCTTGACGGGGGGCATTCGTTTGGCGTGGTCATGGAGAAGGCCGCATTCCTCCCGTCGTCGGCCTCCCGGGGGGTCCGCCCGCCAGAGGTGCTCCTGCGGCGAGAATTTCCGGAGGCCTGGAAAGTCCTGCTCGTCATCCCGGATGTCCCGCCCGGGGCAAGCGGAGGGACCGAGAAGGATCTCTTCTCCCGGTATTGTCCCGTGCCTCTCGAGGAGGTCCGCGAACTCTGCCACCTTGTGGTGGCCTCGCTCCTCCCCGGCCTTGCCGAGGAGGACCTGGACCTCTTTGGTTCTGCCATCAACCGGATGCAGGAACTCGGGTTCAAGAAGGTCGAGAATACCCTCCAGGCTCCAGGGGTCGGCGACCTCATGCGGGCGATGCGGGAGGCGGGTGCCGCGGGTGCGGGGCTCTCTTCGTTCGGGCCTGCGGTGTATGCATTCGGGGAGGGGCGCATGCATGACGTGGAGAGTGCGGCATTGGAGATCCTCCCCTCACTCGGGGGAGGTCGCGTGCTCCTCACGCGGGCGAGAAATTCCGGCGCAGTGGTCAGCATGGCCTGACCCCCGGTCATGGCCGGGCCGGAGGCACTTTCATTAGAAATACTGCTCCAGTATGGTACTATGAGCGGGCCGAAGTCACTCACCATCGGGATCACAGTGAACCTGGAGCACTACGAGAACCTCCGCCTCGAAGTGAACGGCGAGGTGAAGGACCAGGATGACGCCCGCGACCTGGCCCGTTTCCTCTCAGACATTCTTGTAACCTACGGGCGCGGCGACCCCGCGACCGCCGAACGGATCGAGAACTTCAAAAAGCGCGTCCTCCCCGTCATTGACGAGCGCAGCGAAGCACAACTCACACTTCCCCAGGAAGGAGCGCGTCCTTCCGGAGCCAGTGTTACATCTGCGGAAACACCCTCCCCGGTATCTCCTGAGATCGCCGCGACTCCGCCCCCTCCCCATCCTGCTCCGCCTGCCGCGCCCGCGCAGGAGAGCGGCGCGGCGGCAGGAGGTGCGACCTGCGAGGAATGTGGCGTGCCGGTGACCCAGGCAGAACAGAAGATGAGCATGCTCTTTGCAAGCAGGGTCTTATGCAGGAAATGCCTCAAGAAGGTCTGACGCGCGAGCCGGTACAGGTCGCAATGAAAAGGAAAAGAAAGGTGGTGCCCCGGTGAAGAAGAACCTCCTGATGTGGGACGAGACCCTCTTTCGGGACCCCGAGGTCTTTGAGATCGACTATGTCCCGGAACAGTTCAACTTCCGGGAGACACAGATGCGGGAGCTGGCCTTCCAGATCCGGCCGGGCCTGCGGGGGGGGCGCCCCCTCAACACCATCTGCCGCGGCCTTCCGGGGACCGGGAAGACCACCAGCGTGAAGAAACTCTTCGCCGAGATTGAGGAGACCACAAAGAAGCTCGTCCCGATCCACGTCAACTGCCAGATAGACAACACCAAGTTCGCCATATTCTCCCAGATTTACCGGAAGCTCTCGGGCCACCTGCCACCTTCCTCGGGCACCTCCTTCAAGCAGGTCTTTGATGCCATCGCCAGGATCCTTGCAAAGGAGGAGCAGGTGCTCCTGGTGGCGCTCGACGACGCGAACTACCTCCTCTACGAGAACGAGATAAACAAGGTGCTTTACACGCTCCTCCGCTCGCACGAGTCGTATCCGGGAACGAGGGTGGGGGTGATCATGATCGTCAGCGACATGGCCGTGGATATTGCAAGCGAAGTGGATGCACGGGTCTCCTCGGTCTTCCGCCCGACAGAGATCTACTTCCCTCCTTACACGATGGAGGAGGTGAAAAGCATCATCAGCGAGCGCGTGATGCAGGGGCTCTATCCCGGATGTCTCTCTCCCGGGATGTTCGACCTGGTAGTGGAGCAGACCCAGAAGAGCGGGGATCTCAGGGTAGGGGTCGACCTGCTGAAACGGGCCGCCCTGAACGCGGAGAAACGGGCCAGTCGCGTGATAGAGAGGGACGACATCTGCGGCGCCTACCAGGTATCGCGCTACCTTCACCTGGCATACTCGGTGAAAAGCCTCAAGGAAGAGGAGAAAGCCCTGCTCCGGACCCTTGCCATCCATGCCGGCCAGGGAGGGGAGATGAACGCAGGCGAGGTATATAAAACGGTGAAAGAAGAGGCAGGTATTGGATATACCAGGTTCTACGAGATAGTGAAGAAGTTCGATGCCATGCGGCTCGTGAACCTGGAATACCGGGACGGAAAAGGACGCACCCGGGTCATCAGCCTCAGGTACGAACCGGTAAAAATACTTGAATACCTCTCCTGATCTTTTTATAAAACGATCATTTGATAACTCTTATCTCATCTCCTGCTATGTTCTATGGTAAAGGGGGTACTCCACGTGCTCAGTGTTAACGAACTTGCCCTAGAGATTTTTGAAAACCTGGCGGAATACGCCGAAGAATTCAACGCAGCATACCATGAACTCGATAACGGGGCCCGTATCATCGATTGCGGGGTAAGCACCCGTGGGGGGTACGCGGCCGGCCGCGCCTTTACCGAGATCTGCATGGGTGGTCTCGGTGAAGTCAATTTCAGGATGGCCAACATCAAGGATTTCCCCCTTCCTTTCATCGACGTGTTCACGGACTTCCCCTCCATCTCCTGCCTCGGCGCCCAGAAAGCGGGATGGACGATCAAGCACAACAACTACTTCGCCATGGGCAGCGGGCCGGCGAGAGCCCTCTCGCTCAAGCCCAAGCACACTTACGAGGTGATCGAGTACGAGGACGACTTCGATTCGGCGGTCATCGCCCTCGAAAGCGACCACCTCCCGAACGGCGAGGTGATGGAGAAGATCGCCGAAGACTCCCACGTGGATGTCGCCAATGTCTGCGCTGTCGTTGCCCCTACGGCATCCATCGTTGGTTCCATCCAGGTCGCCGGGCGGTGCGTGGAGACTGCGATCTACAAGCTGAACGAACTCCACTTCGATACGAGGAAAATCGTCGCCGCGTTCGGCTGCGCTCCCCTTCCCCCCGTGAGGGGACCGAAGATGGCCATGGGTGTGACCAACGACGCCACCATCTACCATGGCAGGATCATGCTGACCATGAAAGCCCCCGAGATCAAGGATTACCTGGAGAAGATCCCAAGCAACAAGTCCAAGGGATACGGAAAACCCTTCAACGAGATCTTCAAGGAGGCAGGATACGACTTTTACAAGATCGATACTTCCCTCTTCTCACCCGCGGAGGTCGTCATCAACGAGATCTCCGAAGGCGTGGTCTACCACTGCGGCGCAGTAAATCCCGAAGTGACGCTCAAGTCATTCGGGCTCATCTGAACCACTCACTCTTTTATCTCCTTCCCTGCACGTTGCATGCGACCCCTCTCCAGCACAGAAGTCCGGAAACGAAGAGACCACGGGTGATACCCCCAAAAAGACCGTTGGGAAATGGGAAACGACATGTCAGGAATGGATGCCTCCCGCGAGGCATGGGATACCGACTATGCAATGAGGGGGCGCCGGTGGGCCAGGGGCCACTGCAGGATGCCGTCATTTCATCCGCACGAGCGGGTGCTCGATGCCGGCTGCGGGGACGGAAAAGGCCTGGCATCCCTGGCCTGCAACGGTGACCCTTCCAATATGGCGGGCGCACGTTGCCCGGAGGTGGTGGCTTTTGACTTCTCCAGGTCGGCAATCGGCATCTGCGCTCACCGGTTCTCGCAGAATGAAAAGGTTCACCTGCTGACCGCAGACGCTGCACGGATGCCATTCCGTGCCGCGTCGTTCGATGCAGTCCTCCTCTTCCACCTCATCGGCCATGCCTCCCGCAGGCCCAGGAGCGAGATCTGCGAAGAGGTTCAGCGGGTGGTCCGTCGCGGAGGATACGTCTACCTTCGCGTCTTCTCGCGTGCGGACTTTCGGGCCGGGAGAGGGGAAGAGATCGAGGAGATGACATTTCTTCGCGGAGACGGGACCTTCACCCACTATTTTTTGCCTGAGGAGATCGCGGCCCTGTTCCCGCAACTCACGCTCATATCGATAGAGCACGTCCCATGGATACTCCGGGTGAAGGGCGATCGTTTCCAGAGGGAAGAGATACACGCCGTATTAAGGGCATGAAAAAAAAACCTGCGACCCATCCCTTTCATCGACGGGTCAGGGCATGGAGATCACTTGCCATGAGGGGAAAAAACCGATGGATGAGTTTAATACTCTCACCGTTGAATCTTCCAGGCAAATCAGGGCCCGTGGTCTAGTCGGTTATGACGTCGCCCTTACACGGCGGAGGTCGCCGGTTCGAATCCGGCCGGGCCCATTCCATCTCTTACTGGCGAAAACGCCGTCGTATATTCACCATGCCGGGTGAAGCGTGCATGGTCGTTTCTTCACCCTGCCGGACCAGTGAGGCATTCAATGGTTTTCCCGCACCGCTCAATTGTTCCCCACAGGTGTAATCACCAGTCACTCCCACAACCTATGATCGGTTCAGTTTCCATGATCCCACCGGGGTGTCCCTGGATATGCAATACGTCACCATTTCTGCGTCGATTCACCAAAAGAGTTAAATAATGCACCCTGCGGCACCACCCCAGATTTCCCGGAAAAAAAGTCCCCATTTATGCGTTCCATGGTGAATCGGTCTTCTCACTCTGCCTGAAACGATGAGAGAAGCAAATTTTGACGGAAATGTAATTTCTGATTAAAACGCTTTTTTGTGGTTTTTAACCTCTATACGCGGTTTTTTGTATTAGCATGACCATAAGGCTCCCGATTTGCGATTCCGTCATAAAGCGTCAGACGCATGCCAAAAGAAACGCGAAATAATCACTTTGGACCATGGATTTTATATACATGAAGAAGAAATGGATTTTTTGGTGCACCGTTCAGCGGGCGACGCCTGCCTGAAAAAGCACTATACAATCAAGGTGGCATCAATATAGGCAGTACTCCAGGCTTTCCAAAGACGGGGCGCTTCTCGGTACACCAGAATGAGATATCACATTGTGATAAAAAAGGTATCGGATCGCATCGGGCAGCCCGCCCCGGTGCCATCCAGGTAACGCCATATAAAGGGTTATTTCTGATAATGCTCCTTTGAAAGCTCTTCTTTTGGGTATCCAGCACCGCCCAGGCCCGGTGAGAAGGGTTGAGACGAGGTGGGATCCCCGCTCTCATTGCTTCTTTACAATCTCTTCGAGGGTGATGGTGAAGACAAGATCCTTTCCAGCCAGCGGGTGGTTCTGGTCAATAGTAGTGGATTCCCCGGTAATGTTGTAAAAGGTGTAATGGACCACGACATTCCCGGGAAATGTATATTCAAAGACGGGCTCCATCCCGGGGAAGAAGAGGATCCGGCTTGTCCCCATCTGGTCGAGGTTCTGGACAAACGCCAACGCTGTTTCAATATCCACCTCTTTTACAAGTGTCTCATTCCTGAGGCCGTACCCCTCTTCGGGGGAGATTGTCACCGTCTTTGTTTCGCCGGGGTTCATCCCGATCACTGCGTTCTCGAATCCCTGGATCACCGTGCCGTCTCCAACAGTGAACTCCAGGGGGGTCCCGTTCACATTGCCCTCGAATGGTTCAGTTCCAGGAAAGGAGACAGTATAAAAGACACGGATGGTATCTCCGGCCTTTACCCCGGAAGTGGTGCTGCACCCTGCGATGATCACGAGCAGCAACACCATCCCGGACATTGCAAGCGCCATGCGGCTTCCCATCAATCTTTTCTGACGAGGATCGGAACTACTCATAATCTCTCCGTATACATTTGATCGGCAATAATCCCTGCGGGATTGCCTGAATGAGCGCCCCCTTTATTCACTCCGGTTTGCAGGAAAACGGGAGAATTACGTTCCCGAATCGAATTGTATTTATCATGACAACCCTCACACTCTAGCATACGCGCGCCGTGTGCGCGGTGCGGGAGAAGAGCAAAATGGCAGAGAATGAATACAAGGTGGCAGAGGTGGCAGGGAAGAAGGTACAGTGGGACCCCGAGCAGCTTCGGAAGATACGTGAGCATCCCTGTTTTTCGGAGAAGGCATGCCACGCGTTCGGGCGATGCCATGTCCCGGTCGCGCCGAAATGCAATATCCAGTGCAACTATTGCATCAGGGACTTTGACTGTGTCAACGAGAGCCGCCCCGGCGTGACCTCCAAGGTCCTCAACCCGCAGGAGGCGGTCACACTCGTGCGCGATGCAATACAGAAGTTTCCCTATATCAAGGTCATCGGGATTGCCGGGCCCGGGGAGCCCCTCGCGAATGAAGAAACCTTCGAGACGCTCCGCCTGCTGAAGGAGGAGTTCCCGAACGTCATCAAGTGCCTGAGTACCAATGGCCTTCTTCTCCCTGACAAGATTGACCTCCTCCACAAGTACGACGTCGGCAACCTCACCGTCACCCTCAATGCAATCGATCCCGAGATCGGGGCAAAAATCTACCAGTTCATCGATTACAAGGGAAAACGCTACGAGGGCGTCGAGGGTGCAAAGGTACTCTTAAAGAACCAGCTTGAGGGGATCCGGATGGCAATAGAGCGCAAGATGATCGTGAAGATCAATACAGTCTACATCCCCGGAATCAACGAAGACCATATCCCCGAGATTGCCAAAAAAGTCGGAGAGATGGGAGTGTACAATTTCAACGTGATCCCTCTCATCGCCCAGTACCGGTTCTCCCACATCACGCCACCCACACCCGAGATGAAAGTAAAGATGCAGGACGAGTGCGCAAAATACGTCCGCCAGATGAGGCACTGCCAGCGTTGCAGGGCCGATGCAGTCGGACGGCTTGGCCAGGACGTCCAGTCCTGCCTCTATCACGAGTGAACGGCCCCCACCCCATCCCTTTTTTTTGAAAAATCCTTCCTGCCCCTGCACAGGGGACAGGGGGTATCCTTTTTTTCCTCTGGCGTGGAAGAAGACGTCTATGCCCGTCTCTGAAGAGATACACCCCGTTGCCATCGCCAACGAGTTCCGGCAATGCCGAACATGCGGGTACGACCGCGGATTCCATACCTCGCTGCATCGCATCGCGGCCGGGCACCCCCATTTCAGAGTGGTGCTGATATGCCCCGAATGCGGAACAAGGTATGATGCCCGGTGGGTAATGGAGATCTAAAAAAAAAGAGAGTATTTGGCATCTCAGGGGGCTGACCCGTGGGTGCCGAGAAGGTCGTCCATGGTGGTGATGACCGGCACCATTTGTGCAGGGACACTCGTAGTCTCCATGGTGATGGTCCGGTTCCCGACAACGATGACATAGGTGATGTAGTCGGCCCCCTGAACAGGTGCGGGGTATTCATCCTTCAGGCTCGGGATATTCGCATCCCGGATCAGGCCGCGAAGGAGGTCAACATCCCGGTTTTCCAGGGAGAAACCCCCTGTTCCATGGTGGGTGGAATTGTACACCACCCACCCGTCGCTGAACACGACCATGTAGTCCGAGAAACCCGCAATGCCTCCGGTCCTTGAATATTCAATCAGCACCCCGGGGGGACTCGGCTTCTCGCCTGCTGGTAAGGCTTCATCCATGCACCCTGCAAGGAGAATACATGCAAGAAGGACACAGAGTCCTGAGAGCCCATACCAAGGGATTTTCTTTCTCCCCGGTGCCGGCAGAGGGTTCGCCCGCGGAAACCGCCTCATGAAAAAACAGCCTCTATCTTACATCTCACCGGGAAAATAAAGCCTTATCCCTCATCCTGTGTCCTAGTATAGCGACCGGAAAAGAGAGGGGGCGCGGGACCGGCTGGCCGTCCCCACCGGCAGGAGTTTTTAAAAAAACCACATGATTCTCATCGAGACATAAGAATAAAAAATGAAAATCGCGGATGCGATTTTCATATAAAAAAAGATTGCCTGCCCCGGGGGTTGCTGCTGATTCCCCGGCATCCCGCAGGTCTGCAGGCATCATGCCAGTCAGTTGATAACTGGCAAATCATCACCCACAATGGAGCATCGTTGCCGTTGCCCGGTTATATCTCCAGGATATCCCCGGCACCGCTCTTCTGGCTCTTCTTTCCAGGGGTGATCTCCTCTATGCTCCTGATCAGGCCGTCGACTTTCGGGTTGGAGAAGATCTCGCGGAACGCCGAGAGTTCGCTGGCACTCATGATCATTATCCCTTTCTTCTTCATGGGTGCTCCCTTCTCGTTGACAGGGTTGACCTCGATTGCGAGGGAAGGGGCACGTGACTTGGTGCCGGGAAGCTTGATGATCGAGACACCTTTGAGCGAGGTGTTCTTCCTCTCCCAGTCTTCCCCACCCTCGAGAAATGCCCGCAGTACTTCGTTCAATTCCATAGGGAAGAGATGTGGGACAGGATATAAAAAAACCCTGCGGTTTGCGGGGTGAAAGAGCACATCTGCGGTCCCATGTCTTCATGGTCGGGGCATCGGTCAGGGAGACCCCCTCTTCTCCCAATCGTATCATGGTTCAACGCGAACCCCCTGCCTGCAGTGCATGTGCCCTCACCGCCAGGGTTTAGTGTGCCGGGGACAGATCAGACATGCACAGAAGTGGTCCCCCGTGCCATCCATTTCGCTTCGTCCCGACCAGCCGTTTGACCTCGACCTGACCCTATCCTGCGGCCAGGTCTTCCGCTGGGAGAGAGATGCCCGGGGAGTATGGAGCGGGGTCGTAGGAGATTCCCTTATCCGGATCTGCCAGCAGGGGCAGTCGCTCACATTCGAAGGGGTAGACAGGAAGTTCATCCAGACCTATTTCCAGCTTGAGGAGGACCTTCCCGCGATCCTCGGCTCCATAGACCGGGACCCGCTTGTCCATTCCGCCATCTGCCGGTGCCGCGGTCTCCGGATCGTCCGCCAACCAGGATGGGAGTGCCTCGCCTCCTACATCATCGCTACGTTTGCCAACATCCCGGGTATAAAGCGGCGGATATCTCACCTCTGCCGCTGTTTCGGGAACCCTTTCTTTGGGTCAGGAGGAGAGTGCTATACCTTCCCCTCTCCAGAGACAATCGCGTTCAGGGAGCCCTGCCGGATCGCGGAATGCCGCCTGGGGTACCGGGCACCTTACCTCAAGGAGACTGCACGGCTCCTTGCCGGAGATCCGGGCTGGGAAGAACGGCTCCGGGAACTCCCCTACGACGCGGCGAGACGGGATCTCCTCCGCCTCAAGGGGGTCGGGAAAAAAGTCGCCGATTGCGTGCTCCTCTTTGCATTCGGCAAATACGAGGCGTTCCCCGTGGATGTCTGGATCCAGCGCATCCTGGCGACCAGGTATCCCGGGGGAGAGTCCCTCCGCACGTATGACCAGTGCAGCAGGTTCGGGAGGTCCCACTTTGGGGAGTATGCCGGGTATGCGCAGGAATATCTCTTCTGCGACAGGGCAATTCTTGCCGGAGAGGGCAGGGGGGATCAGGTCCCCGTCTCCCAGCCTGAAAGGTAATCCCGTTGTTCTGGAGTGAGCTCGTCGATAGAAAGGCCGAGCGATGCGAGTTTCTTCCTCGCAACCGCATCGTCGATATCCGAAGGGACTTCGTAGACGCCGGGGGACATGCTCCGCCCACAGGAGACGATATGGCGGGCACAGAGCGCCTGCAGGGCAAAGCTCAGGTCCATGACCTCGATGGGATGGCCCATCCCCTTGGGAATTGCCAGGTTCACCAGCCGGCCCTCCGCGAGGACATGGATCTCTTTTCCGTCCACGCGGTAGGTGTCGATTCCGTCACGCCGGGTCACGGACCCTGCGTTCGCCTCCAGCCACTGGAGGTCGATCTCAACATTGAAATGCCCGGCATTCGCCAGCACCGCACCGGGCCGCATTACCCGGAAGTGCCGGGCGGTAATCACCGAAGTGTTCCCTGTGGTGGTGATGAAGATCTCCCCCCTTTCCACGGCCACATCCATTGGCATGACGAGAAACCCGTCCATGTAGGCCTCGAGCGCACGACGCGGGTCCACCTCGGTGACGATGACCCGTGCGCCGAGACCGTGGAGTTTGCGTGCAAGGCCCCTCCCGCAGAAGCCGTATCCCGCGACCACGACTGCCTTCCCGGCGATCAGCATGTTCGTGGTGAGCATGATGGCCGAGAGTGCGCTCTCACCGGTGCCATGGACATTGTCAAAGAACCGTTTCATCGGGGTGTCGTTCACCGCGATGACCGGGAACCTGAGCTTCCCATCGCCTGCCATGGCCCTGAGCCGGTGCACCCCGGTGGTGGTCTCCTCGCACCCGCCGATGACGTCCGGGAGGAGATCGGTCCTCGCGGTATGGAGACGATGGATGAGGTCCATGCCGTCGTCGATAGTCACCTGGGGGCGGGCATCCAGCACCCTGTCGATGGCCGCGTAATATTCCCCTGTCGTGGCACCGCGCTTTGCATAGCAGTGCACACCTTTCACCCGCGAAAGCGCCGCGGCAACGTCGTCCTGCGTGCTGAGAGGGTTGCAACCGGTGATATATACGTCAGCGCCGCCGGCTGCAAGCGTCTCCACGAGGCACGCGGTCTTTGCTTCGACGTGGAGGGCCATGCCTACCCGTATCCCCCGGAACGGCATTTCCCTGATGAACTCCTCGCGTATGGAGGAGAGCACCGGCATGAACTGACGGGCCCATGCCATCTTCTTCTCTCCGGTCTCCATGGAACACACCATCCCTCCGGGGAGATCACACCAGTCCCCGGCATTTCTCTTAAGAAATTCCGTCTGCAGAGTGATAAAAACCCCGGGTCGCGCATGTCATAATCCTCTTATCCCCTCCGCACCCACACTCTTTCCATGACGCTTACCCGTCGGATCATCCCCTGCCTTGACCTGAAAGGCGGGAGGGTAGTGAAGGGGACCCACTTCCTGGATTTGAGGGACGCAGGGGACCCGGTAGAGCTGGCGCAACGGTACAACGAACAGGGTGCTGACGAGGTGGTCTTCCTTGACATCACCGCGTCAAAGGAGCAGCGCGGGACCATCATCGAGGTGATCGAGCGGGCCGCCGACCAGCTCTTCCTCCCCCTCACTGTCGGTGGGGGAATACGCTCGGTCGAGGATATCCAGCAGATCCTCCGCGCCGGGGCCGACAAGGTGAGCATCAATACGAGCGCGGTGCACGACCCGTCACTGCTGAGCAGGGGGGCAGAGAAGTTCGGGACCCAGTGCATTGTGCTCGCTGAGGACGTGAAGAGAAACTTTTCCGACAATCCCGCTGCCACCCCGGTCACCCTCCCGGACGGCAGGACCTGCTGGTACGAGGTGGTGATCTACGGCGGGAGCAAGCCTACCGGGATCGATGCCGTTGCCTGGGCCAGGGAGGCCGAGGAGAGGGGTGCGGGCGAGATCCTCCTTACAAGCATGGAGACGGACGGGACCAAGAATGGGTTTGATATCCCCATCACTGCCGCGATATCGGAGGCAGTGGGGGTACCGGTCATCGCCAGCGGCGGTGTGGGAACGCTCGAGCATTTCTATGACGGGTTCGTGCGTGGAAAAGCGGACGCATGCCTCGCGGCAAGCGTCTTTCACTACGGGGAGATGACCGTCCGCCAGGTCAAGGAGTACCTAGCCCGGCGGGGTATCCCGGTACGGCTGTGAGGTCAATCTCCACGGCCGCAACGGGATGTTCGAGTTCGAAGGCGTTCAGCACCGCGGGATGGATCTCCCCAAAGACACCGATCGGACGGCCAGCCGCGACAATGCTGCCCCTCCTCCCCCCGATGAAGGCAGGATCCTCCGACTCCTCCGAGGTATAGGGGATCGACAACTCCCTGCACATCGCGTCCGCAACGGCATACGCCTCTGAGAAGTCCGCTGCCGGGTGAAGTGAGACAAAGGCCGCCTTCTGGAAGGTCAGAAGATCCCTGACCACGTCACCGACCGCAAAGAGCCGCTGCGGAAGCTCGCGATGCCGGTTGAACTGGAGTGTCTCGATGAGAAGAGGAAGGAGCCCGGTCCTCACGATGGTGTTCTCCTCGCTGATAGGGTGAAGGACGGAGAGGGTTTCGGGAGCAACGGGGCGCTGCATCTTCCCATACATCACCTTCTCGCTTGTGAGCGTGAATGGAATCACCTCCTGGTACCCGAGGCCTGACCCGAGCGAACGGACAGCGGATGCAACGGCCATCACCGGGTGGGCCCTGCCGATCGTGAAGGTCGGCGGGAGCTCTGCCCTGAAGTTCTCGTACCCGTACGCGATCGCTGCGTCCTCGAAGATATCCCAGTCATGCATGATATCGGCCCGGTAACAGGGAACCATGACCCTGACCTTGTCATCTCCCGCGGGTTCTGCCGAGAACCGCATCTTTCCGAGGAGGAGGGAGAGTCCGGCAGGGGTGAGATCAGCGCCGAGAAGGGCGCTGCACTCGCGGGCGCTCACCAGCCGGGTAGAGGGTGCCAGGGTGGGAATATGGTTTCCCGCGACATCCACGCTCTCGATCCGGCCGCCGGCATCGGCAAGGGCCGTGCAGATGATATTCACCGCGGTCATTACCGCCCGTTCGTCTGTTCCCGTCGTATCAAGGAGAAGGTTTCTCGATTCACCGGTCACGCGGGTCAGCTCGCCGTTGATAATGGGAGGAAACGAGAGGACCTGGTTGCAGGCATCCACGATCAGGGGGAACTTCGGAAAGCCCCTGACGATATCGGCGTAGGCGCGCCCCTTGGGGTGCTCATCGAGGATCTCCTCCATGGTCATCTCTCTCTCGTAGTCCAGAGGCACGAATGCCCTGGTACGTTCCTCCGCGATGTACCGGAATGGCGGGGTCACGCGGTCAAGGTCGTGGATCCCTATCGCCACCTTGCTCCTGCCGCGGCCCAGCGCCCAGTGGAGGGCCTCCTGGAGGCCCATCAGCGAGAGGATCGCTTCCTCGTCAAGTTGTATTCCCCTGATGACCGCGGTGCCGAGATACGGGCGTATCGAGGCAAGCCCCGGGTCGACCGAGAAACTGATCCCGGAGGGCGTGACATGGTACTGGGGAAGTCCCGTCTCAAGCCCGAGGAACCCTCGCATCGCCCTCGCAACACCCTCGACCGAGAAGAGGTCGGGGCGCGAGGGGAAGAACTCCACATCGACATGATCCTCCTCGACCCGCTCGATATCAGACCCTATCATTGGAAGGCGCGCGAGTATCGTCTCCCTGTCGGATCCCACCAGCCTCTCGAGGTAACGGTAATACAGCGTGATGACTGCCATATCAGGCACCTCCCCTGGTCTTTCCGGGCTGGTGCCACAGGGGCGTCTCCCGCACAAAGTCGATATCGGTCCTGTACAGCTGCCGGAGATCCTTCAATCCCAGCCGGAGCATCGCGACCCGGCTTACGCCAAGGCCCCATGCGAGCACGGGATGGGTGACGCCCCACGGTGCCCTCACCTCTTCCCTGAAGATCCCTGCACCCCCCATCTCGACCCAGCCCAAGCCGTCGACATACACCTCGGGTTCCACCGACGGCTCGGTATAGGGGAAGTATCCGGGCCTGAACCGGACGTCCTCGAATCCCATGCGACCGTAGAACTCCTTCAGGAACCCGAGGAGGTGGCGGAACGTGACGTCCCGGTCCATGACGATTCCTTCAAGCTGCTCGAATTCGGCCAGGTGGGTGGCGTCGATTGACTCTCTCCGGTAGACCCTGCCGATGCAGAAGACCTTTACCGGGGGCTCGGGATGCGCAACAAGGTGCTGAATGGAGAGGCTCGTCGTGTGGGTGCGCAGCACGCACTGTTCTGCCTTCTCCCTGTTCCACTGTCCTCCCCACCCTGTCGAGGAGGTGGTCCCTCCGTGGAGGTGCATGTCTCTCACCCTCTCGAACCCGGCCGGGAGCGAAACGGTCTCCTTCAGGAAGAACGTGTCCTGCATCTCCCTGGCCGGGTGATCCTGTGGCTGGAAGAGGGCATCGAAGTTCCAGAACGAACTCTGGGCGAGGCCCCCGTAGATCTCGGAGAAACCCATCTCGAGGAGGATCTGGCGCATCTCGTCCAGGATCCTCTGGTAAGGATGGACTTTCCCGGGGAAGACCTTCCGGGGCAGGGTCTCAAGGCTGTATCGCCTGAGGCGAAGATCCTTCCAGGCGCCGCTCTTGATCTGCTCGCGAGAGAGAGTTCCCACCTCCTCCTCGAGGTCAAGCCCCTTCGCTGCGAGGGCCTCGCCCTCGGGGGTCAGGGATACCATATAGCGTGTCTCCTGGTGCTCGGTGAGAAGGCCCCGCTTCTGCAGGATCGCGACCCCGTCGCCACCCCTGGATAGGTCAGAGAGGGCGACCTCGTCCTCCCCGGGCGCGTCCCGGCCGGTCTTCTCCACCACCCCGTCGCAGACCTTCACCCACCCCTTTTTTCGCATCTGGCCTATCCCGACACGGGATAATGGATGCGTGGTGAGTTCGGACATCGGGACCCGCTCCCCGAAACTTTCAAGCAGCTGGCGCTCGGGCAGGCCATCCCTCGCATACCGGGCTCCCTCCTCTGTGAGATGGTATGTGGTGTCGACCTTCTTCATCACATTGGCAAGGCCGCGATTCTCCAGCAGAAAGGCAAACTGGATCACCGACTCGGCGGTCGTCTCCATGCGGGCCGCAAGGGTGGCCGGATCTGCTCTTTTCAGCGGTTCAAGAACTCTCAAGAGTCGTTTTTCATTCAGTGACAGGTCCATCTCACTCCACCTTCACCAGGTGTGCCACAGCCTCCATCCTCTCCCGGAAGTCCCGGACAAAGGCCAGCACCCGTTCTGCGGTCTCCTTCTTGCACTGCCCGCACATCAGCTCGCCCGCGAGGCAGCGCCTCCGGATCTCGGCAAGCTCGGCATCGTCATCCACCATGTGGAAGAGGTTCAGGAGGTAGAGGGGACACCTGTCGGGCTCACCGCCCTGCTCTTTCTGCTCCGCGAGCGTCGGCCGGCCTCCCGTGAGGGCAGCCATCACCTTCTTTCTCACCACCTCGTCCGGCTCCGTGAAGGTGATCGTGCTCTCCGGTACACTGCTCGACATCTTTCCGCCCTGGAGGCCGGGGATGAAGCGATGGTAGGTCGACGAGGGAGTGAAAAAGCCATACCCGCCATGGGCGATCTCGATATTACGCACCTCGACGCTCACATCGGTGCATCTCCCTCCGGGGATATCGACGTGACCTTCATACTTCTTAGATCCGGCAAATCTCCGGTGCACCTCCCCGAGGGCTGCGGGAGGGGCATTCTTTGACCGAACACTGATGTATCCGTCCCTCTCTTCTACGGTGAACATCCTGAGCTTGTGGGCGACCCCCCTGGTCAGGCGGATGTGCGGGTCCTGGTCGATGCCGACCGGGACGATGGTGGGAGCCGGGGGGCTGTCCACCTGGGGATAGAGGATATCGGCAACCTGGGTGATCACGCTCTCGGCATGCGCAAGTGCGGTCTCGTCCGAGAACCCGTAGATTGCCTGGAGTTCAGAGAAGTTCACCTTCGTTGCGGCCTCGAAGGCGAGGTCCATCAGGCGCTTGTTGCGGCTCTGGAAATAGGTGTGCCCCTGGTAGCCCAGCGCATGGAGACACTGGAGATACTCCTTCCCGTACTCGTCGCACTTCTGCCAGGGGATATCGCGCACCGCGTGGGCTTCCCGGTCAGCAATGGTAATATACCCTGTCCCTCCCTGCTGCACGTGCCATACCACCTCCTTCATCACCATCAGGTGGCCGAGATGCGGGTGGCCGGAAGGCATGAATCCGGTCAGGACATGAAAGCGCCGGTTGTCCCTGATGGCCTCGGCGATCTGGCGATAATCCCGGTGGCCCACCACCACACCCCGGCTGATGAATGACGGTACATGGGGGAGGATGCCATCGATGCTGCTGATAGGTTCGATACCGAACATTGAGAAGAGCTTCTCGATATCGTCGGACTGCTGGCTGGACCAGGGGTTTAAGGGTGCCTGCATGCGTTATCTACTCACAGTTTAATCCGGGCAAATTCCACGTATTGGATTCCTTGACTATGTTCGCACCCGAACAACATCTTCTTTTTCACACTGTGAGCCAGGCGGACGGACCTCGATATGGCGCTCATCGGAAGGCTTGCGCCTGCAGGAAGGGCCTGCACCAGCATCTCGGAATGGACCTTCTTTCCTGAATAGACACGGAAGTGATGGCCGAACTTGTAGCCGGTCCGGGGTACGAACCCGCGGTTCCTCATGTCTTCGTAGACCGCAACCTTCTCCGGGAACTCGATGTCGGACTCGTGCGCCATCCCGTAATAGCGCTCAGGGTCAATCGGTTCTCCGTTCCTCTGCAGCGTGAGCCGGCCCGAGCGCATCAGGTTCAGGATCTCGAGCGGAGCGAGCACGAGGCGGCCCGGGTCAAGCTGCATACCGTAACTGCCGGGAACCGCCGACCCGGATGGCGGGACATGGACAATCGCATACTTCCCGACCAGTTCGCCCCTGGTGTTCCATTCCTCCTCCTCCTTCTCCACCTGTGGGAGTGTCGGCATCTTCACCTCGTAATAGGTCAGCTCGTTCTCATCATCGACCACCGCAAGGACGTGCTGCTTTCGCAGGTTGAGCGAGGCTGCCGCCTCTCCGAGAAGCCCGGAGAAGTCGATCAGGTCCCTCTCGGAGATTACCCTGACCAGGTACTGGGACTGGCCCGTTCCAGGCCTCTCTCCCCTCCGGAAGACGCGGAAGTCATGCGGGCCGGTCTGCACGACGTATCCCCTCTCCCGGATGTCACGGTACACCAGGTAACTCCGCATGAATTCGGGCCTCTCTGCGCAGACGGCCAGGAGACGGTCGAATGAATACCCTGCGACCTCGAGCCTTCCCCGATGAACAAGATAGAGGGCCTCTTCGGGCGCGAGCCGTATTCCCTCCTTTTCCGGCCTGCCATACCCGCTCTGGTCGTAGAGTGCCCGCCCCTCGTGGCCTGCCCGCACCCACGTCCCGTCAAAAGTCGCTTTCACTGTATACCCATTGGAAGAATGCGCTCATAATATCATGCCGCGATGCAGTATGCCTTATGGAACAGGATTACCCCAAAAACAGGCATCAGATCACTCTTATAGAATACCAGGAGATATGCCCTGAATACCCTTTTGTGGGATATATATAACTCCTTTTTGCATTTCGAAGAGATTCTGGCTGCGCGAGGGGGCCAGGTTGCCAGGGGAATTGCATTACTTATGTAATACAATTGTAGTACTTTTTCGCGGAAAAACGGCCGCAGAGAGAAGGACTTATACCATTCCGGCTGGAAACCTCTCTTTTCATGTATCAGGGGGAGATTGCCCCGGGGGAATGCGATGGCGGTTTTCGACCAGGCGGGGTGAAGGGGATATGATCAATTGTGCCGGGTTTCTCGAGCGATCCGCGGTGAACGGGCCCGGGAGAAGAGCGGTCGTATGGGTCCAGGGGTGCCCGCTCCGCTGCCCTGGTTGTTTCAACCGGGACCTTTGGTCATTCAGGAAGGCAAATTTCGTCCACGAGGAGATGCTGGCGGAGCGCATTCTCTCCATCCCCGGGATCGAGGGGGTGTCGTTTTCCGGCGGGGAACCGTTCTGCCAGGCAGCCCCCCTTGCAACACTCGGGAAAATAATCCGCGATGCGGGCAGGTCCGTCGTGACGTTCAGCGGGTATCCGATAGAGAATCTCCTGCGAAGCCGGCGGCAGGACTGGAGGGCGCTCCTGCAGGAAACCGATCTTCTCGTGGCAGGACCCTACCTCCAGGAACTCCGCATGGAATCATCTCTTTGTGCCTCTTCAAACCAGGTGGCAGCCTTCCTTTCCGGGAGGATCACTCCTTATCAAGAAGAGGCAGACAAAGGAGAGTCAGTCGAGTTCACCATATGCCGCGATGGGGAGATCACCACCACCGGGTTCCCGAAGAGGGCCCCTCTTCCTTTCGAGCGGGGGTGCACCTGATCCATGTCGCACTTCTCAAAAGTGAAGACCGCCTTCAAGGACCAGTCTCTTCTCGCACAATGCCTCGAGGAGATGGGCTACCAGGTCGAGACAGGGGGGACCATCAGGGGTTACCATGGCGTGCAGCAGGTTGACCTCTCTGTTGCTGGAAGAGACGGGTACGGCGTGGGGTTCGTCCGGAACGGAGATGGCTGTTACGATCTCCTGGCAGACTCCTGGGGAGTGAAGGGTGCAGATAAAAAAATCCTCGATTCCCTGCGCCGGAACTACCCCCGAATCCAGCAGGAGTACGCCCGGAGGACGGTGCGTGAGCAGGCAGAACGTGAAGGATATACCATGGTAGAAGAGGTTGAGCAGGAAGACGGCTCGGTCCGCATCGTGGTCCGGAGATGGGCATGAGAACAGATGCCAGCGAGCAGGATATCCCCTCCCAGGTCGACCTCTGCCTGAGGGCACGCATCACCTTGCTCATCCTGCACACCGCCGAGGAGGAGAGGGCGATCAGGATGCTCCAGGATGTCTGCGGCCGCTTCTCCCCCAAAAGGCCTTTTTTCACCTGGGACCATTCAGACGGGTTTGCGGGGCCGGCCGGCACACCCTGCAGGGGCTCTTCTGCGAGAGATCCCCTCGTAGCCCTCGAAGAGATGGAGAAGACCGACGAAGCCTCCGTGATCGTGCTCAAGGACTTCCATGAGTTCTGGGGAAACCCTGGCGTGAAGCGAAGGCTCCGGAACCTGGCCCAGAAGTTCCGGTTCTCCCGCAGGACCATGGTGGTGGTCACCCCGTCATTGAAGGTGCCCGAGGAGATCCGTGACGATGCGGTCGTGCTTCACGTGCCCCCGCCTTCTGCGAGGGATCTCGAGCACGAACTCGACCGGCTGCTGCGCGGGAGCGGGGCAGGAGATTCCCTCACCCCCCTCGGGCGGGAGAAGCTGATCCAGGCAGCCCTCGGGATGTCCCTCAACCAGGCCTGCAGGTCGTTTTCGAAGGCGATTGTCCGCCGCGGGCGCCTCGATGACCGCGACATCGATTCAGTGGTCTCCGAGAAGAAGGACATCCTCTCCCAGAGCGAGGCGCTCGAGTTCTACAGCGCCACAGAGACCGCAGAGAACGTAGGCGGGCTTTCCGTGCTGAAGGAGTGGCTCCGCCTGAGGGAGCGGGCATTCTCGCGCGAGGCCCGGGAGTACGGGCTGCCGTCTCCGAAGGGGATCGCCCTGATAGGCATCCCCGGGACCGGAAAGAGCCTCACGGCAAAGATGATTGCCGGGATGTGGAGGCTCCCGCTGCTCCGCCTCGACGTGGGAGCGCTCTTCGGGAGCTTTGTCGGGGAGTCTGAGGAGCGCACCCGCCGTGCACTTGCCCTTGCAGAGACCATCTCGCCCTGCATCCTCTGGATCGACGAGATGGAGAAGGCATTTTCGTTCGGGAACGGTGACTCCGGGACCAGCCAGAGGGTCTTTGCGACCATCCTCACCTGGATGCAGGACAAGACCTCCCCCTGCTTCGTGGTGGCGACGGCAAACGACATCTCTGCGCTCCCCCCGGAGCTCCTTCGCAAGGGGAGGTTTGACGAGGTGTTCTTCCTCGACCTCCCCTCGCTTGGAGAGCGCAGGGAGATATTCTCGGTCCACCTGCGGAGGCGCGGACTCCTTCCCGACGACTTCGAACTGGACCGCCTGGCTGCGGCGTCCGAGGGTTACGTGGGTGCCGAGATTGAGCAGACGGTCATCGATGCAATGTACCATGCATTCAACCAGGATATGCGGCGGGTCACCACCGGCGACATACTCACCGCGCTGGGGGCACAGGTGCCGCTCTCGATCTCGCAGAAGGAAGTGATCGGGGGACTTCGGGCGTGGCTGACTGAGGGGCGGGCACTGTCGGCGTCTCCACCAGCTACCCCTGCCGGGATTCCGGGCGGATCGATCTGCCTGGAGCCGGTCGTCTCCCCTGCCAACCGGTGAATACCCATGCCCGCGATGGACCGGATGATCACCCGCGTCTCCTGCGGGACCCCGCTGATCGGGAGGCTAATCCGCTCGTCTGCAATTACAGGGCTCGCGGTCGCGGCCAGGTGTGGGGACAATGGTGCAGTACGTGCACTCTCGCGGGCATTTGTGGATTCGGTCCATCCTGATGTGAGGGATGCAGCACGGGAGTGCCTCTCCTCCCTTGAATCCCCGGACGCCCTCGAAGCCTTCTGTGACTGCGTACTCGGGGAGGGGGACCCCCGCCTCATCTCCATCGCCAGGAAATGCGGATATCTCCCCCGCAGCGATGAGAGAAAGGCACTGTTTCTCTTCCTCACCGGGGAGATTGCGGCCTGGCGGGAACTCGATCTCCTCGAAGGTCACCCTTTGCTCGAAAAGTCGCTCCTCTCTGCACCGCCGGATATCCGTTCGAGGGCGCTCGCACAGGCCAGGGAGCAGGGAATCGCACGCCTTTTCCACGCGCTCGCAGACCGCCCTGATGCGCCCGGGTGGTCGACTGGAGACTGGAGCGCACACTTCGATTTTTGCAGAAAGGAGAGGCGATGGGATGAACTGTATGCACTCCTCTTCCTCGCACCATTGCCATACGCCGTGGACGCAGTCCAAACGCTCCGTGTATCCGGGTACAAGCCCCCGGACACAGACCTCGCGCTCTGGAAGGACCTCCTTGCCCTGGTCCCGGACCGCTGGAGATACCCTGAACTCCCGGAGGCACCATCCGGGATGCTTTCAGGCCCCGGCGGCAGGGTCGAGCAGGCGGCATTCTCCCCTGATGGGACACACCTTGCGACGCTTGGTTGCGACGGCACACTCTGCCAGTGGTCCCTGCCCGGAGGAGTCCTCCTCTCTTCATGCAGACCGGCATGCGGAGGCATCACCACCCTCGCATACGCCCCGGGAGGACTTGCCCTTGTTCTGGGGGGAAACGACGGGCGGGTGAGGGTGCTCGGGACAGGGAACAGCACGGAGATCCGCGAGTGGCAGGCCCACGGCAGCGCAGTGGCCGCGATTGCCTTTCCTCCCGAAGGCGACACCCTTCTCTCGGCAGGTTTTGACGGGACTGTCTGCACCTGGACCTGGCCTGGTGGAGAGGTGGCGGACCGAAGGCACCTCCATGATTGCGCCGTCGCAGCCCTTGCATGTCATGGCGACCTGGTTGCCTCCGGTGGCAGGGACGGGACCGTGATGCTCTGGAAGAGAGGCGATATGGAATATGCGGAGATCCAGGGGGGAGGAGACGCGATTCGGGGTCTCACCTTCTCCTGCGAAGGAGCGGCCCTGGCCGGGATTGACGAGAGAGGCACGTTCAGGACCTGGAACTGCGAGGATGGCGCTCTCCGCATGCTCACGCCGTCCCATGCAAAGCGGTTCATCGCATGGTGCCACACTCCCTCCGGGGACTTCGGGGCGATGGCCACTGACGAACACACCGCGGTGCTTTTCTCCCCCTCCGAAGCCAGGGAGGTGCTCCGCTTCGATGTGCCGGGGCAGGGAATCACGTGCCTTGCACTCCACCCGGGGGGAGCCTTTCTCCTTGCAGGTTGCCGGGACGGATACCTCCACACCTGGTCAATCCCTGAGGGAAAGAGACTCCACTTTATGAAGGCCCACCAGGGACAGGTCCAGCTCCTGGCAGTCAACAGTTCGGGGACCGGGGCGATCAGCGCGGGGTGGGATGGATCGGTCCGGCTCAGGGCGCTGCCTGGCGGTGAACTGCAGACCGTCATGCAGGGCCCCGGCGCTGCTATCCGCTGCCTTGCGGCCACCCCATGCGGAGAAGTCCTCTCCTGCGGGAGCGAGGGCGGGATTCTCATGGTGTGGGAGACACGATCGCAGGAACTGGTGCACTGGCACAACCTCTTCTGCGGCCGGATAGAATGCCTCGCACTCGACCCTTCCGGCACCCTGGCCGCATGCGGGGATGCGCAGGGCAGGGTCTCGCTCTGGGATATCGAGACCGGTTCTCTTCGGGCAACCCTGGAGGGACACGAGGGCGGGGTGCATGCCCTTGCCGTGAGCCTCGAGGGGGATCTCCTCGCGAGCGCGGGCTGGGACGGCGTTGTCCGCGTCTGGTCGCTTCCCGAAGGCACCCACGTCGCATCCCTTGAGGGGCATGGAAGTGCCGTCACTTCCCTTTCATTCTCGCCGGCAGGGCGCTTCCTCGTCAGCGGTTCACACGACCGGTCTGCCATCGTGTGGGATCTGGAATCGTGCGAAATGAATGCACGCATTTCCGGCCACTCGCACGTGGTCTCCTGCCTTGGGATTTCGGGCGATGGCCGTATCCTCGCAACCGGGAGCTGGGACCGGGCAATCCGGCTCTGGAGCCTCCCATCAGGTGCGCCGATGGGAACTCCCCTCATACATGCCGGGAGGGTCCGGTCCCTCGCGGTGCACCCTGACGGGAATTTGCTCGTGAGCGCCGTCGATGGCGGGACCATCTCCATCTGGGCACTCCCCGGAGGGGAGCTCATCCGCAACCGCGTGGTCAGGGCCGATGCGCGCAACGGCATCTGTATCATCCCCGGTATGCACTGGGTGGCTTCCGCAGGCCTGGACGGATCACTTAACCTCTCCGGGCTCCCCTGGGCAAAACCGATGAGCCGGACCACCCCCGCCGATATTGGATACGTGCAGACATGCATCAGCCGCGCTTCCTCTCATCAGGATATCCGGCAGTGGAAATTCCTCGAGCGCCTCCTGGCCGGCAGGTTCCGCCAGTGCATCGCGTATGGCGGTGCCGGGATGCCGGCCGGCCCGCATGATATTGAGATTGTCGAAGAACCAGTGAGATCCGAAGCCGTCGCGTGCGGGGTGAGGATGTAATGCCACTCAGGGTCTCCATCGATTTTGGCACTTCGAACACCGTGATTGCATGCTGGGACGAGGGCCAGGGATCCGCACGGGTGCGGGAGATTCCCGGGTGGTCCCGCCCCTGCAATGCAGAACCGCGAAACACCCCGGTGATCCCCTCCCTTATCCACTACGGCGGGGAAGAGGCCCGGTGGATCGGACAGCAGGTGCATGACCGCGGCCTCCTCGATTCCCCTTCCACCGTTCGCTGGATGAAGCACTACATCTCCACCAGGAGCCCGGTCCGGGTCCCGCTGCCCGGAGGGAGCAGGAGTTACCGCGAGGTGGGTGCCGATTTCCTCCAGGCCATACTCTCATCCATCCTGCCTGCACAGGGTTGTGAGGAGATCGAGGCTGTCTTCCCGGTGCCGGTAGAATCGTTCGAGCATTACCAGGACTGGATCATCTCCCTTGCCGGCTCCGCGGGAATTGGCAGGGTCCGGGTAGTCGACGAGGCGACTGCCGCCGCGGTGGCGTCCGGCTTCACGCTCATACCCGGGGAGGTGTTCATGCTCTTTGACATGGGGGGCGGGACCCTTGACGTCTCGGTGGTCCGCCTCGAGGACAAAGGTGATAGTCCCGGCCGCCGCTGCAGAGTGCTCGGGAAAGCGGGGGATGATATCGGCGGGATGCGGATGGACCAGTGGATCTTCGGCGAGGTATGGGAGAGGTGCATGTCCACCTGCGATGAGCGGTCGAGAAAGGCGCTCTCGCGTCCCCTGCTCTCGGCATGCGAGAGGGCAAAGGAGGCACTATCCCTTGGAGAGGAGACGGAAATTTCCGCGTGCACCGGCACTCATGACCGGTGTGAACTCTCGATTCCCTACACGAGGACCGAGTTCGAGCGCCTCATGGAAGAGAAGGGGGTCTTTCCCCGCCTCAATGCAGTTATCCAGAGGGCACTCCAGGGGGCCTATTCGCGGGGTTTTGCAGAGGACGACCTTGCCGGCGTGGTCATGGTGGGGGGGTGCAGCCAGATCCCGGCCATAAAAAAAGCGCTCGAGTACCGGTTCGGGCGGCAGAATGTCCGGCACGCCCATCCCCTGGAGACGGTTGCCCGGGGAGCGGCAGCGTGCGCGGCCGAAATTGACCTTGACGACCATGTCCAGCACGACTATGCCCTCAGGTTCTGGAACCCGCGGAGCGCAGAGCATGAATACCGTATCCTCGTCCGGCAGGGTGACCCGTACCCGAGCATTCGCCCCGTGGCCCGTCTCCTCGTCAGGGCAACCTATGATGGCCAGTCCCAGTTGGGAGTTCCCATCTTCGAGATGGGAAAAGCCAGGAGTAATGCCCGGTCTTCGCAGAGGGAACTCGTGAGCGAGCCGGGGGGCGGGGTCCGGCTCATGGACATCCCGGACGATGAACAGGCCGGGACGCACGCCTTCTGGATGAACGAGAATGCCCCCTTCTTCATCACGGCGAATCCTCCCGCCGCAAGAGACGAGTCCAGGTTCGAGCTTTCCTTCTCCCTTGACGGGAACAAGAGGCTCCTTGTCACTGCCCGTGACAACCGGACGGGGCAGGTGGTGGTGAAGGACCAGCCGGTGGTGAGGCTGGTATGAAGTGGTGATGCAAAATGGAGATGCAGGAACTTGAGATAGTGATCGGGCGGGACGGCCAGGTGGCCGTCTCCGTGAAAGGCGTCCGGGGGCCAGGATGCCTGGCCCTCACCAGGGCGCTTGAAGAGCGGCTCGGCGACGTGGTTGGGAGGACCCACAAGGCGGAGTTCTATTCGTCGTCAGAAGGTGCAATGGTCCAGGAACGCCCGCTGGAAAATGTGGGCGAAAGGAGGGCGTAAACCACATACTGCGATATGATGGAGCATAGGTTTAGAGACAGGGTCCCATAAAGACAGGAGGGGGTTCACCCTCCCTGGACTCTCCCCGCGCACCTCCCATCGCAAGGGGACTTTTAGCCCCTTCTGCTCCCGGCAAGCTCCCTCACCTTCGCGATATTCCCCCTGTCGTCACGCCTCTCATCGACAGGTGTCTCGCAGATCAGGGGCCTTGTGCGGAAAAAGTCATCGTGGAGCATCAGGGAGAACGCCTCTTCGCCTATGGAGCCGAGGCCGATGTGCTCGTGCCGGTCGAGACCGCTCCCAAGAGTCCCCTTCGAATCGTTGAGGTGGATGAGACGGACGTGTGCAAGCCCGATGACCTCCTCGAGCATACCGAGAGTCTCTGCGATTCCCTTGGAGTTGCGGAGCTCGTATCCCGCGCCGAAGGCGTGGCAGGTGTCAAAGCAGACCCCCACCCGCTCCTGGCGTGATATCCCGTCCATCACGGCCCGGATGTCTTCGAATGTGCTCCCGACACCGTTCTTCTCTCCTGCAGTATTCTCGAGGAGGAGCATGACCCGGTTCGGTGCGGCCTCGAGCGCCTTGTTGGTGGCATGGATGACCCGGGCCCTCCCGGCCTCGATGCCGTCACCGAGATGATGCCCCAGGTGGGTGACGAGGAACGGGATCCCAAGCGTGCCGCAGCGCAGGAGTTCGGCAGCAAGGGTCGCGCACGACTTTTCATACATGTCCTCTCGCGGCGTTGCAAGGTTTGGGAGATAGGGCATGTGGTCAAACACCGGGGAGATGCCGGATCCTGCCAGGGATTCTTTGAACTGCTCCACGTCGCCGGGAGAGAGGTCCCTGTACCCCCATCCCCGCGGGTTTCGTGAGAATATCTGGAATGTATCGCAGCCAATGTCTGCAGCACGCTCCACCGCAAGGGAAATAGACCCTGCGATGGAGACGTGGACTCCAACCCTGACCATGCGGGCTCAGTTCCTCCCGCAATTACCATGCGACATACCATCTGATCGGGACCCGCGGGGAAAAAAAGGATTGGTACGGGAAGGTGGCCGTGGACAGAACTGGCAGGACGGGATTATTTCCCGACCCCGGCGAGGACGCTGTTGATCTCCTGGAGGACCGCCTCTTTCTTGAACGGCTTGATAATGAACCCTGCTGCCCCCTTCTTCACGACGTCCCTGATGGTATACTCCTGGTGGTCCCCGGAACAGATGATCACCCGGGTGGAGGGGCTGATCTTCCTTATCTCCTCGAGCGTCTGGGGCCCACGCATCTTGGGCATGATGACGTCCAGTATGACCACGTCGGGATTGGTCTCCCTGACCTTCTGCAGGGCCTCGACCCCATCGCTCGCCTCGCCCACTACCTCGTGGCCGCCTGATATGAGGATCTGCCCAAGGAGGTACCGGGTGAGCTCGGAATCATCGACAAGGAGGACTTTTCCCATAATCTCTATGTCTCTTTTGGGGACTCATTATATAAAACATGCCCGGAAACCTGCATGTTTAACGCCGGATCAATGATTCCAATTCCCGGATAATTTCGTTTCCGAACTCGACTGTCCCGTACATTCCTCCCATGTCCCTGGTCCTGACGTCTCGTGCACGCACCCTGTTGATTGCCGTCTCGATGAGCCTCGCAGACTCCGGGTCGTTTGCGCGGTGCATGAGCAGCATCGAGGCGCTCCGGAGTGCAGCGATAGGGTTTGCCAGGTTCTTCCCGGCGATATCGGGGGCGCTTCCGTGCACCGGCTCAAAGAGCGCGTGCCTCTCTCCGAGGTTTCCGCTCGGCAGGAGCCCAAGACCCCCCACGAGATATGCCGCCACGTCGGAGAGGATGTCGCCGAACATGTTGGTGGTCACGATGACATCATACCTTTCGGGGTGCTGGAGGATGTCGAGGCAGAGGGCGTCGATGAAGCACTCCTTCCAGGGCACTCCGGCAGCGTTTGCCTCCGCGATGCAGATCCCGCGGAAGAAGACATCGGACTTGAGGACATTTGCCTTGTGCCCGATGGTGAGGCCAGTCCTCGACCGGGCAAAACCGCATGCGAACCTCGCGATCCGCTCGCTCCCCTTCCGTGTGATGCAGCGCACGGTGCATGCCGAGTCCTGCTCGATCTTCTCCACCCCGGAGTACAGCCCCTCGGTATTCTCGCGCACGACCAGGATGTCGAACCCTTCGCCCCACACAGGCCGGAGGTTCGCGTAGAGGTCCAGTTCTTTCCGGATGCGCACGATTACGCTCCGGTAATCGGGCGAGGGGGGAGTGGTGACCGCACCAAAGAGGATGGTGTCGGCGGACGCGAGAGCATCGATCTCATCTTCCGTGATAGCCTGGCCTGTCCGCTCCCACCTCCCGTATCCCACCTCGACCGGGAAGAACTCCATGTCAGGCCGGAGGACTTCAAGCGCCCTCTTTGCCACCGGGATGACCTCGTGCCCGATCCCGTCTCCCTCGACGACCGCTACCCTCATGCCCTCTCCCTCCAGCGCTCGAGGAGGCGGCAGACCGCATGGTAGATTTGCGCAGGGTTCGCACCCCAGTGGACCACCGCGCCAATCTTCCCGTTATAGACCCCGACCCCCTCCCGTTCCTTCCGGCAGCAGCGGGCAATAAACGGTTCATCTTTTACCATCTTCAGCGGGCAGATCTCGACTATGTCGAAATCATCCCCGTAGCATTCCCGGATCAGCTGGGCACCGGTCATGCACCCTGCAACCCTCTCTCCTCCCTCTAGGGGGTCGGCGTCCAGGGTGTGCGTGAATCCTGCTGCCCTGCACGGGTACACGTCTGCCTGCTGCAGGGATATGTCCTGGAGTGAATGTTCGAACACGACATCGAGATCGCCGAACAGCCCGGTTGCTTCGAGTTCACGGATCGCGGACGAGAGGCTGGGCCGGGGAGGTACGACATCATAGACATGCACCGTCTGGAACGCACCGATGTCAGGGTCGAGCACGAACGTGGAGTGCTCGTCGAGGCCGGTGAAGATAGTGCACCGGGTGCCCGATTCCATTGCCAGGCGGACCAGCAGGGCCCGATCGTGGATCTGGACCTTCTCCGGGTACACGGTCACCTCTCCGGGAGCAGCGAGCACGCACTCATTCCTGATAGCCCGCATCAGGCCGGGCCCTTTTTCGTCCAGGTGCACCTCCAGGAGCTCCGGCCCGTCTTCTGTCTCCCTGACGAGGAACCGGGAGAGAAAATACACCTTGTCCCCGCAGGGCCGGGAAGACGCGTATCCCACCTCCTTGCACAGGCGGGGGAAGATCACCTCCGGCCCCTCCAGTACGAGACCAGCCCTCCGGCAGAGAGGATCTCCCGCATCCGTGGAGAGAGCGGCCGGGTCAGGTAGGACCGGTCCCCGATTGCCACCTTCCCTGCGGCCGGATCCGCCCTCACCATCTCCCCATCGGTGCAGGTGCATTCGCACTCGATCACCGGGAGGCCGACGTTGATGGCGTTTCTATAGAATATCCGGGCGAAACTTGGTGCAATCACCCCCCTCACGCCTGCTTCCTTCAGGGCGATCGCGGCCTGCTCCCGCGAAGAGCCGCACCCAAAGTTCTTCCCTGCGAGGATCACCGTTCCTTCCAGGCGGGAGGAGAGGGTAGGGTCCAGGTCTTCGAACGCATGCCGTGCCCATTCGGACCTGTCCCTCGTGCGCAGGTAGCGCCCGGCGATGATCACATCGGTATCGATGTCCGGCCCGAGGCAGAGTGCATGCCCCTCGATGATCATCGTACCGCCCCCGGGCTTGCGAGCGCCCCGGCCAGGGCACTTGCAGCAGCAGTGGAGACCGAGCCGAGGTAGATCTCGCCCCCGACTCCCATGCGGTTCCGGAAGTTCCGGTTCGCGGTGGAGAGGCAGACCTCTCCCTCCCCCAGCACGCCCTGGTGTGCACCGAGGCACGGGCCGCAGCCCGGAGGGAGAATGGTGCAGCCTGACCTGACCAGGTCTGAGAGCACCCCCGATCCGGTGGCCCGTGCAAGGACGTTTCGCGAGGCGGGTGCGATGAGCGTGCGGACCTTCACCCTCTTTCCTTTCACCATCGCCGAGAACCGCTGGAGATCCTCATACCTCCCGTTGGTGCAGGTGCCGACGAATACCTGGTCGAGCGGGAGACCTTCCATCTCCTCCACGGGCCGTATGGTATCGACCCTTGGGGGAACCGCGACCACCGGGACGACCGCGGACATGTCAATGTGGAGCTCCCGCTCGTAGCAGCACTCGCCTGGCTGCTGTGGCCTGGCGTGGTGGCCGTACCCTTCGAGGTACCTGCAGGTGGCACCGTCGGCGTAAAAGAGACCTGCCTTTGCCCCCGTCTCAACCGCCAGGTTGGAGAGCGTCATCCTGGAGTCGATGGAGAGGGTGGCTGCCCCGTCTCCCACGAATTCGAGCGCCCGGTAGGTCGCCCCGTCCATGGTGAGCCTTGCCACGTAGGTGAGGGCGAGGTCTTTTGCCTCCGCGGGGAGAGCGAGCGCCCCGTGGAGCCTGATTGCGATGGTCTCCGGCACGCGAAACCACGTCCCTCCCTCGGCCCAGATAGCCGCCATGTCCGTTGCGCCTACGCCGGTGGCAAATGCCCCGAATGCCCCGAGAGTACAGGTGTGCGAGTCCGCCCCCACGATGATCTCGCCTGGAAGGGCAATCCCCTCACCCATCAGCTGGTGGCAGATCCCCTCCCCGACATCGGTGAAGTTGAGGCCATGCTCCCGGGCAAACATGCGGAGATCTTGCTGCAATCCTGCGGTGACCGAGTTGTTTGCAGGGACGATGTGGTCGAAGAGGACATAACAGCGGTCGGGCCTTGCCAGGACCCCTGCCTGCATTGCCCTCCATGCCTCGAGCGTGAGCACCCCTGTTCCGTCGTGCACGTAAGATCGGTCTACTGGGCAGTCCACGTAGTCGCCTGCAGGCGCTCCGAGGATTTGCTCCGAAAGCGTGCTCACAGTGGCGGCCCCCCCATCACCTGCTTGATGAGGTCGATCAGAGTCTCGTCGGTCAGGTCCACCTTCTTCTCCCCCCGGTCCTTGACCATCTCGAGCACCTGGCAGAGCTCCTTTTCCGGCAGATGGTACCCGAGGCGGGCCACCTCGTGCTCGAGCGCCTTCTTGCCGGTGTGCTTTCCGAGGGTGAACTTCCGCGTCGTCCCGACGAGTTCCGGCGGGAAGTACTCGTAGGTCTCGGGATCTTCGAGGATTGCGGCGATGTGGATGCCGCTCTCGTGCCGGAAGGCATGATCGCCCACCACTGGCTTCAGCCGGTCGATCCCGACACCTGAATAATGGACGACCATCTCCGAGAGGGGGACGAGGTGGGAGAGGTCATAACGCCTGACTCCGCCCTTCATATGAAGTCCCACGAGCACCTCCTCGAGCGCCGCATTCCCGGCACGCTCCCCGATGCCGTTCACCGTGGTGTGGAGCTGGAACGCCCCTGCCTCCGCGGCGGCAAGAGTATTGGCCGTGGCCATTCCCATGTCATTGTGGCAGTGGGCGCAGAGTGGCTTTCCCACCGCCCTGACTATCTTCCGCATTGTCCGGTACATCTGGAGGGGAGTGAGTGCCCCCACCGTGTCTGCGAATGAGAGCAGGTCTGCACCGTGCTCCTCGCCCCTCCTGTACACTTCCATGAGAAACGGCAGGTCTGTCCTGGACGCGTCCTCTGCAGCGAACCTGACCTGGAGGCCATGGTCATGGGTATAATCCACCATCCGAAGTGCCTCATCGAGCACGTTCTCCCGTGGGGCATGGAACTTGTGCCGGATGTGCAGTTCCGATGTGGGCATGAAGATGCTCACCATGTCGACGCCGGCCTCGATGGCCGCGTCCACATCCGCTCTCCTGGCCCGTGCGAGGCAGCAGATGCGGGCATCGAGCCCGAGCGAGGCGACGGCGCTGACGCACCGTTTCTCGTACGGCGAGGTTGCCGGGAACCCGGCCTCGATGACCTCCACCCCGATCTGGTCCAGTACCTCTGCAATTCTCGTCTTCTCCTCGCAGGTGAAGGAGACTCCAGGTGTCTGCTCCCCGTCGCGAAGGGTGACGTCACATATCTCGATATGCCACGATCTCATGTTCCTGCCCCTCCGGGCATGATCCCCTGATCACAATCACTCCGGGCCGCGCAGCATGCTGCAGCTGGTGCCGGATCTCTTCAATATCCTGTACATCTACCACGTGCGGGTCGGCCCAGCCAAGGTACCGCTCGACCGGGAGGGACGGCTGCTTCCCTGTCATCGCGGCACAGCTGTTATCGAAGATTACGCAGAGGAGGGAGAGCTCCTTCGCGTACACGTCCATCAGCGCGTTTATCCCGCTGTGGAGGAAGGCATAGTCCCCCGTGAGGGCAACACCCGTGCTCCTGGCCGCCACGGCCACGCTCGATCCCATCCCGTAACTGGCCACCCCTATGCAATAGGGGGGGTTCATTGCCAGCACCACGCACCCGGCATCGCAGACCGGCCGCATCCCGAGATCCTGCATGAGGGAGATAACCGGTTTGAACGGGCAGTCGCGGCAGAACGTCCTGTAATACCCGCGTTCCTCGAGCGTCTGCGGCGGGGCCCGGCCTTCCTCCTCAGGGAGGATCTCGTGGCGGCAGTGGTCCTTCGTGAAGGTGAGGCCGGCCTCCCTCACCTGGCGGAATTCTGCAAGCCTTGCCGGAGGCGGAAAGACAGTGACCACGCGGCTCCTGCCGGGCTCCGGGCCTACCCCCGCGGGCTCTCCGCACCAGGCATTCAGCGGCGATGCATCCGCCCATTCCTGCATTTTCCGGAAGAGGGTGCGTGAAGCCATCACCCTTCCGTGCATGGTGTAACTCCTGTCCGAGAGCCGCCCTGTGGAGTCTTTCCGTGGCACAGGGCTGTCGGTTGCCTCTCCTTCAAGGAACCCGGGGGTGACCCTGATCATTGCCACCCTCGAGAACTCCTCAGATGCCTGGAGGGCGGCCTCCACCGCCCGGAACGCGCTGCCGGAACCCGGCTCGATGACCGGTATCTCTGCAAGCTCCCCGATGATCCTCGTGTCCTGTGATGTCTGCGAGCCCACGGCATCGGGGTCATCCCCTGCCACCAGCAGCACACCCCCGACAAGGCCCTGGGCGGTTGCCTGCAGGAGCGGGTCCACGCACGCGTTGACTCCCACGTTCTTCACGATCACCGCCGCCCGCCTCCCCAAGAGAGAGTCGCCGAGGGCGTATTCAAGGCCGGTCTTCTCGTTTATCACCATCTCTGCCCCGGTCATTGGACCGAGTTCCGTGACAGGATACCCGGGGACCGTATACCGCCGGTCAGTTGCGTCAAGGATTGCGTGTGCAAGTGCTTCGACCCCTTTCATGTATCGTCCCTCCCAGGCACCAGGTCGCACCCGGTGCAGGCAACGCACATCGTCAAGGCCGCGCCCGGGTCGAGCCCCGCCTCGCACAGCGCCTCTGCATGGATCCTGTTGATCGAGAGGATCCGCTCCTTTGAAGGGCGCCGGTATCCCCTGCACCCTGCCGCAGGCGAGAGGGGCCGGACCACCGGTATCACGCCCATCCGGGTGAGGTCCTGAATGCATTCCTCCACCTGTTCGTCCGTCTCCCCGAGGCCGATGATAAGGTTCGAGAAGACCCGGTTTTTCCCAAAGAGGGGGACTGACTGCGCGAGCGCCCGCCATATGTCGTCCCGGGAGAGGCCCCGGCACATCTTCTCAAAGAGTGCGTCGGTTGCGGTCTCAACGTTGAACTTCACCTCTCTCACACCGAGGGCGCAGAGCCGCTCCGCACTCTCGTTCGTCGGGTAAATGGAGACTCCGATGGGGATGCCGAACTTCCCAAGCTTTTGCACCACGTCGAGGACATACCTTTCCTCCTCCTCCACGCTCCCCATCACGCCGCTTGTCAGGGAGATGGCATCGATTCGATCTGCGACTCCCTCTACCATGGCCACGATCTCATCGACCGACTTTCTCCTCGGGGGATGCCCTGGCACTTCGCAATACCTGCAGGAGAAGATGCACCCGCTGCTGATCGTGATGTATGCCTGCCTCGGGCAGTGAAGTGCGATCTTCTCGAGGATTCCCGAGATCTCTTTTCCATCCACGGAGAGCACTGCCTCACCGCCACCCCTGTGCATGACCCGGATGCTGCTTTCCGGGTCAATGGCCAGGCGGACGCGCCTTCCCCCGTGGGAGAAGAATACCGAACCGGGGCCCCGTGCACCGGGCCCCGCGGTGGAGGCGGAGATGTAGCCGTCCGCAGGCTCTCCCTCCAGTCGGGCGGCCCCCGCCTCGAGGAGCCTGGCCTTCAGCATGTTCCATCGCACAGCTGCAGCGCCTCCTCGAACCGGGTGGAGAACGGGATGGCGGCGACCGCCCCGATGATTCCCCTCCCCTCCATGAGATATTCCAGGTCTCTGCCCTTCAGCGCCGCGAGGCGCTCCCTGTTCACCTCGCCGCGCTTGACTGCCCACCCATACTCACCGAGCGGAGCGGGATCGAACCCGGTGAACACTGCCATCCCGGTCTTCTCGGAGAGGGTGTAGCGCTCGAGAAGCCGCTGGAACGATGAGACCAGCCGGGCCGGGTCGCAGGTCGCGAACTCGCAGACGACGGCGACGCAGTTCTTGGTCCGGTACGGGACCGGGAAGAGCTGGACGATGGTGTGGGAGAGATACCGGGAGTCTGCATCCTGTACGGCGCTTGCGATGTTGTGGCAGAGAGTCCATGTGGCGCCCTCCTCCGGGGTGTCAGTATCGTCAACCCCGATCAGGACGCGCTCGCGGCGGGGGAGCCAGAGAGTTGCCCCGGCTTTCTTCCCACCGCCTGAAGGGTCGCATTCGGATCTCAGCACCCCCCCTGCGAGGGAGCGGCAGCCCGACGCCCCCACTCCGCCTCCGCCAAGGCCTACGTAGGAGACTGCGATCTCGTCCCGGCTCACCTCCACCCCGCAGATGCCGGCCGGGAACCTCGATCCCTCAAGTCCGAGGTCCGCCTGCCCGGGCGAGAGGAGATACCGGGTGCTCCCCCCCACCGTCCGGACCGAGCGCACGAGGGGGCTCTTTGCATAGTGAAGGCGTGCCCACATGGCTCCGCCGACGCACTCGAAGAACTCCACCAGTTCGACCTGTTTTCCATCCCGGGAGGAGAGTGCCACTATCTCAGGATACCTGATGACGTACGGGTCTTTGAGGCTCTCCTGCCCTGCGTTTTCCGGGTCTCTCATGATCCACCTGGAGCCACGGTGCCTGGTGCGGAACGCGTGGGGCAACCGTGGAGCGTCTCTCCCGGTTGCGCCCGGTTGCCCTGCCATGCTTCCTAAACACTGGTTCTCCCCTCATCGCCAGGACTACATGAATCGCAGGCGATCCCGGCAGTTTCGCCAGGGAAGACGAAAAGGGCGGCCGCATTTTGTCACCGGAATTTTCGTGAACAAGATATCCGGCAACAAGGTATAAAAAAAAATCGATCGGATTACCAGGAGGGAGAAAAAGAGAGAGTTCAGAGAATTTTATGCAGTTCGATCTTGAATGGCCCGAGCGAGCCACCGAAGTTACCTGCACTGATGAACTTCACCCCGGGAACCATGACTGCCGCCTTTATCCCCTTGGCCATTGCCTCCGAGACCGCCTTCTCATCCAGGCCATCGATGACAATCTCGTACAACGCAGTAATCCCGGCAGGCACCTTGCTGTCAGGGACCTTCTCACGGAGCGTGGGACAGTATTTCTCGTTGGTGCTTGCCGGCATGAACTTGTACTTGTTGGACCCAACCTTCGAGCCGCTCGCAACAACCCCTCCCGGGAAGCTGGTGATGACCCCGCTCACGCTGGCGATTGCGTCTGATGCCGCTTGTGCACCCATGAGGGCTGCCATCTGGTTCTCGCCCATCACAAAGAAATTGCCGCCGGCAACACCCTTTACAATCCCGAACTCTTCCTCGCCGACATATTCACCCTCCATGATCGGGATGACCCAGCATTTCCTTCCTCCCACTTCCTTCTGGTATTCATGGCCGTCGCCAAAGAAATGGAGCTTGACCGGGATCTTCTCATCAGTGCCGACCAGGCCATTGAAGACAGCCGTTGTCGGCGAGGTGAGGACGCACTCGGCAAGGCGCTCGACGACCTGCTCCTTGAGCTTCTTCTTGGATGCACAGATGAGGATGGAGACGCCGGGCCTTCCATCGGGGGTCTCGTCCGGCCGGAGGACCGATTCGATCCCTGCCTCGCAGGGGCAGCCAATTGCGGACGTGGCAAAGCCTGTCGCCTCGGTCGCTGCTTTCTTTGCCCACTCCTCTGTCACCGCGGTGATGATCACGCGGGCGATCCAGGTCGGAAATGCCTCTGCGTACGTGTCGTCAATGGTTACTCCGTTCAGTTGCATGCAACTATTCTCCTTATGGAGAAGGGGTACCATGATGATGGCAGAAGTAATTTTCTAAATTTTCTTTGGCGGGGAAGAGGCGGAACCGATCATGGCAATTTGAACGAAGATTCTTACCAACCAGGAGCGCAGCGGGGACATCTGCACGATCCTGCATAAATATTTCCATCACCAATGGTAACCAGACTTATAAACATTTTTATTTGACTTTTGAAATTGTCCTCTCCTGCCAAAACGCAGCATTTTACGGGGTTTTTGAGGGCGATTCTATTAATATCAGGAAATGTTAATAAAAAAAAGTTACCACAAAACATCCGTTTTTTCCCTAATGGCCGGGAAAATCAGACAGGTTTATGTATATACGTTAACCATTGTTTTTTAGTCGATTTTTGAATCGATTGAAAGCTGGTGCGTGAAAAAGAATGGCATTTGCATTACACGTGAACATGGACCGTTGTACCGGTTGCAACAACTGTGTGGTGGCATGCCCTGTCGATGCGCTCGAACTCTTCACAGTGGATCCCGCAACAAACGAGAAGATCTACAAGGTGAGGCACGGAAAGGCCATGATTCTCGATTTTAAGTCAGAGTTATGCGCCGGTTGTGGAGTCTGCGTCGAAGCCTGCCCGCATGATGTGATTCGGCTGGCAGGTCGTGGAGCAGTGCCCTCAGAGGCAAAGGTATGAACGTGTGACTACAGGAGAATCGTGAGGTTACCCCATGGCAACACTGTTTCCAAAATTCAAGAAGACCAGGGATGGCATGAACGTCATCTGCGAGCAGAGACTCCTCCAACAGGTGAACAACCTGGTGCTCAACTCCGAGGTCTGCACCGGGTGCGGCATCTGTGTCGAGGCCTGCCCAGAGGAGGCCATCGTGATCGGGCTTGTCGGTGCAACCCGGCGAGGAGCGGTCGGATACGCAGCACCCGTCGATATCGACGAGGTCAAGTGCTCCTACTGCGGAGTCTGCGTGGTGATGTGCCCGTTCAATGCACTGACCCTGAAGATCGACGGAGAAGAGCGCCTCCCCATCATGGAGAAGGAAGGATTCCCGCAATACGATATGGTCGCTGACATTGACGATGAGAAGTGCGTCCGGTGCACCATCTGCGAGGAGGTGTGCCCCCGCGAGGCCATCGTCAGGGATGTCCCTGAATACGAGGGCGAGAAGGAAGGCACAAAGGAGAGGCAGGAAGCGCTCAAGAGCAAGATCACCTTCAAGGTCGACGACGAGAAGTGTACACTCTGCGGCATCTGCGGTGCGGTATGCCCCGCGATCGACGTGAAGCACACGCCATTTACTGCCGAGTCAGGGAAGGTCGAGGGCGAGGTCGTCTGGGACGAGAGCCGCTGCGACGCCTGCAAGGTCTGCGTAGAACTCTGCCCCGAGGAGTGCATCACCGTCGAGCGCGAGGTCATCGAAGGGAAGAAACTCCCCGGTGCGGTGGACATCGACCAGAAGCTGTGCTGCACCTGCACCTGGTGCTCCCGGAACTGCCCGACCGAGGCCATCACGGTCGAGAAGATCTTCGAGGGAGACATCGAGTTCTTCCCCGAGAAGTGCCCCGGCGGGTGCTCCACCTGTGTCGAGGTCTGCCCTGCAAACGCCATCTACCTGCCAACTCCAAAGAAGGCCAGCGAGATGAAGGGCGAGATCGAGCCGACCATTGCCGTCAACAAGGACTACTGCATCCTCTGCGGCGCCTGTGTGAATGCCTGCCCCGGTGAGGACATTATCCGGCTGCACCGCACCGGCATCCGGGTGAAGGGCAAGGAGACCGACCTCTTCAACAAGATCAAGGAGAAGCTGTGCACGCCGAGGACCTCCAAGGTGAAGGAGGAGACCCCGGGAAGCGTCCAGCTCAAGATGATGGAGAAGGCGTGAGGGACATACATGGCCAGAACAAAAGGATACCCTGAAGCACTCGAGAAGAAACTCGCCGACACCCGTCTTTTCGAAGACGAGCGGCATCCAGAGTTTACCAAGACAGTAGAGAAGATCTCGATGACCATCCCGCACATGTGCTACCAGTGCGGGACCTGCACCGCGTCCTGCCCGTCCGCACCACGCAGTTCCTACCGGATCCGCAAGTTCGTCAGGAGAGCGCTCCTCGGCCTCGAAGACGAAGCCCTGACCGACCCGGACCTGTGGCTGTGCACCACCTGCTACAGCTGCACCGACAGATGCCCGAGGGACATCGCCCCGACCGATGTGATCATGGCAATGCGGAATCTCGCCTTCAAGAGAGACATCGTCCCGGTCAATTTCCTCAAGACCGTGCAGGCCATCTATACCACCGGCCACGGTGTCCCCAACAACGACGTGAACAGGGCAGCCCGCAAGAAACTGGGGTTACCCGCCGATCCGCCGACCACGCACGGCTTCCCGAAATACGTGAAAGGCATCCAGCATATCCTGGATTATTTCGAACTGAAGAAGAATGCAGACCGCATTGTAAAGGAAAGGGAGGGGTGAGTATCCATGCGTGAATATGCATTTTTCCTTGGCTGTATCGCTCCGAACCGTTATCCCGGGGCCGAGTCGGCATCCTATAAGACGGCGGAGAAGCTTGGCATCAAGCTCCTTGACCTTGAAGGAGCCAGTTGCTGTCCCGCACCGGGTGCATTCGGATCGATCGATCTGAACGTCTGGTACGCAATGGCTGCCCGAAACCTGGTCATCGCGGAGCAGATGAAGAAAGACATTGCCCTCATCTGCAACGGATGCTACAAGTCCATCTGGGAGGTCAATCACAAGCTTAAGCACCACAAAGAGCTCCGTGAGGGAGTAAACGAGGTGCTGAAGGGCATCGACATGGAGTTCAAGGGGACCATCGATGTGTGGCACCTCGCAGAGCTCTTTTATGACCCGGAAATCGTGGGATGCGACAAGATCCGTGACAGCGTCAAGGTGCCGCTGACCGGGACCCGCATCGCGGTCCACTATGGCTGCCACCTGATGAAGCCCAAGAAGGAGCGGCACTTCGGTTCCACCGAGCACCCCTGGTGGATAGAAGAGATGGTCGCAGCCCTCGGCGCAGAACCGGTGGACTACCGGAACAAGATGCTCTGCTGCGGAGCGGGCGGCGGTGTACGCGGCTATGACCTGGTCCACTCGATCGATATCACGAACGAGAAGATGATCAACTTAAAGGAGGCAAAGGTAGACGCCCTCACCGAGGTCTGCCCGTTCTGCCAGCTCCAGTTTGACCGCGGCCAGATCGAGATGGAGGAGAAGTTCGGCGTGCGTTGGGGCCTGCCGGTGCTTCACTACTGTGAATTGCTGGGCCTTGCCCAGGGAATGACCCCGCAGGAGCTTGCGCTCGACCTCCATGCCGTCAGCTGCGAGCCGTTCCTGCAGAAGGTGCTTTAAAGGGAGGTTTGAAGAATGGCTGAGAAAAAGACCAAGAAAGAGCCCGCTGCAAAGAAAGAGACCAAGAAAGCCGCGGCAAAGGCAACCGCACCGGCACCTGCAGCCCCCGCAGCCTCCCCAGAGAAAGCGCTGGGCAAGGGCGCCCGCATCGGCGTCTACATCTGCCACTGCGGGACGAATATCGCCGGATCCGTAGACATCCCCGCTGTCCAGGAATATGCAAAGACGCTCCCGAACGTGGCACACGTAGACAACTACCAGTACATGTGTTCCACACCGGGTCAGAAGAAGATCGAGGATGACATCAAGGAACACAAGCTTACCGGCATAGTGGTGGCTGCCTGTTCCCCGCGTCTTCACGAGCCTACATTCAGGACCGCGACCAAGACCGGAGGGCTGAACCCGTTCCGCTTCGAGATGGCCAACATCCGCGAGCAGGGCTCCTGGGTGCACATGCATGACCGCGAGGGGGCCACGAGCAAGGCGCAGGACGCAATCCGCATCGCCGTCGCGAAGGCATCGCTCCTGCAGGACCTGATCCCCAAAAGCGTCCCTGTCGAGAAGGCAGCCATGGTGGTCGGCGCCGGAGTCGCCGGCATGCAGGCTGCACTCGACCTTGCGAATGCCGGGATTAAGACATATCTTATCGAGAAGAACCCCACCATCGGCGGGCGCATGTCCCAGCTCGACAAGACCTTCCCGACACTCGACTGTTCGCAGTGTATTCTCACCCCTAAGATGGTCGATGTAGGCAGGGCTCCAAACATCGAGCTGATGACATATGCCGAGGTCGAGGAAGTCGAAGGGTACATAGGGAACTTCGATGTCACAATCCGCAGGAAGGCCCGCGGAGTGCTCACCCCGGCAGAGGCGGAGGCCAGGGGCATCGTCGGCGGAGGCTGCAACGGATGCGGCGACTGCGACGCGGTCTGCCCTGTTATCAAGCCAAACCCCTTCGAGATGGGGATGAAACCCAGGAAGGCCATCTACATCTACCACCCCCAGGTGGTGCCGCTCATCTATACCGTGGACTTCGACAGCTGCGTCAAGTGCGGGCTGTGCGTGGAGGCATGCGGCGAAAAGAAGGCAATTGACCTCGAGATGAAAGACGAGCTCGTCAAGGTCAAGGTAGGGACCGCCGTCCTCGCCACCGGGTACGATCTCTTCGATATAGAGAAGAAGGAAGAGTGGGGTTACAAGAAATACGAGAACGTGGTCACGAGCCTCGAGTTCGAGCGCCTGATCTGTGCATCCGGACCTACCGGTGGTCACCTGGTCAGGCCGAGCGATGGCAAGACTCCTCTGAAAGTCGCGTTCCTGCTCTGTGCAGGGTCCCGTGACAACACCGGGATCGGCAAGCCCTATTGTTCACGGTTCTGCTGCATGTATTCTCTGAAACACGCCCACCAGATCATCGAGAAGATCCCCGGTGCGCAGCCATACCTCTTCTACATGGACATCAGGTCCTTTGGGAAGATGTACGAGGAGTTCTACTACCGCATCCAGGACGAAGGAGCGAAGTTCATGCGCGGACGGGTCGCAAACGTCCTCGAAGACCCGGTTACGAAGAACCTCCTCATCAATGCAGAGGACACCCTCCTCAACCGCCCGATCAACCTCGAGGTGGACATGGTGGTGCTCGCTGCAGCAGTACAGCCGTCAGAGGATACCGACAGGACACGGAAACTCTTCGGTGTCTCGAAGTCGATGGACGGATGGCTGCTTGAAGCACATCCGAAACTCAACCCGTGTGGAACTACGACCGCCGGGGTCTTCCTTGCAGGGGTATGCCAGGGCCCGAAGGATATCCCCGACACCGTGGCATCTGCAGAAGGCGCCGCCTCGGCTGCAAGCATCCCCATCCACATGGGAGAAGTGGAGCTTGAGCCCTACTTTGCACAGTGCATCGAGGAGAAATGTGCCGGCTGCGGCATGTGCGTGAACCTCTGCCCCTACCAGGCGCTCGCTCTCGTAGAAAAAGACGGCAGGAAGGTCATGCAGGTCACCGAGGCCAAGTGCAAGGGCTGCGGCACCTGCGGCGGGTTCTGCCCAGGCGGAGCCATCTGGATGCAGCACTTCGCAACCCCGCAGATCGTGGCGCAGATTGATGCCTTCCTCCTTGGAGGTGAGCAGTGATGGCAGAAGCGGAATGGAAGCCCAAGATCCTCGGGATTATCTGTAACTGGTGCTCGTATGCCGGTGCAGACCTTGCCGGAAGCGCCCGTACCCAGTACCCTCCTGATATCCGTATCGTCAGGGTCATGTGTACGGGAAGGGTTGACCCTCTCTTCATCCTGAAGGCCTTCATCGACGGGGCTGACGGGGTACTGGTCTCCGGCTGCCACTTCGGTGACTGCCACTACCTTGAGGGTAACTACAAGGGTGCGAAGCGGATGTTTCTGGTAAAGAGCCTGCTCAAGAACATCGGGCTCGAAGACAAGCGGCTGCGCATGACCTTCGTGTCTGCATCCGAGGGCGCCAAGTGGGCGGTAGTCGTAAAAGACGTCGTTGATACCGTTACCAGCCTTGGCCCCAGCCCGTTGAAAGAGGCCGGGCGCTGATCGGGGGATAGACATTGGCCAAAGTTGCACTTAACCTGATTACCGGCCGCTCCATCCAGCAGGGAGTGGCCATGGAAGGCGGAAAGGAGAAGGACGCCTATACCAAAGCCTGCGGCATCATCGAGATGGACCCGTCAGACCTCAAAAAGCTCGGCGCCTGGAGAGGAACAAATGTCCGTGTCACCAGCAAGTACGGGAATGTGATTGTCAAGGCGGTGGAGGCCACGCAGGGCCCCCATCCCGGCCTTGCCTACATCCCCATGGGGCCATGGGCCAATTCGGTGGTCAACCCGAACACGTACTCTACCGGGATGCCTACCTTTAAGGGAACCCCTATCGAAGTTGAGATTGCGATGAACGAGAAGGTATTCAGCTCCGTTGAGCTCGTTCAGAAGAAATGCAGGGGTGAAGCCTGATGTCCAAATCCGTCACTGATGTAATCTGTCCGTTCTGCGGGACCCTGTGCGACGACCTGGAGGTGGTCGTATCAGACGACGGCAGGAAAATCGAGGATATTTTCAACGCCTGTGCCATCGGGGCAGAGAAGTTCATGCACGCCCAGGCTGCCGGCCGGGTGACAAAGCCCCGCATGCAGCAGCCTGACGGCAGCTACAAGGAAGTATCCTACGATGAAGCAGTGGAGTACACTGCCCAGATGCTCCACAAGTCCCGAAAACCGCTGATGTACGGCTGGAGTTCAACCAGCTGCGAGGCACAAAGTGTCGGGCACGAGATCGCCGAGAAGGTAGGGGCGATCGTCGACAACACCGCAACGGTCTGCCATGGCACCACCCTGATCGCGGTGCAGGACGTGGGGATCCCCAGCTGCACCCTCGGGGAGATCAAAAACCGAGCCGACAGGATCATCTTCTGGGGCTGCAACCCCTGCCATGCACACCCGCGGCACCAGTCCCGCTACTCGATATTCCCACGCGGGTACTTCACCAACAAGGGTCACAAGAACAGGAAGATGATCGTGGTAGACCCGCGGTACACCGACACTGCCAAGATGGCGGATTACCACTTCAAGATCGAGCAGGGCCGTGACTACGAGCTCCTCTCGGCATTCCGTGTGGCGCTAAGAAACGAGCCGCTCCCCGAGAAGGTTGCCGGGGTCCCAAGAGAGAAGATCATTGAGGCAGCCGAGGTGCTGAAGAGCGGGCGTTTCGGGATCATCTTCTTCGGCATGGGAGTGACGCAGTCGCTCTCGAAGAACCACAACATCGACAATGCCATCATGCTGACGAAGGACTTAAACGAGTTCACGAAGTTCAGCATCATGGCAATGCGGGGACACTACAACGTCACCGGCTCCGGACAGGTCCTGGGGTGGCAGTTCGGGTTCCCCTACGCGGTCGACCTCTCCCGTGGCTTTGCACGGTACAACCCCGGGGAGTCCACGTCAAACGACCTCCTCAGGCGAGGAGAGGTTGACGCGGTGTTCGTGCTCGGGAGCGACCCGGGTGCACACTTCCCGATCAGCTCGGTGAAGAAGATTGCAAAACTCCCGTCAGTATGCGTGGACCCCCACATCACTCCCACGAGCGAGATCTCGAAGCTCCACGTCCCGGTTGCATTCGTCGGCGTGGAAGTCGGCGGGAACTGCTATCGGATGGACAATGTGCCGATCGAGGCAAGGAAAGTGGTGGACCCGCCGGAAGGCATGCTCACCGATGTGGAGTTCCTCACCCGGGTGAACACCCGCCTCGAACAGCTCTCGGGAGGGAAGTAGATGTCAGAGTACCTGATCAAGAACGGCTTTGTCTTCGACCCCATGCAGGGGATCAAGGGAGACCGCGCCGACATCGCCATAAAAGACGGAAAAATCGTCAAGAGCAGCGACATCTCCTCCAAAGCAAAGACCATCGACGCCAGCGGAAAGACAGTCATGGCGGGTGCAGTGGAGATCCACGCACACATCGCCGGCCCGAAGGTGAACGAGGGACGAAACTACCGCCCGGAGGACAAGCTCTTCAGCTACACTCCCAAGACCGCCACCCAGCGGATGGCCGGCGGGTTCTCGATCCCGACTACTTTCAAGACCGGGTACGATTACGCACGGATGGGGTACACCACTGCAATGGAAGCGGCAATGCCCCCGCTCTTTGCCCGGCATGTCCACGAGGAGATCAAGGACACTCCCATCATCGACGAGGGTGCGTACCCTGTCTTTGGGAACAACTGGTTCGTAATGGAGTACCTGAAGAACCAGGAGATAGAAAACACCGCGGCATACATCTCCTGGCTCCTCGAGGTGACCAAGGGTGTCGCGGTCAAGGTCGTCAACCCAGGCGGCACAGAGGCCTGGGGATGGGGCTTGAACTGCCTGACGATCAACGACCCGGTCCCTTACTTCGACATCACCCCCGCAGAGATTGTCAGCGGGCTGATCGAAGCAAACGAGTTCCTGGGTCTTCCCCACTCGGTCCACGTCCACCAGAACAATCTCGGGAACCCGGGCAACTACACCGTGACCCTCGACACGCTGAAGCTTGCCGAGAAGTTCAAGGCAAAAAACAAGTTCGGGCGTGAGCAGGTCCTCCACTCGACCCACCTCCAGTTCCACTCGTATGGGGGGGACAACTGGGGCAACTTCGAGTCCAAGAGCAAGGAGGTGATGGACTATGTCAACAAGCAGAAGAACATCACCGTGGACACGGGGTGCGTGACACTCGACGAGACCACCACGATGACGGCCGACGGGCCATTCGAGCACCACCTCACCGAGCTCAACCACCTGAAGTGGGCGAACGTCGACGTGGAACTCGAGACGGCCGCGGGGATTGTCCCCTATATCTACAGTCCCGACATCAAGGTCTGCGAGATCCAGTGGGCCATCGGCCTTGAGATCGCGCTCTTCACGAAGGACCACATGCGGACGTATATCACCACCGATCACCCGAACGCCGGTCCATTCATCCGGTATCCCCGCGTGATCAAGTGGCTGATGAGCGCTGAGGCGAGGAAGCAGCAGATCGACTCCTTCAAGCACGGTGCGAAGATGATCGATGCCACCCATATCGCAGGAATCGATCGCGAGCTCGACCTCTACGAGATCGCCCAGATGACAAGGGCAGGTCCGGCCAAGTCGCTCGGGATGGCGAACCTGTACGGAGGACTCAAGCCTGGCATGGACGCAGACATCGCGGTCTATAACTTCGACCCCAACACACCGCACAAGCCGGACGATATCGAGAAGGCGTTCTCCAGGGCTGCCTACGTGATGAAGACCGGAGTCCCGGTGGTCATTGACGGAGAGGTTGTCAGCAACGGGAACAAGCGGACCATCTGGGTGCATGCCAGGGTGAACGAGAACCCGCAGGTGATGCGGGACATCAAGGACAAGTTCCTGCGCTACTACAGCGTTACCCAGGCCAACTACGATGTATCGAAACACTTCGTCCCCAATCCTTACGTGATTGAGGTGGACGCCACGCAGTGAGGTGGAGGAATGGAAACTGTCACAATAACCATGAAAAACCAGCCCACCCTCTACCTTGAGGCTGACAACGTCTCCCCCGACAAGTTCGCCGGGAAGAAGGCCTCCGAGATCGCGGCCCTCCATGCATTCGAGGGCCGTGACCAGGTCACGCTCGGGAAGTACTTCGAGGTTGCCGGTGAGGGCGGGGCCACCGCGGCAGACACCCGCATCGTCGTCAAGGGGGATGTCAGCAGAGTAAAGTACATCGGCATGAAGATGACCGCCGGTGAAGTGGTGGTAGAGAACAATGCCGACATGTACACTGGTGCCTGGATGCAGGGAGGAAAACTCCTCGTGAAAGGCAGCGTGGACGCGTTTGCCGGCATTGGCATGAAGGGCGGCGAGTTCGTCATCGAGGGCGATGCAGGCAACTACCTGGGAGCTGCCTACCGCGGCGACTGGAGGGGCATGCAGGGCGGTCTCATCAGGGTAAATGGCAACGCAGGAAGCGACACCGGCTACTTCATGAACGGAGGCACCATTGTCGTCCGCGGCAACACCGACGTCCACGTGGGCACCCACATGGAAGGCGGAAAGATCATCATCAAGGGCAATGCCCCAAGCAAGGTTGGCGGCCAGATGGTCGGAGGCGAGATCTACGTCTACGGCGCAATCGACGTGATGATGCCCGGATTCAAGTACGTGCAGGACGAAGAGCTCGAGGTGGACGGGGAGAACGGAAAATTCTCGCTCTTCCATGGGGACACAGGCGAGAGGCACCCCAAGAAAAAGGGCCAAATAGTGTACGGGAAGTTATATCTCAAGATATAACTTTTTTGGACATAGAGCGCACCAGATTTTCATACATTTTTTGTAAAACTTCACACTAAGTTATAATTTTTTTAGTTTTAATAATATAGGTTCAAAAAGGGAAACCGAAAATCCCTGTAATATTTGAACTTTTTCCCAAATATGGTTAATTATCTGGTAATTATTATAAAATAAAACGTCAGAATTAAATCGGAAACCTTTTATTAAGCGAATAAGTATAGTAAATTGTCCCGTGAGGGGACGTGCAGTAGTGACCATCATCCAGCATCAGCGTTCATATTAGCGTATGCCATCGTTCAGTTATCGTAATGCAACGCGACACGAAATGACGAAAAGAGGATAAATTATGGCGAAATACAAAGACACCGTCGACCTGTATGACGACCAGGGGAAACTTCTTAAGAGTGGAGTTGCACTCGACAAGGTCAGCCCCCTGTCCAATGCAGGGACACTGAAACTCATCGACCTCACCAAGAGGACGGTAGCGGTCAACCTGGCCGGAATTGATAACGCGATCAAGACCGGTATGATGGCCGGGAAGAACAACCAGATCCTGGGATACAAGATCAAGGCAGACTGCGTCAAGGACTGCGACGCCATCAGCGGCAAAATTGCCGACATGGTTGCCGTGACAAAGGGCGACGACACCAAGATCACCAAGGTTGGCGGCGGCAAGATGCTCCTCGTCGAGGTCCCAAGCGCCCGCCTGAAGGCCGCAGCGACCTACGATGCCGCAGCAACCGCAGTGGCGGCAGCGACCACCTACGCCATTCTTGACCAGTACAAGATCGGCATGTTCGACGCATCCTACGTCAAGACCGCGGTATGGGGTGCCTACCCCCAGACCATGGACATGCAGGGCGGAAACGTCGTGTCCGTGCTGTCAATCCCCCAGAACAATGAGGGTCTTGGCTATGCACTCCGCAACATCCCTGCAAACCACGTGGCCATGATGACCCACAAGAATGCCATGCAGACCGCCGCACTCTCTTCCACCTTCGAGCAGGCAGGAGAGTTCGAGATGGGAATGGCAATCGGGCCGTTCGAGCGTGCACAGCTCCTGCTGTATGCCTACCAGGGTCTGAACGCCAACAACATGGTATACGACCTGGTCAAGAAGAACGGCAAGACAGGGACCATCGGAACCGTCGTCCAGAGCCTTGTCGAGAGGGCAATTGAGGACAAGGTCATCAAGGCCGGCAAGAAGGGCAAGAGCGGCTACGTCTTCTACGACACCAAGGACCCGATGCTCTGGAACGCCTACGCTGCAGCCGGAACCATGGCCGCAACCATGGTCAACTGCGGTGCAGGAAGGTTCGCCCAGGCGGTATCCTCCACCCTGCTGTACTTCAACGACCTGCTTGAGCACGAGACCGGACTGCCCGGGTGCGACTTTGGCCGCGTCATGGGAGTTGCTGTCGGGTTCTCCTTCTTCAGCCACTCGATCTACGGTGGCGGAGGCCCCGGTGTGTTCAACGGCAACCACGTGGTGACCAGGCACGCTGCCGGTGTGGGTATCCCGTGCGTGTGCGTCGCCTGTTCGCTGGATGCCGGAACCCAGATGTTCGGCCCTGAGCAGACCTCCAAGGTCTACCAGGACACATTCGGACAAATAGATGAGTTCAAGAAGCCGTTGCAGACCATTGCAAAGGCGGTGTAACGTCCTCATACAAGAATGACAGACGCCACATATCCTCAGGTCAGGATCGTATCGGAACGGCTCATGAACCCCGACACCGTCGAGCAGGTCATGAACCTCATCGTTGCCACGGGAGGGGTGCGGAGGATCATCCTGAATGGTCCCCGCCTCCCTGCCACCGTCCCCTATGGTCCTGCGAAGGGGTTGCCAAACCCAACCGAGCTTCGCAGGATTATCAAGGTCGGGGGGCAGGACGTGCAGCTGGAGGTCCATGTAGGAACCATCGTGCTCGAACTGGAGAGCCGGGACTTCATCCCTGCCATAAAGGAGGCCTGCGAGAAGGGAATCACCAGGTTCCCGTGGTACCTCCAGGAAGGCAGATACATGAAGACGGAGCCGTCACTGGTGGACTATGCCAAGTACGGACCCGACGCAGACAAAAATATCATCGGGTTGACGGAACCGGGCAAGTCCGGGCTTGTGATCATCCAGGGAACCAAGTAATATGCCGATGGGAAGAGTCACCCAGGTAGTCGACTGCAGGGAGGCCATGGGCATGGGGAAAGGCGGTGGAATCGCCCAGAGGGGCACCATTTCGGAATGCCGCTACCCAGATGTCATAGTGGTCGGTATGTCCCCGGGAAGGCGCCACGTGACAAAACCCGTCTGCGACATCACCTCTGCCCTCCGGCAGCAGGGGATAGAGTACAGTGTCAGCACCCTGGTACTGAACGCAGGTTCAGGTGTCCCCCCCGACGCTCCCAATATCGGCGGTGCGGTGCTTGGGGCATACTTCGGCCTGACAGAGAAGGAGATCCAGCAGATAGAGAAGCACCGGATTGCCATCCTCCACCATGGGAACGTGAGATCCCACGTGGTCCACAAGGTCCGCTATATACTCGCGGCCTGTGACGTGAAGGCAGTCGTGGTCTCGCAGGCCCCGATAGACTTCGAGGACCTGGCCAGGGAAGGTGTGAAGACCGCCCTGGTAATGCCGCCCCCGGACAAAATTAAAACCAGGGGCACCGTCATGGCCATCGTGAGCGGGGTGACCCGCGGCCAGACACCCACCCGGGAGAAGATGGCGGAAGTCATTCATGCAGTGATGAGATTGATCAAGAAATAGGAGTGAGTAAAAATATGGCTTACAAACCACAGTATGGGCCCGGATCCACTGTAGTCGCCGAGAACAGGCGCAAGTACATGGACCCCGGCCACAAGCTGGAGAAGGTCCGGGACATCTCGGATGAGGACATAGTTCTGCTGATGGGCCACAGGGCGCCCGGTGCAGCCTACCCGACCGCCCACCCGCCGCTCGCCGAGCAGCAGGAGCCCGATTGTCCCATCCGGAAGTTAGTCACCCCCACAGACGGCGCCAAGCACGGGGACCGCATCCGCTACATCCAGTTCGCCGACTCGATGTTCTTTGCACCTACCCACCCGTACGAGAGGTCCTACCTCGAGGCCTACCGCTACCGCGGCGTGGACCCGGGGACCCTGTCCGGCCGTCAGATCGTAGAGTGCCGCGAGCGTGACCTTGAGAAATATGCAAAGGAACTCGTCAGCACCGAGCTCTTCGACTCTGCCCGCACTGGTATCCGCGGTGCGACCGTGCACGGGCACTCCCTCCGCCTTGCCGAGGACGGGATGATGTTCGACATGCTGCAGAGGTGTATCCTCGACAAGAAGGGCAACATGGTCAAGTACGTCAAGAACCAGATCGGTGAGCCGCTCGACAAGGAAGTCAAGGTCGGCAAGCCGATGGACGAGAAGTGGCTCAAGGCGCACACCACCATCTACCACTCGCTCGGCGGCGTAGCCTTCCGTGACGACGCAGAGTACGTCGAATACGTTCAGCGTATCCACTCGCTGAGGACCAAGTACGGCTTCATGCCGGTGGAGTGATTGACATGGCAAAAGCAAAGATCGAGAGGACGCAGAAACTCTTCTTAAAGGCACTGAAGGGGAAATTCGCAGAAGACCCCCAGTCCACCAACGTGGTCTACGCCCGCGAGGGTCTCAAGCAGTCCGCCAGGAAGAGGGAGTTCCTTGAGTCCGGCAAGAAGATGGAGATGGCCCGTGGCATTTCCATGTACGACCCTGTCCGCTGCCACCTCGGCGGTATCCCGCTCGGGCAGCGCCAGCTGATGACCTATGAGGTCTCGACGACAGGCGTATTCGTGGAGGGCGACGACCTGCACTTCGTCAACAACGCTGCCATGCAGCAGATGTGGGACGACATCCGCAGGACCATCCTCGTCAACATGGACCTTGCCCACCAGACCCTGCAGAAGCGTCTTGGCAAGGAAGTGACCCCCGAGACCATCAACGAGTACCTGCACGTGCTGAACCACGCGATGCCCGGCGCAGCGGTCGTCCAGGAGCACATGGTGGAGACCCACCCCGGACTCGTCGACGACTGTTACTGTAAGGTCTATACCGGCGACGACGAGATGATCGACGACCTGGAGCCCCAGTTCGTCATCAACGTCGACAAGCTCTTCCCGGCCAAGCAGGCCGCCCAGCTGAAGGCCGCACTCGGCAAGTCGCTCTGGCAGGCAATCCACATCCCGACCATCGTTTCGAGGACCTGTGACGGAGGCACCACCTCCCGCTGGTCTGCGATGCAGCTCGGCATGTCCTTCATCGGCGCCTACCGCATGTGCGCCGGAGAGGCCGCCGTCGCCGACCTGGCGTTCGCCGCAAAGCACGCCGGTGTGATCCAGATGGCCGACATCCTGCCCGCACGCCGTGCCCGTGGCCCGAACGAGCCTGGTGGCATCAAGTTCGGACACTTTGCCGACATGGTCCAGGCCGACAGGAAGTACCCGCACGACCCCGCCCGCGCCTCCCTCGAGGTCGTCGGTGCAGGGACGATGCTCTTCGACCAGATCTGGCTCGGGTCCTACATGTCCGGAGGCGTCGGGTTCACGCAGTACGCGACTGCCGCCTACACCGACAACATCCTTGATGAGTACACCTACTATGGGATGGACTACATCAAGCAGAAGTACAAAGTCGACTGGCAGAACCCAAGCGACAAGGACAAGGTCAAGCCGACCCAGGAGATCGTCAACGACATCGCAACCGAGGTCTGCCTGAACGGAATGGAGCAGTACGAGCAGTTCCCGACCCTGATGGAGGACCACTTCGGCGGCTCCCAGCGTGCCGGTGTGCTCGCCGCTGCCTGCGGTCTGTCCACCTCGATTGCGACCGGGAACTCCAACGCCGGGCTGAACGCCTGGTACCTGTGCATGCTGATGCACAAGGAAGGCTGGTCACGTCTCGGGTTCTTCGGCTACGACCTGCAGGACCAGTGCGGTTCCGCAAACTCGCTCGCGATTCGGCCCGACGAGGGCGCTGTCGGAGAGCTCCGCGGACCCAACTACCCGAACTACGCCATGAACGTGGGACACCAGGGAGAGTACGCCGCTATCGTCGGCGGTGCTCACTACGGACGCGGAGATGCCTGGTCACTCAACGCGCTGATCAAAGTCGCCTTCGCCGACCCCTCGCTCAAGTTCGACTTCGCCGAGCCCAGGCGCGAGTTCGCCAAGGGTGCAATCCGCGAGTTCATGCCCGCCGGAGAGCGCTCGCTGATCATACCCGCGCGGTAAGGTCAGAAACCACCCCCTTTTTCTTTTTTTCGTCTTCACGCCGCGATAGTGGCTTGGATGCGCTCCTGCCCGGTTCAACAGGTTTATATAGATTTTTACTCATATGAGTAATTATTACACGCGCGAACCCGTGCGTGAAGGAGACATGATAATGCCTGGACTTGATGGAAGCGGGCCCCGTGGAAGAGGGGCAATGACAGTGAGGGGCTTCGGGCGCTGCGCTGCTGCAGCAGTCCCGGTTCCTCCTGATGCGGCCCGCGATGTCGCGCCCGAGATGGAGGATTCAACGCAGTTCCCCCAGGAAAGCCGGGGAACATATGGACCGGGAAGGAGTGGGACCGCACGCGGATGCGGACGCGGAAACGGCCGCGGCCGTTCACGGATCACGGACACCCGGCAGGGATCATGGCGGTGACAGGGTGAAGATCGCGATTGCAAGCGAAGGGTCGAAAGTCTCCGAGCACTTCGGCCACTGCAGCACGTATTCCCTCTATTCGGTTGAGAACGGCGTCATATTCCACAGGGAGGTGCTGGAGAGCCCCGGCCACCAGCCCGGCGTCCTGCCGCCGTTCCTTGCCTCCCATGATGTGACCCACGTGATTGCGGGAGGCATGGGACCCCGGGCGGTCGAACTCTTCCAGCAGCACGGCATCCAGGTGATCCTCGGGATCAGCGGGCCGATAGACCTGGTCGCCCAGGAGTTCATCGCGGGCCGGATCGTGCCCGGTGTCTCGAGCTGCCACCATACCGAAGGCCATTCCTGCGACCACGAGTGAGAAATCCCCTCCTTTCAGGAGTGCTCCAAAAAATCCTCGTTTTTTACTGGAATTCAAGGATAAGGGCATATCCTGCACGATTCACTCCTCACGCCCTCCTCTCACGGTGTGCTCAAGAAATCCCCCTTTTGACATCAGGTGGGTGAAAAATCATTACATTTTATCTTTCTTTCCGGCCAAGTGACTGTAGGTACCCGCCTGGAGGAAGATTGCACTGAACGTCCGGATACTCTCCCCCGATCTCTACACCTACGGCGCCATGCTGATCGGCGGGATATTGCAGGACGCAGGGATGGAGGTGACCCTGGCACGGTCGGCTGGGCCATGCGAAGAGAAGATCCTGCTCCTTTCACTCTATTCCACGCAGCATCTCCTGGACCAGAAGATAAAGGACAGCGTGCGGCAGCACAGGGAAAAGGGCGGGGTCTGCTACGCGGGAGGACCTGTCTCTTCTGCCCCGGAGATGGTGCTCGGCGAGCTCGGGGTCGACGCGGTCGTGGTCGGCGAAGGGGAGAATGCCGTGGTACCCCTTGTGAAACGGGGGATATCTCCCGATATTCCCGGGATCGCGTACAGGGACGGGGACCGGGTTGTGGTCCAGCCGCCTGTTCCACCTGTCACCCTTGCCCGCCCACTTCCCCTGATTCCAGACGACATCGGGGCCCAGAGCATCAGGGGAGCCAGCGCCTACATCGAGAGCCACCGGGGATGCCTTGGCGGATGCACGTTCTGCCAGGTCCCGCGTTTCTTCGGCCGCGAGATCCGGTCAAGGGAGATCGGAGAGGTGCTCCGCGAGGTCCGGGCGTTCCGGGACAAGGGAGCCCGGCGCATCTCTATCTCGGGGGGGACCGGCTCTCTCTACTGCTACCGTGACGGGAACCTCAACCCCGGCGCATTCATCGAGCTCCTCTCGGGCATGGCCGGCATCATGGGGCGGGAAAACGTCTCTGCACCCGACATACGGGTAGACTGCATCACGGACGAGATACTGGAAGCCGTCGGGAAATACACCATCGGGTGGGTATTCTTCGGCATCGAATCGGGGAGCGACCGGATCCTTTCCCAGATGGCGAAGGGTGTCAGTGTCTCCCAGGCGAAAGATGCGGTTGAGGCATGCAGGAGCCACGGCCTGAAAGTTGCCGGAAGTTTTATTGTCGGGTATCCCACCGAGACCGCGGACGATTATGCAGCGAGCAGGGATTTCATCGCGGAACAGGGCTTAGACGACGTATTTGTAAGCATTGCCGAACCTATCCCCGGCACCCCTCTCGCCCGGCTCGTCCTTCGCACCGCAAGAGAAGAAAACCCGCTCTTCCAGCGGGATACCGGGGAGTTTAAAAAACTGGGCCTCTCGATCGCCGAAGCCCGCTGTTTTGACCTGATGATGGAAGCCGACATGTACAAGCCACGCCTCCATGTTGTTACCGACCAGGTCTTTGACCTCTACCTGAAAGAAGCAAAAAAGCAGGGGAACGAGATCCGTGCCGCCACCGACCTGCTTTTCAGGTATTCCGGTTCCAATCTACAGCAGGATTGCGAATAACACAACTTTATTTAACTTAACTAAAATCCAGATGCTAAAGAGTCCCGAAAAGCCGTTTTTTTGCCGATTCCGGCACATTAGCCGCGTATATAAGCAAAAATTTCGAAACCTTTAACTCTTCCATCATCGACTGTTAGATGAACCACAAAGGGTTTGTACTCGATGTGAGTGGCAATGTGTATCGAACACTCTCGTGCACTCTTCTACGCACGCAGGGAGGAGGCTAAATGGAAAGTATTGCGTTTGGCATTGGAATAACTGCATTGGCAGGAGCTCTTGCCACAGTGGCCGGTGCTGCGGAGAACACTGAATCTGATATCGGATCACAGGGTGACCCGAACTCGCAGGTTCAGCTCGCCCCCCAGATGGGGTTTCTTCACCGCATCTTCAATAAGGCCGTTGCCGGTGAGCCACCCGCCTATGGGCTCTGGATCTGCCTCGGTGCTGGTATCGCCTGGGCATTCATGGCAATGCAGATCAATCCGATACTTGCAATCGTGCTGGGAAGCGCCCTGGCGGTATTCATCCAGGGCGTGTATGCGACAACCGCATACCTCGGCAGGACGGCAAGTCTCGCGAAGTTTGGTCAGCCCGTCTTTGTAGACGTGCTGAAGTCCATGACCACGGTGACCATGGCACATGCATTTGTCGCCATCTTCACCACGGTGACCATGTGTCACCTGATCAACGCCGCGCTCGGCCACCCCTTCCCACTGCCCCTGCTGGGGCTGGTGTGGGGTATTGCGCTCGGCGCTGCCGGATCTGCAACTGGAAACCCCTTCTATGGAAAGGAGCGGCAGTACCAGTCCCAGAAATTCGGGGCCGGTGTGCCCATATCCGCATCCGGTAACATCGTCCGCTACGCCGAAGCGGGTGAGAGGAACTCCCTTGACAACGGGTGGTTCTCTGCAAAGCTCGGCGGCCCTGCATCAGGGCTCTGTTTCGGCCTGATCGTATTCCTCGAGATATGGCGAACCGTGCTCTTTGAGCACGTGGGTGCCGGCTGGGGAGCCATCATTGTCGGGATCATTATCATCCTGATCTTCGCGGTCATCGACCGCTATATCGAAGTCTGGGCCCGCAAGAACTACGGACCCTATGGAAAGCCTGCCGAGGAGGGATCCTGAAGATGAGCGCTGTTGGAGCAAAACCACAGGCCGGAGGGGCAATGGACATGCCCTCCACCATCGCAGGCATCATCCTCCTGCTGGTGATCATCGGTGCCACCTACTTCCTGGTAGGGTCAGGCCTGATGTTCATGGCTCTCATCGGGATCATCATCGGCGGACTCGCCATCGCCTTCGGCGTCCACTTCGTCCCGGTCGGCGGTGCACCCGCAGCCATGGGGCAGGCACCTGGTATCGCGACCGGTGTCGCCATGCTCGCTGCCGGTGCGGGGCTTGCAGGTCTCTTCGGAGGCGCCTGGGCCGCAGAACAGGGGCTCGTGGTTGCAGTGATCACAGGGGCGGTCGGCGGCGGTTTGATGATGGCTATCACCTGCATGTTCGTCACCTTCATCTACGTCTTCGGCATGGGAATCCCCTGTGCCTCGGGAAAGGTCGCCAAGGACCCGATCACCGGGGACACGCAGGCCGAGTTCAAGTCCCAGGGAACTGAGGGTCACGGACTCCCGTTCGTCTCCTACGTGGGCGGCGTCATCGGCGGCCTCCTTGGAGGCGGCGGCGGGACGCTCATCTACATCATGCTCCTGGACGTGTACAAGGAGGCTCTCCCCGGCATGATGCAGGCGCTTCCTGCCCAGATACTGCCCATCGCAGTGAGCCTGGCAGGCATCTTCGCCATAGGCATGTTCCTGGTGAACGCGGTGCTCACCGCGTACAACATCACCGGTACGATCGAAGGCCCGCATGACCCCAAGTTCAAGCGGTTCCCCCGGGCACTCGTCGCCTCTGCAGTGGCATCAGCCCTCTGCGGGATGGTCGCGATCCTGATCGTGGCAATGTGAGGTGCAGAAATGACAGTAAAGGTTGAAGTAATCGAGGGAGGCGTTCCCCACAACACCATCCTGGCAGCAGGCCTCGTCGCGTCGCTGGTACTCATCTACCTGACGTATGCGAACGCCCTTACCGGGACCCAGCTCTTCTCGTTCTTCGGGGGACTGGGCGCGATTGCCGCCATTGTATGGGGAAGCCACGCCATCAAGCACCTGTGCAGCTACGGTATCGGTACCGGCGTGCCTTCCGCAGGCATGATGGCATTCGGTTCCGGCGTGATCGCCATGCTGTTTGCCACCAAGTACGGGGTGGCCGCACCGATAGTCGCAGTCGTCCTGGCCGCAATCATCGGAGCAATTCTCGGGTTCCTGTCCAACAACGTCCTGAACATGCGCATCCCGGTCATGATCCAGTCGCTGATCGAGATGGCAATCATCGGTGCACTGGTCCTGATGGGATTTGCAGCCATGATGTCCGGATCGTTTGAGTTCTCTCCGCTGACCTCTGGCACCGTGACCATCCTCGGGCTCTCGCTGCCGAGTTACCAGGCATCCTTCATTGGAGGAGGTCTGCTCGCAGTGGCATTCATGCTCGGCGGGATTGCAATCCAGCACCCGTTCAATGCATGCCTCGGTCCAAACTGGACCCAGGACAGGATGCTCACGCTTGCACAGGAGTGCGGGTTCCTCTCCATGATCGCCGTGGCAGTGATGTCGATGGCTCTGATCAGCATGGCGGCCGCACTGGTATCCGTCATCGTGGCACTCGTGGGCTGGTACTACACCTACGCGAAGTACATCGAGCTCTCGAAGCGCGATGCAGCAGGATGGCTGGATTCAAAACCGATACCGGAACTGGAGGGACACTGATATGTACGTCCAGGTTCTTCCGGAATACGGACTTGTGGTCGACCCGACGATCGGGGTTGTGACCACCGCGGGCGAGTCGCTTGCACCGGTGATCGAGAAGGTCGCCGACATGGAAGCCGTCGCCGACGATATCGTGAACATGCTCTCCGGAAAAGGCAACTTCCTGGCTTCGTTCCCGAACAGGGAGAACGCACTTCCGACCGCAGGCGCAGCAACCGCCTACTGGTACGGACTGGCAGTCGGCCTCTTCATCGCAGGGGTGTATGTATTCCATCTGATGTGAGGTGAAAGAGATGGCAGACAAGAAATCACCAGCAAGCGGATGGCCGATCGTGCAGGGAGACTTCCATGCAGGCGATGCAAACAGCCCCGTGGCCGTGATGACCTGCGGGTCCCACCTCGACGAGAAGGGCATCTGTGACGGCGGGGCCGCCATTACAGGGTCCTGCAAGACCGAGAACCTCGGTCTCGAGAAGGTCATCGCCAACATCATCTCCAACCCCAACATCCGGTTCCTCCTGCTCTGCGGGACCGAGGTCAAGGGTCACCTCGCCGGCCAGACCATGGCCGCGCTCCACAAGGGCGGGGTAAAAGACGGCAGGGTCGTCGGTGCAGAGGGTGCGATCCCCTTCATCGAGAACCTCAACGATGCAGCCATCAAGCGTTTCCAGGAGCAGGTTGAACTGGTCAACATCATGGAGGCCGAGGACCTCGGCGCCATCAAGGCCAAGATCAACGAGCTCAAGGGGCGTGACCCGGGCGCATTTGCCGCAGACCCCATGGTCGTGGAGGTCAAGGAAGCCGCGGGCGGGATGGAAGAGACCGGTGGGGTCGTCCAGCCCATGTCAGGCGAACTTGCCCTCATCCACGCGCGAATGAAAGTGATCGAGAAGATGGTGACGGACATCGGGTACCGCGACAAGTTCGCGGCCGGGGTCTATTCCGGTAAGATCGAGGGTATAATGATCGGTCTCATCGTGTCGTTCGCCGTCCTCGGGTTCATGCTGATGGGGTGAACAAAATGGCAGAAGAAGGACAAAAGATGGCAGGACCTATCAGAATGGTCGCCATCGAGAACATGGTGGAGAACATCCGCTACAAGGCGCAGATCCTGGCGAGATCGAACAAGTACGACTCCGCACTCCTGGGCTCCGGCATCATCGGATTTGCCGCGGGAGTACTGACCGCACTGATCCTGATCGTCGTGCCTGCCGTGGTCATGTGAGGTGAAAGAGAAATGGCAGACAAGAAATCACCAGCAAGCGGATGGCCGATCGTGCAGGGAGACTTCCACGCCGGGGACGCAAACAGCCCCGTGGCCGTGATGACCTGCGGGTCCCACCTCGACGAGAAGGGCATCTGTGACGGCGGGGCCGCCATTACAGGGTCCTGCAAGACCGAGAACCTCGGTCTCGAGAAGGTCATCGCCAACATCATCTCCAACCCCAACATCCGGTTCCTCCTGCTCTGCGGGACCGAGGTCAAGGGTCACCTCGCCGGCCAGACCATGGCCGCGCTCCACAAGGGCGGGGTAAAAGACGGCAGGGTCGTCGGTGCAGAGGGTGCGATCCCCTTCATCGAGAACCTCAACGATGCAGCCATCAAGCGTTTCCAGGAGCAGGTTGAACTGGTCAACATCATGGAGGCCGAGGACCTCGGCGCCATCAAGGCCAAGATCAACGAGCTCAAGGGGCGTGACCCGGGCGCATTTGCCGCAGACCCCATGGTCGTGGAGGTCAAGGAAGCCGCAGGCGGCGTCGAAGTCGCCGCAGCCGGGGTCAACCCGCAATTCCTGGAGATAGAGAAGCGGCTGGACAAGGTCGAGAAGCAGATCGAGTTCGCCGATGCAGAGATCGCCCAGCGTGTGGGCAGGAAGATCGGCCGGGATATAGGCATCCTCTATGGACTGGTCGCCGGACTGATGGTATTCGTCATGCTGCTGGTCCTGCTCCCGAAGCTGAATGTGATGATGTGAAGGAGGTGTGAATTCAGATGTTCAGGTTTGAGAAAGAACAGAAAGTCTGGGACTTCAATGGCACCATGATCGGTGGCCAGCCTGGAGAGTACCCGACTGTGCTCGGTGCGTCAATCTTCTACAACAAGCACGAGGTAGTGCTTGACGACCACAAGGGCAAGATCGATGAGAAGAAGGCGGAGGCGCTCTGGAACCGTTGCCAGGAACTCTCCGACATGACCGGGATCCCCCACTTTATCCAAATCATTGCAGAGTTCGGGGAGGCGTTCGAGAGCTACTTCACCTGGTTTGACAAGATCGACAACAAGACCGCGTTCCTGATGGACTCGTCGGTGCCGGCAGCACTCGCGCACGCCTGCAAGTACGTCACGGAAGTCGGGCTTGCAAAGAGGGCCATCTACAACTCCATCAACGGGTCAATCCCGCCGGAGAATGTCGAGGCCATCAAGAACAGCGACGTCGATGCCGCCATCGTGCTGGCATTCAACCCCGCCGACCCCTCCGTGGCCGGAAGGGAGAAGACCCTCGTCGAGGGCGGTGTAGCTGGCCAGACCAAGGGAATGATCCAGATTGCCGAGGAGGCAGGAATCACCAGGCCCATCCTCGACACCGCGGCAACCCCCCTCGGGCTCGGCTCTGGCGGTTCATACCGCGAGATCCTGGCCTGCAAGGCCATCCACGGGTTCCCCACAGGTGGTGCGTACCACAACATGACCGTCTCCTGGACCTGGCTGAAGCGCTGGAAAGGCTCGAAGAAGAACCCGTCCAAGCTCGCCGAGTCCCTGAAGGGCAAGGATGCCTACCTCGAGCAGCTCCTGCACCACTACCAGGGCGGACTTGACGGGGTCATCCAGGCTGCATGGTCTGCACCCGATATCGGCTGCAACATGATCGCAAGCACGCTTGGTGCTGACCTCATCATGTACGGCCCCATCGAGAACGTGGAGGCCATGATCACGGCCCAGGCATACACTGACATGGTCGTGCTGGAAGCCACCCGGCAGATGGGAATCGAGTGCAAGGCCGAGAGCCACCCCATATTCAAACTCATTTAAATTTTTTTTATATGCACACGCCAGAGGCGTGTGCATTCGGGTTTACGCAAACCTTCCCCAGTGCTCTTTTCCTGGTCCTGACACCTTACCACGCCAGAGGCGTGTGCATTCGGATTTACGCAAACCTTCCCCAGTGCTCTTTTCCTGGTCCTGACACCTTACCACGCCAGAGGCGTGTGCATTCGGGTTTACGCAAACCTTCCCCAGTGCTCTTTTCCTGGTCCTGACACCTTACCACGCCAGAGGCGTGTGCATTCGGGTTTACGCAAACCTTCCCCAGTGCTCTTTTCCACTACCCGCTATTTTTGAAAAATTGAGTGACGCTCCGGTCAGAGTTGGCTCCGGGCCTGTGAATGCCCCCAAATGGGAGATGCCTTTGGGCATCTGTATGCATCTTGCGTTCCTCATCTTGGGTCTTTCATCGCCTGGTACCGCATCAGCGCCATGATGCCGGGTCTCCTATCCTTCTGCCGTGCCGGCTGGAACGGTCCCATCTCGAACGGCAGGGACTCCGCCATCTCTCTGTTGAGTCGGCTTGTGATCTCGTCGAATATGCGCCTGTACGCGGTGCAGTAGGGGTCCACCCCCTTTATCTCTCCCCCGTGCGGCACCATGGCGTTATAGGGGCACCCTCCGCGGCAGTACCTGACATGGGCGCATTCTGCACACGACTGGTCAACAAGGTGCCGGAATTCCGTCATGAGCCGCCCGATGTGCGAGTCTGCCAGCTCGTCGAGTGTAGGACGGTCGCGCACATTTCCCATCACGTACTCCGGCATACCCACGAACCGGTAACAGGGGTAGATACCGCCATCCGGGCCGACCGCAAAGGTGCTTCCCATGCAGTCCACAAACGTGCAGACCGTTCCATGCCGGAAGAAGACGCACTTGCACAGGTCACTGATATTCATGATCTCCATTCTCCCCAGGTGCTCGAGGGACGTGTCGAGGAGATAGACCAGAAGCTCACCGTAATCGGCGGGATCGAGCGTCCAGGGCTCGGGGTTGTCGTTCCGAAGCGACGGGAGGGCGGGGTGCAGCTTGAGGGTGAAGCCGTTCTCCATGAAGAAACGGACGATCCTCTCCCTCTCGTGGAACGACCGCGAAGTGAAGGTGCAGATGAAACTCACCTTCAACCCGTGCTCCCGCGCAATCGCATACCCCTTCATCGTCTTCTGGAAGTAGCCTTCCCCCCTCTGGGTATCGTTGAGCTCCTCCGGGCCGTCGATGCTGGTTCCAAGCGGCACATGGTATTCCGCCAGGATGTCCGCGATCTCAGGGGTCATCAGCCAGAGATTGGACTGCATGGCGAACTCGGGGTTCAGGTGCGAGAGCTCCCGGGAGAGGAGGGGGAGTGCCTGGCGATAAAAGTCAGCACCCGCCAGGAGCGGCTCGCCGCCGTGAAAAGTGAACGTCACCCGCTCTTTCTCGATGCCTTTCAGCCAGTCCACCACTTCGCTGAGGGTCCCGATGCTCATCCGTGGAGATGCGGGATCTGAGCTCCAGCAGTACCTGCACCTGGCAGGGCAGCCCAGCGTGGGGACAAGCATCACGTGAAAGGCATTCTTCATGACAGGAGAGGTTTCTCCCCGGGGGTGGTAAGGATTGCCTTTCCTGCACCCGGGACCAGAGGGTTTTTGCAGAGTCCGGCAGATCCTGGACTTGCCTTGAGCCTAATCATATGAGAGTCGCGTCTTCTCATCGGTGAGTGTCGCCGCAAGCATCTCTTTCCACGCCGCGGAATCCCAGGTGCCAAGGTTTGCATGGGTCGCATAGTAGTTCTGGGGAATGGGGTGTGTCCCGACGACCACGTCCATGCCGTATTTTTCACGGATAAACCGCGAGAAGTATCCAATCCGGGGACAGGGGGGGTACCCGACCACCAGGCCAGTCGCAAGATGGACAACCTCCGCCCCGTTCTTCTTCATCTCCTGCGGCACGTATTCGACGTTTCCTCCGGGACACCCGTTGCAGGTGGCAAACCCGACAAGTTCAACATCCCTGCCCCTGTACCGCTCGAACGCACCTTCCCTGTTGCGCAACGCACGGAGGCATTTCCCCCCCGCACAGGTCCGGTAGCGGTCGCAGATGATGATTCCGAGTTTAATGCATCCTTCCATGGAGATCCAACTCCTCAACTCACGTTGCCTGGATATTGGCATTCATCGCAGAAATATGCTGGGAACGCAGCACGGGAGATTCCCGGTCGGTTGAGAACATTGCGTGCCGCCAGGCATCCCCCTCCTCACTTTCACCCCCCCTGCCTCCCCTTTGATGCATTGCGAAGATCCAGGCACTGCCAGGAGAGCCTACATGAAAGCCGCATCCGAACCGGGAGTACCCCGCAGGGGACGCGAAGACCTGCACGAGACCGCTGACCGCTGGCTGCGAGCCCGGCGGGCGGTCCCCGCAGCCGACCAGCCCCACGCCGAACGGCTGGCGGAGATGATCCGGGCCCACGCCACCGACCGCCTCGCCGCAATCGAGGACCCCCTGGAGGCGGCGATGTTCTCGCTCCTCATCGAGCTTGTGAAGGAGCACCAGCGGGGGCAATAAGCCCCCGCTGGTGCGGGGGTTGTGCGGGGGTGGTCCGGAGGGGGTGGAACCCACTCCGGTCAGAGCGCTCCCCGTTCTCCTTCACGGGGATGGTTCGAGTCGGGATTCTCTCTCCTGAGCGCGCAACTTTCCCATCCTATTCCGCGGGGGCAATAAGCCCCCGCTGGTGCGGGGGTTGTGCGGGGGTGGTCCGGAGGGGGTGGAACCCCCGCCGGTCAGAGCGCTCCCCGTTCTCCTTCACGGGGATGGTTCGAGTCGGGATTCTCTCTCCTGAGCGCGCAACTTTCCCATCCTATTCCGCGGGGGCAATAAGCCCCCGCTGGTGCGGGGGTTGTGCG
>Ga0302250_1000101_pt1 | contig 127070 bp, 115 predicted proteins | sample AAG_RA_Asp_MG_FD_193536 | JGI IMG/M metagenome (GOLD analysis project Ga0302250, IMG submission 193536) | Enriched activated sludge microbial communities from anaerobic digester in WTTP, New Holstein, Wisconsin, United States - AAG_RA_Asp | ecosystem: Engineered > Bioreactor > Anaerobic >... | reverse complement strand
GCCTTGGACCGTCGCTGCCGGCCTTCATCACCCCGGCCGTGCTCCAGTTCCTGGTGGATACCTTCAACATCAAACCCATCGATACCCCGGAGGCGGATCTCAAGACCATCCTTGGCTGATCTTGTTCCTCCTCCCAACGCGGATACCCCTGGCCGGTGATGCCGGGCCAGGGGGTGAGAGGAAGACACCATGAACGACAACCACAAGACCTATCTCGTGCTGCCTCATTTTGACGCTGGCCTGCTCAGCCCTGAAGATTTGGAACAGTTGGCCGCGCTGGCGCGGAAATACCGGATTCCGCAGACCAAGATCACCGGCGCCCAGCGGATCGCCTTCCTCGGCATGGAGCCTGAAGCCCTGGTGGGACTGCGCGCGGAACTGGGTATCCCGGAGACACTGCCCCACACCCGCAATCGGATTCATTACGTCCAGGCCTGCCCGGGACGCACCTGGTGCAAATACGGTCATCAGGACGCCTTGAGCCTGGGCGAGCGGATCAAGGCGATCGAATTGGACGGCCCCCTGCCGGCCAAGGTCAAGGTGGGGATTTCCGGCTGCCGCTTCTGTTGCTGCGAATCGTGGATGCGCGATGTCGGCCTGACCGGTGAAAGCAAGGGGTGGCGGTTCACCTTTGGCGGCAACGCCGCCGGCCGCCCGCGTATCGGCGATGTGGTTGCCGAGGGATTGAACGATGACGAAGCCGTGACCCTGGTCACCAGAACACTGAATTACTATCTCCATGCGGCCCGGTTCAAGAGCCGTTCGGCCCGATTCATGGAACGCTACGGGATCGAGGCCTTGAAAAAGGCGGTCCTCGAATAATCGACACTCACTGGACACAAAGAAAAGACCATGAAAATATTGCGAAAAATCATTAAGATCGACGAAGAATTGTGCAACGGCTGCGGCCAGTGCGTGCCCGACTGTGCCGAAGGTTCCCTGCAGATCATTGACGGCAAGGCCCGGCTGGTGGCGGACAAACTGTGCGACGGCCTCGGCGCCTGCCTCGGCTCCTGCCCAACCGGTGCCTTGCAGATCATCGAACGCGAGGCCGATGAGTTCGACGAGGAGGCGGTCCATCAGTTCCTGGCCAGCAAAGGGCAAGAGGAGGCCAAGCCAGCGATCCCGCACGGTTCAGGCTGTCCTTCGGCCCGGCTGCAGACACATGCGCCGGTGTCGCCCTGCCAAATGGCCAACGTGCCCACCAGCCAAGCCGGGTCGGCCCTGTCGCACTGGCCGGTGCAGATCCGGTTGATACCGCCGACCGCGCCCTTTCTCGAAAATTGTGACCTATTGGTGGCCGCCGACTGCACCGCCGTGGCCTATGCCGGCCTGCAGCAGGATTTCCTTGCCGGTCGGGTGGTGATGATGGGCTGCCCCAAGTTTGATGACCAGCAACTCTATGTCGACCGCTTCACCGAGATCTTCCGCACCCGCAAGCTGAACTCGCTGACCATCCTGATCATGGAGGTGCCTTGCTGCCACGCCATGCTGCATATCATCAAAAGGGCCTGGGATACGGCCAAACCCAATTTTCCCGTCCGCCACGTGGTGGTCTCCACCCGGGGCGAACTCAAGGGCGAAACCACCTGGTAAGCCCATCGTTTCTCCGCCTCTCCACCTCACCCTGGGCTGCCGATCTCCTTGCGGCGGTTCCGGGGTGAGTTTTTCCCCCCTTTTGCCCCGCCCCCGATTCTCCCTTGCCCTCGATCTTCCGGTGGGCTAGGCTGTCGGCAACAGAACAGCTCCCCGATCCCCGCCGGATCGCCACCTCTTGCGCGGAACCTCCACCATGAGAACCAATCTGACCCTAATCGGCATGCCCGGCGCGGGTAAAAGCACCGTAGGCATCATTCTGGCCAAAAACATGGGGCTGGGCTTCATCGACACCGATGTGCTCATCCAGATCAACCGGCAAAAAACCCTGCAGCAGATTCTCGACGAAAGCGACCACCTCACCCTGCGGGCCATCGAGGAAGAGGAAATCCTCAAACTCAACATCAGCCACCATGTGATCGCCACCGGCGGCAGCGCCGCCTACAGTGCCAGGGCCATGACCCATTTGCAGCGGATGTCGATCGTCATCTTCCTTGAGGTGTCCTTCCCGGAAATCGAGCGCCGCATTCGCAACTTCGCCACCCGGGGCATCGCCAAGGCCAAGGATCAGACCTTCCGGGAACTGTTCGACGAGCGTCAGCTGCTGTACAAACGCTACGCGGAAATCACCATCGCCTGCGACGGCATCGGCCAGGAAGAGGTCGCCCGGCGCATTGCCGACCAGGTGCACAGCCAAGACACGTCTTGCACCTGATCACGCCGATCGCCCTCCCCTCCAGCCCAAGCGGCGCAAAAGGGTGTGTGCCGTAATCCCTGCTGTCCTCCCCGCGACCCTCTAGGTAAATTTACCTAATTTTTACTCTCCAGTTTTTGACTTTCCCACCTGGAAACACCTATCATGCGAACAGGAGAAGCGTGGCGCCAAGCGCCTCGACCAAACGGGATATCGTGCGAGGTGGCGGCGCCCACCTGAAAGCACGCATCGACGCACCAAAATCCACAGGGAGGGGGACATGAATTTGCATTCGATCCGGTTCAAACTCGTCAGCGGGGGCTGTTTCGCCATCCTCGTGCTGTTGATCGTCAACGGCTACATCTCGATCACCAACTCCTCCCGGGCGCTGACCGACCTGGCCATGAAAAACGCCGAGGCCACGGCCAAGGGCATCGCCGTTCAGCTCGACAAGGCCTTGCTGGGAGAGCTCAAGACCGCCCTGGCCTTCGCGACGGAAAGCACCTTCAAGGCCGTGGGCGAAGAGGTCAAGGCCAAAGGCATCGACGGCGCCGCTTCGTCCATTCAGGTTCTCCGCCAGCTGATGAAGACCAAGTTCAAGACCCTGGGGAACAATTACCTGGGTATCTTTATCACCGATGCCAAGGGCACGCTTTACACCGGCGAACTGGCCGACGGCAGCGAGTACAAGGGCTCCAACATCGCCGAGCGGCCCTACTTCCAGACGGTGAAGCAAAGCGGCAAGCCCGTGTTCGGCGATGTGGTGCGTTCGCAAAAAACCGGGGAAATCATCAGTGTCGCCTGCGCGCCTGTTCTCTCGGATTCCGGCGAATTTCTCGGGGCATTCGGGATGTCGATGAAGGCCTCTGCCCTGACCCACCTGGTGACGGACAACAAAATCAGCGAAACCGGCTATGCCTTCATGATCAACAAGGACGGCATCATCATTGCCCATGTGGTGGAGAAGAATGTCCTTCAACTCGATTTGAAGACACTCAAGGGCATGGAAACCATCACCAACGCCATGATGGCGGGCAAGACCGGTGTGGAGAAATACGTTTACCAGGGACTGGACAAGATTGCCGGTTACGCGCCGATTGCCACCACCGGCTGGAGCGTGGCGGCGACGCAGGAATCGAATGAGTTTCTCGCCAGCGTCAATGCCCTGAAGCGGACCATCCTGTGGATCGCCATGACTTCCTTGCTGCTGGCCGCCGTCCTTATCTTTCTGGCGGCAACGGCAATCACCAAACCGATCAACAAGGCCGTGGAGGGACTCAAGGACATCGCCCAGGGCGAGGGCGATCTGACCATGCGCCTGGCTGTCACCTCCAAGGATGAGGTCGGCGAATTGGCCACCTGGTTCAATGTTTTCATCGAAAAACTGCAACAGATCATCGGCCGAATCAGCAGCAACACCCAGTCGGTGCATCTGTCGGTCGGCGAACTGGCCGGGATTGCCGCCGCGCTTTCCAAGAATGCCGAACATACCTCGGGTCGAGCCAACAACGTGGCCACCGCTGCCGAGGAGATGAGCGCCAACCTCAACGGCGTGGCCGCGGCCATGGAGCAATCGACCACCAACACCACCATGGTGGCCAGCGCCGCCGAACAGATGACCGCGACCATCAACCAGATCGCCCAGAACGCCGAACAGGCCCATTCGATCTCGGAAAAGGCAGTGCACCAGGCGGCCAGCACCTCGAACAAGATGGCAGAACTGGGTCAGGCGGCGCAGGCGATCGGCAAGGTCACCGAGGCGATCACCGAGATCTCCGAGCAGACCAACCTGCTGGCGCTCAACGCCACCATCGAGGCGGCCCGGGCCGGCGAGGCCGGCAAGGGCTTTGCCGTGGTCGCCAACGAAATCAAGGAACTGGCCAAACAGACCGCCGCCGCCACCCAGGATATCAAAAACCAGATCGCCGGCGTTCAGGGCACCACCCAGTCGACGGTGGAGGAGATCAACCAAATCACCAAGATTATCAACAGCATCAACGAAATCGTGGCCACCATCTCCACTGCGGTGGGTGAACAGTCGGCGGCCACCGGGGAGATCGCCGACAACATCGCCCAAGCCTCGCAGGGACTGGCCGAGGTCAACGAAAATGTCAGCCAGAGTTCAGCCGTGGCCGGCACCATCACCCAGGACATCGCCGGAGTCAACCAGGCGGCCAACGAAATCACCGGCAGCAGCCGGCAGGTCAAGGCGAGTGCCGACACCCTGCAGCAGCTGGCCAACGAGCTCCAGGGGATCGTCAACACCTTCAAGATCTGATTCCAACTTACTTTCAAGTTGTATATCTACAAAAAAAGCCGGGCAGGAGGCGAACATGTCGCCCCGCTGTCCGGCTTTCGTTTTATCGACGGATTGGCTCCAGTACGCCTTACCAGTGGGCCTCCTTGTTGGCCGCCGTCGAATAGAGTATCTTGCCCGCCTTGAAATCGGCCACCGCATCGCGAACCTTGCCGGTCACGTCGCTGACCACCTTGATCTCGGCAGCCTCCAGGGTGGCGAAGGCCTTCGGGCCGCAATAGCCGGTCATCAGCACCTTGGCGCCCTTGTCGCTGACCATGGTCGCCGCCTGAATGCCCGCCCCCTTGAAGGCATTGACGTTGTCGCTGTTATCCACCACCTCGAAGGCCATGGTGTCGGTCTCGACGATCAGGATATACGGCGCCCGGCCAAAGCGGGGATCGACCTCGCTGTCCAGCAGGACGCCCTTGGATGTCACCGCAATTTTCATTCTTCCTCCTTGCCGTTCAGGTCAGTGACCGCCGCCACCGCAGACCTGGTTGTCAGCGATTTTCGGCAGGTTGCCGGCGATGAAGTCCTCGACCACCGGCCGGATCTCCGGACGGACACCGTCGTGGTAGACCTCGATGCCGACCTGACGAAAACCCATCAGCGGCCGCATGCCGATGCCGCCAACCACCAGGGCGTTGACGCCTGCCTGGGCCAGCAGGGTGACCGGCACCATGCAGCCGCCCTGCACATGCTCCTGGTTGGGCAGGATCGAGACCTGCTTGATCTGGCCGTCCTCGACATCGATGCAGGTAAACACGTCGCAGTGCCCGAAATGACCGGCCCGCATGCCGTCCAGCCCGCCTTGTCCCTCGGAGGGAATGGCTAATCGCACCATTGGTTTTTCTCCTTGTTCCTTTATTTGTTATTGAATCGTTGCGTTGAAGTCCACGATCCCCAACGGGTTCATGGACGGTGAATTGATGATTTTGGCCCAGATCTCCCGCACCCGCTGATGGGTCGGCGACTCTTCACCGAATTCGAACAGGGTCTTGCCGGCCACCATCGACCGGGTGAAAATTGGATCAAAGGGCACCCGGCCAAGCAAGGCGGCGTTGCGCTTGGCAGCCAGGGTTTCAATGGCCTCGGTCATCTCCGGGTTGAGATCGAACTTGTTGACGCAGACCATGCCCGGCACCTTGAAATGGGCGGCAAGATCGATCACCCGCTCCATGTCGTGGATGCCGGAAACGGTCGGTTCGACCACGATCACCAGGGCGGTGGCCCCGCCGATGGCGGCGATCACCGGGCAGCCGATGCCCGGCGGACCGTCGGTCAGCATCAAATCGCAACCGTGCCTCTCGGCGAGCTGCCGAGTCTCCTTGCGCACCAGGCTGACCAGCTTGCCCGAGTTCTCCTCGGCGATCCCCAGGCGGGCATGGACCATGGGACCGAAGCGGGTTTCTGAGATGTACCATTCGCCGCAGCGCTGCACCGGAAAATCGATGGCCGCCTCCGGGCAGAAATCCACACAAACACCGCAACCCTCGCACCGGATGGGGTCGACCTCAAAGGCTTCGGTGATGGCTCCGAAGCGGCAGAGGCTACGACAGGTCCCGCATCCGGTGCACAGGTCGGGGTTGATCACGGCTTTGCTGCCGCCCATGAAGTCGGTGCGCTGCCGCACTGCTGGCTGCATCAGCAGGTGCAGGTCGGCGGCGTCGACATCGGCGTCGCAGAGTATACTGTTGTGGGCCAAGGCGGCAAAAGCAGCGGTCAGGCTGGTCTTGCCGGTGCCGCCCTTGCCGCTGATGATTACGAGTTCACGCATGTTGCCGCCGTGCTCCTGTTGACGATGGTTTCTATCCGTTGAGACAGTTGGATGAATTTTTCGCGCCACTCGGGCAGCTCCTCCACGATCAGCCGGCCGCGCGAATAGGCCTCGGCGATACGCCGGTCAAAGGGGATGGCCATGAGTAGCGGCAATCCCTCGACCTCGGCGTAGGCAAAGACCTGATCGTCGCCGAGGTCGGCGCGGTTGACCACCAGCCCGGCGGGAATGCCGAGCAGTTTGACCGCCGCCACCGCCAGCCGCAGGTCATGCAGGCCAAACGGGGTGGGCTCGGTGACCAGCAGGACGAAATCCGCGTCAAGCATGGCGGCAATCACCGGACAGGAGGTGCCCGGCGGCGCGTCGACAATGGTGAGCCGTTGGGGGTTCGCTTCGGCCCGGACCCGTTTGATCAAAGGGGGCGACATGGCCTCGCCCACCCGCAACCGGCCATTGATGAAACGGATATCGCCACGATGGCCGAAGTCGAGCGTCCCCAACTCCCGTCCGGTCTCGGTGATCGCGCCTTCGGGGCAGACCAGCATGCAGCCGCCGCAGCTGTGACAGAGTTCGGCAAAGATTAGCACCCGCTTGCCCACCACGGCCAAGGCATTGAAGCGGCAAATATCGGAGCATTTTCTGCAAAAGGTGCATTTGGATTCATTCACCAGGGGGATGGGCGTGTTCACCTGCTCGCTGTGCTCGATGGTTGGCTGCAGAAATAAATGGGCATTGGGCTCCTCGACATCGCAATCAAGCAGCTCCACGCCGCTACCAAGCGCCATGGCCAAGTTGGTGGCCACCGTGGTCTTGCCGGTACCGCCCTTGCCGCTGGCCACGCTGATAATCATGCGGCCTCCTGTTTGGGAGGTACTTGCAGTAACCCGAAAATCTTCGACAGCACGGCCAACAGTGCCTCTGCGTCCCGCTCGCCCGGCTGCGGGGGCAGCTGCATCAAGACGCCCAACCCCTCGGTGACTTCGTGGAACTCCGCATCTGGCAGGGAACCGACAATGGCAGTGTTGGCCAACGGGTTGACTTTCACCAGTTGTTTGACAAAATCAACGCCGCTCATGTCATCAAGCTGCTCATCGACGATCACCAAATCCAGGCGTTTATTCTTGAGCTGCTCCAACCCGGCGGCTCCAGTGGCCACCGGAACCAGTTCCACGTCCTGTTCGCGCCGCAGACGGGTCACCAGAATCGAGAAGCGGGAAAAATTTTTCGCTACGAATACAATGGTCAACGCTGTTCTCTCCTTAAAAAAAACGGCTGTCAATTCCGACAACCGTTGATCTGTGCACTGTTGTTGTCAGGGGAGGGGCAATTACCCCAATTCAGCGATTCCCCCTTCGACCGCCTCCACCGCGACCGCAGCGCCCGGCTCCACCGGAACATCTGTTGCCCATGCCGCGGCCTCTTCCCACCCCCATACCGCTTCCTGCGGGTTGTTGGGATTGATCCGTAACGTTTTCCCCGTTTGTGGTGTTTTGCTGGCAGTTGCCCATTCCCCGGCCAATGGGACCGGTTCCTGTCGGACCTTTTCCATCCATTCCAGGCATATTCTCCCTCCGTCGCTCGCTGTTGTTCTTTCAGGCGTTCATTCGTGTTTCCACGAAGATGCCGGCGTTTCCGGCAGCTTCTCCGCCCCCTCGTTGATGGCGCTCTTTTCGCCCCGGCCTGTCCGGCCGCCACCAATCCACCCAGCGGTGACCGAACCAGCCCCGATTTCCCGTCCGCGCCGGATTCTGCCGCGACAACAGATCTGCTTGCCGCAACCCGGCATGCGAAATTCCGGACCAAAGGGCCGACCCAGCAGATACTGTGCAAGGACCTGGCGAACGTCACCGGTGATGAAGGGGATCAGTTCCACCCCCGCAGCCTCGAGCATGGACGCCGGCCCTTCCGACACCGCGCCGCAGATAATCAGCATCACCTGCTGGGCACGAAGCATCTGCAACAGTTCTCCCGGCCGTTCGGGATCAAAGGCGAGCAGGGACGTCCCGACCAAGGCATTGCCGTTGATCTCCGCGATCAACAGGGTACGAGCCGAATCAAACACCGGCGAAACCCGCTGCTCCCAGACGGTGACGGCAATTTTTTTCCCTGGGCCTCGTGCTTTCATACTCACCTAAAAGCATATTGTGTGCCACAATAGAGCGACATGACAACCAAAAGCGAATCTCTTTGAAAAAACAGACTATTTTCCATGCACCACTGGCACGGACGGTCGTTGTTGCGTTGCACGGCGATCCGCATGCGACCCTGTGCACCGTTGCATAGTTGCAATCACGCGACCCTGCTCGTCTTTGCGCCGCTATGGCGGCCGTCGATCTCCGGCAGATCGAGCTGCAGTTTCTTCACTTTCCGAAACAGGGTGGACTTGTGCATGCCCAGTTCGCGGGCGGCGGCCAACCGGTTGTAGTTGTTGCGCTCTAGGGCTTCGAGGATGGCCTCCCGTTCAGTGGCCCGGTGCAGGGCGCTCATGGAGGCCGAGGGCGGCGCGGTCACTGGGGCGGGAGCTGACGTGGACAGAGGGGTGGCGTGCAGGTAGGCCGGCAGGTGGTGAAGACCGATCGGCCCCTGGGAACACAGGATAAAGGCGTGCTCGATGATATTTTCCAGCTCGCGGATATTTCCCGGATACTCGTGGGCCATCAACCGTTCCAAAGCCGCGGGTTCGATGCCGCTGAGCATTTTACCGCGCAGCCGATTCATCTTGTCGATGAACCGCTCGATCAGGAGCGGGATGTCTTCCTTGCGCTCGCGCAGGGGCGGCAGTGGCAAGCGGACAATATTGATCCGATAGAAGAGGTCGCGGCGGAAGCTGCCCTGCTCGACCAGGGCTTCCAAATTACGGTTGGTGGCCGCCAGGATGCGCACGTTGACCCGCTCCTTTTTGATGCTGCCCAGGGCCTGGAATTCCCGCTCCTCCAGTACCCGCAGCAACTTGACCTGAAAGGCCGGGCTGGTCTCGCCCAATTCGTCAAGCAGGATGGTGCCTCCATCGGCCAGGCTGAAATAGCCCGGCTTGTCGTGGGCGGCATTGGTGAATGCCCCGGCCTTGTAGCCGAACAGCTCGGATTCGAGCAGGGTGTCGGGCAGGGCGCCGCAGTTGATGGCCACAAAGGGTTTGTCTCGCCGGGTGGAGAGGTCATGGAGCGATCTGGCCATGATCTCCTTGCCGGTGCCGGTCTCGCCCTCGATCAGCACCGTGGAGTCGCTCTCGGCAATCTGCGGCAGGACCGCGAAGATTTTCTTCATTGCCCGGCTGCGGCTGACCATGTCGCCCTGGCGGAAGGTGGCGCTCAGTTCGCGGCGCAGTTCCTCCACCACCGTATTGTCGCGGAAGGTTTCCACTCCGCCGAGGATTTCGCCCGATTCGCTTTTCAGCGGCGCGGTGGAAACGCTGATCGGGATGCGCTTCTTGTCGCTGTTGATGATGTAGGTCGAACTGCTGACAAAGGAGCGCCCTTCCTTCATGGTCTTCCGCAGGGCGCAGTCCCCCTCGCACATGTTGGAGCGAAAGACCTCCCAGCAATAGCGGCCGATGGCCTCCTCGCGGGGAACGCCGGTGATCTCCTCGGCCGCCCGGTTGAACGACATGATCCGCCATTCGTGGTTGACCGTGAACACGCCGTCCGAAATACTCTCCAGAATGATGTCGGTGACGCCGTCCGGCGGCCGGGTTTTCTTTTGTTTCGCCATGCCCGTTGGTTTGTGATGGGTTGTTCCGCTCAACGCTCAAATGTATTCTTGATAATCAGCAGTTCCCGTGCTGGCAACCCCTGGGAACAGGGTTGCGCAATCGTTGCCCAGGTACCACATTTTTCTTGCACTTCGGCAGGCAACATTGTACCTACTGGTATGTAAATTTTCAAGGGGAACTAAATCTATGGATGCACGGGAACGATTGATCACCTCCACCCAGGCGTTGCTCTGGGAACGGGGCTATGTGGGCACCAGCCCCAAGGCTATTCAGCAGCGCGCCGGTGTCGGCCAAGGCAGCATGTACCATCACTTCAGCGGCAAGTCCGAGTTGGCTCTGGCGGCCATCCATCGCTGCGCCGACCAGATCAGGGCCTATACCGAACAGCGCCTTTCCGCCCCGGGAACCGCCTTTGCGCGAATCGAGGCCTTTCTCCTTCAGGAACGGCAGGTTCTCCAGGGATGCCAGCTCGGCCGGCTGACGGCCGATCCCGAGATCGTTGCCAACCCTGACTTGCATCGGCCGGTCGATGCCACCTTTGTTTGGCTGCGGCAGCGTTTGGCCGAAGTGCTGGACGAGGGCGTGGCCAACGGTGAATTCGCCGTCGGACTCGATGTCAACGATATCGCCGCCACCATTGCCGGGGTGGTGCAGGGCGGCTATGTGCTGGCCAAGGCAGCGGGGTCGGATGAGCCCTACTACAGCGCGATTCGAGGAATTCTCGCCTTGCTGGCGCCGCCAACGAGGCAATGAGCGGATGAGGCGGGACCGCTGGGGAAGAGGCGCGCCGTCCAGTCGAACAACTGGCGGAAGCCAGGTGTCCTTTCACTGTCAATCAAGGAGGTTTGCATGGGGTACGAGACTGTTTCGCTAACATTTGCCGATGATTATGTGGCCGAGATCACGCTGAATCGTCCGGAGAATCTGAACACCTTCAACATTCCGCTCGCTATGGAGCTGCACCAGGCCCTGCTGGAGATCGACCGAGACGACCGGGCGCGGGTCGCACTCGTCAAAGGCGCGGGCAAGGCCTTTTGCGCCGGTATCGACGTCAGCTTTCTTCCCGGCAAGTCGGTGCAGGAATACCGGGAATGGATCGAGTGCATGGAAGCGCCCCTGGTGACCATCAGCCGGATGCGCAAACCGGTGATCGCCCAGGTGCATGGCGTGGCCGCCGCTAACGGCGCCGGCCTGGTGGCGGCCGCCGATCTGGCCATTGCCGGCGAGAAGGCGCGCATCGGCCTGACCGCGATCAATGTCGGCCTCAACTGCGTGGGGCCGGTGATCCCGGTCAGCCGGTCGGTGGGCAGGAAAAAGGCCCTGGAGTTGCTCTTTTTCGGTGAACTCATTCCGGCCCCAGAGGCCGCACAAATGGGTCTGATCAACCGGGTGGTTACCGATGGCGACCTGGAAACCGAAGCCCGGACCTGGGCCGCCAAGCTGGCGCAAAAAAGTCCACTGGCCCTGCAACACGCCAAAAAAGCCTTCTACTCGGCCGCGGACCAGGAATACACCAAGGCCTTTGACTACATGAACGAGGCCTTTGCCCGCCTGTGCGCCACCGACGACGCCAAGGAAGGAATCGTCGCCTTCAAGGAGAAGCGCCCGGCGGTGTGGAGCGGGAAATAAGCCGGTTTTCTGACCGCTTGCCGACAAGCGGTTTTCTTTTGACCTTTTCAACGGGAAGGCAGCGCATGACGAATAAAAAAATTGTTGTCATCGGCGGTTCGGCCGCCGGTGCCAAGGCCGCGGCCAAGGCACGAAGACTCGATGAATTTGCCGACATCACCATTGTCCAGAAGGCCCCGGATCTGTCCATGGCCTCCTGCGGCTATCCCTACTATGTCGGCGGAGTATTCAATGATCGCAACGCCCTGCTGTGCACGCCGGCGGGGGTGGTTCGCGATCCGGTCTTTTTCCAGAAGGCGAAAAAGATCACCGCCCTGGTCGAAACCGAGGTCACGGCCATCAATCGGGCAAACAAACAGGTGACCTGCCGTCACTGCAAGAGCGGTGAGCACACCACGCTGGCCTACGACAAGCTGGTCATCGCCACCGGCGCCCGGGCCAACATGCCGCCCATTCCGGGAATCGATCTGCCGGGGGTCACAACCCTGCTGTCCATGGCCGACACCGACTACCTGCGGGCCATTCGCGATGCCGGTGAGGTCAAGCGGGCAGTGGTGATCGGCGGCGGCCTGATCGGTGTCGAGGCCTGCGAGGCCCTGCAACAGTCAGGCATCCAGGTAACGGTGGTCGAGGCCGTGGATCAGGTGCTCACCTTCCTCGACTGGGATCTGGCCAAGCTGGTGGAGAACCACATGCAGGCCAAGGGTGTTCGGGTGTTGACCGGTATCGGCGTCAAGGAGTTTGTCGGCGAGAACGGCAAGCTGATCGGAGTCAAGCTGGCCGACGGCACGGTCCTGGAGTGCGGCCTGGCGGTGATGGCCATCGGCGTGCGCCCGAACAGCGAGCTGGCCCGGGAAGCGCGACTGGCCGTCGGCACGTTCGGCGGCATCACGGTCAACCAATACATGCAGACCTCGGATCCGGACATCTATGCCGGCGGCGACTGCGTCGAGATCCCCAGCCGGATCACCGGAAGTCCTGCCTTTGCTCCCATGGGCGACCTCGCCAATCTGGAAGGCCGGGTGATCGGTGAGAATATCATCTGCGGCAACACGGCCACTTTTCCCGGCACGGTGCACACCGGCATCTGCAAAGTGTTCGATTTCAGCGCCGGCTCCACCGGGCTTTCGGAGAAAGCGGCTCAGCGTATCGGCATGGACGGTTACACCACGGTGGTCAATGCCAGCCCCGACAAACCGGGGTTCATGGGCGCCAAGATTCTGGTGTCCAAACTGCTGGTCGACAAGGAGCAACGCATTCTGGGGTATCAGTGCGTGGGTCTGGGTGATGTCAGCCGCCAGATCGCCACCGCCGCTATGGCCATCCAGGGCAAGCTGAAGCTCGCGGACGTGATCAATGCCGATCTGCCCTACGCGCCGCCCTTCTCCCCGGCCATCGACCACTTCATCACCGCCGCCCACATCATGGAAAACAAGCTCAAGGGACGGATGACCGGCATCGGGGTGCGTGAGGTGTGGCACAAGCTCCAGGCCGGCGAAAAGCCGTTCCTGCTCGATGGCCGCAACCCCAACGAATACGAGGAGATGCATCTGGGCATCGGCGAGACCCTGATCCCGCTCGGCGCCCTGCGGGCACGCCTGAATGAACTGCCGGCCGACAAGGACGCGGAGATCATCTGTTTCTGCAAGATCTCGCTGCGCGGCTACGAGGCCGAGTGCATCCTGCGGGCGCACGGCTACACCAACGTCAAGGTCATGGAAGGCGGCATCATGGCCTGGCCCTATCCACGCGAGAAATAAACCGGAACCTGTCGATGTTCCTCCCTGACCGGCAGGAGCTGGGGTCGTTTCGGCGGCCCCGGTTTCTGCCGGTTTTTGTTTGCGCAGCGCACGGCGCACCCCTCACGCGGCCGGTCGACGGCGAAACAGCGCCACCCGGCAGCCATCCTGCCAGAACAGTTCCAGGCCGAAACAGCGGGCAATGACGTCAAGCGTCTGCCGATGATAGAAAGCGACATGCGTCCGATCGCGGGTGTAGGACCAGGTGGCGAAGCGATCCTGGGTGGTCCAGAACTCGGTCATGATCCCCAGCAGGCCGCCGGGCGCGAGCAGGCCGCATACCCGGGCGATCTCCCGTCCAGGGACATGAAAATGCTCAAAGCATTCGGTGGAGAGGATGAAATCGTAGGGCGGTTGCAGGGGGCCAGGGGCAAACAGCGGGTCATAGTCGTCGCAGGCCAGCCCTTCGCGCCGCAGCAACTGCGACAGGACCGGTCCCGGTCCGCAGCCGTAATCCAGGCCGCGCATGGCCGGATTGAGCAAGGGCAGCATCGGCCGGAGGATCTGCTGGAGAAAGCGGACGTAACCGCTGTCCTCGATGCTGTTCTGGTGCTGGCCATAGCGCGCCCGTTCCTGTTCCGGCGATAGCATGTCCCGAGGGTCGGTGAAGATCAGCCGGCAGTGGGGGCAGTGGAAATAGCGGCGTCGATCCGCGCCCCGGACCGGCTCTGTCCGATCCGAGGTCAAGCACAGGGGGCATGGGAGGGTCATCAAAGCCGATCTCCAGGGGAATACGGGATTCGCGGAAAGGCCGCGCATTGCGCCCTTCTTCTCAAGCAGCCCCATGGCCAGGACACCCACTCTTTCGCTTGCGACCGCCGCGCCGGTACCGCAACCGATGAAAACGGATGGCAAAATCGCGTTGAGACAGTATAGAAGAACTGTGCCGGGCACGGAGCGCCCGCCGCCCGGCCGGCACCGCCACGACGCGCCTTCCATTCTGCTCTTCCCCGGACACGGCAACCAGCATGACCATCACCAGCAACATCCTCAAGCTCAACATTTTCGCCGCCCTGAAGATGATGCTTTTCCCCATGGCGATCATCACCGTGTTCTGGAAAGATCAGATCGGCCTGTCGCTCTCGGAGATTCTGCTGGTCAACGTCTTTTTCTCCACCGCCAACCTGCTGATGGAATACCCCTCCGGGTATGTCAGCGATCGCTTGGGGTATCGGCTTTCCCTGGTCATTGCCTGTGTGTTTGGCATCTGCGGCTGGACCGCCTACCTTTTCGCGCACAGCTTTTGGCATGTGATCGGCGCCGAACTGTTGCTCGGCGTCTGCTACGCCTTTATCAGCGGCTCGGACAATGCCCTGCTCTACGAAACCCTGCGCGCCGGCGGCCGGAGCGAACTCTATACCCGCTGTGACGGCCGGATGGCCGGTTGGGCGCAGATCGGCGAGGCCGGCGGCGCACTCTGTGCCGGTTTGCTGTACGTCACCGCTCCCCTGCTGCCGTTCATGGTCCAGATCGGCGTCTGGGTGGCGGCCCTGGGAGTGGCGCTGTCGCTCCGCGAACCCCACGCGGACAAGGGGCCACACATCACCTCCCACCTGAGCGAGGCGCTGCGCATCGGCCGCCATGGCCTGGGAGAGAACAAGCCGCTGCGGGCGACCATCCTCCTGGGCATGCTGCTCGGGTTGGCCTCCTTCTATCCGGTGTGGCTGGTGCAGCCGTTCATGCGCGAGAGCGGCGTGCCCCTGGCCTGGTTCGGCCCCATCTGGGCCGGGGCCAACCTGATGGTCGCCGTCTGCGCCTACCACAGCCACAAGGTGCTCGACCTCCTTGGTCTGCGCCGCATCGTTCTGCTCTTTATCCTGCTGATTGTCGGCGCCTATGCGGGCCTGGGACTGACCTCGATGATCGGCAGCTTTCTCTTCTACTACCTGTTGACCGCCATGCGCGGCCTCCAGGGACCGATACTGCGCAGCCTCCTCCAGCAGCATGCCACCCGGCACATGCGGGCCAGCATCCTCTCGCTGCACAACCTCATGTTCCGTCTGGGCTACGTGGTCAGCGGCCCGTTGATCGGCTGGGTGAGCGATACCCGTGGCCTGCAGACCGCCTTTCTCACCCTGGCCTGCGCCTTTGCCCTTCTCCTGCCGCTGGCGGCCCGCAGCTTTCTTTGGCATCAAGACGAAGACCGGCGGCATCCCGCTCCGTGAATGGGCTGCGGCGCATCTTGACTGGCAATGCCTGCCATTTTTGGCTACGCTGCATCCACGGCAACCGCATGCGCTTAGCACGAACGGCTCCACGCACCCTGTAGGGAGGAAGAAACCATGGAACAGGTCAGGACAGTCAGCGGCACAGTGGTGGACGCGGTCAATCGGCGGATGTTCGGGGCGCGGATCGAAGTCGGGCCCACGGGCCGAATTGCCTCCGTGGTCCCCGAATCCTCGCCCGCGCCGGGTTTCCTCCTGCCCGGATGGGTCGATGCCCATGTTCATGTGGAGAGTTCGATGCTCACCCCCACCGCCTTTGCCCGGGAAGCGGTGCGCCACGGAACCGTGGCGGCGGTGACCGACCCCCATGAAATCGCCAATGTGCTCGGCCGGCGCGGGGTGGAGTTCATGCTCGCCGAGGCGGCCCGGACGCCGTTTCGTTTCGCCACCGGCGCGCCCTCCTGCGTACCTGCCACGCCATTCGATAGCGCGGGAGCAGTCCTCGATGCCGCCCAGGTCGCCCAATTGCTCGCCCGGCCCGACATTTCCCACCTCTCGGAGATGATGAACGTCCCCGGCGTGCTGTCGGGAGACGCGGAAACCGCAGCCAAGATCGCGGCCGCCCGGCAGCGCGGCAAACCGGTGGATGGCCACGCGCCCGGCCTGCGCGGCGAGGATCTGCGCCGCTACCTCCAGGCCGGCATCAGCACCGACCACGAGTGTCTCGATCTTGACGAGGCCATGGAGAAGGCGGCGGCCGGCATGTTCATTCAGCTCCGCCGGGGATCGGCGGCCCGGCAGTTCGACGCCCTGCTGCCGGTGCTCGCCCGCTTTCCGCACGCTTGCATGCTGTGCACCGACGACAAACACCCCGATGACCTTTCACGGGACCATATTGACGCCTCGGTGCGCATCGCGGTGGCTGCGGGTATCGATCTGTTCGATGTGCTGCGGGCCGCCAGTGTCAACCCCGCGCGCCACTACCGCCTTGACCTGGGCCTGCTGCAGCCGGGGGACCGAGCAGATTGGATCGAGGTCGACGATCTGCGCGATTTCCGCGTGCGGCGCACGGTACTCGCCGGTCAGGTCGCTGCGGAGAACGGGGAGAGCTGCTTGCCGCTCCTGGAGCCGCTCGATTGTCCCAACCAGTTCGTCCTGCGTCCGGTGTATGCGGAAAGCTTCCGCATTCCCGCACAAAAGGGGTCCTGCCGGGTCATCGGGGTGCGCGATGGCCAACTGCTCACCGATGCCGGCAGCTGCCAACCCACCATGCGCGGCGGCGCGGTGGTCGCTGATCCGGCACGCGATTTGGTCAAACTGGCGGTGTTCAACCGCTACACCGTTGATGCGCCGCCCGGCTTGGCGCTGGCCGCCGGTTTCGGGCTGACCGCCGGAGCCCTGGCCGCCAGCGTGGCCCATGACGCCCACCACGTAATTGTTGCCGGTACCGACGACGCCCTCATGGCCCGGGCCGTCAATGCGGTGGTGGCCCATGGCGGCGGACTGGCGGTCACGGATGGGCAGGGGCAGCTGCACGTCATGCCCCTACCGGTGGCCGGACTGATGACAACCGGGGGCTGTGCGCAGGCGGCGGCTGAGCATGACCTGGTCACCCGGGCGGCGAGGGCCTGCGGCTGCAGCCTGCGCGCCCCCTTCATGACGCTGTCCTTCCTTGCCCTGCCGGTGATCCCGGCCCTCAAACTGACCGATCGCGGTCTGTTCGATGCCGAGCGTTTTCATCCGGTGGATTTCTGGCTCAGGGGATGAAACATCTTTGGTGTACGCAAGGCGCCCAGGCCGAGTCGTCACCCAGATGACGCTGCTTCTCCCAATGTTCGATACCCAGCGCCGTCAAACCCTGTTCCAGTTCGGCCATCGCCGCATCAACCCAGTCTTGGCGCTGATGCGCGTCACCGCCGATGACCGTGAACAAAATATCCAACTCCGCCACCTCGCCCAACGCCCGGGCCAGGGATTTGATGTACACATGGGGATGTCCCTCGACCACCCGGCTGAGCACCGGCACCATGATCGACTCGTCGTTGCAGCGCACGGTCAGGCTGCGGGCAAAGCTCCCGCCGTTGCCAAAGGTCTGATCGATGAAAGCGGCCAGCGAGTGGCGGATGATCCCCTCCAGTTCCGGTGGCACTCCCGGCAGGGAGATGATCACCGTTCGGCCCACGGACAGCAACACTCCCGGAGCGGTGCCCACCGGGTTATGGAGCGGCACGGCGCCCTTCGGCAACCAAGCCATCTTTTCCCGGAAAGGATTGAGCCCGCCCTCGGCCAGCACGCCCTGGGCATGGAAATCGTCATAGCGTTGCCGCACCATTTCCCGCGCGGTTGCATCGAGCGCCAGTTCCACCCCCGCTCCCTTGGCCACCGCCTCCAGGGTGAGATCATCGTCGGTTGGCCCCAGGCCGCCCGAGGTGAACACCACCGCCACCTCCCGGTCGATGGCCGAGCGCACCGCAGCGACGATCTCCGCCTCGATGTCCGGCAGCATGGTCACCCGGACCACCCGGCCGCCCCGGCTGTTGACCAGACGACAGATCCAGTGGCTGTTGGTGTCGAGGATTTCGCCCCGCAGCAGCTCATTGCCGACCGCCAGGATTTCAACGGCTATTGGTCCGGTCATCGCGTTCTCCGATACGGTGTCTCTCGCCGCCTGTGTGAAAGAAAAACTCCATCCGGGCGGTACCCTGCCCGGATGGAGTTCGTCAACAAAGGCGTTGAAGGAAAAAAATAAGCGGCCGGCAAAAAGCCTGTGCGGCGGGCGTGCCGTTTGCGTGATGCGCGGCCCCGGGTTTAGTTTGAGCGATCCTGTTCGAAGCTGTTGCGCATGGCCAGTTTCGGCACGCGCGAGGTGACCACATACTCGCCGTTTTGTACCGCGATCTGCGGTACCTGCTTGGACATCTCAAAGGCCGAATAACCCGGCTCCAGACTCTCCCAGAACTTGATCCAGGGCGAAGCGGCGAATTTCTTCAGATTGCGCTGGGTCAGCGGAAAAGGAAAGATGTGGACATCGAACCGCTCCTGGCCTTGGGCAAGGGCCTCGTGCGCCAACAGGTAAATTTCCTCGATGCGGCGGTCGGTCATGGCGAAACAGCCCACTGACTTGCAGTTGCCGTGCACCATGATCAGATTGCCTGTCCGGCGCTTGGCCACATCGAATGCATTGGGATACCCGATATCAAAGGCCAGGTGATAACCGGAATTGGGATTCAGCTGCTCGGCCGAAACACTGTAGAAGCCCTCGGGTGCCTGCCAATCGCCTTCGCTGATCTTGGGGCCGGGGAAGCCGGAATAGTTGCAGACCTTGTAGGCTTTGAACAATTCGAATCCACGGCCCTTGTTCATCCACAGTTCGAGTATGCCGGGGATCTTGAAAATACGGACAAAAATCGGTTGCCCGACGGCAAAGCCCTTGGCCTGCAACTCCTGCTGGATCTTGGGCCGGGTCTGGGCCATGGCGGTTTCTGCCTTGGGGGTGGTGGGCAGATCGGTGCCGGTGGCAACCGGAACCGGCCAAGGGCTGGCGAGGGTGAGGAGGGAAAAGAACAGCAGCCCTTTGCATAGAGAGGAGGAGAGATGTGGTATCTGCATAAACCTTGTATGAAAAGAAGAAGGAAAAAAAACGACCGACGGTCCGGAGCGGGCCCGCGGACAGCCTGACAATCATTCAAGCAAAGCGGCGCGGTGACCTCAACCGGCCCTGGCTGTCTGGGTCTTGGCATAGGCCGAGGCGGCGCACTCGTTCTTGCCCAGATCCAGTTCTTCCTGGCGGTCCTCGTCTTCCTCGCGGAGGTTGGCGTTGACCAGGCGGATCGTGGCGTATTCCTCGGGCTGGGGCCGCATATTGGCCTTGATGAAGTCGACAAAGGCCGCCAGCGTCCCGATTTCGTAAATTTCCTGGTTGCGCTCGAACACCTCACCCAGGGGGCGGGTGAAGATCAACTGTTCGTTGGCCTCATCCCAGTCGATATAGTGCGCGGGGAGCACCATGAGCTGGCGATCGAGCCCCTTGACCATCTGGATCGAGTCGAACAGCATGCCAGCCCATTCCTCGGCCTTGCCTCCCAGATCGGGCCGGCCGACCGAGTTGATGAACACCATGTCCCCGGAAATGAGGAACCGCTCGTCGATCACGTAGGAGGTGGAACCAGGGGTATGACCGGGGGTGAACAGGATCCGCACCGTGGGACCGCCGAGGCTGAAACGGTGGATCTCGCCGTCGCGCAACGGGGTGTAGGGATTTTTCGAGGTCTTGAAATCGCCGTCGTTGGCGTAAAACACGGCACCGGTTCGTTTGGCGATGTCGCGGCTGCCGGCGATGTAGTCGGCTTGGAGATGGGTTTCAAAGGTTTTGCTGATCATGCAGCCCTTGTCCGCGGCAAAGCCCAGATAGAATTCAAGGTTGCGCGAAGGGTCGAAGAGCATCATCTCCTTGCCGCTGATCAGACCGTAGCTGCACGAGGCCTTGCCCGGACGGATGAACTGATACAGTTCGTACCCATCGTTGCGGGCCACCAGCATCGGCACCAGGAGATTGCCCCAGGTCTTGATGCCGCCGCGCAGATAGCCGACGTCGTATCCATGTTTGGCAAAAATATCCGCCACATACTTGGCTGACCCTTCCTTGGCGCAGACGATGCGCACCTTGCTGCCTTGAGGAATACGGCCAACCGACTCCTCCTCGTTTTCCATGAATTCGTAATAGGAAATGTTGCGGAGGGTGAACGGATAAGGGCTTTCGACGTGGAAGCGATTGAAATCCTTTTCATTTCTGACATCGACCACCACCATGTCTTCCCGGGTGGTCAACCACTGGAACAGGTCCTTTGCCTCGTAGGTGAAGGGTGCCATGTGCGCTCCTGGAGGGTAAGAATTGCCGTACCTGCAACGGGCTTTGCGAAAGCTAGCCAAACCTGAAATTATTGTCAATGTTATTTTGAAGTTACCGGAAGCTACCGCCAATTTTCCCTCGCCGCCACCTGATCACCACCTTGTCTCAAGCAGACTGCCATGGGCCAGCGGGGCCGCGATCCCCGGCAAAACGATCCGGAGGTCATCGGACCGGCTGCTCGGCGTCGGGCGGTCCAAACCCGCCGCCACCCGGGGTTTCGATGACGATCACATCGCCGCTGTCCACCTTCACCTCGTCGTTTCCTTGCAAGGCGACCACCCGTCCCTCGTTGCGCACCAGGGTGTTGCGGCCGCACTGGCCGGGCTGGCCGCCCGCAAGCCCGTAGGGGGCGGTCACCCGGCTGGAGGAAAGAATGGTGGCGGTCATGGGTTCGAGAAAGCGCATCCGCCGGACAACGCCGTCGCCACCCCGGAACCGGCCGCGGCCCCCGGAGCCCCGGCGGATGGCAAAAGCCTCGACCCGCACCGGAAAACGCAGTTCCAGCACCTCGGGATCGGTCATGCGGGTGTTGGTCATGTGGCTGTGCACCGCGCTGGTGCCATCGTGATCCGGCCCGGCACCGGTACCGCCGCAGATGGTCTCGTAATTCTGGTGGACCTCGTTGCCATAGAGAAAGTTGTTCATCGTCCCCTGGGAGGCGGCCAACAGGCCGAGCGCACCGTAGAGACAGTCGGTGATCGCCTGCGAAACCTCGGTGTTGCCGGCAATCACCGCCGCCGGATAGCGGGGATTGATCATCGATCCTTCGGGAATGACGATCCTCAATGGCTTGAGGCAGCCCTCGTTGAGTGGCAGATCATCGTTGATCAAGGTGCGGAACACGTAGAGCACCGCGGCCCGGCACACCGAACGGGGCGCATTGCGGTTGCCCGGATGCTGGGGCGAGGTGCCGGTGAAATCGATGATGGCTTCGCCGGCCGTTGGATCCACGGTAATCCGCACCTGGATGCGGCTGCCGTCGTCCATGGGATAGGTGAACGCGCCATCGCGCAGGGCCGACAACACCTGCCGCACCGAGGCTTCGGCATTGTCCTGGACATGGCGCATGTAGGCGCGGACCGTGTCCAGGCCGAAGTGCTCGACCATGCGCCGCAACTCGCGTACCCCGGTCTCGTTGGCCGCGATCTGGGCGGTCAGATCGGCCAGGTTCTGCTCGACCTTGCGGCAGGGATAGGGACCGGAGAGCAGCAACTCCCGGGTGGCCTGCTCACGGAACACCCCTTCTTGCACCAACAGCCAGTTGTCGATCACGATGCCTTCTTCCTCGATACGGCGCGAATCGGGCGGCGATGAGCCGGGGGTACGGCCGCCGATGTCGGCATGATGTCCGCGCGAGCCGACGAAAAAGAGAATCTCGCGTCCGGCCGCATCCCAGCAAGGGGTGATCACGGTCACGTCCGGTAGATGGGTGCCGCCGTTGTAGGGCGCGTTCTGCATGAACACGTCGCCGGGCCGCATCCGCCCCCGGTTGTCGCGCAGAACGGCCCGCACCGATTCGCCCATGGACCCCAGATGGACCGGCACATGGGGCGCATTGGCCACCAAATTGCCGTCGGCGTCAAAGAGGGCGCAGGAAAAATCGAGCCGTTCCTTGATATTGACCGAATGAGCGGTGTTGGCCAGGGTCACGCCCATCTGCTCGGCAATTGACATGAACAGGTTGGCGAACACTTCCAACATGACCGGATCAACGGTGGTGGCGACGACTTCAACTCCTGGGCGGGCTGCGCGGCGTTCCATCAGGAGGTGGTTGCGGCTGTTGACCAAGGCCTGCCAACCTGGCTCCAACACCACGGTGCCGATGGGTTCGACGATGATTGCCGGTCCCTGCAGCCGGTGGCCCGGCTTGAGATCCTCGCGCAGGTACAGCGGCACTTGCCGCCATGCGCCGCCGCTCCACATGGGCACCTTTCGCGCCGGCTGGACAGCGGTCTCGGTCAAGGGCAGCTCCGGTTCCAGCAGTGGTTCGCCGCAGCCCACGATCTCGACCGCCAGGGTCTCGACCATCAGCTCACGATCCGGCGAGATGAAGCCGAATCGCCGGCGATGGGCCGCCTCAAAAGCGCGGCGCATGGCTTCCGGAGTATCGAGTTCCACCGCCAGGGCGGTGTCGGTGCCGCTGTAGCGCAGAGAGACCGTGCACAGGGGGTGGATCCGGTCCTCGGTCACCCCTTGATTGCGCACCTCGGCATCGGCTTCGGCCAGCAGCGGTTCGGCGGCATCGGCAATCTGGGCGGCTAGGGCCGGATCGGCAAAGGGATGCTCGATCTGTGTCTCGCGCAGGGCGCGAACATCGGCCAGCCCCATGCCGTAGGCCGACAGCACTCCGGCCAGGGGATGAAGAAAGATCCGCTCCATGCCCAGGGCATCCGCCACCCGACAGGCGTGCTGGCCGCCGGCCCCGCCGAAGCACTGCAGGGTGTAGGCGGTGACATCGTAGCCGCGCTGGACCGAAATCTTCTTGATTGCATTGGCCATGTTCTCGACCGCGATGCGCAAAAACCCCTCGGCCACGGTCTCGGCGCCGGCAGGGGGCCTTCCCGTGGACGCGCCAATCCGCGCCGCCAGCTGGAGAAATTTGTCGCGTACAACCGCGCGATCCAGCGACAGATCCCCTCCGGGGCCGAACACGGCGGGAAAATACTCCGGCTGGATGCGACCCAGCAGGACGTTGCAGTCGGTCACGGTCAGCGGACCGCCTCGCCGGTAGCAGGCCGGACCAGGATCGGCCCCGGCGGAATCGGGTCCCACCCGAAAACGGCCGGCCTCGAAATGGAGAATCGAACCGCCGCCGGCGGCCACGGTGTGGATGCGCATCATCGGCGCCCGTAGCCGCACCCCGGCCACCTCGGTTTCAAAACTGCGCTCGAACGTGCCGTCAAAGTGGGTCACGTCGGTGGAGGTGCCGCCCATGTCAAAGCCGATCAGGCGAGTCAACCCAGCCATGGCCGCGGTGCGGGCCATGCCGACCACCCCGCCGGCCGGGCCGGAGAGCACCGCATCCTTGCCGCGAAACAGGAACGCATCGGTCAGACCGCCGCTCGACTGCATGAACATCAGCCGGGTGCCGCTGCCGCCGATGGGTAGCTGACCGGCCACCCGCTCGACATAACGGTCCAAGATGGGCGAGAGATAGGCATCGACCACGGTGGTGTCGCCGCGGGCAATCAGCTTGATGAGCGGGCTGACCCGATGGCTGACCGAAATCTGGGTGAAGCCGATGGATTCGGCCAAGGCGGCCAGTCGCTGCTCATGCCGAGGAAACCGGTAGCCATGCACCAGCACGATGGCCACCGCCCGCACCCCCTGTGCATGGGCGTCCCGCAACCCACGCTCCGCCTGTTCCTCGTTGAGCGGGGTCACGATGTCGCCGTGGGCACCGATCCGCTCCTCCACCTCGATCACCTGGGCATACAGCATTTCCGGCAGGACGACATGGCGGGCAAAGAGCTGGGGCCGGTTCTGATAGCCGATGCGCAGGCTGTCGCCGAACCCCCGGGTGATCATCAACAGGGTCGGCTCCCCCCGCCGTTCCAACAGGGCATTGGTGGCCACGGTGGTCCCCATCTTGACCGATGCGATTCTCTCTGCGGGGATAGGCGCGTCTCCCTCCAGCCCCAGCAGGGAACGGATACCGTGCAGGGCCGCGTCCGGGTAGCGTTCAGGATTCTCCGACAACAGCTTGCAACTGGTCAGCCGGCCGTCCGGCGCCTTGGCCACCACATCGGTAAAGGTGCCGCCGCGATCGATCCAGAACTGCCATTTCTCTTCCGAAGTCGAACACATACCATGAAATCTCCTTGTCAAACGGGATGCCGCGGGGTGAAAATCGTACCCGTCTTCACATATCACCACCGCCGTGTCAACCGTTTCCAGCGCAACCGGGACAACCCCCTGCCCGCCCGCGGTCAATCCGCCCCAAGTATCGGGATTTTTCCTTTTGACAACTGCGGATGTTTCTCCCTACTATAGGGCATGTTGTTCGCTGATCCCCCTTCTCCTGTCCCCATGATTCCATCCGTGGCGCGGCCGCCTTTTTCCGACAGATCGACCTCGACGCAGGAACGCAACCGGAGGTAGTGCCATGCTCGCTCAATTCTGCTGCCCCCCTGTATCGCAACTGTTCACGGTGGCCGGACTGATCGCCGCCGCCCTGCTGCTCGTGATCCTGATCGTCCTCAACCAGCGAAAGAAAACCATCATCACCGACAAATCAAAGGCCTTGGCCGAAACCGAGGCCCGCTACCACTTGTTGTTTGAGCACTCGCCCATTCCCTTGCTCGAAGAGGATTTGAGCGCGGTCAAGACCTTCATCGATCAACTGACGGAACAGGGAGTTACCGATATCGGCGCCTATTTTGACCACAATCCGGAAAGCCTGAGCCGTTGTTTGGCCATGGCGCGGATCATCGGCGCCAATCAGGCCGCCTTGCGCATGTACCGAGCAGGATCGCCCGACGAACTGACCAGATTGACCATGGTGTGGCCCGACGATCAGGCGGGGCAGTTCAAACATACCCTGCTCCACCTCCACAAAGGAGGGTGTTCGGAAATCATCCTCAACCACAAAACATTGGATGGCGCGTCGCTGACCATAGAACGGCGGGCCGTGGTCGCCTCGGGTTTTGCCCAGAACTGGAACAAGGTTTTTGTCACGGTGATCGACCTCACCGAGCAGGTCAAATTGAAAAATGAAATCAAAACCTTTGAAAAGCAGCTGCAGCAGACCCAGAAACTCGAGGCCATCGGCAGCCTGGCCGGCGGCATTGCCCATGATTTCAACAATCTCCTTGCTCCGATCATGGGCCGGGCCGAGCTGATGCTGGTGGAGAATACCGGCAACGGCGGAGTCTGCGAACACTGCCAGGGGATCATCGACGCCTCCCGGCGGGCGCGCGACCTGGTCAAGCAGATCCTGACCTTCAGCCGCCAGGTCGATCAGGAGATCCAGCCGGTTTCGATTGCCTCGGTGGCGCGCGAGGTGGTGCACCTGATCCGTCCCACCCTGCCCGCCACCATCGCCATCGACTGCCAGCTGCCCGATCACGGCCCCCGGGTCATGGCCGATTCCACCCAATTGCATCAGGTGCTGATGAATCTGATCACCAACGCCTTGCACGCCATGGAAAGCACCGGCGGCCGACTCGGCATTCGCCTGGAAACCGTGACCCTCGGCATCGGCGAATTCGACCATTTCTCCATCTCCCCCGGCTTGTACCAGCAGCTGACCATCGAGGACAGCGGCCATGGCATGGATCAGGAGACCATGGCCAAAATTTTCGACCCCTATTTCACCACCAAACCGCGCGGCAAGGGCACGGGCCTGGGGCTGGCGGTGGTGCTCGGCATCCTGCGCGGCTACGGCGGCGAGATCCGGGTCACGAGCGAGCTGGGCAAGGGCACGACCTTCACCCTCTTCTTTCCGGTGGTGGAACTGGCCGCCGACCAGGCCCCTCCCGACAATCGCAGCCAAGAACCAATGCCCCGGGGCAGCGAGCACATTCTGCTGGTCGATGACGAGAAATCCATTGCCGACGTGACCACCAGCATGCTTGAGCGCCTCGGCTACAAGGTGACAGTGCGCATCAGCAGTTACGATGCCCTGGAGGCCTTCCGCAACCTGGCCGACCGGATCGACCTGCTGATCGCCGACCTGACCATGCCGCAGATGACGGGCCTGCAACTCTATCGGGAAATCAAGAAAATCCGCCCTGAGGTCAAGGTCATCATCTGCACCGGATTCAGCGAACAGCTCGACAGCCGCAAATCCAGGGCCATCGGCATCGAGGGCTTTCTCCATAAACCAGTGGTCATGGCCGACCTGGCGCGGTGCGTGCGCACGGTCCTTGACGGCTGAACCGAACTTCACACCCGACGCCGGCAGGCGGTCGATTCATCGACAACACGCCCATGGATGCATGGCTCTCACTATCCGATCACAACGGCACCACACATGAAAAAAATTCAGATTCACCAGGCAACAACGGTTCTGGCAGCCCTGCTCGCCAACGGCTATTCGCGCACCAAGGTCAAACAACTGCTCAAGTACCGGGCATTGCGCGTGGGCGAGCAGCTGCCCGCCCATCCTGAACACCCCCTCGCGGCCGGCGACGTGCTGGTTGTCACCTCGGAAAAGGAAGGCGGTGTCCGCTATCCGCCGTGTCCGGGCATCACCATTGTCTATGAAGACAAGGAGATCCTGGTCGTCGACAAGCCGCCGGGCCTGCTGACCATTGCCTCGGCCAGCGAAAAGACCAAGACCATGTTCTACAAGCTGACCGCCTGCCTCGGCGAACGGCCCGATGGCAAGGAACGGGTGTTCATCGTCCATCGCCTTGACCAGGGAGCTTCCGGCCTGCTGGTCTTCGCCAAGACCGAACAGGCCAAGCATGCGTTGCAACAGTCCTGGCCGCAAGCTCAGAAACGGTTTCGAGCCATTGTCGAGGGAACGCCGTGCCCCCCCAGCGGGACCATCAAGAGCCTGTTGTGCGAGTCGAAGATCCACCGCGTCTATTCGGACAAGACCGGCAGTGGCGCGGGCAAGCCCGCCGAAACCCGTTATCAGGTGATCCACACCGCAGGCGACTATGCTCTGGTCGAGCTCATTCCGGTCACCGCGCGCAAGAACCAGCTTCGCGTTCATCTTGCCGAGCAGGGCCATCCGGTGGCCGGTGACAAGAAATACGGGGCCAAGACCGATCCGATCAAACGTTTGGCCTTGCAGGCTTCCTTTCTCTCCTTTGCCCATCCGATCAGCGGCGCGCCCATGGAATTTTCCCTGGAACTGCCGGCAAAATTCAAAACCCTGCTCAAGGAAACCCAGGTCCAATGACCGCCCCAGGGAGAAACACCGTGGATGCGTGGAAACCTGTCGCTCCGCCAGACGAGGCTAGGCCATGAAAAGAAACGTGTTTTTGCTGCTGATCCTTCTGCTTGCCGGATGCGCCACCCTGAGCCGCGAACAGTGCCAGCAGGGCGACTGGTTCGGCATCGGCATGACCGACGGCCTGGGTGGAGAACAGGCCAGCCGTTTGGAGCAGCATGTCCGCGCCTGCGCGGAGTACGGACTGCCCGTGGATCGGCAGCACTATTTTGCCGGCCGCGACCAGGGCTTGCGCGAGTACTGCCGCTATGCCAACGCCTTTGTCACCGGCCTTGCGGGGAGCCGTTACCAGCATGTCTGCCCGCCTGCGATCGACGCCACCTTTGCCCACTACAATCAAGCCGCCTACGAGGTCTACCGCATAAAACAGGAACTTGCGTCCGTTGACGGCCAAATCTCCAGCGTCGAAGACCGTCTGCGGGACTCTGGACTCTCGAAGGACCGGCGCCGTGAGCTTCGTCAGGAGCTTCGTGAACTGGACCGACGTTATGACCGCCTGCGCGCCGATCTCCATGACAGCCAGCGCTACTTGGAGCACCTGATGGACGAATCCAGATCCCGTCACTCGCCCTGACCGGCACCGCTGAACCGACCATCGCCTTTTTCAGCGGACGGCTGGCGCCGATACCTCGTTTTTCAGGACGGGAACATTGACAGGGGGCATCCGCTTCGGTAGAATTGCCGGTTTGATCTTGCGGGACGCTGGTGAGCCAAGAGGATCCTGACAACGGCAGCGGCGTGTGCACCTCGATCCTCCCATGGAGCCGTGACGCCGGCAGGCAGAAGAGGCTGGCGTGTCCGTCGCCGCCGCCTGTTCGCCGCCCCCCTTTCATTGTTTTCAACCAAGGAAATACGCTTTGATCTACATACTGTTTGGATTGTACGTATTTTTTCTCGTTCTCATCCTCTTGTACAACTTTCTTCAGCTGAATTTGCTGTTTCATTATCTGGGGAAGAAAAAAGTCACCCCGCCGCAACCACTGGCCGAGGATGCACTGCCCCTGGTGACCATTCAGCTGCCGCTGTTCAACGAGCCCTATGTGGCGGAACGGCTGATCGACAACATCGTGGCCATGGACTATCCCCGCGACCGGTTCGAGGTACAGGTGCTCGACGATTCAACCGACAACACCACCGAACTGTGCGAGCAGAAGGCCGCATTTTATCGCGCTCAGGGGATCGACATCCGGGTCATCCATCGCACCGACCGGACCGGATTCAAGGCCGGTGCCCTGTCCGAGGGGTTGCTGCACGCCAAGGGTGCGTTCATCGCCATTTTTGACGCCGACTTTCTGCCCAACAAGCAGTTCCTGCGCAACACCGTGCCTTATTTCCAGGACGAACGGGTCGGCGTGGTCCAAACCCGCTGGACTCACCTCAACGACGATTATTCCCTGTTCACCAAACTCCAGGCCCTGCAGCTCAACGTCCACTTCACCATCGAGCAGATGGGACGCAAGGCCGGGCATCATTTTCTTCAATTCAACGGCACGGCGGGTATCTGGCGCAAACAGGCCATTGACGATGCGGGTGGCTGGAAGGCCGACACCCTGACCGAGGATCTGGACCTGAGCTATCGGGCACAGCTGAAACATTGGGAGATTATCTATCTGGAGGATGTCGAGGCCCCAGCCGAGCTGCCGGTAGAGATGAACGGCATCAAGTCGCAGCAGTTCCGCTGGATGAAGGGCGGAGCCGAGAACGCCCGCCGCCTGACGCCGGTGATTCTGAGAAGCGACCTTGATCTCGCCACCAAGATGCACGCCCTAGCCCACCTGTTCAACAGCTCGATCTTTGTCGCCGTCCTGATGATTGCCGTCACCAGCGTCGCGCTGCTGCCCTTTCTCGACGATCTCGGAGTCGACACCCGCTTTCTCGGCCTTTCGCTCCTGGGGTTGGTCGGTGTGGCCACGGTCTATTTCTACGCCAACATCAACCTGTTGCCCCGCCCCCTGTCATGGAAACAGGTTCTGGCCCTGATCGTCTATTTTCCCTTGCTGCTGACCATGTCCATGGGCTTGAGTTTCCACAACTCGGTGGCGGTGATCGAAGGGTATCTGGGCATCAAGTCCTCGTTTGTGCGCACGCCCAAGTACAACATTGTCGGCCGCATTCGCCAGCGGATGGACAACACCCAAAAAAATCCGATCAGCAACACCCTGATTCTCGAAGGCCTGCTCACCCTGATCTTCTGCGCCGCCCTGCTGCTGAGCGTGCATCTCAAGGACTACAGCTTCTTCATCTTTCACCTGATGCTGGCCTTGGGCTTCGGCTCGGTGTTCATCGTTTCCTGGCGCGATCGCTGATCCCCCGCCGCATACCGGCTCCCGTCTAAGAAATTCCACGCTGACGGGAGCCGCGACCACCTGTCTCCGCAAGGCCGCGCTCCCCTGTTTTTCCTCTTCCGGAAATCAGCTCCAAACAACTGGCTACAGATACAGCCACGTCCTCAACGGCTGATAATCACTTCTTTTTTCCCTTCGATCACCAGAAAATTGAGGGTGGTATGAATGGTGAACAAAGGGAAGAACAAGGCCATGAGAAAGACGTTGAGCAACGGGATCATGCTGATCATGGCTGGAAAGATCCCTAGACGGAATGCCTGCTGATGATAGCGCCGAACCCAGCGCAGCTTTTCGCCCAGGGTCCAGCGGTAGCGAGAGGCCGGATAATCAACGAACATCAGGGCCGAATAGAAGGTGTAAAGAACAAACACGGCGGCCTGTCCAATCACCGGGATAAAATTGGCAAACAGGGCCGCCACGGCCACCACCAGCCCCATGGCGCCAATTTTGACGCCCTCCCACAGATCGATCAGGACACCAGCGAGGGTCAGGCTGGCCTCGCCCTCTCCGGCTTGCACCGTGTAACGGTTGCCGGCCCAAGTGCTGAGGAACACGTAGCCCGGCGTGGTCAGGCTGTAGGCCAGGACAAAGGCCAGATAAAAGGCCACCACCCGTGAAAGGACGAAAAAAATCCACTTCAGGGCAATCCAGCCCCACAACACCGGCCAGTGCCAAAATTTTTCCACGGTCGGCGGGGTGGTGAAAAAAGATCCGGTGAGCTGGCTGATCAGGTCAACCGAGAACAGATAGCCCAGCCAGGTCAGCGTGCCGGTAAGCAACACCAGGATAAGACTCCAACCCAGCAGACGGGGATAACGGAAAAGAAAGGTCAAAGAAAAACTAAGCGGCACCCATGGCGGGGTGGGTGGGTTCCCACGAAACGACTCATTGTTCATGAACTGATGACTACCCGATAAAAAGAAAAAAACTGGATATTACCTCACGTAGAGCGTCATACTGGACATGCTCCACCGGAGGGATCCGTGACACAAGTGTCCGCCCGCCGGGCGGAACGAGGGGCTATCACCCCTGGTAAACGCAGCTGATCAAATCGGCCAGCTCGTAGGCAACCTGCTGTTCGGCCAGAGCGGCAAAGGCACCGTTGAGGTGGTCCCGGCTGTCCACTTCCAGCAGGCAGCCCTGCTCGTTCTCATGTACCAGGTACCCTCGGGCCTTCAAGGCGCGCAACGTTTGCTCCAAGTCCGGAACCAGAAGGCCCAGCCGTGAAAAATCGTTCATGTAAAAAAGAGGCCACTCCGCCTGACATCCCAGGGATCTTCCTTTTTCCATTATGGGTAACTGCGCCATGGCAACCTCCCGGTTATTCGTTGGTTCTCTCCAAATGATCCAGCAAGCCCTTTGCCCCCTGGCTCATCGCGGCCTCCCTCACAGCACGGACATCCTCGACTTAGCCGCTGACAAGAACTAACCATGCCGTGCACTCTGCCTTTTCTATATCCATCGATCAGGAAACCGGCAACGGTTATTGAAATTGCTCCCCGTCCGAAGCGGGAGCGATCAGCCGGAGAAGGTGAACAAGGCCGCAATAAGAGGAAGGACGGCAACCGGAAATAAAGCACGTGGAGAGCAAGCAGGGTCCGCGACAGAAATAAAGAAACAGAGACCGGATTCACCCCACCGCCCGATCCAGCATCGCCGGCAGGCCGCCATGCTCGTCGGGGGCAAAGCCGAAGACCTCGCGCCAGATAGTGTCGTTTTCCATGCAGAAGTAGATGCAGGTGGAGGGGTGGGCATGTTTGCGCAGTTCGTCAAGGATCAGGCGGTACATGGCCACCCGCTGGGGACGGAAGTAGCGGCGCTTGCCGTCGAGGCCGTCGACAAATTCCTGATAGAAAAAGCGCGAGGCTGGAAAGCGGTCGGCGGCGATCTGCTTGAGCGCGGGCAGATAACGCAACGCGCCCAGGCTGATCCAGGCGATGGCCTCGGCCGGGACCGTGGCAAAGAGGCGGCCAATGGTGGAACGGTACCCCTCCTCCCAGCCGTCGTGGAGAATGATCGGGTCGAAGTGAAAGGCGAGTTTGTACCCCCACTCGGCGCAGTGGGCCGCCGCCTGCAGCCGCTCGTCCAGGGTGGCGGTGCGGATTTCTTCCCGGGCCATGATCGGCGGACTGTTGAGCGACCAGGCGACCAGGGTCCGGCCCCGATGATCGAGGCCGCGCAGATTGGCGATGTTGACGCTCTTGGATTTGAGTTCCAGCACCGCGTTGGTCCGGCCGGCCATGTAGGTCACCAGCCGGGGGCTGAGATGGGTGAGACTGTCCAGGGCCAGGCTGTCGGTGAACTCGCCAGTGCCGATGCGAAAGAAGCGGTCCGGCTCGGCGTCAAGCGCGGTATCGAGTTCGTTGAACAGGTCCTCCACATTGACGAAGAAGCTGAGCCAGGGGTTGTTGAGGTAGGCCTGGAGGATGCAATAGACGCAGTCCATGGGGCAATTCATGCCGATGTTGAGCACCTGGTAGTTGCAGCAGCGGTACTCGCGGGTACCGGGGCAGGGCTTGAAAAAGGCGCCCCGGTTGCGGCACAGCAACAGGTGATGCTTGCCGGCGGTCAGGTTGGCGGGATAGTCGCCGTCGATCGCGGGGCCGCCCCGTTCGCCGACCACGGTCACCGGTAGCGCTGCCCGGGCCATGATCTCTTGGGTGTAGGGCAGCTCTAAGCAGTCTTCGGCCACGTGCAGGCGGGTGACGAAGCGGGCGGGGTCGCCGTAGGAAGTCTGTTTCACGAGTGGTGTCCCTTCGCTGAATGGTAACGGTCGGCCAGCTCCAGGTAGCGCCGGCCTTCCTCGGGCCGGCCATGTTTGATGCAGCCTTGGCCGTAAATGGTGCATTTGCGGGCCAGCTCGGCCACCGCTGCCCGGTGCTGGGCCGGTGTCAGCACGCCGCTGGCGATCAGGGTATCCAGCGAGCGGATCCGGTACCTGTCCATGCCCATGCGGTGGATCACCGACAACTGATCCGGCCGGCCGCCGTCCTTGCCGGTCAGCGATTCGGGCACCAGGAAAAACGCTTCCCGGCATCCCACTCGGAGCCACAGATCGTAATCCTCGCAGCATGGCAGGGTTGCATCGAACAGGCCATAACGGTCGAACAGCTGCCGCCGGACCATGACCGTGGACATGCCCACCACGCACATCCCCAGGCTCGCCGCAAAGATGTCGCCATGGGGAGGATCGTGCTTCTTTTTCTGGTTGACCCGTTGACCATGGCGGAACCAGATCTCGCGGGTGTGGGAGACGAGCGTCTCCGGGGCCGCCTCCATGGCCGCCGCTTGCAGGGCCAGCTTCCGTGGCAGCCACCAGTCGTCGGCGTCGAGAAAGGCGAGCAACGCCCCCCGAGCTTGGCTGATGCCGAGATTGCGGGCCGCCGCCGCGCCGCGGTTGTCCTGGACCAACAGGCGGATGGGAATGGGAGCATCGCTGGCCAGGCGTGCCACCAAGGCTGCGGTGTCGTCGGTCGACCCGTCGTCAACCACGATCAGCTCCGTGCAGGCACGCTGTTGCGCCAGCACCGAGCCGATGGCCCGTTCCAGGCACCAGGCCCGGTTATACGTGGGGATTATTACTGAAATCAATAGATTGTCAACAGCGGTCCGACGAGTGGCAAACCTATCCACCCTGTCTCGGCCAATTTACGCTGGCGGTTTGCCGACGGTATAGTATAGTAAAATGCTTGTTTCATAAAAACTTACGCGCCCGGACCGTTGTCTGTCCCGTCTTCAGCCGCAGCGGACGGCGTTTGACCAGGCATTTCTATGTACACAGACATCCTCATCAATGCAACCTTCTACGAGAACCGGATCGCTCTGGTGGAAAACGGCCACCTGCGCGAATTCCACCTGGAACGGGTTTCGGAAAAAGGGCTGATCGGCAACATTTACCTGGGCCGGGTGGTCCGGGTGTTGCCCGGCATTGACGCGGCCTTCGTCGACATTGGCCTGGATCGAACCGGTTTCCTCTACGTTGACGAGGCCTTCTATATTTTTTCCGAGAATTATCAACGCTTGTCCCCGGGGCATAAACTCAGGTCGATTCCGCCGTCCCACCTTCCCGCCACCCCGGCGATCAACGACATCCTCCACGAAGGCCAGGAGATTTTAGTGCAGATCGCCAAGGAACCCATCGGCTCCAAGGGTGCCCGCCTGACCTGCAACATCACCCTGCCCTGCCGTAACCTGGTGTTCATGCCGCTGACCGATCATATCGGCATCTCGCGCAAGATCGAGGACGAAGCCACCCGCCAGCAGCTGCGCGACCGGATCGAGGTCCTGCGGCCGCCGGGCACCGGCTTCATCATGCGCACCGTGGCCGAAAACATCGGCAACGAGGCCCTGGAAGCGGACATGGAATTCCTCCTGCTCTTGTGGGACGAGATCCTCACCAAGGCGCAGAAGGCCCAGGCCCCCTGCCTGATCTACAAGGACCTCGACATCATCCTCCGCTCGGTGCGCGACTTTTTCACCGAGGAGATCAACGAACTGGTGATCGACAACGCCGAGGTCTACGAGCAGCTGCTTTCCTACGCCAAGACCTTTGCCCCCCAACTGCAGGACAAGATCACCTATTACGATTCCGACCTGCCGTTGTTCGAACGCTACGGCGTGGAGGCGGACATCAACAGCGCGCTCGACAAGAAGGTGTGGCTGCGTTCCGGCGGCTACATCATCATCGAGCCCACCGAGGCCCTGACGGTCATCGACGTCAATACCGGTCGCTATGTCGGCGCCTCCGACCTGGCCGAGACCATCTTCAAGACCAACATGGAGGCGGTGCGCGAGATCGCCCGCCAGCTGCGGCTGCGCAACCTCGGCGGCATCATCATCATCGACTTCATCGACATGGAGAACGAGCAGCACCGCGAGGAGCTGTACGCCGCTTTCCAGGAGGCAATGCGCAACGACAAGAGCAAGGTCAACATCCTCAAGCTGTCCGAGTTCGGGCTGGTGCAGATGACCCGCAAGCGGCTGTCGGAAAGCCTGATCCAGACCATGTGCGAACCCTGCCTCTACTGCGGCGGCGACGGCTTCATCAAGTCGCGCCGCACCATCTGCCATGAGATTTTCCGCAAGATCAGCCGCGACGCGCGCAAGATCGGCGGCTCGCACGTCACCATCAAGGTTCATCCCCATATCGCCGAGATGCTGCTCAACGAGGAATCCTACACCATCGAGCAGCTGGAGCAGCGGACGGAAAAACGCTTCACCATCATCCCGGTGCCTGACATGCACATCAAACGCTACGACGTCATCTGGAACGAATAGAACAACCCAAAGATCCGATCAATTCCACCCCACACGACCTTCCCATGGCAACCCACATCCGATTGCGCGGTTCATCGCGAAAAGGCGGTTTTTTCAAGATGTTTTTCCTTGCCCTGGCCACCACCGCCGGCTTGGCCCTGGCCGTTGTCGCCTTTCTCCTTTTCGAGTTTGAAAAACCGACCCTGGTGCTTGACAAGCAGATCAAATACCTGGGCGGCCGAATCGAACTGCCCCTGCATGCCACCGACAACAAAAGCGGCATCAGCGCGGTGATCATCACTCTTGCCCAAGGCGACAAGAGCGCCACGTTGTTAGAGCGAACCTTCCCGCGCGCCGCCTGGTTCAAGCCCGCCGGCCCGCAATCGCTCAACGAAAAAGTGGTGATCGACGCCCAAAAGGCCGGAATCAAGGAAGGTGACGCCGAGTTGATCATCCTGGTGCGTGATTTTTCTCTCAACGGCCTGTTCAAGGGCAACCGCACCCTCACCCGTATCCCGGTGACCATGGACACCGTCCCGCCCAAGGTCGCCCTGGTCCATGGCCAGCGGGTCATCCAGCCGGGCGGCAGCGGCATGGCGCTGTACACGGTCGCCGAACTGCCGGCCCGCCACGGCGTCTTGATCGACAATGTCTTCTTCCCCGGATTTGCCACCGGCAAGAACAATACCTACGTCGCCTACTTCGCCCTGCCCTGGGACGCCGGCCAGCCGGAAAAAACTCGGATCGTGGCCTACGACGAGGCCGGCAACGAAGGCACTGCCCCTTTTGCCGCCGTGTTCAAGCCGGTTCCGGACAAGCGCGACAGCATCACGATCAGCGAGCAGTTCCTGCTGCAGAAGATGCCGGAGTTCGAGCAACACTACCCGGAGATGCAGGGCACCCTGGTGGAAAAGTATCTCTATGTCAACAACCAGATCCGGCGGAACAACGCCGAAGCCATCGCCAAGGTCTGTGCCGCCACTGATCCGCAGCAGCTGTGGTCGGATCGCTTCCTGCGCATGCCCGGTTCGGGGCGGGCGGGATACGCCGACCAGCGCACCTATCTCTACAACGGCACAGCCATCGATACCCAGACCCATCTCGGGGTGGACATCGCCTCATTGGAACGGGCCGAGATTCGCGCCGCCAACCGGGGCAAGGTGGTGTTCGCCGACTATCTGGGCATCTACGGCAACATGGTCATCATCGACCACGGCCAGGGCATTGCCAGCCTCTACTCCCACCTGAGCAGCATCGACACCACCGTGGGCACCCTGGTGGAAAAGAACCAGCCGATCGGCCGTTCCGGGGCGACCGGCATGGCTGGCGGCGACCACCTCCATTTCTCCATGCTGGTGCACGGTATTTTCGTCACCCCCATCGAATGGTGGGATCAGCACTGGATTGACGTCAACATCAAATCCGCGTTCAATGAGTCCTGATCCAACTCCGGCAGCACCAACAGACCGGACCCAAACCACGGGAAGACGGAACAACGATTCCGGCTTCCGTCTGCGGCGGCCTCCTCTGCTGCTCTACAGCTACATCGCCAACGAGCTGTTGGCTCCCTTTTTCGCCAGTTTCCTCATCCTTTACTGCGTCTTTTTCCTGGTGCGGCTGATTCCGCTGCTCGAGGTGGTGTTGGCCCTGCGCATTGGCCTGGCGGATTTCATCCGCCTGTTTTCCTACATCTTTCCCCGGATGCTGCTCTACATCATTCCCATGGCCAGCATGGCCGGGGTGATCGTCGGCTTCACCCGGCTGACCAACGACCGCGAAATCCTGGCGCTCAAGGCCTGCGGCGTCAGCCTCAAGCAGATGCTGCCGCCGGTGATTCTCATTGCCGCCGCCATCGCCACCCTGACCGGCTTTTTCTCCATCCGCCTCATCCCCGCCGGCGCGCTGGGGTTCAAGCAGCTGATGTTCGAGCTGGCCAAGGAGAAGATCGACAAGGGGCTCAAGGCCAGGGAATTCACCGAAGCCCTGGGCGACATCGTGGTCTATGTCGATGAAATCGACGATCAGCAGCGCTGGCATGGAGTGTACGTTTCCGACATGCGCGGCAGGACGCAGCCACTGATCACCGTGGCCAAATCCGGCCACATGGAGGCGGAAATGGAACGAATGACGGTCACCATTGTCCTCAACGACGGCACCCTGCACAACAACGAGGGCACGGACAATCAGGTGGTCCGGTTCGGTCGCTATCAATTGCAGATTTCCCTCCGTCCTCCCACCCAGATCGGCAAGGAGGATGTTACCAGCCAGACCCGAGGGGCCATGAGCCAGCAGCAACTGTTACGGGCCGCGGCCAAACAAAAGCCCAACTCCAAGCTCCATCGCATTTTCCTTTCCGAATATCACCACCGCCTGGCCCTGCCGGTGGGCTGCTTCATCCTCAGCATCCTCGGTTTGCCCCTGGGACTGCAGGCCGCGCCCGGCCGCCGGGCCGTGGGCATCCCGCTGGGGCTGGTCGTCTTTGTCCTCTATTACATCGCCTTCACCACCGCCCGGGTGATGAGCGAGGAGGGCACCCTGCCCCTGGTGCTGGGCATGTGGCTGCCCAACATCCTCTTTTCCGTCCTCACCGTTGTCATTTTCTGGCGGGTGAACCGGGAACGGCCCCTGGTGCCGGAACAGGTCCAGCTCTTTGTGCTCGCCCTTTACGACCGCTTTCTCAAAACCGCCTGTCAGCGGGTCGCTGCCGTGGGACAGTCGATGCTGCACCGTATGCGGGGGACCAAGGAGCGGCCGGCAGCAACCAAGGACTCGGTCGACCAGCTGCCGATCCATGCCGACAGTACCACTGGCCTCTTTCACCTACCGGATTGCACGGACTATGACTGCCCGCAGTGCCGGATGGCCTTCAAGGACGTGGAGCAGGCCAAGGCAGCTGGTTTCATAGCCTGCGAGTTCTGTGAAGAATCACTGAGAAAAAAACAGACTTCCACGGATTGACCCATGCGAACACTCTTCGGTCTGTGCGGGTGCCTTTCAACCATGCTGGCGATTTTCCGTCCCCCCTCTTGGATGGTTGCCCTGATCCGCTCATCATTCTATAGTGATAGGAGAAACGGGCTATTTTCCACCCGAAACGACGGAGCCCCATTGCAGTCCCCTCGAACCCCTTGAAAGGAGTGTATCGTTCATGCAACTGGCTCTTGCCGCGCAGATGCGCGAACTTGACCGACGGACCATTGAAGAGATAGGTATTCCCGGCATGGTGCTGATGGAAAACGCCGGCCGGGGAACGGTTGACCTGATGGAAGGGTTCCTTGGGCCGGTCAAGGGAAAAACCGTGTGCATTTTTGCCGGTCCCGGCAACAACGGCGGCGATGGCCTGGTCATTGCCCGCACGGTACACGGTCTGGGCGCCTTTCCCTTTGTCTTTTTCATCCTCGATCCGGAACAGCTCCAGAGGGACGCGGCGCTCAACTTCGCGATCCTCAAGCGGTTGCACTTGCCCTTCCAGATTCTCGATTATTCGGAGAAGATGCTGACTCTGATCGACACGGTGCTGACGCTCAACCGCATCCATCCGATGCACTCCCTGGTGGATGCTCTCTTCGGCACCGGCCTGACCCGCGAGGTCAGTGGGCCGTTTCTTGACGTGATCAATTGCATCAACATCCTCCATGAGCGGCATCGGCTGCCGGTGGTCAGCGTCGATATTCCCTCGGGGTTGGACAGCGACACCGGCGCCATCCACGGGGCGGCAGTCCAGGCCGACCTGACCGTCACCTACGGCCTGCCCAAACCCGGCCATGCCCACCATGGCGGTCCTTGCGTCGGCCGTCTGGAGCGGGTCGATATCGGCATTCCCCCCAAGGTGGTGGCGCAAATGAAACTGGAGGGGGCGCTGCTGGACCACGATCTGGGTAGCCTGCTGCGCCACCGGGCCACTGCGGCGCACAAGGGTGCAAACGGCCACCTGCTCATTCTTGCCGGTTCCCTCGGCAAGACCGGCGCCGCCCTGCTCTGCGGTCAGGGGGCGCTGCGCAGCGGTACCGGCTTGGTCACCTTTGCCGTACCCGGGGATCTCAACCCCATCTTTGAAACCGCCATTGCCGAATCAATGTCCCTGCCTTTGCCCGCTTCCCGGGGACGGTTCTCCGTCGAGGACCATGGCCTCATCGAATCCGCCGTCCAAGGCAAGGACGGCATGGTTGTTGGCCCGGGCATCGGAACCGAGGAGACCACGGCGCAACTGATCCTCCGGCTGTACACGCAAAACAGCTGTGCGCAGGTGATCGACGCCGATGCCCTCAACATCCTCGCTGCCCATCCGGAAATGCTCGGCCAACCGGCCGGGCCACGCATCCTCACCCCCCATCCGGGCGAGATGGCCCGCCTGCTCGGCTGCACCATCGGCGAGGTCCAGACCGACCGCCTCGCCGCCGCTCGGCGGCTCAACGAGATCATCGGCACGGCGGGGCCGCCGGTCGTCACCGTGCTCAAGGGTGCAGGCACGGTGATTGCGGCAGGCAGCGGTGAATGGGCGATCAACACCTCCGGCAATCCGGGCATGGGCACCGGCGGCATGGGAGACGTGCTCGCCGGCATCATTGGCGGCTTGTTGGTCCAAGGCTACGATCCCTGGCAGGCTGCCTGCCTCGGGGTCTATCTCCACGGTCTGGCCGCCGATCGCCTGGCCGCCGAACACCCCTACGGCTATGCCGCCTCCGAGGTGGCGCAGCTGCTGCCAAAAATCATCGGCACCTTCATTCCACCTTCCACCAAGGAGAGACCATGTTGAAAGCACAAGACATCATGACCCGCGAGGTGATCACGGTCAACGCCCGAACCAGTGTGCGCGAACTGGCGGCCCTGCTGTTGTCCCACAAGATCAGCGGCGCCCCGGTAGTCGACGAGGCAGGCAAGGTGATCGGCGTGGTCACCGAAAGCGATCTGATTTTTCAGAACAAAAAGGTCCATTTGCCGACAGCCTTCGCCATTCTCGACGCCTTTGTCTTTCTTGAACCGCCGGATCGGATGAAAGAGGAACTGAGGAAGATGGCCGGTACCAGGGTGGGCGATATCTGTTCAACTCCCCTGATCAGCGTCGGTCCGGAAACCGACCTGGAGGAATTGGCCACCCTGATGGCGGAAAAAAAGATGCACACCCTGCCGGTGATGGCCGAGGGCACGTTGGTGGGGGTGATCGGCAAATCGGATATTATCAGGACGATTGCCCAGGGGATGTGAGGGGCGCGTACAACTGCCAGCAGTTACGGCCTTTTTTCTTGGCCTCGTACATGGCGATATCGGCGTGGCGAAGCATGGTTTCGGCGTCGCTGCAGTCGTTGGGAAAAACCGAGATACCGATGCTGGCGCCAATGAAGCAAATATGATCGCCCGCCTCGATCGGCTCGTTGAGCGAATCGATCACCTTCTGCGCCACCCGGGTGGCGCCCTCCAGGGTATCGGTACTCTCCAGCAGGATGACGAACTCGTCGCCTCCCAGCCGGCAGACTGAATCCGAGGTTCGCAGCACGCTGCGCAACCGTTCCCCCACCTGCATCAGCACGATGTCACCGACCCCATGGCCGAACTGGTCGTTGATCGGCTTGAACCGGTCGAGGTCGATGAACAACAGGCAGAGAATGCGGCCGTAGCGCTTGGCCAGGGAAACAGCCTGCGGCAATCGTCTGCGGAAGTAGTTGCGGTTGGGCAGATTGGTCAGCGGATCGTGGTTGGCCATGTAGCGGATCAACTCCGCCGCTTCCTGCCGCTCGGTGACATCCTGGAAAACCAGCACCCCGCCGACCAACCGCTGTCCCTGGCGGATCGGGGTTGAACGAAAGTCCACCGGGAAACTGGTACCGTCCTTGCGCAGCATCCTGGCCTCGTCGTAACAGACGGTCGATCGCTGGTCGGGCTGCGTCAGATAGGGGCAGCAGGCCTCGGAAAAATCATCGCTGCCGGGCAGGGATATCTTGAAAATCTCCGAACACTTTTCCCCTCTGACCTCGTCGTTGGTGTAGCCCAGCATTTTCAGGGCGGCGGGGTTGATGTAACTGATCGCGCCCCGGTCGTCGACGCCGCAAATGCCGTTGGCGGCGGCATCAAGGATCATTTCGTAGTTGCGCGACAGCAGTTCCAATTCCTGCTTGGCCCGATGGGAACCCAGGATGTAGCGGATACGATTTTTCAACACCGCCCATCGCAGCGGCTTGCGAATGTAGTCGACCGCCCCGGCCCCATACGACCGTTCGATGCTTTTTTCGTCGTCCAGGGCCGTTATCATGAGCACCGGTGGCGGATCCGTCATCGACGACCGGATGTGCTCGCACACGCTGGGGCCATCGATGCCCGGCATGGCAATGTCGAGGATCACCAGATCAAACGACTGTTCCGCCACTTTTTCCAGCGCCGCACGGCCGTCCTCCGCCTCGACCACCGCATAGCCCTCGGCCTCCAGAAACTGGCGCATGAGCATGCGGATCACCTCGTCATCATCGACAATCAGAATGACCGGCGTGGCACCCGACAAGAGGGAGACCGTCATAACCTATTCATCCCCATGGAAGATATTGTGTTCAATGAACGCATCCTCAATCATTGTAGGATGATCTAAAAATTAATCAAGCGGTTGACTGAAAAATTGTTTCACCCTGGCCGCCGACTCGACGATCTGCTGATGGATACGGTCAACTTGTTGGATATTGCCGCTCTTGCCCATGTTTTCCGCCAGCAGGCACAGATTGGCCAGTTCCTCGGCCCCGAACTGGCTGCTGCTGCCTTTCATGGTATGGGCGACCTTGTTGATGGCCTGGGCGTCCCTAGCCTGCACGGCCTGGTCCAACTCGGCGACACGTCGGTCCAGGGCGCGAAGAAAGACACCGATCACCGGCGCGAGATTGCCGACATTCTCGCGCAATCGCCCCAGCACGGCGGTGTTGACCACTGCGGAACCGTCGCTTTCCCTTGGCGTGTCAACGCCCGCGACCTCCGCTGTTCCGGCCAGCGACCTGGGCACCACCGACATGCGCAGCTCCGGAAGCCAGTGGGAGAGCACCACCTGCAATTGTCTGAAATCAATAGGTTTAGCCAGGTAATCGACCATGCCGACCTCCTGGCACCGTTTCTTGGCGGCAGCGGTGACGTCGGCGGTAAGGGCAATGACCGGCGGTGCCTGTCGGTGTTTGCGTTCCGCCTCCTGCAAGATGGTTCTAGTCGCGGCAAATCCATCGACGACCGGCATCTGGCAATCCATGAAGATCAGGTTGAACCTGTTGTCCCGGCACAGCTCGATGGCCTCTTGCCCGTTGGCGGCGACGACCACCTCCACGCCGGTGGGACGAAAGGTTTCCGCCATGACGATCCGGTTGGTTTCCTCGTCGTCGACCAGCAACAGCCGCAGGTCGCCTCCCTCGCAAGCCGGCGACGATTCGACCTCGGCGACAGCGGTGGGCGGCTGACCGCTGTCCACAGGCGCGCCTTCGATCTCTGCAGCCTGTCGCGCCACCCTCAGAGGCAGCGAGAACCAGAAGGTCGAGCCCTTGCCGTATTCGGAGCGGGCACCAAATTCGCCCTCCATCAGCTTGATCAATCTGGCACAGATGGACAGCCCCAGGCCAGTACCGCCGTACCGTCGGGTGGAGGAGCTGTCGACCTGGGAAAAGGGTTGAAAGAGCTTGTCCATGGAACCCTCGGCAATGCCCACGCCCGAATCCTCCACCTCGAAACGGAGCAGCTCGGCTGTTTCCCCTGCTCGTTCCTTGCGCACCCGCAGGAGGATGGCCCCCTGCTCGGTGAATTTGACCGCGTTGCCGAGCAGATTGACCAGTACTTGGCGCAATCGGTGGGCATCGCCCACGTACTGCCGGGACAAGGAGGGATCGATTTCGGCGTTAACCCGCAGCCCCTTGCTTTTGCCGGTTACCCGATAGAGGGAAAGGAGCTGTTCGAGCAAAGCCCGCAAATCAAAGGGCTCGCTTTCCAAGACCATCTTATCGGCTTCGATCTTGCTAAAGTCGAGCAGGTTGTTGATCAGGGTCAGCAGGCTGGTGGCCGAGGTGCGGATGAGGTGCGCAAAATGCTTTTGCCTCGGTTGTAGATCGGTATCGAGCAGCAGCTCGCTGATACCGATAACCCCGTTCATCGGCGTGCGTATCTCGTGACTGATCATGGCAAGGAAATCCGACTTGGCCTGATTGGCCGAGTCGGCCTGGCGGGCCTTTTTGCGTAGTTTCCTGTTTTCCCGCTCCAGCCGCTGCACCTCGGCCTCAAGTTCGGCGATACGCGTCTGCAGGGAGGAGGAGTGCTGGTCCATGGCTCAAGAAAATAGCGAAAGTTGCCGGTGTGCAGGCCTGCGTTTGGTCGCAGGCTGCATTGTCGGTGGCGGGGTGAAGACGTCGGCTGGCAGTTCGGCCAGCAAGGGGGAAGGCTGACGGTCCTCCGCCCGACCGCCATAGAGGGATCGCGACCCGCACCAGGTGAGGTAGAGGGTGGACCTGGCCCGGGTGATGCCGACATAGCACAAACGGCGCTCCTCCTGAACATGCGCCTGCAGGGCCTCGGCAACCAGTTCCCGGCGCGGCGCCAGCGGCAGCAGGCCATCCTCGACTCCGGCCATGAACACCACCGGGAACTCGAGCCCTTTGGCCGCATGGAGGGTGGACAAGGTCACCGCCTCGACCCGGGGGTCGTAAAGCACGGAATCACTGAAGCGCTGGAGGTGGGCGGCAAAGGCCGCAAATGAGCGACCAAAGGTGAGGGCTGTCTCTCGCAGGCGCACTAGGTCGGATGCCCGGGGATCGAGCTGGTAGCGCTCCATCAGGGCCGTTAGGATGCTGTCCAGGGAGCGTTCCCCGTCGTGGCCCACCAGTTGGCCATGGAACGCACGAAAACGGGCAAGGGCTGCGCCAGCGGTTCCGTCGAGGACGAGGCTGTCGAGCACGCCTCCCCGTTGCTTATCCTGAAGAAGGGATCGGCCAAGCTGGGTCCGGACGACCTTCATCCCTTGTTCCCCCAGGCCCTGCTCTTGGCCCAGCAGCTCCAAGAGATGGCAGGATTCGGCCAATCCGGCGAGCAGCAGCATCCACAGATAGAGCAGGCGGCAGTTCCCTTTGGTATAATAGGCCTCGATCTCGACCAGCTGAAAGGGAAGCCCCCGTCTGCTGAGCGTCGTGGCAAGGGCTTCGGCCTGGCGCGAGGTGCGGTAAAGAACGCCGATGTCCCGCAGGGAAGAGGCGGAGTTTTCCGCATGATCGAACCGTTCCAGGCTGCGGTGCGAGGTGCCGCCCACCTGCAATTCGATCTGGTCGGCGATGAAGATGGCCTCCTGATCGGGGTTGGCGCAACGCTGCAGATGGATCGTTCCTGGTGCGGTGCCGCAGGGTTGCATCGGCGCCTGCGGCACGGGATGGGGATTGTGGCTGATCAGCTGTTCGGCGGCGCGGACAATCATCGCGCCGCTGCGGTAGTTGCACACCAGCTGGTGACATTCCGGATGAACATCCTCGATAAAGGCGTGAAACCAGCGGGGATCGGCACCGCGAAAACCGTAGATGGCCTGATCGGGGTCGCCGATGGCGAAAACGGTGGCCGTCTGGGCCAGCAGGGTGACAAGTGCGTACTGGGCCTCGTTGACATCCTGGAACTCGTCGACAAACAGATGGCCGGTGGCGGCTCGCACGGACTCGGCCTCGTTGCCTCCGCCGCGAAGCAAGGCTACGGTGCGGGGCACCAAGGCGTCGAGGTCGATCAAGGACCGCTCGGCCAGCCATTGAAAATAACGCTGCTGATCGGGGTCTGACGGCGAACGCGCCTGACGGCAGCCGAGGGTGATCGCCGCCGCCAGGGCATCCCGTTGCCGTGCGCTCCATTGGGGATGCAGTTCTTCGAGAACAAGAGCCCGTTCTTCGGGCCCGATCACCCGCAGTTCGGGCTGGAAGCGGCGCAGCTGGCTGAGGCAGTAGCCATGAAAGGTGGCCACGGTGATGCCGGCGCCGGTGTGCGCCGTCTCCCCCAACCGCTCGCGCACCTCAGCCGCCGCCTTGTTGGTGAAGGTGATCACCGTGCAGGGCCGCGTTGAGCGGCCAGCTGTCCGCCGCACCCGGCTGACCAGGGTGTGGGTCTTGCCGGTACCGGGTCCGGCTTGAACCAGAATCAGCGGCGCTTCGCTGTCCACCGCCCGCTGTTGCTCAACATTGAGGGAGGCGGGCGGCGAGGCAACCGTGGTCGTCGTGACGGTCGTCGTCTCCAACCGGGTTCTTTTGTGCGTGTGTCGGGAAGCCGCCGCCACCGTGCCGAACAGACTGGCCTGGCCGCTCAGACGGGCGCGCTCCCCCTCGGAAAAAACGCGAATGACGCCGAACTCTCCGTCATAGCCGGGCGTGCGGATGACATGGTTGGTCCGCACCCGTTCGATCGCCTCGGCCAGGAGGGCAGACCCCTTGGCCCTGATCTCGTCGATCGGCGTGTCCAGCAGCAGTCCGAACTCCGAACCAAACAGGTTGATCAGTCGCGCATAGCCATCCACCGCCTTCTTGGTCGCCGGGCCACAGTCGAGCAGCTCCGCCACGATTTCCTGCAGCGGGATCAGACTGTGGACCCCGGGGCTGCCGATGGGAAACACCGGTTCGCTGCGGTCGGCCAACTCCATCACCCGATGGAGTACGCCGATGGTCAGCGGCTTGCCGCAGCGCGGGCAGCGCCCTCCAGTCTTCCGGGTTTCCGGGGGTTCTTGACAGACCTGACATTTGCGGTGACCGTCGCAGTGATATTTCCCCTCTTCCGGATAAAATTCGACCGTGGCGCGAAAAACGTGCTCACCGGCCGCGTTTAGCGGTGCGCGCAAAGCCTGGCGCAGGGAAAAGTAGTCGAAGTCAGTGGCAAAGAGATTGGCCTCGCGGCCCAGCTTGGCCGGCGAATGGCAATCGGAGTTGGAGATGAGGGTGAACCGGTCCAGGCGAGAAATCAGCCGGTTCATTTCCGGATCGGAGGAAAGACCGGTCTCCAAGGCAAAGATGTGGTCGCTGAGATCGCCGAAACAATCCTCGATGCGGTCAAAGCCCGACTTCGAACCGAACAGGGAAAACCAGGGGGTCCAGATATGGGCCGGGACCAGGAAACCCTCGGGCGCCTTCTCAAGCAGTATCTCCAGCAGATCGCGGGCATCCAGCCCGAGGATGGGACGACCGTCGGAGCTGATGTTGCCCAGGGTGACCAAGGTGGCATTGAGCCGCCGCACCGCATCGAAATCCGGCGCGTACAGCAGATTGTGCACCTTGCGCACCTTGTCGCCCCGTTTGTAAATCGAACTGATCTCGGCGCTGAGGACAAAACGGGTGGACTCGGGCGCGGTCGCCGGCCGGAGTCCCGGTGGCAGCCACTGGCTCCAGTCGCGGCCCGGTTCGGGTTTCAAACGAAAGAAACCGGGCTCGGCCGGTTCAAGGCAGTCGTGCAGATGGGCAAACCAGCCCGGGTGGGTGAAATCACCGGTCCCCACCACGCCAATCCCCTTGACCGCGGCCCAGGCGGCCAGACCGTACAGGTTGCTGGCCTTGCTCGTCGCCCGCGAGTAATGGGAATGGACATGGAGATCGGCGATATAGTTCATGCGCTGTTCCGCCAGCCGTACAGGTGATGGGTTTTGATGTAGGCCAACACCGCCGACGGCAGCATGGCCGGCTCCCGGCCAAGGGCCAAGTCCTCGCGGATCGATGAGGAGGACACCGGCAGTTCGATATCGTCGAGATAGGTCACCGTCCGCCCGGTGCTGTTGCGCCAGCGGTGGTGATGCTCGTCACCCTGGAAGGAGGAATCCAGAGTGGCGAGCGTCGTCCCAATGGCCGTGGGCTCGATTCGATCCCGCCTGACCACGATCAGGTCGATCAGGGCCAGCAGCTCGGCGGCCCGGTACCAGTGGGGCAGGTCGAACAAGGAGTCGGCACCGATCACCAGCGCATAACGGCAATCCGGCTGCCGCCGAATCAGGGCCTCCACCGTGTGGATGGTGTAGGACGGTTCGGGCAATTCCGCCTCGATGGCCGAGCAACGCATCCGTCCGCCATCGGGGCAATCGACCAAGGCCGCCTCGAGCATGGCCACCCGATGGGCAAAGGATGCAGACGGCCGTCCCTTGTGCGGCGGCCGGGGTGCCGGAATGAACAGCAGGTTATCGAGACCGCACCGTTCAAGGACGTGGCAGGCCAAGTCCAAATGCCCTTGGTGGACCGGATCGAAGGTGCCGCCGAACAGGCCGACGGTTCGACCCACTGAGGACACGCCCACCTTCAGGCGCGGGTCTCGCCCGCACCGTAGACGATGAACTTGCGCGTGGTCAACTCCTTGAGGCCCATGGGGCCATAGGCGTGCAACTTGGTGGTGGAGATGCCGATCTCCGCACCCAGGCCGAACTGGCCGCCGTCGTTGAAACGGGTCGAGGCGTTGACCATCACCGCCGAGGCGTCCACCTCACGCAGGAACCGCTGGCTACGCTCATAGGAACGGGTGAGAATGATTTCGGTATGTTTGGAACCGTAGCGGTCGATGTAGTCCATGGCCTCGTCGAGGTCGGCCACCACCCTGACCACCAGGGCCAGATCGAGAAATTCGGTGCCCCAGTCGCTCTCGCCGGCCGGTTCAATCATCTCGTCGCAGAGCAGGCAGCTGCGGTGGCAGCCGAGGATACGCACCCCTGCCTCCTTGAGCGCCGTCGCCACCTTGGGCAGGAACTCGTTCGCGATCTCGCGGTGGACCAACAGGCCCTCCAGGGCGTTGCACACGCCGGGCCGCTGCACCTTGGCATTGAGGATGACGCGGATGGCCATTTCCTGGTCGGCATCCTCATCGACAAAACAGTGGCAGACCCCCTTGTAGTGCTTGAGCACCGGGATGCGCGACTTCTCGGTCACCGCCCGGATCAGCCCTTCGCCGCCGCGCGGGATGACCAGGTCGATGTATTCTTCCTGCTGCAGCAGGCAGTCGATGCCTTCCCGGTCGGTGAAGGACAACACCTGGACGATGGCCGGATCGACCGCGTGCTTGGCCAGAACCTCCTGCAGCACCTTGGCCAGGGCCAGGTTGGAGTTGATGGCCTCGGAACCGCCGCGGAGAATGACCGCGTTGCCGGCCTTGAGGCACAGGGCCGCCGAATCGATGGTCACGTTGGGGCGGGACTCGTAGATCATCAGGATCACGCCGAGCGGCACCCGCATGCGGCCCACGGTGATGCCGCTGGGACGGCGGCGCATCTCGCTGACCTCGCCCACCGGGTCCTCCAGGGCGGCCACTTCGCGCAGCCCCTGGACCATGTCCTTGATCCCCTTTTCGCTGATCTGCAGACGATTGAGCATGGCGGCGGAAATCCCTTTTTGCTCGGCAGCGGCCATGTCCTTGGCGTTTTCAGCCAGGATGAACGCCTGCTGGGCGATCAGGGCCTCGCCCACCTCGAGGAGAATGGTGTTCTTCAACGCCGCCGGCATGGCGCCGATGACCCGGGCGGCGGCCTTGGCCTTGTTCACCATGTCCAGAACGGTAGCCTCAATCTGGGTGCGATCCATTGCTGTTCTCCTTTTTGTTCTCTGAAACCGCCGGATTGCGGCGGACTACACTGTGCATGCTTCGGTCGATGCGGTCCACTATGACGCGAAGCGCCCTCCTTGTAAAGCGGCTTTACTGCCCGCCCTCCCGACCCATGATCACCAGGTTGTCGCGATGGATGATCTCGTCGCTGTCCTTGCCACCAAGGATTGCCTCGATCTCCCGTGTTTTTTTGCCCTTGATCCGTTCGATGTCGATGCTGGCGTAATTGCTCAGGCCGGCGGCGATCACCGCCCCGCTCCGGTCCAGACACTGCACCGGCGCGCCGATGGCGAAACTGCCCCGAACCTCGGTCACCCCGGAGGGCAATAGGCTCTTGCCCTGCTCCACCAGGGCCCGGCGGGCACCGTCGTCGACCACGAGAAATCCCTGCGGTTTGAGCACGTAGGCGATCCAGTGCTTGCGCCGGTTGATCTTGCCCTTGCCGGGCAGGAAAAAGGTGCCGACCAACTCGCCGCTGAACAGTGCGCGAAGAATGTCCGGATGGCGCCCCGGCCCGATGAACGAGCAGCTGCCGCAGGCGGCCACCATCTTGGCGGCGCGGATCTTGGCCATCATGCCACCGGTACCGACCAAACTGGTGGACTGACCGGCCATCCGTTCGATGTCGCGGGTGATGCTGGCCACGGTGTAGATCGGCCGGGCATCGGGATCCACGGAGGGATTGCCGGTGTAGAGACTGTCGACATCGGTGAGGATGATGAACATGTCGGCGCCGATCATGTTGGTCATCAAGGCGCCCAGGGTATCGTTGTCGGAGAAACGCAGCTCTTCGGCGGAAACCGTGTCGTTCTCGTTGATGATCGGCACCACCCCGAACTCAAACAGGGTGAGGATGGTATTGCGGACATTGAGATAGCGGCCCCGGTGGGACAGGTCGGCATGGGTGAGCAGCACCTGGGCCACCGGCTGGTTAAAGTCGGCAAAGGCCTGCTCGTAGGCCTGCATCAACAGCCCTTGCCCGGTGGCGGCCAAGGCCTGCTTGACCCTGAGCTCCTCGTGCGCCGTCTTGACCACGCCGAGCCGTTTGCGGCCGGCGGCGACCGCCCCGGAGCTGACCAGGATCACCTGACGGCCGGTGGACTGAAGGAAGGAAACCTGGCGGGCAATATTGCCGATGATGTTGAGATCCAGACCATTCTCGTCGGTGAGGACGGCGCTGCCGACCTTGATCACCACCCGTTTGGCCTGGTCAAAAAGGGTTTGACGGTAAAACAGGCCGTCGTCCTTATTCACCTGAAAGGTCATGACCCACCTCTGCGCGCTGCTCCTCCAGCAGATCACCGAGCAGTGCCTTCAACGATTCCAGCCCCTCGCCGGTCTCGGCCGAGATAACCTGCACCGGCAGATGGACCGCGGCAAACAGCTCCTTCACCTCGGCCAACCGTTCCCCGTCGATCAGATCGATCTTGTTGAGCACGATCAGGTGGGTGCGGTCGAGCAGCTCCTGTTTGTAGGCCGCCAATTCCCGGGCCAGCACCTGGTAGTCCTGCAACGGTTGCTCCGCCTCGGTGGAGGCATCGATCAGGTGCAGCAGAATGGAGGTCCGTTCGATGTGACGGAGGAACTGATGCCCCAAGCCCACCCCCTGATGGGCGCCTTCGATCAGCCCCGGAATATCGGCGATGATGCACGGCTCGCTGTACTTGAGGTGCAGCACGCCCAGCTGCGGCTCCAGGGTGGTGAACGGATAGGCGGCGATTTTCGGATTGGCGGCCGACAGTTTGGACAGCAGGGTCGATTTGCCGGCGTTGGGCAGGCCGATCAGGCCGACATCGGCCAGCAGTTTCAGTTCGATCACCAGCCAGCGTTCTTCGCCCGGCTGGCCGGGGGTAGCCTTGCGCGGCGCCCGGTTGGTCGAGGTGGCGAAACGGGCGTTGCCCAATCCGCCCCGGCCGCCTTCGGCGGCGAGAAAGACCTGCCCGGGTTCGATCAGGTCGGCCAGAACCGTGCCGGTCTCGGCATCCTTGATCACCGATCCGACCGGCACCCGAATGATCGAATCCTTGCCGCCGCGGCCGTGCTTGTCGCTGCCCTGGCCGCCAAGGCCGGACTCGGCCTTGAAATGGGAACGGTAGCGAAAATCGATCAGCGAGCGTAGGTTGCGGTCCGCCACCAGGAAGACATCGCCCCCCTTGCCGCCGTCGCCGCCATTGGGACCGCCTTTGGGCACATACTTTTCCCGACGGAAACTGACGCACCCGTTGCCGCCGTCGCCGGCCTTGACAAAAAATTTCGCTTCGTCAACAAAACCCATGATTGTTCCGGGAAGGCATGAGGGGGGATAATACGAAAAAACCCGGCATCAATGACAATGATGCCGGGTCCGCGACCTGATCTGCGGGAAACGCCTCAACAAGGCGCTCCAATCCTCCCCGAACGAGGAGGTACCCGCCTCTACTCGGCGGGATAAACGGAAACTCTCTTGCGGTCCTTGCCGAAGGACTCGTACTTGACCGTGCCGTCGACCTTGGCAAACAGGGTGTAGTCACGGCCGCAGCCGACATTGGTTCCGGGGTGGATGACCGTGCCCAGTTGCCGAACCAGAATACTGCCGGCCTTGACGATCTGACCGCCGAACCGCTTGATGCCCCGTCGCTGCCCCGCACTGTCGCGGCCGTTTCGCGAACTGCCGCCTGCTTTCTTATGAGCCATGGTGTGTTCTCCAGTAAATCAGTTAATCCCTTATGCTGAAATCGTCTCGATGGCCAGGGCGGTGTACATCTGGCGATGCCCTTTTTTCACCTGATAACCCTGGCGACGTTTTTTCTTGAAGACGATAACCTTCTTATGGCGCCCCTGCTCGACGATCTTGGCCACCACCTTGGCGCCGTCAACCATGGGCTGACCGATCTTCACGGTTTCACCGTCAACCACCAGAAGAACCTCTGCTAACTCCACGGTGTCGCCTACTTCGCCCTGGAGCTTTTCCACGCGAAGCGTGTCGCCGGCTTCCACCTGATACTGTTTGCCGCCGGTCCGAATTATTGCATACATGCGACTCCTCCTCTCTATCACTCAAATCTATAACGGCCAATGGAAATAATTAATCGCAAAGCGCGTTATTTAACCCGATTCCATCGACTTCTGTCAAGTGTAATTTTCCACCCCGCCCTTTTCCCGAACAACGTCCCTCTGGGTCACGGACCGTCCGCCGGGAAGAAGCATAATTTGTATCAACCCTTTGTTCTTTTGCTTGTCCCTGGGCTGAAAACTCTTTAGGGTGTCTTGACGATGAAATGGCTACGGCTCGACACCCCCTTTGCGGGAGCAGCCAAGCGCGAAGACATCCATCAACCCCATGCACCAGGAGAAGAAAACATGCAGAAAATGGAATGTCCCTGTGGATATGTGTACGATCCCGCCGAAGGTGATTTCGAGCACGGCGTGGCTCCGGGAACCGCCTTTGCCGACCTGCCCGACGACTGGGTCTGTCCCAAATGCGGAGCGGAAAAAGAATACTTCTACGCCGTCGACTGATCCCCAGGCCCGCAGGCCGCTCGCGTTGTTCCGGTGCGCGGCCTGCCCCTTTCCCCTCTCGCGCTCCTCCTTGAATACTGTGTTTCTCCTTGTGCCGACGCGGCGGGTTTTGGCACTTTTTTCTTGTGCAAAGACAGCCTATACCATATCATCAATGATTCCGACAGGAAGAAACCCATCACCCGTTCGACTCCGAGGAGGTTTCCCCATGTCCTTCCATCGCTTGGCCGTTGTCCTGCTCTTTGCGCTCTACGCTTCGATCCTCCCGGCCTCATCCGCCTCCGCCGACTATTACGGGGAACCCGCGGATCTGGTTGGTCGCGCCGCCTCGGTCTACAAAGGCTTCATGGCCGATCCCAACATGGAATGGTTCCAGCGCAATGTCGACCAGGCACGGGGTATCTTCATCGTTCCCCAGATGCTGCGCGGCGGTTTCATCATCGGCGGCTCGGGCGGTCGCGGCGTGCTGCTCGCCCAGGATTCGGGTAGCGGCAAATGGAGCTATCCGGCTTTTTACAGCATGGGTTCGGTTTCCCTGGGATTTCAGGTCGGCGCCGATGCCTCGGAAATCATCCTGTTGATCATGACCGACCGAGGGCTGAACGCCATGCTGTCCACCGACTACAAAATCGGCGCCGATGTGGCCGTGGCCGCGGGACCCATGGGCGCGTCGGCCAAGGCGCAAACCGCCGACATCCTTGCCTTTGGTCGCTCGCAGGGCATCTATGGCGGTGTCAGTCTCGAAGGAGCGGCCATCTCTCCCCTGGATGACTGGAACCGGCAGTATTACGGCAAGCCGGTCCAGCTGTTCGACGTGCTCATCAACCAGCGATGGACCAATGCGCAGGCTGATCCACTGCGCCAGCTTCTGCCCAAACCGGGACGAAACGCCCAGCCCATCGGCCGATAGACCGAAATCCGCCGTCCGGGCAACGCCCAACCAACCAGATCGAACACCGTGCATCAGCGACCCTGTTTTTCCCTTGACCGCAGTCAGCCAAGCAGGTTGACGGTTCACCTGCAAGGAGCCTGGACCCTGCGCACCGATCCGCCGCCGCCGACGGAGCTGGTGGGAGCGCTCGACTCCTCCATTCGCACGCTCGCCTTTCTTTCCACCGACCTTGCCGAATGGGACACCAGGCTGCTGGTCTTCCTCAAGGCGACCACGGCAGCGGCCCGCAATGGCGGCATCGCGGTCGACCTGGAAGGCTTGCCGCCCGGGGTGCGGCGGCTGCTGGCCCTGTCCGAGGCTGTTCCGGAAAAGGTCACTTATGGCAAGAACGTCCGCGAATTGCTGGTTACCCGTATCGGCCGCCTGACGCTCGCCCTTTCCGGACAGGCGCGGGAGGCGGCCGCCTTCACCGGTGAAATCATCCTCGCCTGCATGGCGCTGGCCGCAGGCAAAAAACCCTTCAAATGGCGCGATTTCTTCTACTTCATCCAGAGCTGCGGCGTGGAGTCGCTGCCGATCGTCAGCCTGATCGCGGTGCTGGTAGGCGTGATTCTGTCCTTCGTTGGCGCGGTGCAGCTCCAGATGTTCGGCGCCCAGATCTATGTGGCCAACCTGGTCGGCTTGGGCATGGTGCTGGAGATGGGCGCGCTGATGAGCGGGGTGATCATCGCCGGCCGAATCGGCGCGGCCTACGCGGCGCAGTTGGGCACCATGCAGGTCAACGAGGAAATCGACGCCCTGCGTACCATGGGCATCTCGCCGGTGGGTTTTCTCGTCCTGCCGCGGATGCTGGCCCTGATGCTAATGCTGCCCCTGCTGTGCGTCTACGCCGACATCATGGGCATTCTGGGCGGTTCGGTGATCGGCGTCACCATGCTTGATCTGTCGCTGATCGAATATCTCGAACAGACCCGCAAAACCTTGCGCCTCGGCCAGTGCGGCCAAGGTATTCTCAAGGCGTCGATTTTCGGGGTCCTGATCGGCTATGCCGGCTGCCTGCGCGGCATGCAGTGCGGACGGAGCGCGCTCGCGGTCGGCGAGGCCACCACCTCGGCCGTGGTCACCTCGATTGTCCTGATCGTGGTTTCCGACTCGATCATCACCTTCCTCCTCTACCGCTGAGGCCTCGGCGATGACCGAGTCCGTTGCCGCTATCACCGTCCAAAATCTGACCATGGCCTATGGCAGTTTCGTCCTCCAGCGCGACCTCACCTTCACCATCGCCCGGGGGGACATCTTCGTGATCATGGGTGGGTCGGGCTGCGGCAAATCGACCCTGCTGCGCCACATGATCGGCCTCAAACCGCCGGCCAGTGGAGCGGTCTGGTACGGTCGCGATAATTTCTGGGAACTAGAAGAGGAGGACCGGGCGACGATCGTCCGAAGGGCCGGTGTCCTCTACCAGTCCGGTGCCCTGTGGAGCTCGATGACCCTGGCGGAAAACGTGGCCCTACCGTTGCAGCATTATACCGATTTGCCGCCCGCGGTGATTGCCGAGCTGGTGTCGTTCAAGCTGTCCTTGGTCGGGCTGGCGGGGTTCGAGGAATTCTATCCCGCCCAGTTGTCCGGCGGCATGCGCAAACGGGCGGCCTTGGCACGGGCCATTGCCCTGGACCCAGATTTTCTTTTTTTCGATGAACCCTCGGCCGGGCTCGACCCGATCAGCGCCCGCAATCTCGACGAGCTGATCCTCGAACTGCGCGAGAGCCTCGGCGCCACGGTAATCATCGTCACCCATGAACTGGCCTCGATCTACGCCATCGCCACCAACTCGGTCTATCTCGACAGCGAGGCCAAGACCATGCTGGCCACCGGCGATCCCAAGAGGCTCCTGCAGGAATGCACCGACCCGACGGTGCTCAAATTTCTCACCCGGGGAACCGGAAAACGGGAGGTTCGAACAGTTTGAGCAAGAAAGCCAACCCGACCCTGGTCGGCGCCTTTGTCCTCACCGCCATCGGCCTGACCATCGCCGCGATCGTCATCCTGGGCAACATCAAGTTCAAGGACGACCGCTTCCGCTGTGTCGCCTATTTCACCGGCTCGCTCTACGGGCTCGACATCGGCGCGCCGGTGACCTTCCGCGGAGTGACCATCGGTCGGGTCAGCGCGGTGCGGATCAGTTTCGACGCGCAAAAGAACAACTACATCATTCCGGTCTACATTGACATCCAGCAGACCCCGGATCTAACCAACAACCGGTCCGAAAATTGGCATCCGGACACTATCCGTGCCATGCTCACCGAGCTGATCGACCAGGGGATGCGCGCCCAGCTGAAAATCACCAGCCTGTTGACCGGCAAGCTCTACATCGATCTGGCCTTTTATCCCGGAACCAAGGCCCAGCTGCGCGGCAAGGACACCGACCTCTTCGAGATTCCCACCCAGGTTTCCGGGCTTGAACAGATCACCCAGACCCTGGAAACCATGCCGCTGAGCGAGATTCTTCACAAAACCGCCACCGCCCTTGACGGCATCAACTCGATCATCAACTCCAAAGAAACCCGCAACGCCCTGGCAGCCCTGGACACCACCATGGATCGGGTCAACACTCTTTTGGGCCGGGCTGACAGCGAGTTCCCGGCGCTGGCCGCCGAACTGAAAAAGGGATTGACCAATTTTGCGGCTCTTTCGGCCACCGCCGATCGTTTTCTGCACACCGCCGACAAACAACTGCCGGGGATGAGCACCGAATTCAAACACCTGCTGAGCGGACTCAACGCCACCGCCGCTTCGCTGACCAAGACGCTCAACAACATCGAACAACTGACGGCAAAGGATTCCCTGCTCTCCTACCAGGCCGGCGCCTCGCTGCGGGAGATCGAACGGGCCGCCGCCTCCATCAGACAGCTGACCGACTACCTGCAGCAGAACCCCAATGCGCTGCTCTTCGGCCAGGGCGAGGACTCTCCATGAATACTGCCAACAACGTCGGACGTTCCCTGGGATGGCTGCTGGTCTGCGCCTTGCTGCTCGGTGGTTGCCTCAAACCCACGACCAACAATATCCTCTATGCCTTGCAGCCGGTCCGGCAGCCCCCCCTGGGGCATGATTTTACCACCTCCAAGGAGTTGATCCTGCTCATGCCGATACAGCTGGCGCCGCATCTCCAGGGCCGCGGGCTGCTCACCCAGCGCACCTCCGGCGAGGCCCGCGCCTCGGCCAACCACCTCTGGGCCGGTCCGCTGGATCAGCAGATCAGCCAGCAGATGGTCGCCGACCTCAAGGACCTGCTGGCCACCGACCAGGTCGCCGCCTACCCCGGCCCACGCTACGGCGTCATCCGCTACCAGCTGGAAGTCGACATCAATGAATTCAGCGGCAACGGCCGCCAGTTCATCACCACCGCCGTCTACACCCTGAGCGACAGCGTACGCAAAACCATTGTGGCGCGAAAGACATTCCGCCAGACGCGCCCCATCGACAAACCGGAGTATTCCGGCTATGTTGACAGCGGCTCGCAGGCCGTCGCCGACCTGAGCCGCGAAGTGGCGGCCGCCCTGCTCTCCGCCCACCGTTCACAACCCGTACCGCCGATACGCCCATGAAAATCGAACGCATTGTCCTGCTGTTCTGCGCCCTGTTCCTGTGCACCCGCCCTGTCGCCGGCGAAACCCTGTCCAAATGGCTCGGCCAGACAGTCTATGTGCCGATCTATTCGCACATCTACGCCGAGGACCGCTACCGCGACACGCCCTTCCTGCTGACCGCCACCCTCAGCGTGCGCAACACTGATCCGGACAAACCATTCACCCTGAAAAGCGTTAGCTACTACGATTCCAAGGGGGTGCTCCTGCAGCAGTATCTGGAGCAACCCATGACCATCGAGCCTCTGGGTTCCACCCGGTTCATTGTCCCGGAATCGGAATCCAAAGGCGGCTCGGGCGCCAAATTCCTGGTCGAGTGGGAGGCGAAGGCCGCCGTCGTCGAGCCGATCATCGAATCGGTAATGATCGGCACCAAGATGCAGCAGGGCATTTCGTTTATCTCCACCGGCCGGGTGATCAAGGGCGTGCCGGCCCGCTGAACGGATACCTCGCCACCCCTTTTCCGTGTCCGCCCAACAAACGTCGCGCCGTCCGCCTTCAGAAGAGAACAACGCCATGACCCGATTGTCCCGCCTCCTGCTCGCCCTCCTCGCCGCCGCCATGCTCGGCGGCTGCCATCACGGTTCCCAGACCAAGGGATTGTTCCACAGGCTGATGGAACCTGCCCCCCTCCGGGTCGGCATCGCCCTGGATGCGCCGCCGCTGGCCTATGAACAGGGCGACGTCGCCATTGGTCTGGAGGTGAAGTTTGCCGCCGGTCTGGCGGCCTCGATGCAAAGAAACCTGGAACTGGTGGAGATACCGCGGCAGGACCTGGCCGAGGCGCTGCTGGACAAGAAGGTGGACATTCTCATGACCGGGATGACCGTGGCCGAGGCCCATGCCCGGAAACTGGCCACCGCCAACCCCTATCTGATCTCGGGCCAAGTGGCGCTCGTCCATCTGGATGATCACAAGAAACTTGGCAAGGGGACCCGAGGCCTGACCGAACAATCCGTCCGCCTCGGGGTGGTGGGCGAAAGTTCCGGCGACAACCTGCTCAAGATGCTCAAACCCAAGGGCACGATCAGCCGCTTCCCCACGGCGGCCGAAGGGGTACAGGCCCTGGTGGCCGACACCATCGACGTCTTTGTCTTCGACATGGCCACCAATTTCTATTACGCCTCCCTTTACGTCGACAAGGGGCTGACCCCGGGGGGAACGCCCCTCACCCGTGAACCGCTGGCTTGGGCGGTCCGCCCCAACGACACCGCCCTGCGCGACGCGGCCAACGCGTACCTGGCCCAGATCGAAAAAAACGGCGAACTACAGAAAATGCTCGAACGCACCATCCCCTTCTACCGCAACACAGCCTACAGCCCAAAGCCGTAGCACACCGTATTGCCAGAACCAAATTGCCTCCTCACACGTTCTACGCCTGACCATCGAGCCGTACCAGATCGCGGTAGAGACTCTCCCGGCCCATCAATTCCTCGTGGCTGCCCTGCTCGACAATCCGCCCCTGCTCCATGACCAGGATCCGGTCGACCCGACGGATGGTGGACAGGCGGTGGGCGATCACCAATGAAGTCCGGCCGTGGAAGCCGGCGGCAATGGCCTGCTCGAGCAGGTTTTCCGACTCGGTGTCGATGGAGGCGGTAGCCTCGTCGAGCACGAGAATGGAGGGGTCGCGGTAGAGGGCGCGGACAAAGGACAAAAGCTGCTTTTCGCCCAAACTGAGATTGAGCGCACCCTCGCCGATACGGGTCTCAAGCCCCTGGGGCAGGCGGCCGATAAAGCCGTCCAGACCGGTGCGGCCGAGGATATCGGCTAGGCGTCGCTCATCTGTCTGCTGATCGAGGATGATGTTGGCCCGCACCGTGTCGGGCAGGATGAAGATATCCTGCATGATGATGCCGATCCGTTGTCGCAGGGTCTCCAGAGGCAGGCTGCGAACATCGACCCCGTCTACCAGCACCACGCCCTGGGTTGGATCGTAAAACCGCACCAAAAGGGAAATCAAGGTCGATTTGCCGGCACCGGTGGACCCGACCAGGGCGATGGTCTCTCCCGGAGCGATGCGCAGGTTGATGTCACGCAGAATCGGCTGGCCCGGTTGGTAGGCGAACTGGACGCCGCGGAACTCGATGGCCCCGGCCGACGCCGCCGTTTCGCTCGGCAGGATTGTCGGCAGCGCCCGCATGGCCGAGCGGGTGTCCAGGGTCTGGAAGATCCGTTCGGCCGAGGCCATGGCCGACTGGACAATTGAATATTTTTGGGAAAGCTCGCGCAGCGGCTGAAAAAACAGCCGCATATAGGAGATGAAGGCGGCCAGTTCGCCGATGGTCAGCGTGCGGCGGATGACCTCGCCGCCGCCGTACCAGATGATCAGGGCAATGGCCGCCGAGCTCATCAGTTCGGTCAGCGGCATGAAGGTGCCGAACAGCTTGATCTGATCGAAGGAGCGCTGCAGGTATTCCCCGGTCAGGCCGCCGTGGGCGCGGCTGCTCCGCTCCTGGCCGCCAAAGGCCTGGATCACGGCCACTCCTGCCAGGGATTCGGCGAGGAAACTGTTGATCTTGGCCAACTGCGAACGGATGGCGCGGAACTGCTCGCGGGCGAATCGGGAAAAAACCAGGGTGATCACCGTGGCCAGCGGAATGAAGATCGACATCACCAGGGCGAGCCGGCCGTTCATCATCGCCAGAAACCAGAAGATACCCGCCAGCTTGAGACCGTCGTTGAACAGAGTGACCATCACCGAGGTGAACATCTCGTGCATGTTCTGGATGTCGTTGGTCAGCCGGGTCACCAGCCGGCCGGCGGGCTGGTTGTGGAAATAGCCGAGATCAAGGGTCAGCAGGTGGCTGAACAAATCCTGACGCAGCCGATGCATGATCGATTGACCGATCCATTCGAGCAGCACCACCTGAAAAAAGGTGGCAAGGAAGACCACGCCCACCAGCAGTCCGTACCACAGGGCCACCTGACCCAGCCCGGCGATGCGCGCCGCGCCCGGCAGCGACTCGACCACGATGTATTGGTCGATCCCCAGCTGCATCAGGCGCGGCATCCCCAAGGTGGCCACGGTGATCACCAGGCTGAGCGCCACCGCCCCGGTCAGCGCGGCCGCATGCTGCCGGCAGTAGCCCAGAATGCGCCGCCACAGCCGTGCGTCGCCGACCGATCCGATCTGCCCCTCTTCCGAATAGCCGAAATTATGCATCGTTTCGTTGCTTGTCCGCCATCACGCGGTAAAAGGGGGTGGCGAGCAGGTCCTCGTGCCGCCCTTCGGCCACGATCCGTCCTTCGTCAAGGACCACGATCCGCTCGGCGTGGCGCAGCACGTTGATCCGGTGGGAAATCAACAGCACCGATTTGCCGGCCAGGCCAGCAAGAATGCCCTGCAGGACCTGTTGCTCGGTCTCGACGTCGATGGCCGACAAGGCATCGTCGATGATCAGCATCGGCCGGTCGCACAGCAGGGCCCGGGACAGGGCCAGCCGTTGCCGCTGGCCGCCGGAGAGCTTGACGCCCCGCTCGCCGATGACCGCCTGGTAGCCGTCGGCGAAGGTGCGGATATCCTCGTCAATGGCTGCGGCCCGGGCGGCAGCCTCGATCTCGGCCATGGAAGCCTCCGGCCGGCCAAAAGCAATATTGGCGGCGATGGTGTCGGCAAAGACCACCGGTTCTTGGCCCACATAGGCGATGCAGGCACGGATGTCGGCCTGGGCAAGGCGGTTGACATCCTCGCCCCGGAAATACAACATGCCGTCGGCCACCGGATACATTCGCAGCAGCAGCTTGCACAGGGTCGATTTGCCCGAACCGGTGCGGCCGGTCATGCCCACCAGGCCAGGACCGATCTCCAGGTTGAGGTCACGAAGCGCTGGACGAATGGCCTCGCCATAGGTGAAGCTGAGTCGCCGGCATGCGTAGGCGGTGACGACCGCCGGCGGCAGGGCCACGGTCGGCCTGGTGCTGACCACCGGCTGCTGGGTGAGCAGCCGGTGGATACGTCGCATGCTGGTAATGCCGCGCTGGGCGAGGTTGGCCACCCAACCGACCGCCATCATCGGCCAGATGAGCATGTAGAGGTAGCTGACAAAGGCGACAAACGAACCGATGGAGATCGCCCCCTCGATCACCAACGCTCCGCCGTAATAGAGCAGGAGCAGCATGCCGACATTGCCGACCAGGGTGGCGATGGGAAAGAGCAGCCCCTGGATGGTGGCCACCTTGAGGTTGCTGCGTACATAGGCCTGGCCGAGACGCTGGAACCGGCCCTCCTGGAAGCGCTCCAGGGTATAGGCCTTGATCAGGCGGACCGACACCAGGGTTGCGCGGGCAAACTCGGTCAGCAGGGAAAACTGCTCCTGCACCAGGTTGAAGCGGTGATGCAGACGGCCGGAAAGAATGCGGGTGCAGACGATCAGCACCGGCATCGGCAGGAGGGCGATCAGGGTCAGCTTGAGGCTGATCGCCATCATGAACCCCAAGGCGGCCGCCGACATCACCAGCGCGTCCACCGCGGCCACCAGTCCCATGCCGCAGGCCATCTGGACCGTGGCGAGATCGTTGCTCGCATGGGCCATGAGATCGCCAATGGTCCAACGTTCGAAAAAAGGCTGATCCATGCGCAGCAGATGATCAAAGAGCCGATCACGCAGCTTTTTTTCCAAAATCCGGGAAAAACCGATGATCAGATAGCGCCAGGTAAAGCGAAGTACCGCCACCACCAGGGCCACCAGGCAGACGGACACGCTCAGTTGGATCAGCCGGGCGGTATCGGCGGTGCCGGCCGACAAGCCATCCACTGCGGCCTTGACAAAACGGGGGATGATCAGTTGGAGGAAATCGACCGTCACGAGGGCGATAAAACCGCCGGCCAAGCGCAGCCAATGGGTACGAAAAATGGGCCGGAGCAGCCGCAGCAGCATGCCGATGTCTGCCTCGCGATCGCCACGCACAGCGCTGCCGGTTTCAATGCCGCCGGGAGTAACGGTCATGAGCGCAGGGAGGGCAGCAGCTCTTCGTAGGCTGCGGTCAGACGGATGAACTGCTCGCTGTCGCCACCCTTGTCCGGATGCAGTTCGTGGGCCTTTTGCCGATAGAGGCGGGTGAGATCCTTCTTGCGCATCCCAGCCAGCTGTTCGCCGCTCAGGCCGAACAGGGCAAAAGCCTGGGTGCGCGAGATCTTGTCGGCCGTCGCCAGGCCGCCGCTATGGAACCGGCGCGTGCGCGAAGAGCGGGCGAACCGCATCCAGGCAAGGGGTTCATCGGGAGCGGCATCAAAATACATGATCAGATAGCGGATCAAACAGTCGGGCAGCCGGTCGGTTCGCGGATAGCCCCGCCAGAACTCGCCATCCCCGGCCACTCGGCATATCTCCTCGATAAACAGGCTGTCCAGGCGGTCGCGGTCGAGGGCCTGGGGAATGGACCGGGCATAGCTTTCCTTGAAAAACCGCTGCAGATTAAAAATGGCGAACAGATAGCTGTGATACTCGCGCGGCGGCAGGGCCTGCTCGCGGTCATGGATCAACTGCTCGATCTCGTCGCGCGATTTGTCGAGCAGGACCGTGTAGAAGGCGGCGGTCTTGTCCACGGTTTCCGGCGAAGTCCGTCCCATGCGCAGGTAATGCAGCCGCCTGCGGTCCATGGGCTGGGTCTCGCGCATCGCCCGGGTGCGCAAGGTCTCGCTCGCTGGTCGCCAGGCCCGGTACTGGCCACGGTTGCGGAAGGGCTCCAGCCGCTGCTGGATGTAGGGATCGACAAAGGGAAAGAGCAACGCCTCCAACTCGCTGTAGGGGGCGGTCACCCCCTGCTCGCGCAGCCGGCGGACAAACTCCTCGTCGATGTGAAACGACGATCCCCCGCTGTACACGATCAAGCGGCCCGGATCCCGGCCCAAATCGGCCAGATCGCGGGACAGGAAAACCCCGCCGCTTTGGTAGGATTCTCGCAGAATGTAGCCAACGTGCCGAAAACCGGTCTTCTTACGGGCAAGATACATGGATCACTCAACAGGGACAAGACGGGCAACACCCAGGGGCAACGGGGAACAAGGGCGCGAACCGCTCCACCAGGCGTTCACAACAAACGGTTGATCAGGTCTTCGACCGCATCGATCGAGAAAGGCTTGGCCAGGGCGGCCACGAAATGATGCTCGCTGTAGCGTTGCATCACCTCACTGCCGCTGTCGCCGCTGACCGCCACCAAGGCTGCTTCTGGACACAACGCCACGATCTGGCGCGCGGTTTCCAATCCGCCCATGCCGTTGTGGACGCGCAGGTCGAGCAGGGTCAGGTCGAAAGGGCTACCGGTCGCCAGCTGTTGGCGAAACAGGGCGACCGCCTCGTCACCACTGGAGGCCACGCTCACCTTGCAGCCGTAATGCTCGAACATTTTCCTGTTGATCAGCCGCATCATTTCCTCGTCGTCCATGACCAGGATCCGCTTGCCGCACCCTTTTCCCGCACACAGACGGGGATCGGTGATGGCCGCCTCCTGGAGCGGAAAATAGAGATACACGATGCAGCCACCGCTGTCGGGCGATTCGAGCCAGACCAGTCCGCCATGTTTCTTGACGATGGAATGGACAATGGTCAGCCCCAATCCCATCCCCTTTTGCGCCCCCTTCTGCTTGGTGGAAAAGTAGGGATCAAAGACCTGATCGATGATCGAGGGCGCGAGACCCGGGCCCGAGTCCTGAAAAGTGATCCGCGCCAACTCGCCGCTCGGTACGGGTTGGCCGGTTCTGGCCGCTTCGTCGCTGCCGTCCACCCGCTCGATGCACACCTCGACGCGGCCGCTGGTCCCCATGGCGTCCACCGCGTTCTTGGCGAGATTGACAAAAACTTGACGAACGAGATCGGGATCCAGCGTCAGGGCCAGTTCCTCCTCGTCGGCCCTGATCTGGTAACGAATCCCAACGGGGGCCAGATCGCGGGCCAACACCTCCTCAATCAACCTGCGCAACTGAACCTGGGATTTCTGCGGCAGGTAATTGTCGGAAAAGGTGGTGAACTGGCGAATCAACTGCGCGGTGAGATTAAGCGCCTTGGCCGATTCGCCCAACAACTGGCTCACATTCTCGTCGCGGCTGACGTAGCGCGCCATCTCCAGGTTACCGTTGATGATCGTGAGCAGATTATTGAAATCATGGGCGATACCGCTCGCCATCATGGACATGGCATCCAGTTTTCGGATACGTTGCAATTCCTTTTCCAGTTGCCGCTGCCGTACCTCAAGTTTTTTCCTGCCCGTGACATCCTGAAGAATGCCGATCACGAAAAAGGTATCGTTTTCAGGCACCGGCACCAGATTGCAGGTCACTTGGCGGTCACCGAGCAGCACCGGTTCATCATAGGTAAACAGCAGCGGTTCATACTGAGCGGCAGAAACGATTTGCTCCCTCCATCCACGCACCCGTTCTCCAGCGGTTTCAGGGAGCAGTTGGAGCAATGAAGCGCCCAAAACCCGCGCCTCGGGCAGGTTGAACAGGGTGAGGGCCGCATCGTTGGCCATGACGATCCGCCCCTGGTGGTTGAGTTCGACTACCCCCTCGGTCATCCGGGCGAGAATGATCTCCCGATGTTTTTTGCTGACCAGCAGTTCTGCGGTGACCTCGCGCGGATACAACCCTTCCAGCCCCTCGATGCTGCCGCTTGCACCGCGCTGATTGCACTGGAACCGTCGCAACGCCGCCTTGATGTGCACCATCATCGCGGCCGCCGATCCCTTGGCGATGCAGACATCCGCGCCTATTTGCAGGGTGGCCGTATTGTCCTCGAGCGCCACCCCTGAAAGGACCACCAGGAAGATATCCTTGAGTTCCGGGGTATTGCGGATGATGTAACACAATTTCTCCCCATCGATCTTGGGCATGATCAGATCGGTGAAGAGCACGTCGGGCCGCCGCCTGGCGATGCAATCCAGCGCGGCCAGACCATCCTCGGCCGTCTCCACCGTGCATCCCTCGGCTTCCAGCACATAGCCAAGAATCCTGCGAATGACCGGACTGTTGTCGACCACAAGGGCGTATATCTCATTCATGTTCAAGTAGCTCCTTGACCGCATCGACCAGTTCCCGAACTTCGAAGGGCTTGCTGAACACCCTGTCCGCCCCCAGCTCCTGCGCCGCCGGCAGATAGGCCTCCGGCCCGATACGACCGCCGCCGGAGATGGCAATGATCTTGACCTCCGGGAACTCCTTCTTGAGCGAGGTGATGGTTTCCAGCCCCTCCTGCTCCGGCATGATTAGGTCGGTGATCACCAAATTGGCCGGCTGTCGGCGCTGTTTGTGCATGCCCTCGCGGCCATCCCCAGCCTCGGTGACCTCGTAGCCCGCCCATTCCATCACCTGACGCAGCAAAATCCGCATCTGCTCGTCATCGTCAATGACTAAAATTCTCATGGCTTCCCTCCGTCACGATTGGGCAGAAGTTCCCGGATGGCCAGGGCCAGCAGCCGCATGTCCACCGGCTTGGCCAAGAAACGGCGAACCCCGGCCTCCAATGCTTCTTCCAGGGTCACCGCTTCACTATACCCCGAGCAGAGGATGATCGGCAAATCCGGATACAGGGCATTGATTTCCGCCGCCAGCTGCAGTCCGGTCATCCTCGGCATGGTATGATCGGTGATCAACAGATCGATACGTTCCTCGCCCCTGGTGAAATACCCCAGGGCCTGCTCCGGGCTGGTTGCCGGCAGCACGCGGTACCCCAGATAGGAAAGCATTCGGGTGCGCATGCTGACGATATCTTCCTCGTCGTCGACAAAGAGGATGGTTTCCGTGCCGCGAGGCATGGCGACTGTCTGCTCTCCCTCCTCGCCCGCCACGTCCTGCAACCGCGGGAAAAAGACGCTAAACACCGACCCCTTGCCCACCTCTGACTTGACGTCGATCACCCCGTCATGGGAAACAATGATGCCATGAAGCACGGCCAGCCCCATGCCCGACCCCTCGCCCACCTCGCGGGTGGTGTAAAAAGGATCAAAGATCCGCTCCAGCATCTCCGGCGGCATGCCCTTGCCGGTGTCCCTGACCGTCAGGACAACATATCGTCCCGGCATCAAATCGTGGTAGCGGAGCTGTTCCGCCCTTCCGGTTTCGATCTCCCGCAAAGAAACTTCAATCGTCCCCGTCTTGTTCTCCAGCGACTGAGCGGCATTGGTGCACAGGTGCATGACCACCTGTTGCATCTGTCCCGGATCGGCGTAGATCATGCCCACAGTATCGGCGATTTCCACCTTGAGTTCAATGGTTGCCGGCAGGGAGGCACGCAACAGGCGGCAGGATTCCTTGATCACCGGAGCGATCAGCAGGCCGCGCCGCTGGTTGGTCGACTGACGGCTGAAGGCAAGGATCTGGGCGACCAAATCCTTGGCCCGGTTGCCGGCCCTGCGCATCGCCTGGACATGCTCGCCGATCTCCTCGTAGGTGATGGGCGGCCCCATCGATGATTCGCCTCTTCCTTCCTTGTCCGGCAGGCGATACAGGAGCAGATCGGCATTGCCGAGGATGGCCCCGAGGATATTGTTGAAATCATGAGCAATACCACCGGCAAGCGTGGCGATGGATTCCAACTTGTGCGCATGCACCAGACGTTTTTCCAGGTTGCGCTGCACGCTGATATCCTTGGCCGAATAAATAAAGCCGACAATCCGGTCCGCATGGAACAGGGGAGAACAGGAGACGGCAAAGGTCCGGCCGAGATAGCGCTGGGTGATTTCCTGCCGGTGCGGTTTGCGTTCGTGCTGCACGGTCTGCGCCGGGCACAGCGGGCAGACGGTGTCCAACCCGGCGAACAGCCGATGGCAGGTCTTGCCCTCGATGGCCGCACCGTTGACCGAGAGCAGTTGCCTGGCGGCTTTGTTGGCCTTGACGATCTGCAGCTCGGTATTGAGAATGAGGACGGGATCGACAATGGCATCGAAGGTATAGCGCCATTCTTCGAGGGCGCGGCCCACTTCCGGGCCGAGGGTCTGCGTTTGCTCGCGCTCGAACGCCGCCCGATCCGCCGTCTCGACGCCGTCCGAGGAGATTGCCGCTGCGGCCCGGGGTCGACGCAGGCGGGGGCGCAGGACTGCGAAGTAATAGACCACCGTGGCCAGGGCATACACGGCGAGCAATGCGCACAGAAAAACAAGCACGGGACTGGTCACGGCATTCTTCCGGAAAGAAGAGGAGATCGTTGCCTGAAGATTCGTTCGCGGAAAAAGTCGATCGTCCGCCGGCGACGTTCGACGATCCGCACCTGTTCAGGGATAAGGTCCGAAATGGTATTGCGCATGATGGACATCTTGTATTCTATGTTGGCCGCGAAACGGTTGTCCAGGTACCAGGCATAAAAAAGGCCGAAAAACAGCCCCGGCGGAGTGAAACCTTCACCGGGGTTGATCACCCGGGTATACAGCCGTTCCTCCCCCCGCATCCGGTGCATCCGCGAAAGCCGCAAGTAGGCGTCGATGTCGCCGGGTTCCAGGAAGCTGTTCAACTGCTCTTGCTCCCTGACCTTGAGCCGGTAGACCCGGCCCACCGGCTCGCCGTCCACCATCAGGTCGTCCATGCGCTTTTCCTGCGCATAGTTGCCCAGCAGCGACTGCCCCAGGGCGACGAGCAAGACCATCTCGAACCGGTTGAGATTTTGCGCCTGGTCCTGGCGAATCTTGATCCGCTGATCGTGCGGATCGTAAAAGGAAAAGACGTTGTCCCACTCTTGGCAGCGTTTCCAGGCCCCCCGATCCACCAGGGTGATCCCCCGAAGAAAATGTAAGTGTTCCAAAGGAATGTCGGGATGGAGCCAGATGATTTCCACCACCCGGTCCAGGAGCCACTTGCGTTCCATCTCGGTCATCTTGACCATGGTCAGGGAACCGGCCGGGATCAGCTCGGTGCTGAGGGCATACAGTTGCGAGCGAATCCTGTCGTAGCGCAGGCACGGCGCACTCCGCACCGGATGGTCGCCAAGAAAAACCAGGTCAGCGGCGGGAAGAGCCTCCGTGCCGGCCGGAGGAACAAGGAAGCCGGCCTGCTGCAGGGCCCACAGTCCCTTGATCGCCCGGGCCAAGGCATCGGGATCGTGCTGAATGGACCCTCGCTGCCGCAGCAACTCCTCGGAAAACACCCGGGCCTCGATGGAGCCGAATCCCAACGACCGGACCCGGTTGCGGTCAATGTAGATCGGCTCCTTGTCTTCCAGGGCGTACCGTTGCAGCACGGACCCGGGAATATCGCTCATGTCGAGGCTGATCACATGGGAAAACAGGTCGCGAACACCGCCGGGGATATTGCGATGATAGGCCCGGATCAGATCGGAGACGTAAAATTTGCGGTCCGGCGCATCGCGGGCGACATCGGTCTCTCCCTTCTGCACCCAGATGTTGGCCACCAGCACCTTGAGGGCCGAACGGTTGCGGCGGATGGCCTCGGCCAGGCCGGGCACCTGGAGAATAGGGATGATCGAGGTGTACAGGCTTCCCGGAGCAAAGAGAATGATATCGGCCTCTTGCACCAACCGAACCACCTCGGGTTGGAGAAAGGGCGGCCGACTGAACTCCACCAGCACCCGGTCCACCGGATAGCCGCGCCGCGCCTTGCCCGATTTATCCTCGCTCGTGACCAGCACCCCGTTGCCGTACAGCATCTGCAGCTGCGACAGGGTGGTGGTGCAGGGCAGGACCGCATTGGGCCGGACTCCCAGACAGGCCGCCAGCTCGGCCAGTCCACGGATGGTCGCGGTGCGCACCACCTGATGCGAGGCCAGCAGCTGGGTGGCGGTCAGTGCCGGATCAAGCTGCTTGTAGATCGCCGCCGCCAGCAGAAGATTCCCCAGGCACTGAGGCCGTTGCAGGGTGGGAGCCAGGCGCCCGTCGGTGTAGAGTAGCGAGGTCAGTTTCCTCAGATACACGAGCATCGGCTGCGGCACGTCGGCCAGGACCGCGTTCGTATCCTGGAGCAGCTGCACGGCCGAATCGGGCCGGGAAATGAACCGGTAGTTGAACAGAGCGTGCAGGGCCGCGGCACAGCGGCTGGCGCCGACCGGATCGAGTCCGTATCCTTTGATGAGGGCTTCGCTCCGGATCGAGGCGATCAGCACATGACGGAGATCGCCCAAGGCTATCAGAGGAACATCTTTTTGCAATTCGCCGGTGGAGCCGCCGTCGTCGGTGACGCAAACCACCGAGCTGACCAGGGGAAACACCTGTTTCAACCCGGTGAAGGGCGCGCGCGCCCACCCGAGCCGCCGGGAATCACCGCCGATGATGTTGGACAGTCCGGTGCCGCCGCCGAACACCACCACCTTGGTCGTGCTCGAATCGAGCGATTCGATCTGCTGCCTGAGCTTGTTGAATATCGCCGAAACCACCGGCGATATTCCGCCGGCGGCGCTGTCGAGCACCAGAGCGGTAATCTTTTCCGCCAGGCTTTTTTCCGGCAGGACATCAAGAACGGAAAATCCCTGCGATGTCAGAAACTGCAGCTGTGCCTTGAGCTGCCGCGTTCCGGCCATGCCTAGCATGTACCTCGAAGCGTCTGCAAGGAATGGATCACCGCGTCGCCTGCAACAACTCTTCCACCCGGAGCAGATCCTTGGGTGTGTCGACCTCCACCGAATCGTGATCGGTCAGCACCACCCGGATGGAATAGCCGAACTCCAGGGCGCGCAATTGCTCCAATTTTTCAAACCGCTCCCATTGACCTTCGGGCAGACCGACAAAGGTCACCAGAAATCCTTTGCGATAGGCATAGAAACCGAGATGCTTGTAATAGGTCGGCTGTTCCCGGTCGCCGGGATCGCGCTGGAAGGGGATGGGCGAGCGGGAAAAGTAGAGGGCATTGCCGTGACAGTCGAACACGGTCTTGACGTGGTTGGGATCGGTGATTTCCTCCGGGCGGACAATCTTGTAGATCAGAGTGGCCATGGGCAGGGAGGGATCGTCGATCAGCGGCCGGGCCACCTGCTCGACAATTTCCGGGGAAAACAGGGGTTGATCCCCCTGTATATTGACAATCACATCCTGGTCGGCAATGTCGAGCAGCCTGGCCGCCTCGGCCAGGCGATCGGTGCCGGTGGCATGGTCGCGCCGGGTCATCACCCAGGAACCGCCAAAGGCCTCGACCGCCCGGGCGATGCGTTCATCGTCGGTGGCCACCACCACCCGGGAAAGCAGCGTGACCCGCTGGGCCCGCTCCACCACATGTTGAATCATGGGCTTGCCGGCAATCAGGGCCAGCGGCTTGCCCTCAAAGCGGTTTGACTGATAACGGGCGGGGATAATGGCGATAATCTTTGACTCGACTGTGCTCATCGGCGTTCCTGCAGTTTCTCTCAAGAGAGCATCATTCTTTTGTTCTTTTCCTGCGCGCCATGATACAGTGCGGCCGGACAAAAGGCAATCACCAAACAATCCATCAGGTTACAACGAAAATACATGGCCGTCTCGCCCCTCTCCCTGGCCCTGCTCGCCGAGCCGCACAGTTCGGCCAACCGTGTCCAGGTCCTGGCCGAAGCCCTCGGCGTTCCGGTGGTCAGCGAGCCTTTGGCCGCCGATCTGCTGCTGCGGTTCACCTCCGATCACCTGGAACTGTGCAAACCCGGCGACCCGGAGCTGCCCGGAGCCCTATGGGTCGATTTTGCCAGCCCGGCTGCCCGCCGCCGTGTGTCGCGGCCGGGTGACGAACTGCTGGTCCGGGCGGCCAAGGTGCGCCACACTGTTCAGCCGCTGTTGATCGATGCCACCGCCGGACTTGGCCGGGACGGCTTTCTCCTTGCCGCCAGCGGCTTTCGGGTGTGGATGTTCGAGTGCAACCCCGTGGTCGCAGCCCTGTTGGCGGACGGTTTGCAGCGGGCCGCAGCCGATCCCCGGCTAGGCGAGGTCGCATCGCGAATCCGCCTGCGGGCAGCCAATGCTCTCGACCTTTGGCCGACGCTGACCGAACGGCCGGAGGTGATCTACCTGGACCCCATGTTTCCGCAGCGGACCAAGACAGCAAAGGTCAAGCAGGAACTGCGTCTGTTGCAGCTCCTTGACCAAAAAACCGAGCCTCCGGAAGAGCTGCTGCGGGCGGCTCTCGCCCTTGCAATCAGGAAGGTGGTGGTCAAGCGACCGCTCAAGGGACCGTTTCTCGCTGACCGGCTCCCTTCCTATACACTCAAGGGCAAGGCGGTGCGTTTCGATGTCTATGTGGGGACGGGGAAAGAAACACTGCCCTCCTGATGGAACACCCACTGGTGCGTTCCATCGGGAGGAATGGCTTGAAAGAAGTTAGATCCGGGCAGCCTGTTGCAGGGCCGCGGCGATCTTGGCCTTCTGTTCATCGGCCAGCAGGATCGGCACCTGATAGGTGAGTGTGCGTTCGAGGATTGCGGCCGACTGGGGGAGGGCCTGCGGGTCGTAGACGATGCGCCGTTTGCCATGGGCGGCGAAGGGCCAGCCCCCTTGGCAGTAGGTCTTGCCCTCGAGCAGATGCTCCCAGTTGGGATAGTAATGCCAGCCATTCTCGCTCCAGCGAACCGCGCCCACGCCCTGGTCGCGCAGTACCTGGTTGACCGCCGTGGTCCGCTCCTTGTCCGGCAGCATGAAGGTGAGGAAGGTGGCGGAATCGCCCTCGGGATCGAGGATCTCGCGAAAACGAACCCCAGGCAGCACACGCACCGCCTCTTGGAAAAACTGTTTGTTCTTCTTCTGTTCCGCGACAATGGTGTCCAGCTTGGCCAATTGGGCCAAACCGATGGCCCCCTGAATTTCCATCATCCGGTAGTTGAAGCCGATGAACGGCCGGCCTTCGCCGCCGCGGCCGCCGGGGTTGGGCACATGGTCGTGGCCGTGGTCGTGGTACTCGGACATCCGCTGCCACAAGCCGGCATCATTGGTGATGCACATGCCGCCCTCGCCGGTGGTCATGGTCTTGACCGCGTCAAAGGAAAAGGTGCCCACCGCGCCAAAGGTGCCGAGGTGGCGACCGTTCAGCCGGCCGCCGGCCGCCTGGGCCGTATCCTCGATCACCGGGATGGCGTGGCGGTCGGCAATGGCCTTGATTTCCCCAATTCGGGCCTGGGCACCCATCATGTGCACCGGGATGATCGCCTTGGTCCTGGGGGTAATCTTCTTCTCCAGATCGGCCGGGTCCATGTTGAGGGTCCAATCCACCTCGGTGAACACCGGGATGGCGCCACAGTCGAGGATCGCTTCCCAGGTGGCGACAAAGGTGAAGCCCTGGGTGACCACCTCGTCCCCGGCACCGACGCCCAGCGCCGCCAGGGCGACCTTGAGAGCCGCGGTTCCGGAGGTCACCGCCTGGGCATGGGCGGCTCCGGTATAGGCGGCAAAGGCCCGTTCGAATTCCAGTACTTTCCACACATTGTTCCGCTGGGCGGCAAACTCGTAGCGAAACAGCACGCCGCTGTCCAGCACCTCGAGAACCTGCTGTTTTTCTTCTGCTCCAAAAATTTCAAAACCAGGCACAATTTACCTCTTGCAGTGTTGTAGAAAAAAGATCGGCAAAGCCGTGCGGCGCCGCTGGCGAACGATTAGCCCTCTGCCCGCGGCAGAAGATAGCCGTTGTCGATCAGCCGCACCTGGCCGGTCTTGCCGGCGACATGGACGGCCAAGGCGAGCACGGTACGCTCGTTGATCTCACTCATCGGCTCCAGGGTGTCGCAATCGACAAAGCTGACATAATCGATAACATTGCCGGCAAAGGAATGAATATGCCGCTCCAGCAGCGGGGCCAGCTCGGCCACCGAACGCATCCCCCGGGCGGCCTGGGCCCGTGCCAGCTCAAGGGCGGTCGACAGGCTGAGCGCCGCGGCCCGGTTGGCCGGGTCGAGGTTGGCGTTGCGTGAACTCATGGCCAGGCCGTCGGCTTCGCGCACGATCGGATGGCCGACAATCCGCACCGGAATATTGAGATCGGCCACCAGACGGCGAATGATCGCCAGCTGCTGAAAATCCTTCTCGCCGAACACCGCCACCTCGGGCTGGACGATGTTGAGCAGCTTGGTGACCACCGTGACCACGCCGGCAAAGTGGACCGGCCGGCTTTTGCCGCACAAATAGGTCGCCAGCTCCTTGACGCGTATTTCGGTCTGGAATCCCTGGGGATACATCAGCTGCGGGGTCGGGGCAAAGACCGCGGCCACCTTCTCCTGGCGGACCATGTCCATGTCGCGTTCAAAATCGCGGGGATAGCGGTCCAGATCCTCATTGGGACCGAACTGGGTGGGATTGACGAACAGGCTGACCACCACCTGATCACACAGGGTCCCCGCCCTGCGCATCAGGCTGAGATGGCCCTCGTGAAAATAGCCCATGGTCGGCACCAGACCGACACACTTGCCCGAGATTGCCCGATCCCTGGACCAGGCATACATTTCCTGAGGGGTGTTGATGATGTCCATTATTTGTTCAATTGATTGCGTCTGAATTGGACCATTTCCCGAATCGGATCCGTCTTCCCCTGCACCGGCGGCTGCGCGCCGACCAATTCGAGATACTTGTCATACATGGCCGCGGCCTCCTCTTTCCTGCCCAACTGCTCATTGACCCGCCCCAAGGCCCTGTAGGCCTCGGCGGCAAACTCTTCCCTGGCCGCCAGCTCGGTATAGGCGGCAATGGCCTTGTCCAGCTGCTTTTCGTTTTCGTACAGTCCAGCCAGCTTGTTCTGGATCAGGGGCTTGAGCAGGGACCTGGCCGCGAGGCTGGCGTTGACCTCCTCCAGGCGGGCAATGGCCTTGGCCCGCTGGGCCTCGCGTTCCTCCAGGAAAGCCAGCTCGATCTTCGCCCACAGGGCCGAAGGGGTGGCGCCGTAATCCTGCACCACCTGTTCCAGCAATTGGCGCTTGTCGCCAGAAGCGATCATGGCAGCGTCAAGGGCCGAGGCAGCCCGCGCGGCGCGATGGTCGCGGTAGGCACTGTAGGCGGCGATGCCCAGACTCAGGACAACGACCGCGATCACCCCGCCCCAGATAGGCCGCTGATTGCGGCGGATAAAGGCAATCATCCTAGGCGGCAGATTGAACTGCTCCATCAGGCCGACGGGTTGCAGGGGTTGCAGTTTGATGTTGTTGGAATCAAAGGCACTTGGTTCCGTCATGCGGTTGTGTTCCTCCGTGAAATGGTGCGGCGAAAAGGTGATGTCGGGACAGAAAAATGCAAGCTGGGACCAGCCGGAAAATACCCGTTGCGCGTGGCCGGACAACACTGGTAAACAGCTCGAATGCTCCTCCACCGCCAAGGTGCACGATTATACCCCGACGAAAAAAAAAAGCATCAGCCAATCCACGATGAACACGCAAAAAGCCCTGCGGCCGCCCCAGGCCTCGACGCGAGCAGACCGGTTGTTCGCACGCCGGCACGGAGTCCGCCATGGATGACCGCCGTGTCTTGACTGTGTCCGAACTCAACGAGTCCATCCGCCTCCTGCTGGAGGCCCAGTACCCCTTTATCAGTGTGGGCGGAGAGATTTCCAACCTGCACAAGCCCTACTCGGGTCACTGTTATTTCACCCTCAAGGACAGCGGCGCCCAGATCAGGGCGGTGCTGTTCAAAATGCAGCAACGCTACCTGAGCCGATTCCCCAAGGATGGAGATCATGTGGTCTGCCGCGGCCGGATCTCGGTCTATGAACCGCGAGGCGAATATCAGCTGATCGTCGATACCATCGATCACCAGGGAGCGGGCGCCCTGCAGCTGGCCTTTGAGCAACTGAAACAACGGCTGGCCACCGAGGGGCTGTTTGACGAGCACCGCAAACGCCGCCCACCCGGCTTTCCCGGCCACATCACCCTGGTGACCTCGCCCCGGGGGGCAGCGGTGCATGACTTCATCCACATCGCCAACCGGCGCTGCCCCATGGTGCGAATAGCGGTCTATCCGGTGGCTGTTCAGGGCGAACAGGCCTCGGCCGAGATGATACGCGCCCTGGAGGAGATCAATGCCCGGGTGGCCACCGACCTGATCGTCCTTTGCCGGGGAGGCGGGTCGATCGAGGATCTGTGGGCCTTCAACGACGAGCACCTGGCCCGGGCCATCCGTCGTTCGGCCGTGCCGGTGGTCAGCGCGGTAGGCCATGAAATTGATTTCACCATCGCGGATTTTGCCGCCGATCTACGGGCACCGACACCCAGCGCCGCGGCCGAACTGCTGACGCCGGACAGCGCGGCCCTGCGTGTGCGCATCAACCAGCAGGATGAGCGGCTGCGCCGTCTCCTCCGGAGCCGAACCGAGGGGGCGGCACAGCGCTTGCTTGTGGCCAGACGTCGGCTTGAATCCATGCGTCACCCCCTTGAACGGCTGATGCTGCGGCTCGATCAGCTGACGACACGGTTGGAGCGGTCGCTGCACACCACGCTGGATGCCCGGGGCCAGCGGCTTGCCCACGCCGCCCGCACCCTGGCTCGATTAAACCCGGTCCGCCGGGTCCATCTCTATGAGCAACGGCTCAACGAGGCGCGCATCCGTCTCCTGCGAGCGATTCGTACCCAGTATCAGGGCAAAGAGGAACGATTTGCCAGGGTCGCGGGCGTGTTGCACGCGGTCAGCCCCCTGGCCACCCTGGAACGGGGCTACGCGATCGTGCGGACGACCGAAAAAAAACAACGGGTGGTCACCGGCTATGGTCAGGTCCGCACGGGAGAGGTCGTGGAGGTCCTGCTCCACCGGGGAGCGTTACAGTGCAGGGTGGAGCAGGTCAGCGAGGAAGGACTCGGGAACAGCGGGCAGGAGGATCAATCAAGAACGGCGTCGACTTCCTGATCGATATAGGCAATGGCCGAGGCCAGTTGCTGGGGATTCTTACGGGCCGTTGTCCGCAGAATGTCGCCCCACTCCTGGAGCATGGTCGAATCCACCTTGCGGACATCGTTGGCCCGGCTCCATTCCATGCCGATTTTCCTCCCCAGATTGTCCAAGGCGATTTTCTGCGCCGAACGTTGCTCGGGCGGGGTCTTGGCCATTATTTCTGCGGAAATCTGCTGCCAGCCTTCGGAAAGAAAATTGCCTTCCTGGAAGGTCTTGAACCAGTTTTTTTCCTCGGGGCTCAAGCTCTCCGGTATCTCATACCTATAGACCGAAGTCCGGCCTGTCAGGGCTGCCTGGGCCTCGCTGGCATGGGTGAGACGGTCGCCAAACAGCAGCAGTACAGCAAAAAGTGTTATCCCGAATGCCATGCGCTTCATAATAGCTCCACCACTTTTGGGAATGGGTATTGACTAGATTGTAAAATAGCACACACCATCCCGATCGTCAAGATTCAGCCTCACCAAAGTACAAATTTTTATACCCAGTAGCAGCGCCGGTTATCGGGGTCCGGCTACGCCGGCTTCGGCAAAGGTGGCCATTTCCGTGAGGATGGCCACGGCCGCCTCCACTACATTCATGGCCAGGGCCGCCCCGCTCCCTTCGCCCAGGCGCAGGTTGAGATCAAGCAGGGGCCGAAGCCGCAATGCATCCAGCAGTGCCCCATGACCCGGTTCGGCGCTGCGATGGGCGCAGATCAGATAGTCGCGGACAAAGGGTTCCAGGCTAGAAGCGATCATCGCCCCGGCGGTGGAAATGAACCCGTCGACAATCACCGGCTTGCGGTGGGCGGCCGCACCGAGAATGAGGCCGGCAATGGCGCCGATCTCAAAACCGCCGACCTTGGCCAGCACATCGAGGCCGTCCTTGGCATTGGGTTTGTTGCGGGTCAGGGCTTTTTCGATCACCGCGATCTTATTGGCCAACTGGATATCGTCGATGCCGGTGCCCCGACCGGTCAGCTCAGCCACCTTCCTGCCGGTGAACACCGCCGCGATGGCGGTGCTCGGGGTGGTATTGCCGATACCCATTTCGCCGGCGCCCAAGACATCGACCTCGGCGGCCAGAGCATTGGCCACCTCGATTCCCGCCTCGACCGCCATGACCGCATGGGTCCGGGTCATGGCCGGGCCATAGACCATGTTGGCGGTGCCATGTCCAATTTTCTTGGCCATGATCGCACCTTCCCGCACCAGATCGGCAAAATCATCCCTGGCCCCGACATCGACCACGCACACCCCGGCCCCTGCCTGGCGGGCCAAGGCATTGATCCCGGCCCCGCCACGGACGAAGTTGCGCACCATTTGGGCGGTCACCTCCGGCGGATATTTCGACACCCCCTCAGCGGTCACCCCGTGATCGCCCACCATGATCACCACCTTCTTGCGGGCTACCGGCGGCCGCAGTGAACGGGTCATGCCGGCCAGGTCGACGGCCAGATCCAGCAAATCGCCCAGGGCCCAACGGGGCATGGTCAGCTGCTCCAGGCGTTCCTCGGCCAACTGGCGGTATTCAAAATCCTGCGGATACACCTTGCGCAAGGTGGCATCCAGAAAACTGACGGCTTGCGTGTTGTTCATCGTCTTGATTGTTGTGTACTGAAAATATCGTTCCTTCGTTGCCGCAAACGCGCGGGCCGCAAGACGGCAAAAGAGGCGCCAGTCAACGGCTCACCGTTCCGGGCAGTCCGTCTCATTCGCTGCCGGCCAGGGTGCGATCGTACAGCTTGCCGACCCCGTACTCCTTGCGGCGCTGGAATTTCTCGTAGGGCGGGCCGATCAGCTGCATTTCCGGATACTGCTTCTGCATCTGCACGGCAATCTCCATCTCCTTGGTGCAGCCGGTGGAATAGGTGGCGTCCTTGCCGGTCCATTCCGGCGGCACTTTCTTGCCCATGAGCTCGAAGGATTTGACGATGTCGTCCACGCTCTGGAAGCGCCAGATGTCGATATTGCCGGATCGTTGAAAAATTTCCCACATGTACATGATGTCGTCGGCATCCATGCCCTCGACGAAATGCTCGCCCGGATTGATGATCACCACGTCGTTGAGCGACGAGCGCAGGTATTCGACAAAGACGTTGAGGATCTCCTTGGCGGTCTTCAGCTGGCCGGGGATGGAACCGACAATGGCCGAGTAGAACATGATCGTCTTGCCCTGCGCCTTTTCCCGCTCGACCATGCTGATCAGTTCCTGAGCCTTGCGCCGCAGCTGGGCGCGGGAGAAGCGGACCGCCTTGGGGTGGTGCGGCTTGAGCAGGATGTCGACCTCGCCGTCGTCGCCGGGGATGATGGAGACGATATCGCGGGTGAATTGAAAATGGTTGTTGATGTTCTCGCGACCTCCGGGATTGCGGTAGACCACCAAATCGGCCTCCTTGAAGGCACGGGCATAGGTGACCGAGGTCAGCAGCGGGTTGAAGGGCTCTCGGGTGCCATCGGAGATGACCAGCAGCCGATTGTCGCTGTCCAGGTAACGGAGCAGCTGATTCTTCGAGATCTTGGGATCGCCGATCAGGTCCGCGTCCTCGAGCAGCTCGTCCAGGGTCGGATCTTCCAGCAGATCGATGAACGATACCCGGTGGTAGTAGAAATCCTGCTTGACCGCCAAAATCACCTTGATGCCGATCTTCATGAAAATATGAAGGATGGCCAGGTCAAAGACGATCTCCCCCGACCGGCCGCCCACCCACAGGATACAGGGCCGCCGTTTGCCGGCGATCACATCCCGCAGCCAATTGCAGATCCATTGCCATTCCGGGGTATCGAGAGGTTGATTCATCACCCGGCGAAGGGTATCGCTGTCCGGCGGCTGATCCTGGCGCCAGATGGGCCGCATCGAGGAGAGCAGCAACAGGCGGCGCAGACGCAGCAGATGGAGTTGCAGGTCGATGTCGGTCAGGGTGGTGGTGTCGCCAATCTCCAACCCTTCCGGCGAGTTGAACAGTTGTTCAAAGGTTTCCGACTTGAGAAAGGCGGCCACCCGCTTGTTTTCCTGTTCCCGTTCAACGGCCAGTGGCCGGTCGATCTCGCTGATGGTGGTGAAGATACCCAACAGCCGCTTTTCGATCCGCCCGGGCAGCTGCACCTTGTGCATGGTTTCGTGATTGTACTTGATGGTCAGCAGGCTGAGCAGGTAGCGCTGTTTGTAGGGATCGGTCACCACCTCGCGCACCAGCTTCTCCAGCCGGGTCCAGATACCGATATAGGCCGAGGTCAGCACCGTGTCCGCCCGTTTTTCGATGATCGCGGCAAACAGCTCGTCCGAGCAGGGGTAATAGATCTGTTCATCCTCGAGATGGACGATGAATTTGAGCTGTTCCGGCGAGGCCACCACATCGGGGAAGGTCTCGTAGGCCAGATGATTTTCGGTGAAAAAATTGGTCAGCCATGCATCCCGATCCGGGTCGAGGCCTTTGACGTAGCGGATGATCTCACTCATGGGGTTCTTCCTGTTCTCCAAGAAACCGGGGCAGGTCGAGGCCGTGTCCACCGGGCAACGCAGGGTCATGAAACGGACTAGTATATACTGTGCCCCGGCGAAAAAGTCCCTGCCTTTGCGGCGGGGCAGGGAAAAAAGGACACTTTTTGCCGGATCGACACGGCCCGGCCGCAATGATTTCTCCGCCGGCAGTCACCCTTGCTCCCGAAGGGTAAACAATCGCCAGCCGCAGCATCTGGAGCATTTCTTGCATAGATTTTGTCATGAAAAAACAGCCTGTTAGCGAACAAGCACACGAGACGGCCCAGGAGACCCTCCGGCTGCAGCAGCGCGTCTGCCCGCATTGGTCCCCCCTGAGCCGGGCCTGCCTCCTGGTCAGGGATGGACTCTTTCTGCCGGTAGAACAACATGTTGTCGCCTACTGCACCTCCAGCCACCATCCCGCGTGTCCGCAGTTTCAACAACAGGCGCACATCGATGTCGACCAGGCGATCGAGGACAGCCTGCCGGTCAACCGCCGCCGCTCGATCCGCATCCCCAGCCATCATGCTTTCCGTTTTTCCGAAATAACCGGCAGCGACCAGATGCCCGGCCATCGGGACGACGACGCTTGGACCATCGATCTCAGCAACCACGGCATTCGCTTTGCCAGCCGTCAAACCCTGGCTCCAGACACCCTGATTCGTTTCTCCCTGGAAACCGACGGCACGGTCAGCGAACTGAACGGTATCGGCCGGGTGATCTGGGCCGAGCCCCTTGAAACCGCTCCCCTCTTCCACATCGGCTTGGCCTTCACCGAGCAGCCAGCCCCAGCCTTCCACCCCCAAGCCAACCAGGCAAAATCCCGCTGAACCTCATCCCGGCCGACTGTCATTGGCCAGTCATCCTGCACGGACCGCGACTCGTTCCTCCCGCGCCATCCCCATGATGGAGAGATTTCTCGCCCCATAGTTTTCCGCCTTGCCGGAAAAGACATAAAAGCACAATGTATTGTAATAATAAAATAAAAATTGCTTTTTCCAGACTTTTCCGCCTGCAAACGCGCCATCTGGATAGTTCTTGGCCACGAACACGGCCCAGCAAGGGATATTTAGACGATCGGAAGAAAAAAAGAACAGCGTTTTCTTGAGCAAAAGGCACCCGCTCAAGAAAAATAATTGAATAATTTCAAATGATAATCAACAGCAACCAAACAACCATATCACATTCACAGCAAACGGGCACGGATTATGAATAGCAAAAGTCAACAAAAACAGATGTGGGTGTTTATTCACATAACCTCGGGAGGGTATCATGAAGAAGCAACTATTGAAAAGCGCGTTGATCGCACTGGCAGGGGTTGGCTTGTTGGCAGGGAGTGCGATGGCTGATCCGGTGGGAACTCCTATTCCTGGCAGTTCGTTGCAAACTGTATTTGATAATATCACATTGCCTAATCCGGGCGGTCCTAGTAGTCTAGACGTTTCCACTGATTTTATAGCAGATGAATACGATTCCTATTGGAGTATTACTGCTTCCGGTGGAAGTATTGCTACCATGATTATAGAAATAGCCGGTTATGCAGATTTAAACACATTTGGAGTGTATAATTCAGGCAAATACGTACAACTTTTCAGCGGTCCTCAATCTGCTGGAGCTCAAGCAATGTTGTCTATTAAGTTAGATGGTAGTGTTTGGGTTAACAATTCTGACACAGGAATAGATTTCGCCGGAGATACTTTTGGATATTACCTCAACACACCAGATGGATTGTGGCACAGCGACACATCATTGAACACAGATCAATTTGATCATATGTTTGCCTATCAAGGTAATAATATTGATCAAGTACAACTACCTAACCTGCCATCTGGGACATGGACTGACAGTGAGTACATTTTGGCATGGGAAGACCTGCTAAGTGGCGGAGATATGGATTTTACAGATTTCGTGGTTATGGTTGAATCTGTAGAACCCGTCCCCGAACCAGCTACCATGTTGCTGTTCGGTACTGGCATCGCCGGGCTGGCGGGATTCGCCCGTCGGCGGAAAGCCAGCAACTGATCGTCGAATCACTTAATATCGCTTGACAAGAAAGCCCGACAATAATTGTCGGGCTTTCTTTTTCATTACATCGAATAGTTGTTTCTTTTCTACGAAGAGTTGGCATAACCGCCTCTCTACCGCTCCTCCGTAAAAACAAACTCCGTCTTGCCCTCTTTACGTCGCACCCAGTTCAGCGCCCGTTGAAGCGTCTGATTGTCCACCAATCGCACGAGCAGTCTCCGCTTGCCGGGAAAATCCATCACGCACACGCCGATCAGCATGGTCAGCAGTCCCTGGCCGGGCAGGACCAGCATGACGATGCCGGCCAGGACCAGCAGCAGGCCAAGGGTATTGCGTACCACCAGGGTCGCCAGGGCCCAGGCCGGATGACGGCGGTGACGCGCATCGACCTTGCGCCAGTGGGTAAGAAAGTAATCCGGCTGCATCCGGCCGATCAACCAGGGAACGGCGATCAGGCTGCCGACAAAGGTCACCACCGACAACAAGCCCAGCAGGTGCAGCATATCGGCCTGGCTCACGCCTCCTCCGGGGGGGCGACCAACAGATCGGCAAGCGGCCGTTTGGGTACATGATGCACTTCCCGCTCGTCGTGCCAGTAACGGATATCGCCGTCCGCGCCCATCTCTTCCAACACCACGGTTTCCGCCGGATACCCGAGGGCCACCACCAACAGCGCCGTGAAGCGATCAGACAGTTGCAGCAGCCGCTGTACCGCCGCCGCTGAAAAAGCGCCGATACGGCAGCCGAACACCCCCTGCTCGGCCGCGCCGAGCAACAGGTTTTGGGTGGCGATGCCCAGATCGAAGTGGGCCTCGGTTTGCGGCCCCTTGAGCAGCTCGTTGTCCAGCAGGCAGACAATATAAGCCGGCGGCCGTTCCCCTTCCGCCGGTCCCGGCCAGTCGCGCAGATACCCTGCCCAGCCAAGCAGGGGAAACAGCTGCCCGCACAGCCGCCCGTCGGTGACCACCGTGTATTTCAACACCTGGGCGTTGCGGGCCGAACCGCCCAGACGGGCAAGATCGATCAGGCGGTGCAGCATGGCTGGATCAAGCGGCCGATCCTGGTGAAACCGCCGAACCGTTCTGGTCTGGCGGACAAGTTGTTCTATCATGGTTCTCCTCCGGGTTGTGCATGACGGTCGATCCCTTGCCGCTTTCCGTTGCCGGGCGGTTGTCGGGTCGGCCCTACTTTCCCCTGTTCAATCGGTAGCCGACGTGCTACATATCAGAGTCGTTTCCGATCCCGTTCACCCTTGCCCCGGCCGCCGATGCTTGACGCGATCCGTTTCCTGCGACTCCTGGATATCCTCGATATCCTTATCGTTTCCTTCATCATTTACCGGATCATGCTGCTCATTCGCGGCACCCGCGCGGTGCAGATGCTGGTGGGCATCGCGCTCATTATTATCATCTATTTCCTTGCCGGCAAGTTTGAACTGCAAACCCTGCACTGGCTGCTCAAAACCTTTCTCGGCTCCATCCTGGTGGTCCTGGTCATCCTCTTCCAAACCGACATCCGCCGTGCCCTGACCCAGATGGGCAAAACGCCCTTTCACAAGACAGTCGACATGGCGGAAAAGGACCTGGACGAAATCGTCCGCGCGGCCACCTACATGGCCAGACGCCGCATCGGAGCCCTGATCGTCATCGAGCGGGGCACCGGCCTGCGCGACTATGTCGACACCGGCCATCGGCTTGACGCCCGTCTGCGTGCCGAGCTGCTGGTGGCTATCTTCCTGCCCGCCTCGCCCATGCACGACGGAGGGGTGATCATCCATAAGGGCCGGATTCATTCTTCCGGCTGCCTGCTGCCGCTGTCGCAGAATCCCCGGATCGACAAGCGCTACGGCACCCGTCACCGCGCCGCGCTCGGTCTGTCCGAGGAGACCGACGCCATTGTCATCGTGGTCTCCGAGGAAACCCAGGAAATCTCCCTGGTGCAACAAGGCCGGATCACCCCCTTTCACGACGAGAAAACCTTGCGCTCCGCCCTTGGGGCACTGATGACGCCTCGGAGCGCGAGCACCCTCTGGGCATCGTGGCTGAACCTCTGGAAACGCCATGCGCACGACGCCTGATCTTACTGTTCTTACCCGGCACTGGCTGCTCAAGCTGCTCTCCCTGATCATCGGCGCCAGTCTGTGGTATTTCGTGGTCGGTGAGGACCGGGTGGACTTGGTCGTCACCATCCCCTTGGAATTGCGCAATCTCCCCGCCGACCTGGTGATCGCCAACCAGTACAAGAAGGAGATCGAGGTGGCGGTCAGCGGCCCGCGGCGATTGATCCAGGAGATGCGGCGGCAAAACATTTCCTTGCCGATCAACCTGGAAAAAGCCACCCCGGGGGCCTTGGTCATCAAAAACGAGCCCGAATCCATTGCCCTGCCCCGGGGCATTGCCGTGCAGCGGGTTCAACCGGCCAACATCACCCTGTTGGTGGACCGGCTGGTCCACAAAGACCTGACCATCACTCCGGTCACCAAAGGCAAACCCGCTGCCGGTTTCGAGCTGCAACGCCTGACCCTCAGTCCCGCCCATATCATCGTCACCGGGCCGCAGACCGTCGTCGACAAGGAACAGGCCCTGAGCACCTCGACAATCGACCTTGAGGGCGCCGACCGCTCAAGCACCTTTCAAGTCCATCTCGACCTCAACGAGGCCCTGCTCAAGCTCCTTGGCGAAACGGTGGTCGAGGCCAATGTGGTGATCAGGGAGATCATGGTGCGGAAGGTCGTGCGCGACGTGCCGATCAACATCAAGGCGGGCGACCTGCCCACCGGCAAACTTGCCCCGGCTACGGTGAGCGTGGAGGCCGATATCCCGGAACAGATCGTTCACGCAACCCCGGAACTGGTCATGCTGTTCCGGGCCTCGGTCAACGCCGCGGCCAAGAGCGCCAACAACGAGCTACCGGTGCAGGTTCATGGCATCAATCTGCCGGGACACGCACCCATCGTGATCGTCACCATCACCCCGAACACGGTGCGGATTCTGCCCTGACCGGTTCAATTTCATCATTGATCAACGGGACACCCCTTTTTTTCGACAGGAAGACAACATGAAAAAACTCTTTGGAACAGACGGCGTGCGCGGCGTGGCCAACATCTACCCCATGACCTCGGAAATCGCCATGCAGATTGGCCGAGCCATCGCCTTCATCGTCAAGAATCAGGTCAAGGGCAACACTATCGTCATCGGCAAGGATACACGGCTCTCCGGCTACATGATTGAGAATGCCCTGGCCGCCGGCATCTGTTCGATGGGGGTCAACGTCCAACTGGTCGGCCCCCTGCCCACGCCGGGCATCGCCTTCATCACCACCTCGATGCGGGCCGACGCGGGTGTGGTCATCTCCGCCTCGCACAATCCCTTTCAGGACAACGGCATCAAGATTTTCTCGGCCGACGGCTACAAACTGCCCGACGAGCTGGAAGCGGACATCGAGGATCTGATTTTCTCCCAGAAGATGGCCGCGCTCCGGCCGGTGGCCGACGAAATCGGCAAGGCCTCGCGCATCGAGGACGCGGGCGGCCGCTACATTGTCTACCTGAAAAACACCTTTCCCAGGGATTACGTGCTGGATGATTTCCATATCGTCCTTGACTGCGCCCACGGCGCCACCTACAAGGTTGCTCCCCATGTGTTCACCGAATTGGGGGCGCGGGTGACCGCCATCGGCGTCGATCCCGACGGCAAGAACATCAACCATGAATGCGGGGCCCTGCACCCGGAGGTGATGGCCGCCAAGGTCAAGCAGTTGGGCGCGGATATCGGCTTGGCCCTGGATGGGGACGGCGACCGGCTGATTGTCTGCGACGAGCACGGCACCATCGTCGACGGCGATCACATCATGGCCATCTGCGCGGCTGACCTGATGCACCGCCGCAAGTTGAAGAAAAAGACCCTGGTGGCCACGGTGATGAGCAACATGGGGCTGGAGCAGGCGATCAAGTCCATGGGCGGGCAGTTGGTGCGCACTCAGGTGGGCGACCGCTACGTGGTCGAGGCCATGCGGGCCAAGGGGTACAACTTCGGCGGCGAGCAGTCCGGCCACCTGGTGTTTCTCGACCACAACACCACCGGCGACGGCACCCTGGCGGCCCTGCAACTGCTGGCGATCATGATCAAGAAGAACAAGCCGCTGTCCGAGCTGGCCACGATCATGGCCACCTTCCCCCAGGTGTTGCAGAACGTGCGCATGGCCACCCGGATTCCGCCCGAGCATATTCCCGGCTTTCCCGAGGCTCTCGACAAGGCGGAACGCAAGTTGGAGGGCCGGGGCCGTATCCTGGTGCGGGCCTCGGGCACCGAGCCGGTCATCCGAGTAATGACCGAAGGCGAGGACGAACAGGAGATCACCGCCATTGCCCACGACCTATGCGAGGTGATCCGCAAGGCGGATCGGGGGTAACCAACAGGGCTGGACCTGATGGCTCCGAAGCAACAAAAAGGGGCGCCTTCCTGCCGGAGGGCACCCCTTTTTGTTGCGGTGCGTCGAACGAATCCAATGCGCTTTCAAGGTGTCCTGTATCCTCCAAGAAAAAAGCATCGTCTTGAAGGTACAGGCGAATCAATACAAGGTGGCTTGGTCAGCACCAAGCGCGCCAACCTGGTTTTGGGTCATCTGCTTGCCAGGGAAACGCGGGAGCGGCCAGGGCTGCGTCCCCACGCTGGAGCAGGGGACGATCAAAACGTCATCCCAGTTCCTTACTTCCTCGCCAACTCCATCGCTTTTTTGAAGCCTGGCGCCGAAGCGGCGATCACCTTTTCATCGACGCAAAAGGCAAGCCGGATGTATCCCGGCAGGCCGAAGCCCCGGCCGGGCACGGCAAGAATCTTTTGCTCGGCCAGCAGCTTGCAGAACTCGACATCGTCGATCGGCGTTTGCGGGAACAGATAAAAGGCGCCCTTGGGCCGGACATAGGTCATGCCGGCCTGGTCGAGCACCTGGCAGAAGGCGTCGAGCCGCCGGGCATAGATGGAGTTGTCGGCGGACACATCCTGCAGCTGCATCACCGCCCGCTGCATCAGGGCCGGCGCATTGACAAAACCGAGGATGCGGTTGGCCAGCGTCAGCGCTCCGATCACCGCCTCCTTGTCGTGCATCTGCGGATGCACCACCAGATACCCAATGCGCTCACCCGGCAGGGACAGCTCCTTGGAATAGGACGACGCCAGGATGGCATTGGTGGTGGCGGGCATCAGCGGCGGTACCTGATGGCCGTCAAACACGATGTTGCGGTAGGGCTCGTCGGACACCAGATAGATGGTGGTGCCGAACCGCTTGCCGGCTTGTTCGAGCATCTGCCCCAGCTGGTTGAGGGCATCGGCGGAGTAAATCTGGCCCGTGGGATTGTTGGGGCTGTTGATCAGCACGATCTTGGTTTTCTCGTTCAAGGCCGCCTCGATGGCCGCCAGATCGAGGTTGAATTCCTTGTCCGTGGGCACGATCTTGGCCACCCCGCCATGGTTGTCGATATAAAAATGGTATTCGACAAAAAAGGGCGAGAGGATGATCACTTCGTCGCCGGGGTCGAGCAGTGCCTTGAAAAGGATGTTCAGGCCGCCGGCGGCTCCACAGGTCATGAGGATGTCACCGGCTCCCAGAGTGACGCCCTGCTCCGGACCGAGCCGCTTGGCCAGGGCCTCGCGGACAAACGGATAGCCGGCGTTGGGCATGTAGCCATGGATGCCGGGTTGCTCGTCCTGCGCTAGTTCGCGCAGCACGGTATAAAACTTGGCCGGTGGCGGTACGTCGGGATTGCCGATGCTAAAGTCGAACACCTTGTCCGCGCCAAACTGCGCCTTCATTTTCGCCCCTTCCTCGAACATCTTCCGGATCCAGGAGGAATTTTCCGCAAACGTCCGCATCTTCTTGGCTACACCGCTCATTGCATGTCCTCTCACTTGTTTGGGTTGGTCGACTATCGCTTGTTCGTCTTCGGCCAAACGGCCTGTCTCCAGGCCTTATCTGCCGGCGAATTTCTTTTCAAAATACCCGTAGGCCACATTGATTTCCTTCATCTTCTCCTCGGCGACCTTCTTGAATTCCTCGCCCAGATGGCCCACCTTGTCCGGATGGTACTGCATCGACAGCTTGCGGTAGGCCTTCTTGATCTCGGCGAAATCAGCCCCCTGTTCCAGGCCAAGGACCGCGTAGTACTGCTCTTCCAGACTGGCGGCGCTGGTGGCCTCCTGCCGCTGGCGGTACATGTACTTGGCTTCGATGGTCCGCTGATCGTAGGTCGAAATCTCCAGCAATTGGGCGATCTCGCGGGCCAAACGCAACTCGTTTTCCGGAGGCGGCTGCTTGGTATAGATGATCTGGTAAATCAGCTCCAGCAGGATCAGGCGCGGCTCGTAGGCAAAACTGGTGCGGAACTCCTCCAACAGGCTGCGCAGCTCGGTCGGATTGTTCCTGGCCTCCTTGACCAACTGCTTGACCCAGTACATCTGATCCTGGTTGTAGCGGAGATGAAGTTGGAAAAAATTAAGGATGGCATTGAGTTCCGCCCGGGTGAAATGGCCGTCGGCCTGGGCAATCTTGACCAGGATGTTGACCAAGAGGAAAACAAAGCGGTTGTGACTTTCGGTCTGCGAGGCCTCGTAGGTCGAAACCCGGCGTTGAATGTAGTAGCTGAAGGCCCAGAAGGCGCCAATGAGCAGCAACAGGCCGGCCAGACCGGAATAAAAGAGGAACCCCAATAGGTTAAGCAGGGCCGGCGCGCCGCCGGTGACCAGGGCCAGCAGGGCAAGCAGCAACAGGCAGCCGCCGCAGCCGGGTTGATTATGTTGTCGGTATTCCATTTGTTACGAGTATCGGAGGAGTCCGTCGCTGGTTAGTGCGACAGACCATTCGTGGTTTTAAGGGTGAGAGATGCGTTTGGGGACATCCGGCCTGCGCACGGTGAGAGGCTTTCAGCCATGCCCGTCGTTCTCTGGCCCTACCAGGTTCAACTGCCTCGGACGACGGGCCTATCCCTCCGCCCGCCCGGCAAAAAGGGCTTCGACGAACTCGCGGGCATCGAAATCGCGCAGATCATCGATCTGCTCGCCAATGCCAATGAACCGGACCGGGGTCTTGGTTTCCCGGCAGACATTGGCCACAATCCCGCCCTTGGCCGTGCCGTCGAGTTTGGTCAACGTCAGGCCGGTGACCCCCACCGCCTCGTGGAAGAGCTTGGCCTGGGAAATGCCATTCTGGCCGGTGGTGGCGTCCAGCACCAGCATCACTTCGTGCGGCGCGCCTGGCAGTTTCTTGCCGATGACCCGCTTGATCTTCTTCAACTCCTCCATCAGGTTGACGCTGGTGTGCAGACGGCCGGCGGTATCGATGAGGATGACGTCGTAGTTATGGCTCGTTCCATATTCCAGCCCGTCAAAAACCACGGACGAAGGATCGGCTCCGGGCTTCTGGGCAATCACCTCGACTCCGACCCGCTCACCCCAAATGCGCAGCTGGTTGATGGCCGCGGCGCGGAAGGTGTCGCCAGCCACCAGCAGCACCGATTGCCCTGCGCGGACGAATTTGGCGGCGATCTTGCCGATGGTGGTGGTCTTGCCCACGCCATTGACGCCGACCACCATGATGACAAAAGGCCCCTCCTCGGGCATCACCAGCTCGGCCGGCTGCTCCGAGGCCTCGATGTAGGCAAGGATCTGGTCACGAATGATGGCTTTCAGGGCCTGGGGATCGCTCAATTGGTCGCGCTTGACCTTTTTCCGGGCTCCATCGATGAGTTCCAGGGTGGTGGCTACGCCCAGATCGGCGGTGATAAGGATCTCCTCCAGTTGTTCGAACAGATCCTGGTCGATCTCTTTCTTGCCGAGGAAAAGGCTGTCCAGACGATAGATGAAGGCGTCCCTGGTCTTGCCCAGCCGCTCCTGCAGCCGCTTGAACAACGACTTGTTCGCCGGCTTCTGCTGGGTTCTGCCCACAAGCGGCGCCGCCGGAACAATGGGCTCGACGGATGCTGGTTCAGGTTCAACGGCCGTGTCGGCCTGTTCGGTCGCTTCGTCGTGCTCGCCCATCGTCTCCGGCGGCATGGCCTCCTGCGCGACGGCCGCCGTTTCCGATTCACGATCCGTTGCCCGCTCCTCCTCGATGGTGGAGACATCCGCTTCCGGCTCTCCCTCGAAAGCAGCCTCCTCCGGCATTTCGACCGCCGAGGCAGCCGGACTTTCCGTTGCGGGCGACTGCGGTTCTTCGATGACGGCCGCGACAACGGCCTCCGGAGCCGGTTCCCGCTCCTCAGCCAAGGCTGAGTCCGCTTCCACCACCTCAATTTCGGCGACCGTCGGAGCAAGGTCAATGCTCTCGGGCTGTTCTTCCGCCGCTTCCACCTCTGGGACCATCTCCAGATCTGCGGGAAGGACAACCGGCTCTGGAACCGATTCCTCGACCACAGACGGCTCCCCTCCTTCCGTTGCCGCCGCGACCATCTCCACGACGATCTCTTCGTCGGGAGAAACCGCCGGTTCCGGCTCGACCACATCATCAGGCACGGCAAGGACCGCGGGCTCCGTGGTTGCCGCAACAGGTGCTTCCTCCTCGACAACAATCGGAGGAACCGCCGACTGTTCGATGATCGGCTCTTCGACGATCGGTTCTAAAACCGCCGGTTCAGGGACAACCGCATGGACAACGACCTCCTCAGTCGCTTCCAGCATCGGTTCAGAGGCAACCGCTTCCGGTTCGACCGCTTCCGGCTCGGCCGGCTTTTTGCCGAATTTTTTCTTGAACCAGCCCAGCATCAGCGTTGCGCCTCGGTTTTTTCCATGGCGATCTCCAGAACCTCACGAATGGTATGGGGGTAGTGAAAGACCACTCCCTGACGGATGTCTTCTGGAATTTCAAGGACATCCTTCTCATTGAGCACCGGCAGGATCAGTTCCCTGATGCCGGCCCGGAGCGCTGCCAGCACCTTCTCGCCAATGCCGCCCACCGGCAGCACATCGCCGCGCAGGGTGATCTCGCCGGTCATGGCCACATCCTGGCGGACCGGCCGGCCAAGGATCACCGACACCAAGGAAGACACCATGGCCACGCCGGCCGAGGGACCGTCCTTGGGAATGGCGCCTTCGGGCACATGTACATGGAGATCGATCGTGGCGAAGATCTCCTCGTCTACCCCCAGATCCTGGGCATGCGACCGGATATAGGTCAGGGCCGCGGTGGCCGATTCCTTCATCACCTCGCCCAGTTTGCCGGTGAGGGTCAGTCCGCCGCGCCCCTTCATCTTCGAGGTTTCGATGAACAGGATCTGACCGCCCACCGGGGTCCAGGCCAGACCGGTGGCCAGTCCCGGCCCCCAGCTGCGGGCCTTCATCTCCGGATAGAAGCGTTGCGGCCCGAGAAAATCGTAGAGTTTTTCAGGAGTCACCAACATCTTTTCGCTGCGCCCCCGGGCGATCTCGGCGGCCGTGCCCCGGCAAATGGCGGCGATCTCGCGTTCAAGGTTGCGCACCCCGGCCTCGCGGGTGTAGGAGGCAATCAAGGTCTCGATGGCCGCTTCCGGTATTTCCAGGTCGTCCTCGGTCAGGGCATGGGCCTCCAGCTGTTTGGGCAGGAGATGGCGGCTGGCGATGGCCACCTTTTCCTGCTGGGTATAGCCGGACAGCTCGACCACCTCCATACGGTCACGCAGCGGTCCGGGGATGGTATCGAGCACGTTGGCGGTGGCGATGAACATCACCTTGGACAGATCGAACTCGATATCGAGGTAGTGGTCGGTGAAGGTCGCGTTCTGCTCCGGATCAAGCACCTCGAGCAGCGCCGAGGAGGGATCGCCGCGAAAATCGTTGCCCAGCTTGTCGATCTCATCCAACAGAAAGACCGGATTATTGGAGCCGGCTCGCTTGAGGCTCTCGATGATCCGGCCGGGCAAGGCTCCAATGTAGGTGCGGCGGTGGCCACGGATCTCGGCCTCGTCACGGACGCCGCCCAAGGCAATGCGGACGAACTTGCGGTTCATGGTCCGGGCGATGGACTGGCCGAGCGAGGTCTTGCCCACGCCGGGCGGGCCGACGAAACAGAGAATCGGCCCGTGAATGTCTTCCTTGAGCTTGCGCACCGCCAAAAATTCGAGGATCCTTTTCTTGATCTTCTTCAGGCCGTAATGATCTTGGTTGAGGTCCGCCTCGGCCTTGAGCAAGTCCAGGGTGTCGGTGGTGGAGTCCAGCCACGGGAGATCGAGGATCCAGTCGATGTAGTTGCGAGACACGGTGTACTCGGGCGACGAGGGAGGAATGCGCTCCAGCCGCACCAGTTCCTTGTCGACCACGGCCCGGGCCTGGGGACTGAGCCCCTTTTCGGCCACCTTTTCCTTGAGCTCCTTGACCTCGACCTTGTCGTCGTCGCCCTCGCCCAACTCCTTGCGAATAGCCTGCAACTGCTGACGGAGGAAGAATTCCCGCTGGCGCTCGTCCATGTCTTTTTTCATCGAGGCCTGGAGCTGGTTGCTCATTTCCACGGTTTCCAGCCGTTTGGCCAATTCCATGGCCACCCGGTGGAGCAGATCGTGCAACGGCGTGATTTCGAGGATTTCCTGCTCCATCTCGATCTTCAGGTTCAGTTGCGAGCTGACCAGGTAGGCGACATAGAACGGGTTGGCCAAGCTGTTGATGGTCGCCACCAGCTCCTGGGGCAGTTCGGTGGCGCCGACCAGCTTCTGGAATTGGGTGCGGATATTGAACAACAAGGCCTCGATCTGTTTGTTCTCGACAATTTCCATCGGCACCTCGACCACCTTGGCCCGCATGTAGGGCTGGGAGTCGACGAACGCACTGATGGCGAATTTCTTGGTGCCGCTCACCAGGATCTGGTAATACCCCTCGGGCGCCTTGTTGAGCTTGTGCAGGTACCCGACCACGCCCACCTGGTACAGGTCGTCGGGACCGAGAACATCCTCGTCACGGGTTTGTTCGCGCCGGCTCGGCACCAGCCCCATCATCCGATCACCGAGGAGGATGTCGTCGATCAGCTGCTTGGAAGTCTCGCTCGACACCTGGAGCGGAAACCCCATGCCAGGATAAAAGACAAAACCGTGCAACGGCAGAATCGGCAGGGTTTCAGGGAGTTCCAGTTGGGAGGGATCCAACTTTTTCGGGGGAGTTTGCTGTTCCTGTTCCATATCATTCTCCAGGTGTAATCCTGATCGTCACCTTACCCTTCCTTATCCGTTTCGGCAGGGTCACCACAAGTATGCCATTGGTATAGGTCGATTCGACCCCTTCGAGCTCGACGGCGGACGGCAGGGTGAGGGTGCGCTGGAAGGTGCCCAGCTCGATTTCGAGCTGGTGGATGCAGGCGATCGACTGGTGCGGCGGCAGTTGGCGCGAGCCGCTGATGCGAAGCTGCTGCCCGTCCACCGTCACCCGCAGGGAATCGCCGACCACACCCGCCAGTTCGGCGTAGACGTAGATATGGTTCTCGGCCTCATAGATATCCACGGCCGGTTGCCAGCCGTCGGATTCCATCGGCATCATCCGTGACAACGACATGGATCGCAGGATGCGTCCCGTGTGCTGCTGCATCTGCTCGAGCTCCTCCAACAATTTTCTGCTGAACGGATCCATCAGTTCCTCCCTGCCTTGCGCCTCATTCCGGAAATCATCTGGTTCAATACGCGGTGGTTGTGCCGCGCAGGTGATACAAACGCCCGCATCCGGGTCGCGTCGTGCCACGCGGACAGCGACGAGCGCGACCGCTGTCTCCCGCCGGGGAGGCAATGCGATACAAGTAAGCACTATAACTTTTCCGGCAATTACAAATCAAGAAAAACACAGGGCGACCGGAGGCAGGCCCCGGCCGGGAACGGTTTGTTTTTTTATTTGCTTTTCAACTCGCCATCATTAATGTATAGCGCCGAATCATGATGAGCTCGACCACTTGTTCCCTTGCCCGTCTTGTGCGGAACAAACGCGGAGGTTGTGATTTCCGCTCGAACCGTTTGCCCTTCGGCAACCTGTTGGAGAAAGCACACACAATCCATTGGGCGATGCGCACCGCGATTTCCCCCCTTTTTTCTTCACCACCATTTTTATCGTTGGAGGCAATAGATGAGCAGTTCGTGTGGTAGCTCCTGCGGGAGCGGTCAACAAAGCAGTTGCAGTTCAGCCGACGCACGGCTGGCCCAGCAGGATATCGCCATTACCCGATCCTTGGGCAGAATCAAGAATAAAATTCTGGTGATGAGCGGCAAGGGCGGGGTTGGCAAATCGACCGTGGCCGTCAACCTGGCCCTGTGTCTCGCCAAAAAGGGCCACAAGGTCGGCCTGATGGATGTCGACCTGCACGGACCGGACGTCTGCCGGATGCTCAACCTCACCGGCTCACTGGAAGCGCCGGCCAACCCCGACGACCTGATCCCGCCGCTCAAGTACAGCGACAACCTCAAGGTGGTCAGCCTGGAATACATGATGAAGAACCGCGACGACGCCGTCATCTGGCGCGGCCCGCTGAAAATTCAGGCCATCCGCCAGTTTATCGCCGACATGGACTGGGGCGAACTGGACTATCTGATCGTCGATGCGCCCCCCGGCACCGGCGACGAACCGCTGAGCGTGGCTCAGACCATGCCCGGCGTCCATGCGGTGGTGGTCACCACTCCGCAGGCCGTGGCCCTGGCCGATGTGCGCAAGTCGATCAACTTCTGCAAGGCGGTGGAGATGCCGATCGTCGGCGTGGTCGAGAACATGTCCGGCTTTGTCTGTCCCCACTGCGGCGAAACCGTGGATATTTTCAGCAAGGGCGGCGGCGAGCAGACCGCGCGCGACTTCGACCTGCCCTTTCTTGGCCGGGTGCCCATGGATCCCCGGGTGGTCATGGCCGGCGACACCGGCACCCCCTATCTGTCCGGCGAGGAGGACAGCCCCGCAATCAAGGCCTTTGACGCGGTCGTGTCCGCGGTCGAGCAGCGCCTTCCGCCCGGTCCGGTGACGGTCAACCCCTTTGCCGGTGGCTGTGCTTGCAGCTCCGGCGGTTGCGGCACCTCCCTCAAATAATAGCCCATTCAACCTTCCGGCGGCCGAACCCCGATCCGGCCGCCGGAACCACCGCAGAGGATCAGGTTTATGCTTGTCAAACAACTCACCGTCGGCATGATGGGGGTCTGCTGTTACATCGTTTCCTGCGACCAGACCAAAGAGGCCGCGGTCATCGACCCCGGCGGCGACGAGGACCGCATCCTCGACTATTGCACCAGCCATGGCCTGCGGGTCACCCATATCATCAACACCCACGGCCATCCAGACCACGTGTGCGGCAACGGCCGCATCCAGCAGGCCACCGGCGCCAAGATCGTCATGCACGCCGAGGACGTGGACTATTTCGGCGATCCCCGCATCCGTGACTATTTTTCCTCTCTCGGCCTGCCCGAGTCGCCGCCGGTCGACATCGTCGTTCACGACGGCGACCTGATCACCGTGGGCCAGGAGCAATTGCAGGTGATCCATACGCCGGGTCACACCCCGGGCGGCATCTGCCTCTATAGCCCGCCGCATTGTTTCACCGGCGACACCCTCTTTGTCGGCGCGGTCGGCCGCACCGATTTTCCCGGGGGCTCCATACGCCAGATGATCGACGCCATCAAGAACCGTCTGATGCCCCTGCCGCCGGAGACCCTGGTCTGGCCCGGCCATGGGTATGGCGGGTCGCAGTCCACCCTGGCCCGCGAACTGCGGACCAACCCCTATCTTGAGCTCTAGCCCACTCCCGGGCCACGGCAGCGTTCCCCGTTCCGTCCGTTCATGCGTGAAATTATTCTCGGCACCGCCGGCCACGTCGATCACGGCAAGACCAGCCTGATCCGCGCCCTGACCGGCATCGAGACCGACCGGCTCAAGGAGGAAAAGGAGCGCGGCATCACCATCGAGCTGGGCTTTGCCTACCTCGATCTGCCCTGCGGTCATCGCATCGGCATCGTCGATGTGCCGGGCCACGAGAAATTCATCCGCAACATGGTGGCCGGAACCGCCGGCATGGACCTGGTGGCGTTTGTCATCGCCGCCGACGAGGGCATCATGCCGCAGACCGTGGAGCATTTCGAGATCTGCCAACTGCTCGGCGTCCGTGACGGCCTGATCGTGCTCACCAAAAAAGACATGGTCGAGACCGAATGGCTCGACATGGTCAGCGAGGAGGTCCGCGAGTTCTTCACCGGCAGCTTTCTGGAAAACGCGCCGATTATTCCGGTGGATTCCCTCAGCGGCGAGGGGATCGATGAGATCGTTCGGCTGCTCGACGCCAAGGTGGCGGCCATGGATTTCCACGAGGAATTCGGGCCGTTTCGTTTGCCGGTCGACCGGGTGTTCACCATGAAGGGGTTCGGCACGGTGATCACCGGCACCGCCCTCTCCGGACGGGTGGCGGTCGGGGACGAACTGATGTTTCACCCCGGCCGGCTGACCGCCAAGATCCGCGGTATCCAGGTGCACGGTCAAGACGTCGAGCTGGTCGAGGCTGGCCACCGCACGGCCATCAATCTCCAGGGAATCGAGAAGGAGCAGATCAATCGCGGCGACCTGGCGGCCACTCCCGGAAGCTTGATCGAATCCACCCTGCTCGACGCCGAGCTCCACTATCTGCGCTCGTCCCGCAAGGAACTCAAGAACCGCACCCAGGTTCGTGTCCATCTGGGAACGCGGGAAATTGTCGGCCGGGTGGCATTGCTGGAATCCGATACCCTGGCGCCCGGCGAATCCACCCATATTCAGTTGATCCTCCAAGACCCGGTGGCGTCCTGGCCGGGTGATCGCTATGTGATCCGCAGTTATTCGCCGATCACCACCATCGGCGGCGGCGCCATCCTCAACGTGGCGCCGAAAAAACGTAAACGGACCCTGGAGCGGGACCGCGAAGCCAACCGGACCTATTTTTCCGCCCTGGCCGCCGCCGACGGCGAACAGAAACTGCTGATGCTGGCGGAGGAATGCGGATTCCAGGGCATCACGGCCGAGCAACTGGCCGCACGCACGGGACTCTTCGGCAAACGGTTGAAAAAACAGCTGCAACACCCGATTTCCACCGGCGCGCTGCTGGTGATCGACTCGGACAGCCAGCGGTTGCTGGCCGCGTCGGTGGCCGAGGACCTCAACCATCAAATCATCCGCCTGCTGACCGACTTTCATGCGCGGCATCCGCTCAAACCGGCCCTGGCCAAGGAGGAGTTGCGCTCCCAACTGCGACCGGCGGTCGATCAAAAGGTCTTGCAGGCCCTGCTGGCCAGCCTGATCAAGAAAGGACAGGTCGAACAAATGGGAGCTGAGATCAAGCTCAGCGGCCACACGGTCACCCTGCAGGTCAACGAACAGGAGATGGAACAGAAAATTGGCGCGCTCTACCGCGAGGCCGGTCTCGCTCCGCCCAACCTCAAGGAGGTGCTTGCCGCCTTCGGTGAATTTCCCGACAGACAGATTCGCCAGGTGATTGATTTGCTGCTGGCCAAGGGCACGCTGATCAAGATCAACGAAAGCCTCTGCTTCCACGCTCCGGCCATCCACGGCCTGCAGGAAGAGGTGGTGGCCTTCATCCGCCAGCATGGTGAGATCGATGCCCAGCGGTTCAAGGATCTCACGGGCCTGACCAGAAAATTCTCCATCCCCCTGCTCGAATACTTCGACAAGATCAAGCTGACCATCCGGATCGACGACAAGCGGGTCCTGCGCAAGGGCTGAGCTTACCGTTCAAACCGGCCATTACCCAAGAAATGGGCCACCTGCTCCTGTACCCGGCGGTGGCGCATGATCAGTGAATGGCCGCACCCCACCTCGAGAAAGTCCGCCATGCCCGCCAACTGGGCACGGGCTACCGACACCTTGCCATCGTTCGGACCGGGAAAAAATTGACCGAGACCGATGGCCGGCCGGTTGCCGGTGATGACCCCCAACGGAAAGTCCGCCGGCCCCAGTCGAGCGGGCAGGCCCTCGGTTCCTGTGGTCAACTGACAGCCCGCTGGACCAAAAACTCGGCGAAACCAGGCAAACCGGCACAAGCAATCCACCAGCTCGCTCCCCTGATTGGGCGGACTGAGCATCACCACCCGCCCCAGTTCGGGCACACGTTCAACCGAAAGAAAAAAACGCAACAGGATGCCGCCCATGGAATGGGTGACGCAGTGGATGGTGGCGACGCCTTGCCGCCGCAGTTGGGCAATGGCCGGCGGGATGGTCGATTGGGCCAGGGTTTCGATGGGTTCGCGACATGACCGATATCCCGCATTGACCACCGTGTATCCGCGCTGCCCGAGAAAAAGCGCCAGCGACCGCATCGAGCGGCGGGTACGGGCCAAGCCATGGAGCAGGATCACCCCTTCTCGCTGGGTATTCATGGTGCTGTACAACATCCTCCTCTCACTACCCAAAAAAACCGGTTGCTCCGAAGAAAGACGGAACAACCGGCGCACTTAAAAGGTGATGAATCGGTCGCTTTCGACGATCAAGCGATAGAGGTCGGTCTGTTTGGCCCGCTGGTGGAACGATGCCTCCACGCCGTGGAGGTCAAGGAGTTTGCCTCAAGCGAGGAGCACCCCCTCGGACAAGGTGAATATTTTCGCCAGTTCCACCAGGGGAAAGCGCTCGGAGTCCATCGCCGCATACCGCACCGACGGCCCGTTGAGGAACAGGGTGACGTCATCCATCTGCTCGAGCATGAGATTGCCCATCCGAAAGGCGTTCCACACCACCTCCGGCTCGGCATTGCACACCATCAAGGTTGTTTTCATCCTTTCGCTCCTGTCGGACGTTATTTCACGAACCGCAGGCCGGCTATTTTGAGCGCCCCGCGATGATAGCCGTCGGGAAAGAGCTGTTCGAAGCTGTCCAGGTCGAGGTCGCAGCTCTCGCAGGTTTCATAGATATTGGGAATCCGGCGCTGCACCTGGTACACATCCCGCAAATAGTAGATGATCCGCCAATGCTCGTCGGTCAGCTGGCCGCCGGGAATGCGCATCTCCGCAGCCCGGTGGATGGCGAAATTCTCGTCCCAGGAGTCGGGGTCGACAAGAAAACCGCGCACATCGGTCGAGTAGACCTTGTCCGCGGACAGGGCGCGCAGATCGGCCATGCTTTCACGGAGATGGGCTCCGTAGGGCATGTGACTGACCCGGTAGTGCACGCCCGCCACCCTGCATAGGCCGCGATGGTAGCCAGTGGGAAAGAGTTTCTGCATCTCCTGGGGCCGAAGGCCGCTGGCCTTGCAGGCGGCGAAGATGGTGGGGCAGATGCCTGTTTTTTCATAGGCGTCGCGAACATAGCGAATAACGTCCCAGTGCTCGCCCGACAGCACCGGAATATCGCACTCGCGCGCCATGCCCTCGGCAAACTCAGGCGTCCAGGTCTTGGGGTCGAGCAGGCACCCCTGCTCGTCCAGTTCATAGGTGGCATCCTTATAATGAAACGACTTCATGTGCTCTCCCTTGTCCATGCTTGGCGGGATCGGCACATCGTCGCGCCGCATCCCGCTCTTTTAGTTAGGCTTTTCGCGTCAGGCCAATACGTGTCTCTGTGCCATGAATGCAACTCTATTTGACAAAGCGCAGGCCAGCGATCTTCACCGCCCCGCGATGATAGCCGTCCGGAAACAAGGCGCCGAGTGCCTCGAGATCGAGCTGGCAATTCTCGCACGTCTCGTACACAGTGGGAATACGTCGTTCCCGCTGATGTACATCCCGGAGATAGTTGATCACCCGCCAATGGGGTTCGGTCAGCTGACCGTTGGGAATATTCATCTCCATGGCACGGTGCATGGCGTAATGCGGATCCCAGCTCTCAGGATCGATCAAAAAGCCGCGCACATCCACCTGATAGTGCTTGTCCCCGGACAGGGCTTCGAGATCGGTGGTCATCTCCGCCAGGTGGCTGTTGTCCGGCAGACGGTGCATCCGGTAATGGACACCGGCCATCCGGCACAGGCCGCGGTGATAGCCGGCGGGAAACAGCTGTTTCATCTCCCGTGGCCGCAAGTTGATGGCCTTGCAGACCGCAAAGATGGTGGGGCAGGCACCGGTTGAGGCAAACACTTCCCGCAGAAAGTTGATCGCGTCCCAATGCTCGTTGGTCAGCCCTTCGATGTTCAATTCCTTGGCCACCCCTTCGGCAAAATTGCTGTCCCAAAATTTGGTCTCCAGCAAAAAGCCCTGATCATCGACTTGATAGGTGGTGCTTCTGTACGAAAAGTGCTGCATACAATCCTCCTTGAATCTGTTCAAGAATTATCGTCGCTTTCCCTGACGTAAGCCGACAGCTCCCCCCGCCGATGACTTCCCGGAAAAACCCCTTACTTAACCAACCTGCTTATTCTATTGAAAAAATATACCATTAGCCCAGCATTCGCGCAAGCAATCTTTCAGCGCCCCTAACAGAGGGACAAGGCCCGCGCCACCAGCTGCATGTGCTCCTTTTCCGCCTCGGCGATGGTGTTGAACACCGCTTCCATCGGCTGCCCCTGAAAGCGGTGCGCCATGTTGCGAGAAAGATCGTAAGCCGAGTACTCGATGGTCAGCGCCATTTCCAGGGTGGATCGGCACGGTTGCTGAGGCTGTTCTTCCAGCATGGCCACCAGGGCGCTGAAGGAATAGCCGCCTTCGACGATATCGCCGGCCAGCCCCTGATACACGGTCGCGAAATCGGGTGGATCGCTTTGCCCCTCGGCCCAGTGGCCATAGATGAGCCGCGCGTGCCCCTCCTCCGCGCCGGCCAGTTCGGCCAGGCGCTCCGCCCAGGCAATGGCGCCGTAGCGCTGACGCAGGGCGGTGTAAAACCGTTGGGCGCCGCGCTCCAAGTCCATGGCCCGCAGCAGGACCTGCCGATCGTCGCCGGCACGATCAAAGACCTTGATGCTTGGAACCGCGGGCAGCAGATGGCCATCCCAGGCGAGAATGCCGCCGGTCAGATTGAAGATCGTCCCGGCCACATAAGGCCGTGAACTGATGAACAGGGCAGCGGCCCGGGACCGCTTGCCGGAGCGGCAGTAGACGACGATATCCTTGTCCACCGGCAGCTCGCGCAGCCGTTCGGACACTTCGCCCAGGGGAATAAGCACGGATCCGGGGATATGGCCCTTGGCGTACTCGTCAGGCTGGCGCACATCGACCAGCAGATATTCGTTCTCCTGCCGCCTGGCCATGTAGGCGCGTAGCCGTTCCGCATCAATATCCTGATACGCTTCTGTCATCTCGATCTCCTCTACACAGGTTGTGTTGCCGTGGAATCAACTTTGTTGTTATAGGAAGGGCGGTGCTGTTTTTCAAGTCTCGCATACCCGACGGGCCTCCCAATCGACAGTCTTGGGGATCGTTTCGACAATTATGTCGAACCCATCGAGGAACGGACGGGACGAGACGGCGATCAGCTTGTTGCAGGCGGGCAAATCCGAGAGACCGTCCGTCGCCGCATCTGGCATGTATAATGTATAAAAACTGATTGAAACAATCCCCGGTCCGTCCGGGCCCTTTTCCCCTTCTCTGTTCCGTACGCATGAAGCTGCCACGCCCAACGCACCTGATCCTGCTCCTCCTGATTCTGATTGTCTGCCTGGCGCCGTGCCTCCAGGCGGCCGAGCCAGATGGCCTCCCCACCGAGCACGTCCAAACCGCCGTCACGCCCCAGGAAGCCGGGAACGCGCCGCCCCGCACCGACCCGTCCGAAAGCCAGGAGAATATCCACGTCTTGAAACAGCGCTATGGCCAGGATCCCACCGGTGTTCGCGCCCGTTTGGGTCTGTGCCGCCGGGGCCACCACGGTGGGCACGGCATGCACCGTGGCCAGGCCTGTCCCCAACAGCGCTATCGCGGCGGGGAACGATGGCGAAGCCGGTGAACCGATCGGGAGACCGCCTCCCCCTGCCCTCCTGGGCCATGAACCTGATCGGATTCGGCCTGCTCATCACCTTGGTACTGGGGGCCTTTTTCTGGCAGATGGTGGCCATCGACCGTGACCTCCACCGCAACACCCTGGGAAGGTCGCAGATGATGGCGGCGATCATCGAGGAGCACCTGGCCAACGCCGCCCAGGCCCAGGCCACCATCGACGCGGTGACCACCTCCTTTCTCCGCGACAAGGCCCGGTTTGTTGAATATCTCAACACCATCGACCCGTTGCAGCCCGAGGAACTGACCGCGCTCGCCCGGGAAACCGGCCTGCTCGGCATCGCCCTGGTCCGCAAGGACAAAACGGTGGTCGGCGGCCCGGCTGAATGGCTGTCGGGACCACAACGCTGTGACCTGAGTGTTGATCAGCTCCATTATGACCCGAGCCGGCAGACCGCCCTGCTGCTCTATCCGGCCGCCGAACCAGAGATCGACTGCATCCGCGTCGGTCTCGATGCCCACGCCATGATCGAGCTGCGCGACAAGACCGCCCTGCCGATGCTGCTGGCCAACCTCTCCCGTTTGCCCGGCATCCATTTTGTCCGCCTGGAACACACGGCGCCTCCCGTCAACGCGGATCCGATCCGGCTGCTGACCTCGGAAGGCAGGCAAACGGCGGAGGCACGGCTGGCCACGCCCATGGGCACCCTGGCGGTGGGCCTCGATGCGGCCAACCATGTCAATCGGCTGCGGCAGCTACGGCATCAATTTTTGCTCTTCAGCGTCCTGCTGCTGCTCCTTGGCCTTTTTTTCTCCTGGCTGCTGTACCGCCACCAACAGGCCGACCTTGCCCGCAGCCGTGCCTTCGAGCGGGAGCTGGCCAAGGAGCACGAGGCGGCGGCCCTGGGGAGGGCCACGGCCACCATTGCCCATGAAGTCCGCAATCCGCTCAATGCCATCAGCATGGGGTTGCAGCGGCTCCAACTGGAATCGGACCATCTCGATGGCGAACACCGCCAGCTGATCGCGGCCATGAACGAGGCGGTACGCCGTGCCAGCGGCATCATCTCCGAATTGCAGCGGTTCACCCGCACCCTGGTGCCGCATCCGCAGCCCGTGGATCCGCTGGCCCTGCTTCGACGCATCGTGCCCCTGTACCGGCAGCGCTGCACGGACCAGGGGATTGACCTGATCCTGCCGGATGCCGCCGGAGACATGGTCGACGCCGATCCCGACCTGCTGGCCGAGCTGCTGGAAAACCTGCTCAACAACAGCGTCGAGGCCCAGCCCAAGGGAGGATTTGTCCGCATCGGCCTGTATCCGGCGCCCCACACCCTCACCCTGGCCCTGACCAACGGCGGCTGCCGGTTATCCACCGAGGACATCGCCCGCCTGGGCGAACCTTATTTCACCACCAAGATTCGGGGTACCGGTCTTGGACTGGCCTTGTGCCGGCGAATCGCCGAGGCGCATGGCGGCGGGCTGCGGATCGTAGCCGATCCCGAGCAGGAACAACTGACCGTGTCGGTCACCCTGCCGCGAACCGGCTCCCGATCGGCGCATAGAGTCATGGAGGCGGGGAAAAAAGAGGAGGACGCGGATGCGTATTCTGATCGTCGATGACGAGCCGTTGCAGCGGGACATGCTCAGCGGCTTTCTCAAGAAGCAGGGCTATACCGTGCACGAGGCGGCTAACGGCACCGAGGCCCTGAGCCAGTTCATGCGCCAGCCGATCGACTTGGTGCTACTCGATCACCGCATGCCGGACATGAACGGCGACGAGGTGTTGGCCCGGATCAAGGCACAGAGCCCGCTGGCCAGGGTGATCATGATCACTGCCTACGGGGCGGTGGACACCGCGGTGCGGGTGATGCGGCTGGGCGCGGACGATTTCCTGGAAAAGCCGATCGATCTTGAGGCGCTGCTCGCCAAGATCCGCGTCATTGAGGAACAGCTCTTTATCGCCGATGATGTCGCCCGGGTCGAGGAAACCATTGACACCGAGGCCCTGCCGGTGCGGATGATCGCCGCCAGCCCGGCCATGCGTCAGGTCCTTTCCCTGGTGATGCGGGCCGCGCCCAGCCCCTGGACCGTGCTGATCCAGGGTGAAACCGGCACCGGTAAGGAACTCATCGCCCGGCTCATCCACCTGCTCAGCCCGCGCAAGGAAGGCCCGTTCATCCCCCTCAACTGCGCGGCCGTGCCCGAAGGGTTGTTTGAGTCCGAACTGTTCGGCCACGAAAAAGGCGCCTTCACCGGCGCGGCCAACCGGCGGCGTGGGGTGGTTGAACAAGCCCACGGCGGAACCCTGCTGCTCGACGAGGTCGGCGAGCTGCCCCTGGCGGTGCAGGCGAAGCTGCTGCGGACCCTGCAGGAAAAAACCTTCAGTCGGGTGGGCGGCGAGCAGCTGCTGCCGGTGGATGTCCGCATCCTGGCGGCCACCAATCGCGACCTCAAGCAGATGGTGGCAGCGGGCGGCTTTCGCGAGGATCTCTATTTCCGGCTCAACGTCATCGCCCTCGACATCCCACCCCTGCGGCGGCGCAAGGAGGAAATTCCTGAGCTGATCCGCTTTTTCCTCCACAAATACCAAAGCCCGGCCGTGTTCGACGACCAGGCCCTCGCGCAACTGAGCAAGTATCCGTTCCCCGGCAATATCCGGGAGCTGGAACATGTCCTGCAACGGACCGTGACCCTGGCCCGCTCAACCAACATCGGCCTGCGTGACCTGCCGCCCGAGATCCGGGATTATCGCGGGGCGACAAGCGAGGGCGATCTCAACGACCGCCTGGCCGAGGTGGAACGGCAGATGCTCATCGAAGCCCTGGAGCGCCACAACTGGGTCCAGACCCATGCCGCCGAGTCCCTGGGCATCAGCGAGCGGGTGCTGCGCTACAAGATGGAACGATTGGGCATCGAGAAAAAACGATAACGGCGGGCGCCGCGTCTCCGTCCAAGGAGAGCGGCACCCGATCACGGGAGGAAAACGTTATTTACCTGCGGCTGCCGGCGCCTGACCCGGAGCGGTCGGCACCGCCCAGCAGGGGCAGCACCCCATGCCGCGACCCATGCCCATACCTTTGCCCATTCCCCGACCCATGCCGCGGCCCATGCCCGGTCCCAGATACTTCTGCCGCTCTTCCGGGCTCATCTGGCTCAGCCGTTTCCACCACTCGGTATGAAAGGCGTTCCACTCCTCGGGAGTGGCATTGTACAGGGTACCGCGCGCCGCACTCAACTCATCGGTGGACATCTTGGAATAATCCACCGCCCAGGCAGCCGTGGCGGCCAGCATCAGGGTCGCGAGAACCAGCAGACTCTTTTTGATCGTTTTCATTGTTGCACCTCGTTGTTTGTGTTCCAAGTAACAGTTCCCGCTCGGGAACCACCAATACGTTGTCACCTCTTTCATTCCAACATCCGTGCCAACGCATTTACCGATTTTTTTTGCACAACAATTCAAACAGATAGAAAAAAAACAGAACAAACGCGGGTCCAAGACTTCGACAACCTGGCGGCAGGGCTCGACGGAATTGTCGAAGGAGAGGCGGGAAGGCTCAGGGGCGAGCGAGGCGACCGCGCCAGGGACCTTTGCCCAGCGGATAGGAGAATTCGAGGGAATCGCGCCGCACCCTGACCCGCAACCCCTGGCCGAGGTGCAACTCGCTGCCGGTGCGGCCATGGCGGGCTGCTTCGAGCACCGCAAGAATGTGGTCGTAACGGGCGACGGCGCCCAACGTCCACAGCAGCCGCTCCACCAGGCGGCGCTGCAGGGCCGGATGCAGACCTCGGAAAGGAGAACGGTCGAGTCTGGCGATCGGACAGGCGGCCTCGACCGCCTGCTCGATGGTCACCACAGCCTCCCACCTGGCGGCCAGCAGCTGCTCCAACAGGTCCTCATCCTCGCGAAGATTGGCCGCCGTCTTGAGCAGGGCCTGGCGGATGCCGGGATCGTAGTCCAGTTCCAAGAGCGGCAGAAGGTCGAGGCGGATGCGGTTGCGAAGGAATCGGCGATCGTCGTTGCTCGAATCGTGACAGTAGCCGATGCCCTGGTCGCGGAGATAGGCCAACAGCATCGCCTTGCGGGTGGCCAGCAGGGGCCGGATCAGATGGCCGGCGCGCATCCGCATCCCGGATAAGGCCTTGCGGCCGCCGCCGCGAAACAGCCGCAACAGAATCTCTTCGGCTTGATCATCGGCGGTATGGGCCACGGCCAGGAGATTTGCCCCCTGCTGTCGGATCAATGCGCCCAACGCCTGGTAACGCGCTTCCCGGGCCGCGTGTTCCAGCGACAATTTTTGCCGGGCTGCGCGGCCATGCACGTCCGCGACCGCGCGCACGCTGTTGATACCCAGAACGGCAGCGGCCTCCTGCACGCAGGCCCATTCCGCCGGGGTTTCCTTGGGACGCAATCCATGATCGACATAGGCGGCAATCAGGGTCAGGGATATTTCCCCGCGAAGCGCCGCCAGCAGATGCAACAGCGCCAGGGAATCAGCGCCGCCGGACACGCCGACGAGGATGCGATCCCCGGCGCCGGCGAGCGACTCGCGCCGCAGGGTCTGCCGGATAGTTTGTTCAAGCGGGTGCAGCACGGTTGTCTTCCTTGTCCGCTCCTTGAATCACGGGCAAAAATGCTCTATGCTGGTGGCGATGAATGTTCCCGGACGACCACTCGCACAGGGAGGAGGAAAACCATGGATCGCGCGGCCTATCTGCACAGGATGAAAGAGCATCTCATGAGCGCCTACCTGCTCAGCGAGGACAAGGCCGAAACCATGATTCCGGTGTTCGTCAACGCCCTGCGCTCGCACATGGACCGGCTGGCCGAACTGGCCGCCGACAGTGATCTGGAGCAGTTGGGCCGTGCCAGCCACGCGGTCAAGGGCGCCCTGCTCAATGTCGGCCTGCACGATCTGGCGGAGACCGCCGCTGCTCTTGAACAACAGTGTAAAAACGGCGTCTGCTCCCACGATTTTCAGGCCATGATCACCAATTTGCAGTACACGGTGTCCCGCTTCTGCGACGACCGATAAGCGTCCGGCCGAGGCGGTCCGCGCGCCGCGATTCGGTCACCGCCTCCCCTTCCCGTTCACTTCTTCCGCCCGCTGCGCTCGCGGAACAACAGCCGGACCGGCACCTTGTCCAGCCCCAGCCCCTCGCGGAAACAGTTGGTCAGATAGCGCTGATAGGAAAAATGGATCCCCTTGGGATCGCTGGCGACCACGGCGAACAGGGGCGGTGCCGTGCCCAACTGGGCGGTGTAGTAGAATTTGAGCCGGCGGCCGTGGTAGTAGGGCGGCTCGTGCCTGGCCACGGCGTCGGCCAGGAGCCGGTTGAGGGCGGCGGTGGGAAAACGCTGATGAAACTGGCGGTGGACCTTGCCGATCTCGGGAAAGAGCCGCTTGATCCCGGTGCCGGTCAGGGCCGAAACCTTGAGCACCGGCGCAAAAGGGATGAACTTGATCGCTATCTCCACTTCCTGCATCAGCTGCTCCTGCCGTTTCTTGTCGTCCTTGATCAGATCCCACTTGTTGATCAGGACGATCAGCGCCCTGCCCTGGTCCTGGGTGTAGCCGATCACCTTGGTGTCCTGTTCGGTGATGCCCTCCTCGGCGTCGATCAGCACCAGGGCGATGTCGCACCGGCCCAGGGCCTTGAGGGCTTTCAACACCGAGAATTTCTCCAGCTTGTCGGTGGTCTTGCCCTTGCGGCGGATGCCGGCGGTATCGATGAGCAGGTAGGTGTACGGGTCGCGGGTGACCAGGGTATCGACCGAATCGCGGGTGGTGCCGGCAATGTCGGAAACCACCATCCGCTCCTGGCCGATGATGGCGTTGACCATCGACGACTTGCCCACATTGGGACGGCCGAGGAAGGCGATGCGCATGGTGTTGTCCGGCAGCTCGGTCTGCAGGTCGGTCTTCTCCAGATACGGCAGCAACCCTTCCATCAAGGTCTGGTAGCCGTAGCCGTGATCGCCGGAAAGTGCCCACAGCTGGTCGACCCCCAGTTCCCAGAAGGGGGCGAGCAGGGCATCTTCGATTTCCGGGCTGTCGATCTTGTTGACGATGAAAAAGACCTTTTTCTCGGTGCGGCGCAGGAGATCGACGATCTCGATGTCGCTGGGGGTCAGCCCCTCACGGCCGTCCATGAGAAAAAAGATGACGTCCGCCTCCTCGATGGCCAGCAGGGCCTGATGGCGGATATGGTTGGTGATGGTGTCGTCCTCGTCGTCGATACCGCCGGTGTCCACTAGGATGAAGGGATGCTCCTCCCAGCTGACCCGGGCGTAGTGGCGGTCGCGGGTGACGCCGGGGGTCGGGTCGACCAGGGCGTCGCGGCGCTTGACCATGCGGTTGAACAGGGTGGATTTGCCCACGTTGGGGCGGCCGATGAGGGCCACCAGGGTGGCGTTGTCGTTGGTCATGATCGGTGTTTCAGCTCCTGGCGGCATTGGTCGGTTAAGTGGTTGAGGGCAGCATACCCGGCGGCCTCGGGTTTGGCAAGCAACCCTCGGAGCGAGGCCAGGGCGGGTCGGAGAAACTGGGCGAAAAAAGGCTTGCGCCGCACCTGACTTAAATACGCGAAGGCGCCGAGGATCTGCAGGTTGCGCTGCAGGGCCAGCAACAGATATTCACGGCGGAACTGCTCGGGGTCATAGGGAATCAGTTCGCGCAGGGCGTCGAGATAGACCGTCAGCAGATGGTCCTGCATCGATGAAGGCAGGGCCGCGTAGGGGTCGAGCAGCAGCGAGGCCAGGTCATAGGCCAGGGGGCCCAAGCGCCCCCCCTGGAAGTCGATGAACCGCACCGCGCCTCCGGTCAGCATGATGTTGCGGCACTGGAAATCGCGGTGGAGGAAAAAATCGGCCGGTGCCTGGGCGGCGGCCTCGGCCAGTTGGGCACATTCAAGCTCCACGGCCTCGCGGTCAAAGGCGAGCCCGAGCAGGTCGGTGCAGCAGGCACGGAGAAAATAGCCCGACTCCCGCTCTCGCATCAGTTGGCGGTCGTAGCGGGGCGAATCCCAACACCAGGCAGGATCGAAGCCCTCGGCCGCTCGCACCTGCATGCGGGCCAACCGGCGCACGGCCTGTTCGTACAGGTCCAGGGATTGCTCGATCCCCTGGCCGCTCACCTGCTCGTACAGCCGGTGGTCGCCCAGATCCTCGCACAGGGCCAGGCCGGTGGCCGGATCAAAGGCCAGGATCTCGGGGGTCGGCGCGCCTGTTTGTTGCAGATGGGTGCCGATACGGAAAAAGGCCTCGGCCTCGGCCCGGCCGCGCGGATCCTGTTCCGGCGGCAGAATGGCCAGACAGCCCTGGCCGTCCGCGTCCCGCAGCTGGAAAAAGCGGCGCGAGGAACCGTCCGGCACCACGGCAGTCACCTGCACGCTGGTCTCGTTCCAGGCCTGTTCCGGTTTGCCCAGAAGCTGGGCGGCAAGGCTGATGAGCTGGGCCACGTTCATGGCTGGCCCGCTGAACAGGCCGCCGCGTCGATGGCCGCATCGCCGCTGACAATGGCATCGCTGAACCGGCTGCCCGCCGCGATCTCCGCCCCGTCCCAGACCACGCTGCGGCACAAACGGGCACCATCGCCGATCATCGCGCCAGCGCCGATGCAGCCCCACTCTTCCAGCACCACTCCACTGCCGAGGCGGGCGGACGGATCGATCACCCACCCCTCGTGTGCCGCCAGCAGTTCCCGGTGCAGGTCAAGGTAATCCGCCGGGGTACCGATGTCCCGCCAGCAGCGGCCATCCACCCGGCAGTAGCCCACCTTGCCAGCTGCGGCCAACTCACGATAAAGATCGATGATGTGGTGGAACCTGCCGGCCGGTATCCGCTCGATCACCTCCGGATCGACCACATGGATGCCGGTGAAGGCCAGTTGTTCGCCCTGACCGTCGCCGAAGCTCCGCACCCGGTCGCCCTCCACGCCCACGGTATTGAAGCGGGGATAGTCGTGCAGGGCCAGGGTGACATCGTTTTTCGACAGCAGATGCCGGTGGTAAACCCACTCCGGATCGATGTCGTGATAGAGATCGCCGTTCATCACCAGCACCGGATCGTTGTCCAGGCGATCGAGTCCCTTGCGCAACGCCCCGCCGGTACCGAGGATCTCCGGCTCGTGCTGGATGAGTATCCCGGGCCACGGTGCCAGAGCGGTTTCGATCTGGGCGGCCAGATGGTGGCAGTTGACCAGCACCGGCCAGCAGTCGCGGGCCTGCAACTGGCCAAGCAGACGGTGCAACAGCGGCTGGTTGACCACCGGGAACAGTGGTTTGGGCCGAATATCGGTATAGGGACGCAGACGGGTTCCGTAGCCTGCGGCGAGGAGAATGGCTTGCATAGGGCGAGACTGGAATTGATCTTGACTTGAACCGGAAACTGCTCTACAAAACGTTTTTTTCCGGCTATTGGATAAACAACTTCACACGTTACGGGCAAACGCGGGGAAAAACCGGCACATGGACCGCTGAAGACCGGCACGCCTGACCTTGTACTGTTTCTCTCCGCTCCTTGCAAGTATCTGAGCAGAAAAAACCATGATTACTCTTCTTGATTACGGCGCCGGCAATGTCCGCTCGGTCATCAATGCCATCGAACGGCTCGGCGAAACCGTGATGCTGGTCAACAGCGGCGCGGACATCGACCGTGCCGAGCGGCTCGTCTTTCCCGGCGTGGGCAACTTTGGCGCCCTGATGCACACCCTGCGCGACAAACAGCTGCGCGAACCGCTGGTCCGCTATCTGCACTCGGGCAAACCCTTTTTCGGCATCTGCGTCGCCCTCCAGGCCCTGTTCGAGTCGAGCGAGGAGGCGCCGGACGAACCGGGGCTCGGTATTCTGCCCGGCCGGGTGCAGCGGTTCACCTGCGATCTCGCCATCCCGCACATCGGCTGGAACGGGCTGAAGATGCACCAGGCCTCGCCGCTGTTCCAGGGCCTGGCCGGCAATGAAAAGTTCTATTTCGTCCACTCCTTTCATGTGGCTCCGGCCTCGCGCGACGACATCCTCACCACCACCGACTACGGCTACGAATTTGTCAGCGCTATCCAGCGCGGGGCCATGGTGGCCACCCAGTTCCATCCGGAAAAGAGCGGCCGCGCCGGCCTCAGGCTGTTGGAGAATTTCCTCGCCGGCAACCGCGAAGCCGTGCGTCCCAACGCCTGCCCGCAGACCACGGTCCTGGCCAAGCGCATCATCGCCTGCCTGGATGTGCGCGCCAACGACCGGGGTGATCTGGTGGTGACCAAGGGCGATCAGTACGATGTCCGCGACGAGGGCACGGTGCGCAATCTGGGCAAGCCGGTGGAACTGGCCGGCGACTACTACGAGCAGGGCGCGGACGAGATCACCTTCCTCAACATCACCGGGTTCCGCGACTTTCCGCTCCAGGACATGCCCATGCTCGACGTGCTGGAGCAGACCTCGAAAAACGTCTTTGTTCCCCTAACCATCGGCGGCGGCATCCGCGACTTCACCGACCGCGACGGCCGCTTCTACAGCGCCCTGGAGGTGGCCTCGCGCTACTTCCGCGCCGGCGCGGACAAGGTGTCCATCGGTTCCGACGCGGTGGAGATCGTCGAGCAGGTGCTCAAAACCGGCCAGGCCACGGGCCTGAGTTCCATCGAGCAGATTGCCCGGGTGTATGGCAACCAGGCGGTGGTGATCTCGATCGATCCGCGCCGGGTCTATGTTGACAGCCCCGAGGCAGTGCCACACCGGGTGATCGAGACTGGTTTTCCCGGCCCCAATGGCGAGCGCTTCTGCTGGTACCAGTGCACCGTCAAGGGTGGCCGGGAAGGACGCCCTGTGGATGCGGTCACCCTGGCTCATGTCTGTGAGCAGCTAGGAGCTGGCGAGATTCTCCTGAACTGTATCGACAAGGACGGCACCAACTCCGGCTTTGACATTGAACTGATCAATGCGGTTCGTGCGGCGGTGACCATCCCGGTGATTGCCTCCAGCGGTGCGGGATGTGCGGAACATTTCCTGGAGGTGTTTACCAAGACCAACGCCGAAGCGGCCCTGGCAGCGGGCATCTTTCACCGGAAGGAAGTACCGATCGGTGCGGTGAAAGAGTTCCTGACCGGCAAGGTGGAGATTCGCCCGGTGTAAGTTCTTCCCCAAATCATTGACTTAGAAAGGCGCTTGATCCGTTGTGGTCAGGCGCCTCATTAAATTAAAAATTGATTATCTGTTCTCTTTCAACAATTCCTCGACCAAATCAAAAGCATCATCAATACTCAAAATCCCCGATTCAATCGCTGCCAACAATTCAGTTGATTTTTCTTGAGTCACAATCGTATTAGCTACCAAAAATTGCAAACTCGTTATTATTTTTTTCATCTTTTCTTCATGCAGCGAAGAATATTCAGCCTCGTTTCGCAAAATTTTAACTCTATTCTCAAGCTCTTTAATCGTTTCTGTTTTATAGATATCACATTTTTCTCCGCTTCGTATCATCTGACTTGCTGTATAGGCCAACACTCCTCCTGTGAATGCAGCACCAACCACCCATCCAATAGGAGTTGTAGTTACAAATATCCCGCCTAAAATAGATGCCAATGTTGTCGATCCAGCAAGGGTAGCTGCTCCAGCGGCTCCTGCAACAGTACCAGAAAGTGCCACTCCTGCTGTAACCCCTAACCCTGTCACTCCTAATTCTCCCAATATCCCAATCCGGTCACCTGGGCTTTCCTTCATCTTTTCTAAGGCTTGAATATATTCATCAATCGTGGGTTTTTTCATACTCGCATCTTTTATTCATCATTCAATTTTTCTTTTAGAGCCATAAAAATAGATGCAAGCAATTCAAAAAATTTGCGAGCTACAACAATGACATCTTGAGCAACTCCAACGATTCCTTGTGCATTTTTATTAGTGCGATCAAGCCTTGCTCCTGCCAGCCCCCCTAACAAAGCTCCAATAGCAGTTGAAAGCGGCGCTAGCAACGGACCCAGATAAGGCACAAGACTGATCAATGACCCGACTGCGGCCCCCACGGCAACCCCTGTGGCCAAATTTGGATTTTCATTAATGAATTTAATGATCTCTATGACTATTATCTTGCCAATACGAATAACCTTACCCCCCAGAACTTTGGTTGCCCCCCACAGCTCTTTTAACCTTAAAATTATTTCCATTGGCAAGCCAGCATTGACAAACGATGTAAATGCATCGTGCTCATCAAAACCGTTCGTTTTTGCATTCAAGAGCGTCAATTCAAGCTGAGCTTCAGAAGATGAAATTGTCATGATTGCCTCCAATGATCGTAGGTTTTACTGAAAAATACTTTCTATTGTTTATGATCCAAATTTTCCTCAAATTAGAGGAAACGACTCAGGTTAAAATAAACAGGAGCAATATTGACTCGTAACGGTGAAATAATTTGCCGGCCGACGTATTGCCCACCATTTAAGAACGCCGCTATTTCCGGTCAGGTTTATTGACTTGATATGTGATTTCAATTTGTTCTATTTCTCAGCTCTTTCAACAACCAGTCTAGACGCTTACGCGCCGCAGAAATAAGCTCAGGGTACACAAGTATTTCGACTGAGGGCTCTCTGTGCTTCTTTGGTGGTAGATCGCCCCCCCTTTTTCCGCCAATAATTACCACCTTGATTTCCTTGTCTGTATATTTCCCAAAGTCATTTCTGTAGCGAGTGGCTTGTTGATAATCTTTATATATCAGGTTGTGACTTGGGCGTTTAAATTCAATAAGAAGGTATTCTTGAAGAATGTTTTCATTGAGAAGCAAATCAGGTCGCTTTTCTCCAATGTTGCTTTTGTAATCTTTCTCTAAATATTCCTCAACTTGACGTTTAAGTGTTTTATTCGAACTGAATAGAGTGAATTCATGTCCAATTACCCATAGATTATTCTCAATAGCTTTATGGGGAAGTTCTTCTAATGTTGTTGGATTTATACAGATTTGCTCAAGATAATCAAGGAAAGTCAAACGGCCATTTGTCTGTTCTGCCATAATTGCTAATTCAATTAATCCAAACTCACAAAGCACTTCTGCCAATGTGGCAATATCAGAATTACTTGCCTCATATAGATGCTCAATCACTATCCTATAATCAGATCGTTCCAGTGAATCCAAGACAACATTAACAATAGGCTCCAATTTTGATTCTGGCTCTCCATAGTACCTTTGGAGGATTTTTTTAATAGCTTTGTCTGCGTATTCTCGTTTGTGTTCAGGTAGTAATGCAAGCCTCTCATTTATCTTTTTTTTGAGTCTTGCCTGAGCTAGATTAATTTCTCTGCCATATTCTTCTTTAAATTTTTCTTTCAGAATAGGTTGAAAAACATCTTCTACCTTTTTAAGCAGTTCACTATTTTCGATTAATGCGCCCCAGTCAGCAGTAACATGGTCCGCAAGACCATCAGCCTCAACTTCACCGTATAGTTTATCCAATAGCTTCGGTGGAAAATCGTCCACCTTTTCCAAGCCAAAAAAGCTAGGATTTCCAACTATTTTACCACCTACTCTAATAGCTATACCAGGCTGTCTTAATTTTCTTTTCTGATTGCTAATTGTAAACTGAAGATTAACTTCTCCAACTTTTGGAATTTCCTTTTTTATTTCAGTAAAATTGCCTTGAACATCGTCAATACCGAGCTCCTTCCCATTGACTTCAACATTGAAATCAATTTCCCTGCCGTATTCTTGAATGAGTAATTGTTTTAATTTGGTTGGATTTGGAAAGGTTAGGTCTTGGTTCAAGTTTGATAATATTATTCTTGTGCCATGTTTTTCTTGAGAAACCTTTTTTGTAAACAAATTAATGGGCATCCCCTCGATATCATCAAATTTCTTGAATTCATCTCTGGTAACGGAAAATGAAGAACATATACCTCGTGCGCAAGTTTCTAGTTTCATGGTTGATGCTGTCATTAGACCAGCAAATTTACCAATACCCTTTCTCCCTTTAACTTTTCGCTTTTTTGACGCAGTTCTTTCTCCACGCCTCTGCCGCCGATCACTGGCAATAAAGAGATATTCTCGACGTAATTCCTCTTCGATCATACCTGTTCCATCATCTTCAACGATAATTTCAGGATTGACTGTTAGCGGTTCAGGTAAGAACACTTTTACTCTTTCAGCATCTGCGTCCCAAGCGTTGTCAACAAGCTCTTTGATTGCATTTTCAGTTGATCTGTAATTCTCACTCAGCAGAAAAGCTAAACGCGTGTCAACATGAAATCTGAGTTGTGACATAGGGGTGATTCCTTTTTATATTTGGACACATATCAATATGGTTGGACCAATTTTTATATGAGATACTCAGCCGTCGCACTTGTTAAATGTTTATGTAATTTCACAATATTGAAACAATTCTCGTAGTTAGATTAATAAATAAGACAAAGTCAAAAAAAGATAAAAAGTGATAGGGTAATCAAGATTGAAGAAGCGGTGTTTTTTAACTGGTCAAGATAGTTCCAATGAATATTGACTTCACCAAATTGGATCCAACGGCACCTATTTCATAAAAAGACTCCAATAAAATGCGGCTATACTTAGCATCACCAAATAAAAGGCCGTTGATAAGGCAAAACGCAATATGGAACGGTGCTAATCTTCTATCGCACAGAACCACATGATTTGATGGATAGAATCTTATTTTCATCTACCCCTACAACACCAAAAAATCAACCCCGGTAAATATACCTATTCATCGATCAAAACCACGTATATACAGACTCATAAAATCAACACATAGAAGAATTTTATTTACCTCCCCTAGGGCTAATCTAACAGCATCCCATAACGAACCTGCTCCTATTTCGCCTAATCCGCCATCTTATATGAAAGCCTAAACAAGCTTTCATGTCCCGTTATCGCCCTGCGGCTACTCAGCCATGGGGCTTTTTTATTTCCAGCCAATAGGAGCCCATTATGACACACCAAGAAATCATTACCCAACTCTCTCAAATCAGCCCCCAAGACGCACTTCACAGTTTCACCTCCGAATCCGTTCTCAAAGCAATCGTCCAGCGGCTCGGACCGGATGCCCTCTATCTCACACCGGAAGACATCCAACTCGCCATGGAGGAAGTCAAAGCAGCCATCGAGCACCACCTGGATGAACGCGACTATATCGATATGGGGCTGGATGCCTGGGAACTCAGCAGGGAGATTCAATCATGAGTGAAGTTATCAAGATAATCAAGATAGGTCATTGCCCTTCCCTCTCCGGCAAGACCTCATTGACCTACCACGTTGGAAGGCGGGAAGAAGTGATCTATCTCCAGCTCCATGGGAATTCGAATGGTGGTTTCTTTTGCAAAGAGTGGGTCACCTTGGAGCGGCTGGGCGTCGAAGATAACAAGCCTATCTCCTCGGATTTGCTCCAAGCAATCTTCAAGGGAAAGTCAGCCAATACCGGTGGATTTCTATTGGCCGCACTCCTGAACGAAGGCCTGGTTCAGTTGATTGATAAGCACAGCTACCTCTGCTGTGATCCAAGTTCCTTCATACAGGAGATGCTCAAATGATCCTTTCACTGACCTGCGCCCTGATTACCGCTGCCGTCTTGAGCATGTTCTTTCGTTCAACCCAAGGCATCGGGATTATCTGCATCACTGTCCTGGCTTTCCTGTACCCCATACCGGTCATGGTTTTAGCGACCATTGGTATCGCCGTGTACTTCTACTGGAAATTTTTATAGTTTCCGAGGAGATACGCATCAAGACGCCGCCCCGCCTACTCGAATAGTGGGAAAAGTGGGTTTTTCAGAGGGGGTGGAGTGCTACCGAAAAAATTGCGCCCCCTTTCCTCCCCCTATCGATCCGAGGAGGCTAACAACTAAAAATCAATCTTGTCGGCTCTCTCATGAGCGAAAGGCTCTACCGCTTATCGCTTTGGCTCTGCCGCATAAGGATAACGTGAGATACCTTACCATTTCACCTTCACGTAGGGGTATTTATCCTTGGAGAAAAATATTCAAGGTAAAGCACCTTTACTTCAGCATAGAAAATACATTAAGCGAAAGTGCCTCAAATAGGCATCAACAAAACATAAGGTTTAAGACATATAACTTCATTAAATTTTCACTACCTATTCAATCCGCTTTAACAAGGAATTCTATTTACTAATGTTTATACATCTTTTATTCATTAAGTCTTTAATTTTTTAATTTCTAAAAAATTACAGTTGACTTGCTTGCAATTTTAGCATAATTCTGCAAATGATCGGTTTCCAAGTCCAACAGCAAGTTGGACTTGGAAGGTTTCTGTTAGCTAATAGCTAACGCGCCTTCCACAGTCAAAGTGGATTTTCAGGACGGGGGACGGGCTGCTCACAAAAATGCAAGTTTCACACTTTCAAGGAGGTGATCAAAAAAGAAAGAAAACCGTAACAAGAAATAACAAAATCACATTTACGCATATTTATGCGTCAGTCGAGAATTCGTAAGCCAAGGGGCACGAGTTCCGGAGTGTTTACCGGAACCGGTCGAGGTCATCATGACAACGGCTCAGATTAACAGCAGTACTACCGGGGAACTTCTTATGATGAGAAATCAACTATGCAACAAAAAGAAAATCAGGAACTTAAGCTTTCGACCGCTGCATCACCTGACAGTGAAATGGGAACCACCCTGCAGCTCATTGATCAGGAAAGCGATCAATGCAAATTGACTCACGCCAAGGAAGAAGCAAAACGTCTTGTCGAAAGGGCGGCAAACGATTGCGGAGCTCCTTTTGAACCAGAAGCTGTCGAAACTCTTGCTTTCATCAACAAGCATGATCCGGCAGAGTTTGCTCGTATCCGTGCTGAGTTAAAGGCCAACAAGGATATCTCCGTAGTCAGCCTTGATAAGGCCATCAAAGCAACTGCCACCAAGAACGAGGACCTTGCCCAGACCCATCACGGTTATGCCACCGACATGACGGATAGACTGACTGTCGATGGTAATCGACCGGTAGCATATCAGGGCAGTCTCTTTGTACTCGATTCAGAGACAACCATCTGGATCAAATTCCCGTTCGAGACACTCACCCGACATATCGCCGAAGTATATGACGGTAAGGAGAACTGCACCAGGAGTACGGACTACTGTGGGATCGCCAATCACCTGATCATGATCACCACGGACGATACATTCTTTACGAATGTACCGGTTGGGTTGGCCTGTGCCAACGGCTTCCACCATCTCAAAGATCACCAGATATGTGTTGAAGCTCTAACCGCCCCACATCGGCAGCGTGTGATGGTCGATGTTACTCCGCAGCAGCAGAAAACACCTCTATTTGACATTTTTCTGCATGATACTTTCAAATCCAGTGAACCGGGCGACGAAGAACAACAAGTGACTCTCCTTCAGGAGATTTTTGGAGCCATCATTCTCGGCCTTATGGCGCAATTTCAGAAGGCTATTTTGTTCTATGATCCATTCGGCCGCGCTGGAAAGGGTACCATGGAGAGAATCATAACCAATCTGATTCCAGGGGAGTTCGTTTCAGCGGTGTCGCCCTTCAAATGGAACGGCGAATACTATCTGGCCTCATTGGCAGGCAAGCGGCTTAATTCGGTTGGTGAGTTGCCAGATTCCAAGCCCATTCCGTCTGCCGAGTTCAAAACGGTCACCGGTGGAGACTTGGTTGCCGGACGACATCCAGGCCAACGGCCTTTCACTTTTAAAAACGAGGCGGCTCATTTATTTATGTCGAACCACCTCATCACCACCAACGATCACAGTGAGGCTTTTTTTTGCCGTTGGCTGATCATTGAGTTTCCCAATAGTCGCTTACGTACAGGGTTGCCGATCGATCCAGGCATTGCCGATCGCATCATCCAGAAAGAGCTCTCTGGTATTGCGCACTGGGCACTGGAAGGCGCTAAACGGCTTTTAGAGAACGGCAAGTTCTCAAATTCGAAGGCTCATGATCGACTGATGGAGAAATGGCGCCTCACCGCTAATTCTCTCTTAGAATTCATCCACGAAGAGTGCATCCGGGGTGACGAACACAAGGTTCGACGTGCAGAATTCTACGCAGCATACAAGGAATGGTGCAAGGATAATGGGCGCCATCCTTTTTCAAAAGGCCGGGTCAAAGAACTCCTGTCGCATAACATTGGCCTCGGTGTCACACACACTTCTCTCGACGGCTACGAGATCTTTCGAGGTGTAGCTTTTAAGCCGGTTCCCAAGGTCACATCTATCGAGCAGTAACGCCACTCGCAAGAGTAGTGGATAAAGTGGATTTTTCAAGCTGGGGAGGGTGGTGTTGTGAAGCGGTATGGGGCACCCTCCCCCACTTTTCTATTGGAGCCAGGGGAGCTGGGGCAATTTCCCCACTTTTCCCACTTCCAGCCCCCCCTCCAGTACCCCCCGAGTCGCCCCGCTCTCGGGCGCTCACCCCGGCGCATACCCTGGGCCATGACCGCCCCCGAAACGCTGCTCTCCGGTCCCGCTGGGTGCCCACTCGCTCCCCCCCTCCGGTGGCAGCGACCGCTCCCCTGCCCCCACTCCGGCAGCACAGGTCACTGTCATCCTTTTTCCATTATCATCCAAAACAGGAGGTATCAAATGCCTGTAGTCAAACTATCCGCAGAATTTGTCCGTAATGCTGTCTGCACTGAAGGTAAGAAGAAAGATAACTACTATGACTCCACCATTACTGGCTTCATTGTCGAAGTCCGGTCCACCGGTGGCAAGACCTATGCTCTTCGGTATAAAGATCAGCATGGAAGGCAGATCCAGCATAAAATCGGAGATGCCAAGTCCATCACCTTCGACAAGGCCCGGAATGCCGCTAAGGTGTTGCGCTCTCAAGTTGTCCTGGGAGATAGCCCCGCTGAACAACGAAAGAGCAAGAAAGACGTCCCCACCCTAGCTGAGTTCTGCAGTGAGCGTTATATCCCCTTCATTAAGGGATACAAGCGCAGTTGGAAGAACGATGATTCCCTGCTCCGAAATCATCTCCTCCCTCCTCTTGGCACGTATCGCATGAATGAGATCACTCAGATTATGGTTGCCGACCTGCATCACGGAATGAGAGCTAATGGTTTTGCATCGGGTATGGCCAACCGGGTCTTGGTCCTGCTTAAATACATTTTCAATCTGGCAATCAAATGGGAAGTACCGGACGTCAAGGTCAACCCGGCTGTAGATGTAAAGCTGTATGAGGCAACGGCCAGGGAGCGCTATCTCTCGATCGAAGAAACCCAACGCCTCCTTGAGCAACTGGAGAAAAGCAAGAACACCCAACTCAAATACATAGCCCCCCTGCTCCTGCTGCTCGGTTGCCGGAAACGGGAACTGCTCGATAGTCGATGGGAAGAGTTCGACCTGGAGCGACGGAGTTGGCGCATCCCTATGTCCAAATCCGGGAAAGCCAGGCATGTTCCTCTGTCGCTATCAGCCTTGGAGATCCTGCGTCAGCTCCCCCGGTGGGAAGGATGCCCCTATGTCATTCCCAATCCGGACACTAGGCTTCCCTTTGTCCAGATGCACCGAGCTTGGGATAACGCCCGTAAAGCTGCAGGGTTGCCCGATGTGCGGATGCATGATCTCCGGCATAGTATGGCCTCGAATATGGTCAACTCCGGCAGGTCGATCTACGAGGTGGCCAAGGTGCTTGGGCATAGTCAGCTGAAAACCACCCAGCGATATGCACACCTCAGCCAGGAAACTCTACTGGCGGCTGTGGACGCGGCGGCATCAAACGTGCCCTGGCTACCGGCAGCGGCGGAGAAAACACCGGCGTGAGCTGGGTTGGGTGATGAGTGGGTGGGGATTCGAGACCCGGCTGAGGCAAGAAATCTTCGCCTTTGGGTCAGCCGAGACGCACACTTTGACGGGTTGGGAAGTTGCTGGGTGGTGGGACGGCAAAACAGAAAACTCACCCGCAACACATTGAAACCACTAAAAAACAAGAAGCGCGTTCCCTAAACTGCTGGTACCAGTGCACCGTCAAGGGCGGTCGCGAGGGACGACCGGTGGACGCGGTCACCCTGGCCCAGGTCTGCGAGCAACTGGGAGCTGGGGAGATTCTGCTGAATTGCATTGATAAGGACGGCACCAACTCGGGTTTTGACCTGGAACTGATCAACGCGGTGCGTTCGGCGGTGACCATCCCGGTTATTGCCTCCAGTGGGGCGGGCTGTGCCGACCACTTCCTGGAAGTCTTCACCCGCACCCGGGCCGAGGCCGCCCTGGCCGCCGGCATCTTCCACCGCAAGGAGGTGCCGATTGGCGAGGTGAAGCGGTATTTGCAGGATAAGGTCGAGATCAGGCCGGCGTAACGCTCGCCTCTCGCCCCACCCCCAAACGAGGCACCTGATCAGCATTGGTCAGGTGCTTTTTGTATTTATGGGATCTGGTCGTTGATCGTTCCCACGCTCCAGCGTGGGAACGCAGCCAGGACGCTCCAGCGTCGACGAGTTGGCGAAGCAAATGCATGGCCTAGGGGGCAGCACTGCAAAGGCGGCCACAGCGGCCTACCCGAGCATTGGCGGACAAGGAGCGGGTCAAATTCTCCCCAACAAACGGGGGATGGCGGAAACCACCCGAGAGGGCACTGAACACAACGGGACGCTGGAGCGTGGGAACAATCGTCAGTCCCGTGTTCATCCCACTACATGTTCAGAGGTTCTTACGCTCAAACCAGACAAACACCCCAATAACTCCGGCCCAGAAGACCGGAATGATCAGCCAGGGAGAAACGCCCACGACGTCAGGCACCCCGATCTTCCCGAAGTCTTTCCATGCCAAAACCGTCGATTTAAAAACAGGATAAAGCTCGGCATAGATCGCCGCCCCCGCCACCATGCCGGCAATGGCGAACACCGCATGCCAGCGCCCTTCGCCCAGAGCCCCTATGGAGGTGCCGGGACAGAACCCCATCACTGCCCAGCCGCAGCCGAACAGGGCGCCACCAACCACCACGGCGCCGAGGTTCATGGCCTTGTGGCTCAAGGCAATGATTCCCGCACCGGCAAGCAGTTGAATGCCCACCATGCCGACCAGGATGGCGGACAGCATGAATTTGAAGATGGTCATGTCCTGCAACAGCATGGCGCCAACCTGCTTATCAAAACGCAGCACACGCCCTTTTTGCAGCAGAAACCCGAACAATACCCCTGTCACCAGCCCCAGAACCTGATCGATGCTCATGACGCTCGCCTCCTGTAGATAAGTCCGGCCACGACAACCCCAACGCCGAAGAACATGGCCAGCGCGATGAACGAGCTGACCGACAACTGCATCATGCCGCTCAGACCGTGGCCACTGGGACAGCCATCGGCCATGCGGGCCCCCAACATGGCGACGATCCCGCCCAAAAAGGCGGCGGCGCCACGTTTTGCGATCGACGGTCCAAACCGTTTTTCCCAGGTCGGCGGCACATGTTCCAGTTTAAAGCTCTTGTCGGTTGCGGAACCGATCAAGGCGCCCAAAAAGATGCCGGCAACAACCATGAATTGCCAGTCCACCCGCACTTTTTCCTTGGTGAAGTATTCGTTGGCAGCCACTCGATCCGGAGCAACTGTCCGTTCAAGAAGCCCAGCGGCACGCACAAAGGTGGTCGATGCGCCCAGATAATTGGTCTTGCCCATCCATAGGGTCGTCGCATACACCGAAACGATAGCTAACACCCCCACCAATGCCCCGGCCAGATACGGGCTCCACCCACCATCTTCTGTTTTCCACTGCATGGTCACCTCCTTTTCTCGGTTTGGATCGAACAAGGATGTTGCGCATTTCTGTCCACTTTCCATCGACAACACGAAATGATTTAAACATATTCATGCGTTATTCTTTTGCAAGCGAACAATTACACAGGATGCGGCATGACGGGGAACTTTTTATTCCGAAGGGCAAGGGTTGATCGCGCCCATGCTCCAGCGTGGGCGTTCCGGCAAGACGCGCCCGCGTAGGCGAGTCGACGGAGAAAGCGCGTGGCCAGCGGTGCGGATACAGAGACCTGCCCGAGCTGGCGGTTTTTTTGGGGGGGGAAATGCTCACATAGGACGCTGAACACATCGGGACGCTGGAGCGTCCAGGGTGGCATTCCCACGCTGGAGCGTGGGAACGATCGTGAAAAAGGCCCAACGTTCCGCATAACCCGCGCCGGCCAACAACCTTCCTCCGTAGCGCCTCGGCCAGCTTCCCGGCGTCGGCGTTGATGCGGTTGTTAGATTATGATTTATAATTCATCCGAGCCCTATTTGATAACAAATATGACATCAGTTAATGCTGTGAATGTCTGTGGTTTGCCTTTATATTTAAACTCAATTTTCAAGTCTGAAGTTTTTTTCTTGGGAAAATCATTAATGTAGCCTTCAATTACTGGCTTTAACAAATCCATGTTACGCTTCAATTTCCAAGACCCTGTGAAATCATCTGTATCGACAAGCACAAGAAAAAGTCTGTTTTCTGACCCGAAACGCATTTCGCCCTGATTTTCATATAGCCATTTTGCTAGACCTTTTGGGTTGGCTATTGCTTCGTTGAGAATCTCCAATTTCTCTTTTTTCAAAGTTTCGATTACGAGTAAACATTCTTTTGTGCCCTTGTCTTTAAATTTTTCAACAATTTCATAGTATATATCGGCAGGATTTGCCTTCTTGTCAAAATCAATTCCAAGACTTTTCGCTTGCGCTTTCAAATAAGTAAGTTCAACAGGATATCCTTTTTCTTTTCTTTTAGATTTTAGATATTCTGCTGGCAAATATGTTACCTTAAGGTCAAAAGGTACATTGCCTATAAAAAAATCAACATGCTTTATTTGGCCAACAGTTGGCAGCACCGCATTATTTGATTTAAAAATATGTTCAATAAGAATACTAGACCAGTGGTTGTACCAGCTATTAAGAACGTATCCCTGAACTGCCGTGCTAATCTCTGTTTCAAATTTTGACACAAGTATGTCATAAGATTGGATCACCTTGACATAACGGCTTACTAAATATTTATCTAGAGAATTTTGGTAATCACCACCCCAATCAAATGATTTGAGTTTGTATAACTCTGAAACAAGTTTTTTGGTGTCCAATGCCTCCAAAATGCTTTTATTTGTCGCCTCTATGTATTCATTCAATATCCTGTGTGATTCCTTTGGATTTTTTACAAGCAAAGCGTATAATTCAACAAATTGCCCATTTAATGACGTTTCATTCAGTTCAATATTATTCGCTGTGAGAAACTCTGAAATCAGTTCTTTTCTAACAATACATTTTACTTTGAGCCAAAGAAGCCCTAGCTCATCTGTGCTAAACTCTTCTAATTTCTCACTTTCGTGTAATTTCTTCCAATAGTTGAAGTCTTTCACTTTGACTTACTCTCCTTTATTTGCTGGGAATTGAGACGACCATCCAGGAAGGTGTACAAAAGCACTCGTCAAGGGATGTCCAGTGTAGGGTTGCCCCTTCTGATAAATAATGATGTAGTCGTTCTTCATGGCCCCTTTCCGATTATCTTGCACAACGGAGGTAGCTGAGTACGTCATTGGAAAACATCCAATAAAGTTTAATGTGCCAGATATCTTTTCGATGTTTTTCAAGTATTGCCAGCTTTCCTCGTCACGAGCATTGAAGTACAATGCTATGTAACCATTTGGTTTAAGAACCCTTGATATTTCCAAGAAGAATTCGGTCATCTCCGAATTGTAGTTAATTTTTGATTTATTACGTTCTTTTGCATTCGAAACAACAATTTCACTGTCAAAATCAACGGAATATCCCAACAAGGAATTCCATAGCTCACTCAATTCAAGATAAGGTATACGATCACTATGTGGCGGGTCAGTACAAACGAATGCTACTGACTCTGGCGGAATTTCTTTCAATGCTGACCTACAGTCAGAATTTATAAGCCATGCATCATTTCCAAGATTCTCAACAGATGCTGCGTCGTTCGAAACTGCATAGTATTTCCTTTCCGCTGGCAACGCCTTCAGAAGTTTATTCGCACGATTTTTAAAACAATTCCATACGTTTATTTCAAAATGTGTATCCGGCAACCAAAACCCAATAACCCAACTACCAACTTCTATTTTGTCGCCGTTACCATTTCTCTTCCCTGCACTCCGATTTTTTATGGCAAAGACCATGTTGGACATCTGACCAGCCGAAGATGTTAATGTGAGAAGCAGCGCACGTTTCAAGTGCGCTGGATAATTGGCAAATGATTCAATGAGTAAATCGATATTTCGCATCGCCCGCCCAGTAAAAACATCACTGACAGTCATAGTCGGCTTTACGTTAATCCTAGAGTTAGTGAAAAATCTGAGATTTCTGAAATGTAACGGCTTGTAATCTTTGTATGTGGAAAAGGAATTTAAGTCTAGCGCAGACGGCACTAGTTCAATTCGGCTTCGCCCTGTTTCAGGTTTAATCCATACAGAGACGATTTGATCCCCTTCCCAAAGATAGTGCGATGCAATTTTTCCTTCCGAAGTCAGATAAGTATTTCTGATTTTTTCAGCAACAGAATTTTCGATTTCTATCAAAGCCTGATAGTATTCCTGACTTGTAGGTAAATCGAGTAGGAATGATGCATGTTCGATTGAAAACGGATTAATATCAATACCGACAAAACGTCTATTTCGAAGTACGCACTCCAGCGATATTAAACCAGAGCCGAGAAAAGGGTCCATCACGACATCTTCTTCTTTGGTGCATTTTTCAACAAGATAACACAAGCTTTCAATCGGTTTCTTTCCCCAATATTTATGAAAACCTGCCAAGCCGGTATAAGTTTTAGGAACATCAAGATCAGCGCTCTTAGTTGCCGGTTTTGATTGAGGAAATAGGCTCATTTGTATTGATTCTGACGGCCTTGCGAATGACATCATTTATCCTTTATTTATTGTTCAGGTAATGCTTTCTTGGGAAATCTAACGCCAAGATCAGCCGCACCGGGCCGCTGAGATACCGATAAGATGAGCGATGATTCCCGGTGTCGGCTGGAGCGACCTTGTTATGCTGGAAATTAAATTTAGCATTAAGCCCAATAACGAAATACCTGCATTTGCTGGATATCTATCTGGATCTGTAGCGGAACCAGAGGCGAAGATTGTTGTAAATATTGAAGCGATGGTAAACGCCTGTGCAGATAAAACAAATGAAATTTCTTTCGAGGAAATATTTACCACATCTGTGGTCCATGAAATGCTCCACGCTGTGCAAGAGCTGTATAGGCGTGAGTTTGACGAGCAAGAGGTCGACGATGTTCTTGACAAGGCGTCTCGTACTTACTTCGGAGATGGTGTGTAGTGGCCAAGCGCAATCTAACCATTATCGCCGATCTCTTTTGGTCGGCTGGAGCGACCTTGTTATGCATGAAGAAATAAGTGAAAAAACGTCGTGTGAAGATTGTACGGGTTGTTTGACAATAAACGAAGACCGCGACATGTGGTGCCAGAAAAAGGGATGTATCGTGCATGAAACATGCAACCTGTTTGAAGCTGCATAACGCGCAGTTCAGCGGTTCATCCGCTGAAACTGCTGGTTGTGGCAGAATAAATTTAAAAAACGGAGTGATCATGTATCCAGACAAGGTAGTTATCACAATCACCGCTGACGGCGAAACAGTCGAAATATTCCAGGGTGGCAAAGTAGTTTCGTCCAGGTCCACAGAAATGATATCTGCAGGTGAGGCTCGGGCAAAGCAAAAAGGAGATATTTACGATGATCTTCCAGAAGATTTTGACGACTTGGCTGAGGAGATCGAGGGCGTTTCATTAGGCACCTTTGGAATTGCGAGTCAGCTTTATCTGATAAAGGAATATTTTGAGTAACACTTCAGCGGATTGTCCGCTGTAAGGCACTGGTTGTGGCGAGGCCGGCATCTACCGACCACGCTGCACCTACGGCCACAATCGCGGTGCTGACCGGCGCCGTGCGCCGATCAGGCAAACGAAGTTTGAATGATCGGTGTGCGGTGTCCGGTCGAGTACCTTGTTCTGGCGCAAGGCGCCAGGCAAGGTGCTCGACGCAGTCAGCACCGCGATTCATGGCGACGCAGTCGCCATGAACGCGCAGTTCAGCAGCTCGGCCTGCTGAAACTGCTGGTTGGGGAAAAATTCCAGACGGAGAACATAATGGATATCTACAGAATGCAGATTGATTCCGGAATTGTCGAAGATCCTGGTCCGTGCGAACATGGAGCACCATTCGACGGTGATGGCTGTTCAGAGTGTATGGTTCAACGTCTGTAACGCGAGATTGACGATCTCCGCGCAGACGTTGATGATGCAGAGTCTACTATCTTGTCATGCCGAGACTACCTGATGTCAACCCAACGTGACAGCATCTCTGTTAAGGACCTTCTCGAAATGCTCGGTTTTGGTAGGGACGGCATAAGCGGCTAGTCCGCTTGATGAACTGGTTGGGCCGAGGTTGTTTTCAACCGACCAGGGAGCAGACCGAGGCCCAACGTCTGGCTCACCGGACCCGCGCTGTTTGCGGGGTCCGAGTGAAGCCGGTTGTTAACTGATTTATATTATTATATAAGGTTATTATATGAAGATTGTATGGCTTAACAAAAAAAGCGAAGAGCTTGAGAGAGCATTTAATAAATTGCCAGATGCCGACCCTGTTGCTGAATGCGAATGTTGTAGGGAAGTCTGGGGGTATATGGAAACAGAGGACACCGACGACGGTATAGGCTGGCGCCACACATTTAGACATAGGCATTTCCGCGGAAAAGAAAGAAAATATGTGCGTATTATCGCCACCCCTGGATGGGAGCCTACCAATCTTGAGTGTCGTCGTCATCTTTGATTGTTTTGAGATGCTCCTCAATAATTGCATCGTCTCTGTCCATTATTAATTCAAACCATGTTGTGCAACTATGTATCCTGTCATCAACACGTATTACTTCGTAGTCAACTATATTGTCTCTATATTCGTCTTTATCTTTACGATCTTTATGCGTTTCTTCAGGGTCAATTTCTATCGCACATTGGAAACCCCATTCACCGCCTGCATTGTCAGCGCTATAAAACAATCCAAAGTCATGGTGGTAATTTATATGTGGAAATTTCAACTGTGGAACAAAGGCGCAACTGCTAGGGCCAGCTCCGTAGCCTCTGGCCCAGCCTCCCCAAGGCTCCTGAAAGTAAATGGCTTCATAGTTGACTTGATTGTAGGTAACAATGTGCCAAGATATTGGAAGAGGTTGGCCACACAGTTCTCCATTGTATTTATCTCTCATTGCTTCAATATAATAGGCCGATCCAAGCAAATAAACTTGTTCTGTTGTGGAGTCACATCTGTTCAGAATGTCTATTGGGTTTCTTGAAAATTAAATGCAGTAGCCTGCGACAAGTTTAACTATCAAATTGTTGATTTTGTGTAAATATGTTACATTCTTCATCGTTTTAAGGCCGCATCCGCCAACCATCACCCGATGGAGAT